>Ga0265298_10010526_pt1 | contig 10935 bp, 13 predicted proteins | sample AusTroGonzalo_MG_3_FD_193486 | JGI IMG/M metagenome (GOLD analysis project Ga0265298, IMG submission 193486) | Bovine rumen microbial communities from tropical cattle in Woodstock, Queensland, Australia - Gonzalo_01 | ecosystem: Host-associated > Mammals > Digestive system > Stomach > Rumen ...
CCGGACCGCGCCTGGGTGCTGCGCACCGGCATCGAGGAGGCAAAAAGACTGCTGAAATAACAGGATTTGTGCAAAATGGATTACACGATTTTCGACGGACTGGCGCTGGGCGACGTGCTGAGCGATCCGGTCAACCCAAAACCCTTCCGGCTCTTCGCGGCCGGAGAAAACACCCTCACCCGCAACGGCAAGGACTACGTGCTGACGCTGAGCGCGGAACAGATCCGCGCCATCGCCGACTATCACGCCAAAAAGGGCGAGAAGATCCCCATCGACAGCCGGCACGCGCTGTTCCTCGCCGCCGAAAAGGCCGGCGTGAGCGAGCTCGACGCGTCCAGAACCGTGCCTTCGAAGGTCGCGGCGCTGGGCTTCGCCTCCCTCGAGGCCCGGGAAGACGGACTTTACGCCTCCGGCATCGAACTCCTGCCGCTGGCCGCGGAGCTCTTCAAAAACGGCTCCCTGCGCTACTGGTCGCCGGTGATCCGCGGGCTGGACGGAAAGTCCCCCCTGCGGGTGACGTCGATCGCCATGGACAATGTGCCCGCCCTCAACGGCCTCGATGTGCTGGCCGCGGGCGGAGAGAACCATAACCCGTCGGACCTGTCGGACAGGTCGGACTTGTCCGACACAAAAAGAAAGGATATCACCATGACCGAAACCGAAAAGGCCCTGCGCAATCTGCTGGGCGAAGAGACGCTGGCGCTTTCCGACGACACCGACGCGGAAATCGCGGGCAAACTGGCCGCCCTGGGCGGCGAACTGGAAGAGCTGCGCAAGGACCGCGAAAAACTGGCCGCCCTCGAGCTCTCCGCCGAGACCGAAAAGAAAACCGCCCTCATCGACAAGGCCATCGCCGAGAACAGAGCGACCAACGCCGAAAGAGACGGTCTGATGAAACTGGATCTGGCCTGGCTCTCGGCCGAACTGCCGAAGCGGGCCGCCGGAAGCGTGCCCACCGCGAACCTGCCGGAAGAGAAAGACAAGGAGATCGCGCTCACCGCCGAGGAAAAGGCTTTTGCCAAGGCCCGGGGGATCAGCGAAGAGGAATTTCTCAAATCAAAGAAGGGAGTCTGCAAATGAACAGGATCAACCATTCCAGCCCTCTGGCGCGCTATGAGATCGCGTCCGGATCGACCATCGGCTACGGAGAAATCGTGGCCCTCAACGGCAGCGGAAAGGCCGTTCCCGCGGCCGATACCGATGGACTGCGCGTCATCGGCGTCGCCGTCCACCTCTCCGGAAACGAAGTCGAGGTCGCCAGCGGGATCTTCGGATTCGCCAACGACACGACCCACGCCCTGACCCGGGCCGACCGCGGCAAAGCCGCCTTCGTCAAGGATTCTTCCACCGTGGCGGGCACTTCGACCAACGGCATCGTCGCCGGGATCGTGGTCGATGTGCATGACGGAGTCGTGTACGTCGATCTTTCGCCCGCCGCCCTGAAGGCCGCCGCCGCTGTCACCAGCGACAGCGACACCACTTACTCAGCCGCCACCGGGAGCGCCCTCGGACTCGTCAAGCAGGCCGCCGCCGTGGCCGACTGCACCGCCGCGGGCGACAACGCCGTCAGCGTCGAAACGCAGCTCAACGCCCTGCTGGCCGCCCTGCGGACCGCCGGGATCATCGCCGCCGAATAAAACCGTCTGACCTGTCGGACCAGTCGGACAGGTCGGACTGGTCGGACAATCAAAAAAAAAGGAAAAAACCATGGATCTCAACACCGACAACATGCGCAATCTCTTCTACTCCTTCAACGCCTATCTGCAGAGGGGACTGGGCGGCGGCTGGACCGAGTGGGAGCGTTTCTGCTCGATCATCAACTCCTCCACCGCCATCGAAAAATACCCCATGACCATCATTCAGGGGGCCATGCGCGAATGGGTCGGTCCCCGGCTCATCAACGAGATCGAGGGCAAGACCTTCGACGTCAAAAACCGCGACTTCGAGCACACCGAGGGCGTCAACCGCAACGACATCGAGGATGACAACATCGGATTTTACGAGGCCCTGTTCACCGAAATGGGCATCAACGCCGCCAATCTCTGGCCGGAACTGGCCGCCGAAGCCCTGACGGGATCCGGCAACTGGGCGGACGGCAAGCCCTTTTTCAGCGCCTCGCGCAAAATCGGCAAGGCCGCCATCAACAACGTCGTTTCCGGGGCGCTCTCGGTGAGCACCTATGAGACCGCCAGAAGCCAGATGATGCAGTTCAGGAAGGCCGACGGCACCCCCATCGGACTCGTGCCCGATCTGCTCATGGTCGGCCCCGCCCTCGAAAACACCGCCCGCCGGATCCTCAAAGCCGAACTGGTCGCGGAGGGAGGCAACACCGTGAGCAACGTCCACAAGGACGAGGCCGAAGTGCTGGTCAATCCCTTCCTGGTCGGCGACAACGGGAACAAGTGGTATCTCGTCTGCACCCGCCGCGGCATCAAGCCCGTCATCGTGCAGAAACGCAAGGAAGGCGCCCTGCAGCGCTGGGACAAGGACACCGATCCCTGCGTCAAGGACCACAACCGCTGCGACTACGGTCTGCACTACCGGGGCGCTTCCGCCATGGTCGCTCCGCAGCTGATCGTCGGAGGCAATCTGGAATGAGCCGGTACGCCGGGATCGCGGATCTGCAGCTGCGGCTCTCGGATCTCTACGGCAACATCTACCGCAGGCTGGACGGATCGGCCATGACCGAAGAGGCCCAGGCCGATCTTGACGCCGCGGAAGCGGAGATCGACGGCATCGTCGGGACACGGTACGCCGTGCCGGTCGAATCCGGAGAAGCGCTGCCGCTCCTGAAGGCATGGGCGGTCACGCTGGCCGAAGAGCTGGCCTGGAGCCGGTCGGGCAAAGGCGATCTGCCGAAAAACGTGACGACCCGCGCCGAGACCGTGCGCGCCAATCTGCGTCTGATCGCCGCGGGCAAGATGCTGCTGCCGGGCGCTGATGAGAACGGCAGCGCAGGCGGCGGTTCGGTCGTCGGGATCGCGGGAAATCCCCCGGTCTTCGGCAGAGACAAGATGAGAGGGTACTGACCAAGAGCAGCGTCGGACGGGTCGGACGGGTCTGACCTGTCCGACAGTCGGACGGAGGAGAGTTGTATGACAAGATTTACACCGTTGACCGACATCGCGTCGGGCATCGCGAAGCGGATCCGGGACAACGCCGCGGGCGAGTTCAAGCTGATCACACACGCGCAGGCCACCACCGGCGCGCAGATCTGGGAAATGCTGCAGGCGATGAGCAGCGTTCCCGGCTGCGTGGTGGCGGTCGGCAGCGGGGATTTCGGTCCGGACGCCCTGAAAAGGACGGTCCGGGTCATGATCTTCGTGGTCAACTCCTTTGCCCGGGGCAGCGCGGCCGCCGCGGACGGGATCTGGCAAAAAATCGAGACCGTGCAGAACCTTTTTCTGCCGGACAGGGCCGGAGACGACTGCTTCGATTATCCGGAGATCTGCGGCATCGAGTTTTCGCCCGTGTCGTGGAATCCGGTGGAGTCAGACGAACAGGTCTGCGCATTCTGTCTGGTGCTCGAAGGCACCGAATTTTTGGAGAGGGAAAACAATCAATGAACATGAAACAAATCGGTAAAGCGGTACTGTATCCCGGCACCGAAGACGAAACCTGGGGGCTCTGCGAGACGGCGGAAGTGTCTCCCGAGCCCAACAAGAAGGAGATCGAGAACGGCAGCGGCGACACGGTCGGACTGCTGTACACCAACACGAGAAAAAAGAAGTTTTCCGGCACCTACACGCCGCTTGCGGCCGGTGCGGAGACCGTGACCGCCGAAGACCTCATCGGCACCAAGATGCCGGTGACCTTTTCGGAAAACGACACCCTCGAGATCTACATCGACACCGCGACGCTGACCCGCAAGAGAGGCGACGTGCCCGAATTCAAGATCGAAGGGTATTATTACCCGGAGATCGAGGACTCGGGATCCGGATCCGGAGCCGCGGCCGCGGAACAGGGGAACTGAAATGTCTGACACGCTTTCTGCGATGGCCGAATTCGAATCCGCCCGCGGCGCGGCCGCGATCGGAGGAGAATTCGCCTGTGACCACATCGAAGTCAAGGGCGTCCGGTTCCATTACAAGACGGTCGCTCACGCCTGGATCATTCCGGCCGTGTTCAACCGCCTCGCGGAGCTCTCCGATTTTGAGAAAGGCGTTGTCACCTGCTACCTGCTGAGCATGGACGCCGAAACCGTGCGCAACCGCGCGATGCAGGAACTTTCCGAAGGGAAACTGCCGGAACGGGCGATGGCGTTTTTCATCGAAAAGGGGATCTCGCCGGAAGATCTCAACGGGATCGACGTCGAGCAGCTCCTGCATCATCCTTACCAAAAAAACTCCTGACCGGGATCGGGGCGGCGTCCCGGACTACTACTGGTGGAGCCGCCTGATCTACGGTCTGGCGACCAATCTGCACTGGTCCGAGAAAGAGATCCTCTCGCTGCGCTGGGACCGCGCGACGGCCTATCTGGACGAGATCGCTCTCGAACTCGGGAAAACCCCGGACCGGCCCGAACCGGTCCTGCCCGAGGAAAAAGCCCTGCGCGACATCATGCGGCGGGAACTGAACGAACTGAAACAACGGAGGAAAAGCAATCATGGCTGACAGCAACGTGATGATCCGGATCGGCGCACACGTTTCCGGAGCCATCGGCGGGATCGGACGCGTCTACGGCGCGCTGAACAACCTGACGCAGAAGGCGTCGAATCTTGCCGTCGTCAAGTTCGGCGGCATCGTCTCCCTCGCGACCGCCGGACTGGGCATCACCGGCGTCGGTCTGAAAGTCGCCAAACTCGGCGCCCACGCCGAAACGACCCGGCTGGCCTTTCAGACCATGCTGGGCAGCGTGGCCAAAGGCGATGCCATGATGGCCAAGCTCGACCGCTTCTCGAATTCGACGCCGTACTCCGGGGACCAGGTCAATCAGGCCGCCAAAACCCTGCTTGCCTTCGGCGTCTCCGCGGGAAACGTCGAACAGGAACTGCGCAAAGTCGGCGATGTGGCTGCCGGATCCGGCAAGGACTTCAACGAACTGGCCGCGATCTACGGCAAGGTCTTCGCCCGCGGCAAAGCGGACGCGGAAGCGCTCAACCAGATGATCGGCGCGGGGATCCCGATCGTCAAGATGCTGGGGCAGCAGTACGGCAAATCGGGCGATGAAATTTACGCCATGGCGTCAAAGGGCGAGATATCCGCCAAGGCGATCTCGGACGCATTTGCCGAAATGTCCGGCGAGGGCGGCACCTATGCCGGGATGATGGCCAAACAGTCCGAAACGGTCAGCGGCCTCTGGGGCGCGATCACGGGGCAGCTCGAATACGCCGGCAGTCTGATCGGCGAAACGATCGCTCCGATCGTCAAAAAGATCCTGACTTACTTTCAGGGCTGGGCCGACGAGCTGGTGGCGATGAGCCAGGACGGCCGCATGGTGCAGTATCTCTCGACCGTGGCGCTGACCGCGATCGGCATGGGGGCACAGGTCGTCAAGGCTTTCGCCTGGATCAAAGAGTACGGTCTGGCGACCTTCCGCGCGATCGCGGAGATCGGCATGGCGATCTGGTACGGAATGCAGGGATCGGCGGTGCTGGCCTTCACCGGCATCATGCGCGCGGTCAATTACTTCTGGGAATATGTCAAAGCCGCCTTTTTCACGATCGGCAGAGTTTACCGCATGACGTTCAACGGGCTGCTCGCCGCGGCCGGTAATGTATTCGCGGGAGTGGTCTCCATCGCGGTCAAAGCCGTCAACGGGATCATCGCCGCGCTGAACAAGATCCCGGGGGTCGAGATCGATGCCGTCAAGGAGCCCGCGTTCGTCGGCAAGGTCAGACAGTTTGCACAGGACGCCGGACGTCAGGCCGCGGAAGATCTCAACGCCGTGCTGACCGGCAAGGATTTTTCCGACGCGACACAGAACGCCCGGCGGAAAAATGCACAGTGGGATCCCGCCGACGCCGAAGCGCGGAAAAACATCGACCGCAGCAGCAACAGCCTCGGCGCCGCTCTCGACGCTTTTTCCGAAGCCGGGAAAAACGTCACAGCCACCGGACAAAGGATCGACGCTTTCGCCCGGAAGGCGTCCGACGCCGTCACCGGCTGGCAGAGCGACGCGCTGAAAACGCTCGCCGATCGGAAAAACGCCAAACTCGATGACAAAGGCGGTTCAGACCTGTCCGGCAAGCCGGGCAAGTCCGACAAAGGGAAGCCGGAGAAAATCGCGACCGACTCCCTGACCAGGATCGGGCTCTACGGCAATTTCGGCGGAGGCGAGATCAAAAGCATCGACCGCGAGCGGAACCGGATCCTCATGGACATCCGCGACCTGCTGGGAAGGCGCGGGACACAGGGAGAGGTGCTGACATGAGCCACAAGGTTATCGGAAACATAAACTGGGTGCTCTGCAAGGGATACCCGCAGGTCTCCGGATCGGACGGCGTGGACCAGCTGACGGTCAGGTACACCGTGACCGAGGACGGTCTGGAAAGTCTGCCGGAGTACGGCGATCTTTTTGCCGGCGGCAATCCGGGAGACGCCAATCAACCGCTTCCCGGCGCTTCCGGCTGGCTGGAAAAATACCGGAACATGCGGCTGCAGGGGCGCAATATCGCGCCGCTCGACAGCGGAGACGTGTTCGAAGTGACGCTGACTTACGCCTTCGACGACGGCGAAAATCTCGACTACGACGCCCCCGTGAAGGAAGAGTGGGAATGCGACACGCAGGATTATGACGTTCCGCTTGCCCAGCATCCGAAATATCTGTACTGCTGGAATCACAAACTGGCCGCAAAATCCGGATCTTCCGTTCCTGAGTGGTTCTACGACGCGACCGACGACGTGATGAGCAAATCCGACGCGGCCGTCTACAAATGGCTCAAGTCCGACGACAAGTGCCCGGAGGGGTATGCGGTCATCGCCAAACAGACCAAAAAGGCCGGTGTCGAATCCTTCCGGAGGGGCATCACCACGGTCCAATGGATCAAACGGTGTGCGAGCAAAAGCAAACTTCAAGCCTCCGCGGCGGCGGACTATACCATGCAGACGCCGAAAGAAACCTTCCACAAGAAAGGCCTGTGGCTGCGGGGCGGGTCCAAGATCCGCAAGAACGGCAGGTTCTGGGAAATGACGGTGAGTTTTCTCAACACCCAGGACTTCGATGTTGATCTGTACGAATAGGAGATGATCCCATGATTTATCCGCGACTGCCGACGGTCCCCACCGGACGTGTTTCGCAAATCGATCCAAGCTGGTTTCAGCGGCTCAACGAGTGTCTGCAATTCGCCATGACTCACCCGGTGGGAGACGGTTCGACGATCTTTCAGGACGCGGGCGGCACCCTGCGTGCGGCCGGAGGAAGAGACGATCTTGTCGCCCTGCCGGACAGCCTTTTCCGCGTCACGCTGCAGGACGACGGAACGCTGTCGGTGGGCCCGGGATTTCTCAACCGGAACGGGCTCGACTTCATCAGCTGGCCCGGCGCCGAAAAGATCGCCCCGAAATCGGGATATCTCTGCATCGTCTCGGAACCCGTCGACAAACGGGGCAACTGGAGCGATCCTGAGATCCTGATCCGCGACACGCCCAACCAGTGCGCGTACCCCGTTGCGAAAATCACCGTCGAGGGCGAGGCCGTCTCATGGGAGCAGTATCCCGTGACCGTCGCTCAGATCATCTACTCCGGGCGCTGCCCCATCGCCGAGCTCTGACCATGCGCGAAATAAACATCAACGAAAAGTACGACGAGATCCGGCCCGGCGGAGGCGGAGGAGGAGGCGGAGGCGGAGGCGGAGGAGGAGGCATTTCCTCCGGCTGGGTCCGCCCGGACGAGCCGGAGGAGCCCGAGTGGAAGGAAGACCCGGACGAGCCAGCCCCGGACTTCGGTCTGCTCCGCACCGCCGCTTCCGGGAGACTGATGCTGGACCGCACCGGCATGCTGCTGGCCTGCGCCCAGAATTGCCGGCCCGATCCCGCGATCCGCATCTGGATCACGTCCGACGACGAGGACGACCATCCCTCTTCCGGGCACGCCCGGTGCATTCAGTGCAATCTGATTTACACACGGCTCAATCCGCTGCTCAATTACCCCGAGCGGACTCTTTTGTACGAGTTGTGGCCGGAGGATTTTTCCGGAGACGGCGATGCGGCCTGGCAAGGGCGTTTCCCCCTGCCGGATCCCGGGGAAGTCCTGACCGTCTCTCTCAAGTGGCAGGACGGCCATTACGATATCCGGCACATAGCCCGGATGAAAGCCGTCCTCTTCGGCTGGTCCTGCGGCTGGGAGTCGATCTCCCTCTCCGCGTGGCGGACCGTCGCCCGGGTCACCGTCGACGAGTGGCGGCACATCACCGTCAGCGGCTTTTCGGGCAAATTGAAATCGAAATAAAAGGTTTACACAAAAAATGCAGAAAATCAGCGCGATCCTCAAAATCACCGGCTCCGCCGGGACGTGGTCGAGCCGATTCGGCAAGAAGGTGGCGACGCCCGAAGTGCTGGTCGGCGTGGCCGGTGTCCTGCGGTTCGATCTGAGGCGGGATGCGCTCTCGTCCGATCTCGAACTGCTGCCGTATCCGGCGGAAGAGCTGGCGAGCGACGCGTATTATCTCGCCCTCGACGCGGACTTCGACCAGACGACGGTCCCGAAACTGCTGATCTCGTCAAGCGTGACGGTCACAATCGGCGGGAACGGCGAAACGTACTTCGACGCCGCGCTGCCCAATACGGCGACACCGGCCGTCCTGGCCGCGCTGAAGCAGAAAAAGACGGTCGTCCTCCACGGCGAGATCGGCGGCTTCTCGGGATCGAACGGCGCTTCCTGCGCAGACTGGGCGCTGGGCTTCGACCTCGTGCTGCGCAACCGCGTCTGGCTCGGCGATACCGTGCCGGAAGAGGTTTCCTCCGATCCGGAGTACCTGACAAGCGTGCAGGTCCGGGCGCTGATAGAAGCGGCGACGCGCTCCACCACCCCCGGGCCCCCCGGTCAGGACGGCGCCGACGGTCAGAACGGCGCCGACGGGCAGGACGGATCCGACGGGCAGGACGGCGCCGACGGCAAAAGCGCCTACGAACTGGCCGTCGACAACGGATTTACCGGGAGTGTGCAGACTTGGCTCGACTCCCTGCGCGGGGAACCGGGCGCGGGACTGCGCATCGACGCCACCGGAGCATTGGCGGAACTCCACGCCTGGGACGACGCGCCCGCCGGTTTCGTCTTCGCCGCGAGCGAGACGGACGCCGTCGCAAAAACTTCGACCAAATACTGGTTCGTGAAGGCCTCGGACGATTACGCCGACTGGTGCGATCCCCCGCTCACGGAGGTCACATATCAGCCTGTCGTCTCCGTGACGGCTCTCGCGCCGGTTGAGTTCTCCGCCCCGACCGGCGGCGCGGAATATCTGGCCGTCGATCTTTCAAATTATCCCTCCGCCTGGCTGGCCGCCGCGACGGTGGACACCGCCGAGGGTGAGCTGCAGCTTGCCCTCGGCAGCTCAAACGGCCTCCGAAAAGTCGTCAAAAACTCGGGAACGCTGCGGATCTACTTCGGCGCCGGATGCCCCGCGTTCGAGACCGGGAGACTGTACTTCAGCCAGTTCCTCGGAGCCTCCGGACAGGCGGATCCCGGCATCGAGGGCTCGATCTATTACGGTGTCATCGCCGACGGAACGCTCGCGAGCATCCGGGACATCACCTCCGCGCATCTCGCGGGGCTCACCCGGGTCGCCGCCGCCGTCATAGGAAAAACCTCCTTCGGGACGGTCCCGGCGGGCAGCTGGCCGGTGGTCATCGTGCCCGAGGGCTTCGCCGCATTCAAGGACGACGGTCTCGGCGGTCTCGCGCCCTTCTCCGAAAACAACGGCGCTGCGGGAACCGGCGCCAACGGCGTCGCCCTGACCGGCACGGGCAAAATATACGGCGAGTTCAAGCTCGCGGAATCTGAGCTCTTTTTCTATGTCAGACGGGTCTGACAGAAAGGTTGAACCATGGCAATTATTGAAACAGCGGGGGCCCTTCGGCCCGGGCTGGTTGACACGCCCCTCGACGCGCGCAGCCGGGTGGCGACCCTCGACGAGGCCGCCGATATCGCCAACCCCGCGCTGGGGGGCATCTTCTACTGCATCGAGACAGGGAAACACTACAAGATCACCGGACTCAAGGCGAAAACCATCGGCGCTCTGACCGTGGCCGACGCCGCCGTTGACACGTTCGAGGAGCTGCATCTTGCCGCGTCGGAACTCTCTGCGGTCATCGTGCAGCAGGTCATGCACAATCCCACGCTGCTGGCCTTTTTCGCGTATCTCATCGAAAACAATTCCGGAGGCGGAGGCGCGGCGGTGCCGTCGACGCCCTACACCTATCCGGAGAATGTACCGACAAGCAGGCTCACGCTGATCTGCCCGGATGAAGCGTACTTCGCGGGAAATCCCGCCTCCTTCGACACCGAGACCTATGTCTGGAGCGACGAGGACGCCCTCTCCGTCGAGGTGTACAGCAACGACACGCTTGTCTCTACGGGCGTCACCGCTCACGACGGCGTGGAGATCGTCTCCCAGCCGTTCTTCTTCCCCGTGGCCGGCACGCGCATCGGCGTCGGCATCGAAGGCGGCGTGACCGGCCCCCTCGTCGTCAAATATCTGCGGGGGGAAACGGTCGTCAAGACCGAAACGGTCTCCTTCACGGGATACCACGTCCCGCAATATTTCAAGCGCCCCGCCGGGATCGGCGCGTGGCAGCTCAAGATCGGCGGCTCCGTCGTCGCGGCGGAGTACTGGGACGGCTCCGACTGGCAGGACTTCCCCTCCGGCGGTCTGACGGCCGCCAATGCGGGCTTCTACATCCGGGCGAAACAGGAGCCTGTGTTTCCCGCCGTCGCCTGCTGGTCCAACAACGGTTCCGACGGCGATCCATTCTTGTACTTGACTTAATGAGGTGTCA
>Ga0265298_10010528_pt1 | contig 10934 bp, 8 predicted proteins | sample AusTroGonzalo_MG_3_FD_193486 | JGI IMG/M metagenome (GOLD analysis project Ga0265298, IMG submission 193486) | Bovine rumen microbial communities from tropical cattle in Woodstock, Queensland, Australia - Gonzalo_01 | ecosystem: Host-associated > Mammals > Digestive system > Stomach > Rumen ...
CCACATTTGTACCACTAATAAAGTAATTTATTGAAAATCAACGTGTACTACTTTTTGCGTGGGCAAATAATCCTCAATCATGTTTGCAAACACTTAGGTTTTATCTCAAAATATGATAATCATATCGCCACTTGTTTCCATTCGTGTTTTCCACGACACAAAACCATAAGACACCGTTACCCCACAATCAGTATCATTATGGAGATACGTGCGAATTGTACGTTTTTCGCACGATGTTATTAATGTTGAAAAAACCATATAATGGTGAATGACAGAATCTTATGAAGTGACATTTTTTTTCCTTATTTCTGATATCAAAATTAGTTTTTATCAAAGATTTTCTCAAATAAAAGTCTGATAAATGATCGTACAACACACTGACTATCATTATCCTATAAGATTCTTTATCACTCCGTCCTTGTAATAAGGAATCACGTTGCACGTGTCCATAGTGATGCAATAGTCAATACATTGGTCAACACCGTTTTTGCGGAGGCGGCTTCGTTGGGCGCATTTCTCCAGATATTGGGCAAGCTCATTTTTGTGCTCGTTCCACATATCGATGGCGGCAACGGTTGAATCGCAAATCGTTTCAAATTTTCCTGTCTTCAAAAGAGCGTCGGCTACGGCTCCCATAAAAATGGAATCTTCAATGTTGAATTTGTTTTTCCAGCCGGCACAGAGCAACGTGACGTCGCAGTCTTGTTTCTGTAACCAATCAACCAACACTGAAAAGTTGGAAAATGCACCTATTACGATAGCCTTGCATTCCACGCCGAGTTGAATCGTTTTGGTGCCGTTTGTGGTGCTGTACACAATGTCACGTCCTTCCACAATGCTACGTTCAAATTTTTCGGGGGAGTTTCCGAAGTCGGCAAAGTCTATTTTTATGCCGTTTCGTTCGGCGGCAATCAGGTATCCTTTTTCTTTGTATGTTCTGGCTTCGTCAACGCTTTTTACGGGAATGATTGAATTGACTCCATTCTCGAATGCGGCACAAATCGAACTTGTGGCACGAAATACGTCGGTTACAACGACAATGGCGTCCTTGTTCTCAAAATATTCAAATAGGGCAGGGCTAAAACAAGTTTCAATTATGTGTTTCATTTGTTTTGTCTTTTATGTCAAACATTACGATAATGGCTATGAATCCCCAAAAGAGGGAAGCAATCTTGTCCATATCGAGAAAATCATTCAAGAATGCGTGCAAATAGTACGTAATAAGTCCTAAAAGCAGAAATAGCACCGTTTCCTTGGTCAATTCGTCTTTCGTCCTGTTATACAAGTTGAAACCGATTACAAGCACGGTTATCAAAATGGCGATGAACGATAGAGAACCGATAAGTCCTGCGTCGGCGAGCAAGCCAAGATATTCGCTGTGGGCGTTACCTAAATCTGCCGCATTGGTGCTGATTTTTGTCTTGTCGACGGAATGCTGGAACGGAGCGTATAAGAACATATATGTTCCTGGTCCATAACCAGTTATGGGCTTCTCCAAAAACATGCGGAATGCACATTTCCAACGGTTAATGCGTTCCATGTTGGAATCGTCGGACGCAATGTTCGACATTGATTTTACGTGCGAAAGGAAGTCGGTGCTCGATACTTCGGTGTTTTTCGACATTTTATAAATTATGTCATTGTAAAACGGGGCAATCATAATGGTGGCGCACAATGCGACGAGTATGATATTCTTGATTTTAATGTGCAGTTTTAACACAACCCACAAGCAAAAGACGGCGATGATTCCCGCCCATGCGGCACGGGTGTACGAGAACAACAATCCGATGCACAGCAAGCCAAGCAAAAGGGCATTGAAGAATTTTATGCTGAAATCGTTTCTTCCTCGTTTAAGCACGACAAACATTGCAGGAATGAGCAATGCGAGTGCAGCCCCGTAAGACGTGTGGTCGCGGAAGAAGGGTTGCATTACCAGATATGAGGTATCGTGCGAGAAATACGACGGAGCATGGTTTATGAGCGTGTAAATTATGACGATTGAAAACCCTAACACGTAGGCAAGTATGTATTTTACAATATTTTTTTCGTCAACAACAAATTGAGTTACAATGAAATAGAAGCACGAAATAAACCATAGCCGTGTGAGCAGATATTTGAACGACACGACGGGCATTTCGGAAACCAGACTTGCAATGAACAGCCACCCGAGATAAACGTAAATACAAATACTCACGGGGTGTTTGAGCACTTCTTTGTCGAACTTTCGTTCGCTCAAAAGTTTGAGGAAAAACACGCACATTGCCAGAAATATGAACGGTTCCGTGGGCAGACTCATATTGATGGGCGTGTTTGGAATCAGTTCCGATAATTCAATGGACAGCGGCGTACAGAACATAATGATAATCAACAACTTGTCGAGCGCCAAAAAAGCAAGGAAACCCAATGCGAGGGCAAAGGGGACAAGCGTGATGAGATACGATTCGTTCCAAAGTCCCACCATACTGGCAATTATGAAGAGAATTGCAGTAATATAGAGACACAGAATCGTTTTTTTCTCCGAAATCACTGTTGAGATTGTTCTAAAGCTTCTTCCTGACGACGATAATCTTTGACTAATTCAATGAATATCAATACTATAAACGTGAAAATGAATGTCGCAATTGTTGAAACCACAACAATGACGGCACGTTTCGGTTTCGCTTTCTTGTCGGACTTGGTCGCTTTGTTTACGACGAAATAATGCGTCAGAATTTGTTCGGCGTCAACTTTTGCCTCTTTGTATTTTTGGTTCAGGGCGCTGAGTTGTTCGCTTTCAAATTCAAGGAAATCGCGGAGCGAAACGTATGCGGCGCCATATTTTGCAAGCGTGTCAAGCTGTTCCTTGATTCGTTCTGCACCTTTGGTGTTACCCGAAGCAACGGCTTGAGCGTAAGCCTCGTTCACTACCTCCGACTGCGATTCGTAATCGTAGATTCCTTTTTCCATAATTCTACGAAGGGAATCCTTGAACATACTGATTTGTTCTTCTTTTGCTTTGTACTCGTATTCAACGATTTGTAACGCTTCTTTTGCACGTTTGTGCTCCATTGCGTTCATTACGGTGTCAATGAGAGTAACGATATCGTTTGCTATCAACGCTGCCGTGTCGGGATTCGCGTCGAGCACCGAAATCTCAACGGCCATATATTCGGTACGTTTGTACGAAATGCGTTTCTGATATTTCTTCAGCATTTTGTCATTTGGATATTTCACATTTGCCGAGTCAATATCATAGTGTTTCCACAAATTGTATTTGTGAATGATTTTTGCACGTAACTCGTCACTGTTCAATACCTGCAAAAGTTGTTCGGTTTCTTTGTCCTCGCCATACATTGATTCCTTCTTGGCAGCGTCTTTCGTGGCAATCAACTCTTGTGAGATTGACAACGACGGAGCTGGGTACACAATCACATTTGAGCGATAGAGCGGCGTTATCAGGAATGAAACGACAATGGCGGCAACTGCACCGATTATCGTGGTGATAATCAACGGCTTTTTATAATGAAAAACTTTGTATATTAAATCGTTCGAATTGAATGAATAGCGTTCGTTGTTCTCCATTTTTATTCGTTTTTAAATAAACCAAATAATTCTGCGTCAATCTTGTTTACAATCTTGCTGAAATCTTCGGGATTGTCGATAAAATTGATGGAATCTGTGTCTATAACGAGGATTTTTCCCAAATCGTATGATTTTACCCACGTTTCGTAACGGCGGTTCAAACTTTCCAAATAATCAATTCTGATAGCATTCTCGTATTCGCGTCCTTTGCATTGGATACGTTTCACCAACGTAGGAATCGATGCCTTAAGATAAATCAACAAATCAGGTGCCTGGAGCAGTTGTTCTACTTGACGGAACAAGGAGAAATATGTCTCGAAGTCGCGCGTCGCCATAAGTTTCATTCCGTGCAAGTTAGGGGCAAAAATATAGGCGTCTTCATAAATTGTTCTGTCTTGAATGACGTCTTTTCCCGAATTGCGGATATTCATAATGTTTTGCAGACGACTATGCAAATATGAAATTTGCACGTTGAACGACCATGCTTTCATATCTTGATAAAAATCGTTCAAGTACGGATTGTCGTCAACCACTTCGTAATTCGGTTCCCAACCATAATGTTTTGCCAACATTTTCGTCAATGTTGTTTTCCCTACGCCGATATTTCCTGCTATTGCTATATGCATATCATATTTTTTTTTAAAGTTTACAAAAATACAAAACTATTCTATTTGAAAGAATTTCAATTTGGAAATATTCATCAAAGAAACGTTTGTATAATAAAAATGTAAAATGTCTTGGTACGAGTATCCTTGTCTGGCCATTTCCATGGCGCCTTCCTGCGACATTCCCACGCCGTGCCCGAATCCTTTTCCGTAAATCACAATCTCGTTTTCGCGCGAGTCAATGCAGAAAAAGGTCGATTTCAGTTTCCAGTCGGTACGAACAGTGGTGAGCAAGAGGAGAGAATCAGTACAATCAGTTGCAAGATATTTCTTCCGATTGAACTGGTCAAACGACAAATCGGCAGAGTCGGCAATGGGATAGCCCTTTTTCTTGAGATAGTCTTCCCATTTCTCACGCGGAATTGTTTTTGTCCATGCGTAACTGGGCTGACCAACGCTAAACGGGTCTTCCTTTCCCCGCAGATAGGGGATGGGCTTGTTCCATACGTCCTCGCTGTTGCACGATTCTCCGCCCGAATTTGAATAAAATGTGGCTTCTATCAAATTATGATTCTCGTCAACCAGCACAAGCCCTTGGGTGGCTTTGGTGGCTTCGACAATGGCTTTGCTATATCGGCAACGACCGACGTATGCCTGGCAATGCACGGCGTCGCACAAGTTGTAACCTTGTTTGAGGTGACGTTTGTAAAAGTTTGCTGCATACGTTCTGCACAAGATTGCCTGGGCCTTGTAATAGGCAATGTTTGCCTTTGCTCCGCCTTCGGATTCCACCACGCCGGCAATGTATTTTTCAAAATTTACGTCGTTGATGAGTACGAGGGAATTTTTGCTGGTTTTTATGTACAAGTCGTTGTCGTATTCCCGCGCCTTGATTTTCCCGTTATGAAAGCGAATCTGGAAAATGTTGTCCTGCGTGTTGCCACGAAAAAGAATGAGGGTGTCGGCTGTAAAGACCTCGTTTTTTACCGTGATATATATTTTATGATTTTTTCTTGAGATAGTGGCAGATTGTGATTCTTCTAACGAGCAGATAATCTTGTTCTTAGCGACAATATCATATTTCCCCGATTTTGCGTAAAACACACAATTTTCAATTTGTTTGTCGGAAAAAATGCGAATGTTGATATTTTGGCTCACACCAATACAAGCAAGAAGTAAAAAAAAGAATGTGAGCCGTAATTTCATTGTGATAAAGCGTATCTAATTAAGAATCAATGTATTAATAAAATAAATAACCTTGTGCTAAAATACAAAAAAAATTGAAATGCGTTTCTTTTTATTTATTATGTTACTTTTTCCCGCCGAAGACAAAAAGTAAAGAAAAAATCTTTTTTTTGAAATCCAAACAATTTTGATTTTGAAACTTTGTCGTTCCATACTGCCGATTTTCTTTTTCCTCCTCTCGCTCGGGGGGTGGGGCAAAAGGATTATAAATGTTTTTGGGTGGTGCTTGACGAGGGAATTGAAATGTTGTCTTTGGGTGCAAATGTTGATGAATTCCATTACGGCAGAAAAACTTTTTATCGAATAGAACCAGTAATACCGAGTTGTTCGTTAGGAGTGCAACCCATAGTAATATTATTAGACTCCATTGGTGGGAATAATAAGTCTTCGAGACCTATTTTTATTAATTGGCATGGAAGTAATAATTCAACAGAATTATTGTATTTAATACAAGATTATTATTCGTATAACTGTTACTTTCATACTCACATAAACACTTGTTTGTATGACGGCATAATAGAAATTCCTTGGTCTACGATTCCATATTTGTATGATTCAAGTGGACGTAATTATTTCATAGATGTTGACTTGCAGCCATGTGAGTCGTTTGAATCATTTCTGAAAAAATATAAGAAAGGCCTTTATATGCCATACCAACAACCATATTTTCCCGAAAAGACAAACAAATACGAAGCCGACGGCTTCAAGTCGTTGAGAGAGTGGTAGAAGAGATTCTGTTACTTTTTTCTTGAAAGAAAAGTAAGCCCCAAAGGACGGACTTGCTCCGCTAAAAATCAACTGCGTTCCGCTAAAAGAGTTGAAGTGCCGCATCATTGTTTTATAAACTTTCACGTATTAAGGCACCAACTCTTTTCACGCTACACTCCGTTGATTTTTTTCACGCTTCGCAACTCAGTCGAATGTTCGTGGTGCGAATTATCGTATTCAATAATACTCACCGATTTATGGTCTTCCAACATTCAATGATGGTTCGACTTCACAGATGAGCGTTAAGAAAATCTTTGAACGGAGCGTCAAAAACTCTCGGCTTGGCAGCGTGGATTGTGTGTTGGCGCCATTTCGAGAGTTTAGCGAAGTGAGGAGATTTTTAGCGAAGATGTGGCGTCGACGGCGGTTTTTGTTACTTTTTGTCGCTGAAGACAAAAAGTAAAAGAAATCTTTCTATCTTTGAACTCCAAACAATTTTGATTTTGAAACTTTTTCGTTACATATTGCCTATAGTTTTTCTGTTTCTTTCTTTTTTGGTAGTAGGACAGACAATTACGACGTATTATCCCAAAGTTGATAGACAAAGTCGTGATTACATACATATTATGAAAGTTGTTGTGGAGCCAAACCAGGTCTATGTGGTATTCAGATACAACGTGTTGGGAAACGACAAAGTCGGAATGGGTTCGCAAACCAGTTTGCGTTGCGGTTCGTTTATAAGTACCATACAGCATTTTGGCATACTTTCCGACAGCATTCAACGTGAGTTGCCGTTTGATAAATGGATTTCCCTTAATGCTCCAGAAAATGTACAATATGCAAGTAAACCGTTTATTTATGTAGATGAGAATGGTGAAAAATGGAACGCACGTTCGTATGATTTTTTTATGGTGTTTCCTGGAAAATTACCAGAATATGCACGTAAGATTTCTATATATGAAAATGCGGAGTCGTTTTATGGAAGCAATGGTTCCAATCCTTTTAATTGGGAAGGAATTCACATAAACAATTTGCATCCAGAAGAAGAATGGTGACGAAGAAATAACCTATAAAAAAATAAATGGAACGATGAAACGAATTTGCTTTTTCTTCCTATTGGTACTTGCCTATTTTTGAACTCTAAACATTTTTGATTATGAAACCTTTTCGTTCCATACTGCCCATTTTCTTTTTCTTCCTCTCGCTTGGAGCGGTGGCGCAGATGGACAAGGATGGCAATTTCCATTGGGACGAGTTGTACACGCCCGATGAGGTTTTGGAGCTTGATATGTCGTTGCCGAACAAGGTGGATGTTTCTGCAATAAAAAACAGGGAACGGGTGAAATATGTGAAGTTGAAATGCTACCCGTGGATAGAGCACATACCGTTCACTCCCGAAGATTTTCCGAATATCGAGGCGTTGAGGATAGAAAGTTTTCTTATTCAGGGATTGAACGGCATTGATAGTTTCAAGAAAATCAAACGTTTGGAAGTGACTGATGTGAAAGGGTACAGTTACGCACGAAGTTTTTTACGAATCACATTGCCTTGTGTTACCAACCCAATCTGGAAAATGACATGGTTGGAAGAATTACGGATAAAAGGTGTTGACATTCTTGTTACCGAAAATAGTATTTCTAAATTAAGAAATGTTAAGTATTTGAATATCAATACTTTTAATAAGTTTTATGGGTGTGCTTTTTTTGATGAATTTGAAAAACTTACTTCATTACGACAAATATATTTGGGACAAGACAATGTCGAAATGACCTTGTATTTGGCAAAGATTTTCTCAGAAAAAGGTGTTGAAGTGGTAGGTACATTCGATGTGGACAAAATCAGTTCTACAATAGTGACAAAAGACGAAAATAGTTACACAAACGATGTGGAATGGGATGAAATAATTCGATACAGACCTTGGGTATGGGATAATTATTTTGGACTAATAGTTGACGATCCTGATAATCAATGTATCACAATGTATGTAAAAAAAGAAAATGGGTGGATTGCCCTTATTAAGACAAAGAATAGAATTCACCATAGTGCAAAGAATATTCATTATTATAAATTCTTAAACTATGAAAAGTGTGAAGATGATGCAAAAATCATTCGTGAAAAATCTTCGTCTGAAGAAGAATCTTCGTATTGGGGATATGATGATTATTATAATTCATTTGGTAATGACACACTCTATATGAAACGTTATTATACCAGTGATAAGATTTTTGAAACATATCTTATTTCAGATACAATAATGTATCAACACGTTTATGATACTGATGTCAAAAAGAGTCGGGGGTATTTGACGTGTTATAGTCTTTGTGAAAACAAAAGTGTAAAAATAGATGTGATTGAAAATGAGATAGAAGATGCTTATGTCGAATTTGATTATGATAGGAATATCCTCTTTGATTTTGAGTGTGAGAAATGTGGATGTAAGGCATTTATGATTCATAACAATAATGTTGTTATGGAGCAGGGTGCTAAAGATATATGTGTGGGTGGTATGGGCGAATCAGAGTGTTTCGATGATGAAACAGAAACATTCAAATTTTTTAGAACGAGTGATAAAGCCGACGATATGCAGAAATTGGAATTACTTATCAATAATAGAGATTCTGTCAGAAAAACATACCAACAGAAATTCACTCATTTGCTTGAGTTTCTTAAAGGTAGGGACGGCCTTTACTAGCAATCAAAATTTGAGATCCTCTTACATATATTTTCATTTAATTGTTATCTTTGAACTCCAAACATTTTTGATTTTGAAACCTTTTCGTTCCATACTGCCGATTTTCTTTTTCTTCCTCTCGCTCGGGGCGGTGGGGCAAAAGAATATAGTTCGTTGCGACAGTACGGTCTCGCATTCCTATAAAATAGAGCGTTGTTACGATGCTTCGGGGCGGTGCGTGGCAACAATTACAAGCAAGCGAAATTCCTTGCACGACGAATGGCGTTTTGTGCGGAAAATTGAATATTCCCATAAGGAAAACAATTATACGGAAGTTCAGTATGATTGGAACAATGCATGGATTCCGCAAAAGAAAATGGTTTCATTCAGTCGTGAGGGTGAACATGTTTCCGAGGAATACGAGATGGATTCTGCTTCGGGGCAATGGCAGGGCATACGGAAATCTGTTCATTTCGACAAACCCGATTCCACACGGCAGGCGGTTCCTGTTTTTATTTGGTCGAAAGACGAGAACAAGTGGGTGGAGAAAAAGCCCACGCAGACCAACGAATATCTGCAACAGACGGAAAAGTACCTTGCATTGGGCTGGTGTCGCACTGCACAATGGTATTATTCCGAATACAAACGTTTGTTCAATGATGAAAATGCTGACATTGAAGCCCAACTTTCGCAGTGTCAAACGAATCCCCATGCCATTGATTATGATCTCCAGGAGTTTTTTTTGAATATACCAAGACGACGTGAATACAAGGAGAAAATAGAAGAATACTTGCAGAAAGGGTATTGTCAGTTGGCAGACTGGTACTACAAAGAATTGATGCAGTATTCCACGCAAGAAGACACACTTTTGAAAAACAGGATTCGTGATTGCAGCAAAAATAAGCGTTATGATTCGACAGATGTTTTTATTAGAGTTGAAAAAATGCCTGAGTATCCAGACGGATTTAAAGGGTTATATAAATACATTGATGAGAAAGCGGCGCAATATCAATATCCTAATCAGAAGGATTGTGTTCTCGTTCAATTTATAGTTACACCCCAAGGTGAAATCGCTGACCCAAGAATTGTAATATCTGTATCGCCCGAAGCAGACAGAATTGCAATGGAGATTATAACAAGTATTCCCTTGAAATTTATTCCTGGCGAACAAGCGGGAGAAAAGGTTCCTGTGTTGCAGTCATATCCTGTTCGTTTTTCAAAATCAACTGAAAATTGTTATGGGGTTAATAGGATTTTCTTAAATAATTTGGAAGAAAAATAAAGAAAATGTTTTTTTTCTCGATGAAAACAAAATCTTCTTATTTTTGAACTCTAAACATTTTTATTTTGAAACTTTTTCGTTCCATACTGCCCATTGTTCTTATGCTCTTTGCTATAAAGGGTATGGCACAGCCAATTGCCGATGAGGAATATAGGCAACGGCTTGCCGATTCGCTGAAAAAAGAGCTATCGCAGTATTATCCAAATGCAAAAATATGGGAATCCAATTGGGAGAGGTACGTGAATATTCAATTAGAAAAAGAGAATGGATGTTCCGAGAACTGGAAATATAGCTATGATTACAGCAGTAAAAAGTATAATGTAAGTTCTTTTGAGGTGAAAACAGATTCTGTTTCTGTTAAATATTCTTATGGTAGATTGCTTGTGCGTAAACAGTCGGAACCCAATACAGTTGATTATACAAGCAAAAAGATTGATACTACCATATTGGTTGAAAACTACTATCTTACACAGCCTGTTGAATATACAAGCAAAAAGATTGATACTACCATAAGCATAATGAAGGATGGTTGTGATTATTACATTAGTAAAGTATATTATATAAACAAAGACTATGTATGGATGCTTTCCAGCACAAAAGAAAGTTGTTGGAGTGAAGAGAGGAGTGACGAATTGTGTTGGTCATACCATGAGGATGAAAATTACGAAGCGATATGGTATTTTGATAGGCTTACAAACAATAAAATTGCATATACACGTTTTTGTAATGATTCTTCAAAATGGCAGTTAAGTCAATATAGAACGTATTTTCGCGATAAAAAAGGAACAAATTGGAAAGCAGAATTTCAAGGTAGAAATATTCTCATTGAAAAAAATGAATACACTCGTAACGGAGAAGAAAA
>Ga0265298_10010529_pt1 | contig 10933 bp, 10 predicted proteins | sample AusTroGonzalo_MG_3_FD_193486 | JGI IMG/M metagenome (GOLD analysis project Ga0265298, IMG submission 193486) | Bovine rumen microbial communities from tropical cattle in Woodstock, Queensland, Australia - Gonzalo_01 | ecosystem: Host-associated > Mammals > Digestive system > Stomach > Rumen ...
GAACATCTTTCCCTGGAAAAGGATCCCTCCATCGGCGAGGAAGGCGTCCTCATCCTTAATAAGAAATGAAAAATCCCCAGAGTTTTTTCTCTGAGGAGGTTAAATTATCAATAAAAAGATCCGTTCCACTGTCAGCACAGGATGGTATGCGCCTGGATCTTGCTCAGGTTCAGGGCCAGCCAGTCCGGTTTCGCCGCGGCCAGTTCTTCCTGAGTGGAACCGCCGGTGCAGACCGCCAGACAACGGGCACCAATCGACCTGGCACAGGCCACATCCAGCACGGTATCGCCCACGACAACGATCTCTTCAGGCTTGAGATCCTGGCCCAGCAGTTCACGACCACGCTGCAAAGCAATGACCGCTAAGTGGTTGCGGTCTTCATCCTCATCCCCGAAGACCCCCATCTCAAAGTATTCCCAGAGGTAGTAATGGCGCAGTTTGATCTCAGCGCCCAGGCGGATATTGCCGGTCAGCAGACCGATCCTGGGCGGTGTTTTGTGGCAGCGGAGGCTGTGGATGAAATGATCCGCGCCCGGAGCGATCTCACCCTGAGAGCGGCGCAGCATATAATCCAGCCAGAAGACGTAGTTCTCAAAAAAACGGCTGAAGTTCTTATCGCTGGGCTCGATGCCGTGAGCGTTGAAGAATTCCCGCACCAGAGATTTATCCGTTCTGCCGGCAAAAGAAATGTTTTCGGAGGGATTCGCGACACCAAATTCAGAACGCAGCGCGCTAAAAAAAGCCCTCACACCCGCGTTTTGGGTGTGTATAAGCGTTCCATCAATATCGAATAATACCAGGCGAGTCACAATGTTGACATCAATCGTTTATCTGCCTTTGGAAGCTGGGCAGGCAGGGAGCCGGCAAAGGGCGGACGCGCCAGCTCCACACGCATCATGGGGAAAAAAAAGTCCGGATGCAAGAAAAATCTTCTCTTTTCCCAAAAGATTTTTTTGTAAATAAGTTCTTTGAGCAGAAATAAAAAGCCCTCTCCGCCAAAGCGGAAAGGGCCTGATAAATACCGTTCATCTCCGCGAGGGAGACTGCTTTTCTAGTCCGCGGCGCGAGTGGCGATCTTCTGTTTCAGATCGACCAGCACTTCTTCCACGGGTTTGACACCCTGGTCACCTTTGCCGTGAACACGCAGCGCCACCGAGTTGGCTTCCTGCTCTTTGTGTCCCACCACGAACATGGTGTGAACTTTGTCGGTCTCGGCGTTGCGGATCTTGCCGCCGATCTTGTCGCCGGAGCAATCCAGTGTCACGCGGATGCCGTCATCGTGCATCCGTTTGCGCAGAGCCTCGCAGAAATCCATCTGTTCACTGCCGATGGGCAGGATCCTGACCTGTTCCGGAGCCAGCCACAGCGGGAAGTTGCCGGCGTAGTGCTCGATCAGGAAACCGATAAACCGTTCATGGGTACCCAGCGGAGCCCGGTGGATACAGAGCGGAGTGGCCTCCGTATTGTCGCGGGTGCGATAGACCAGACCAAAGCGGCCCGGCACGGCAAAGTCCACCTGATTGGTCGCCAGGGTGAACTCGCGGCCGATGGCGCTCCAGACCTGCACGTCGATCTTCGGTCCGTAGAAAGCGGCCTCGTTGGGAATCTCCACATAGTTGATGCCGGACTTGATCAGCACGTCGCGGACCATGTCCTCTGTCTTCTTCCAAAGTTCAGGCTCGTTCACGTACTTCTGACCCAGACGTTCGGGGTCGTGTGTGCTGAAACGCATCTGGAACTTCTCGATGCCGAAGATCTTGAAGTACTTCAGATACATGTCGTTGACCGCCCGGAACTCGTCGGCGAACTGCTCCGGAGTGCAGTAGATGTGCGCGTCGTTCATCTGCAGGGAGCGCACACGCATCAGACCGAAAAGCTCGCCGCTCTGCTCATAACGGTAGCAGCAGCCGTACTCGGCCAGGCGCAGGGGCAGTTCTCTGTAACTGCGCGGATAAGAAGCAAATATCTTATGATGATGCGGACAGTTCATCGCCTTCAGGTAGTAGCGTTCCACCTTTTCGGTACCGTCGGCCATCGTTTCTTTCATCTCGATGGGCGGGAACATGCTGTCGGCATAATACGGCAGGTGACCGCTGGTCTTGTACATATTCTCGCGCGCCAGGTGCGGAGTCTTGACCCGCTCGTAACCGGCGGCGAATTCCGTTTCCATGGCCAGCTTCTCGATCTCAGCGATCAGGATGCCGCCTTTGGGCAGCCACAGCGGCATGCCCGGTCCTACATCCTCATCAAAAGCAAACAGCCGCATCTCTTTACCGATCTTGCGGTGGTCACGGCGCTTGGCCTCTTCCATCATCTGGAGCCATTCTTCCAGCTCCGTCTTTTTCATGAAAGCAGTCCCGTACAGACGCTGCAGCTGAGGATTGGTCTCCTTGCCGCGGTAATAGGCCGCCGCCACGCGCAGCAGCTTGAAAGCCTTGATGTTGCCCGTGCGCATCACATGAGGGCCGGCGCAGAGATCCATGAATTCACCATTGGTGAAAGTGGAGATCGGTTCCCCTTCGGGGATGTCGTTCAAGCGCTCCAGTTTGAATTTCTGACCTTTGGCCTCCAGCAGGGCTTTGACTTCCTCGCGGGTCCGCACTTCTTTTTGGAATACCTGATTCTCCTTGATGATTTTCTTCATCTCCTCCTCGATCCGCGGAAAGTCCTCCGGCGTAAAGCGATGATCGGGGAGATCAAAATCGTAATAGAATCCTTCGTTCGTTGAGGGGCCGATATCCAGCTGCGCATTGGGCCATATCCGCATAACGGCTGCGGCCATAACGTGAGCGCAGGAGTGACGTACCCGTTCCAGATCGCTCGCACGATTGCGATCTTCCAGTGTTTTACGTGCGACTGAATGTTCTTCAGCCATAATCTAATCCTTCCGCCAACCGGCGATGCAACCTCCATGACCAATCCCCAAAACGGATGGGGTGATAACAGGCGCGACGCGCCCCACGGCGTTCAACCCGGCCGGCTCCCCTCACTTTAACATGAAAAGCCGCACACAGCAACCCGGGATTCACCGGAAAACAAAAGGGACGGCCAACTTGCCGTCCCCATGTTTTATTATAATTTCAAATAAAAGCGGTTAGAAGCGAACACGCTCCAGGTAGTCGAGGCTCTGGGGCAGCTGTTCTTTGGGTGTGGGGCTTTCATCCTCGATGAAGTAGTAGAGCACACCGGCTTCCTGAGCGGCCTTGAGGACTCTGGGGAAGTTGACCTGACCGGTACCCAGCACCACGTCGTTCTTGGTATCGGTGCCGCCGTTGTGATTGCCCTCGACCCCTTTCTTCAGGTCTTTCAGGTGCATCAACTCCCAGCGGTTGGGATACTTAGCCAGCCAGACGGCAGGATCCTCGCCGGGGAAGAGTGTCCACATGACATCCATCTCGAAGGAGACATAGTTGGGATCGGTCTTCTGCATGAGCAAGTCCATGATCTTCTGGCCGTTCATCCAGGGCTGGAATTCATAGCCGTGATTGTGGTAGTAGAATTTGATGCCGTACTCGGCCATGACTTTGCCGGCATTGTTGAAGACTTCAGCCGCGGCGGTCGCCTGCTCAGCGTTGAAGATGCCGTTGTGCGGGATCCATGCCACACCGGCGTATTTGAGACCCAGGGCCTGGGCTTCCTTGGCCACGCCTTCGGGATCGTCCTTGATGCGGTTGTAGTCAAAGTGTTTGCCGATCGGCACAAAGCCGAGATCTTTGACGATCTTCACATATTCCTCGGTGCTCTTGCCGTAGGTGTTATGGACTTCGATATACTTGATGCCCAAGTTCTTGACGAAATCCATCGTGCCGTCGAAATCTTTGCTGAAATAGTTGCGCAGGCTGTACATCTGCAGCCCGACATGGCCCTTGAAACAGCGGCCCTCACCCCGCAGCGGAGCGTCATCGGCCTGTATATTCAACGATGTCAGCGCCATAGCACTGACCAAACTAAGCGATAAGAATAGTTTCTTCATACGGGAGGAATTTTACAACCCCTGCGTGTGAAAGGAAGCCTTTTTTTATCAAACAAATCAGAGTCAAAACTTGAAAAAACAAGCGCTATGTGTTAGAATAAGTTGGCGTTGTTGGGAGTTGCATTTATTTGCAGCCAGAGACGGCAAAGCCATAAAAGCATATGAAAATAGAGAATAAGGGTGATGGCAATCTGGTATGTGTTATGCCGGAACGCCTGGATGTGAACACCGCGGATGCCTCCGGAGAAGAGATCATGAGCAAGCTGGAGGGCATCACTCATCTGGAGCTGGATCTTTCCAATATGGAATACGCTTCCAGCGCGGGACTGCGTGTATTCCTGACCTGCTACCGCAAGATGGCGGGACAAAACGGCACGCTGGTCCTGACCCACGTCCGTCCCAGTATCATAATGCTCCTGGAAATGACGGGGTTCACCGACTTTTTAACCATCCAGAAATAACAAAATGAAGCTGAAAAATTTTTTGATCCTGGGGCTTCTGCTGAGCTTGTGCTGGATATGTCCGGCTCAGCAGGGTATTTACAAACTGCGGCTCTGCTGGATCCCGCAGGCGCAGTTTGCCGGATTCTTTATGGCAGAAGAGGAAGGATACTACGCGCAGGAAGGACTGGCGTTGGAAATCAGTTACCCTCCCCGCGACGAGGAAATGTTCGACACGCTGATGGCCGAGGATGCCGATTTTGTCATGGAATGGTTCCTGTATGCTTTGGAATTCAAGGCAAAGGGCAATGATATCGTCAATGTGGCTCAGTTCCAGCACCAAACCGAAGAACTGCTGGTAGCCAAAAAATCCAGCGGGATCCAAACCATCAAAGATTTAAAGGGACGAAATATTGGGATTTGGTTCTCACCGCAGCTCCAGTTTTCTTTCAAGGCATTCCTGAAAAGAAATGAAATGAATGAGGACGACTATCATGTCTATCCCATTTTGGATAATATCTCTCTGTTCCTGAGCGGAGGTGTGGATGTCGTCTCTGTCATGTCTTTCAACGAATATAACCAAATCCTCTTTTCCGGATACAATCCGGATGAGCTGACCATCTTCCCTCTCAAAGAGGAATTTCCCAATCTGGTCCTGGAGGGGATCTACTGCCGCCGGGAAACATGGGAAAATAACAAGCAAGATGTCATCGCCCTGCGCAGAGCCACTTTGAAAGGATGGGAAGCGGCTTTCAAGAATCCGGAAAAAGCGCTTCAGGTCATCAAGCGCAAATGCGATGAAATAGCCGCCCTGCACAATTCCTCCAGCAGCCGCCAGATCTACAGAGAATGCAGCTTCGGCTACGCTATCCAGAAAGCGATGCTGGAGAATTTCAAAAAAAACCTTTCCATTGAGGGAAATGACGCGCTGATGAAAAAAGAAACTTTCCAGGAAGGGATGAATATCATGGGACTGGATGAGAGCGATATCCTGTTCGAGGACTTTGCTCCGCGGAATGAATAATCAAAAGAAATCCCTAAAACACAATGCAAATAAAAAAATCAGTAGCTTTAAAGTTCAGTTTTTGGATCTGTATCCCTCTTGTAGTCATTCTGCTTGCGGCATCCGCTCTGCTGCTGGATGACATTTACAAAAGACTGGGATCTTATCTGGATGAAAAAGCCCTTTCGGTCGCGTCCGAAACGGCCAATCACATGGATAAGATCTTCCTGCAGACACAGGGTCTGGCTCATCTGATCGCGGACGGTCTGGAAACGACTCCCCGCAGAATAGACGAAATGGAGACCTACACCAAAAACCGTCTGACCAGCGTCCATCAGTATTGCGAGGAAATCATGGGGGTCTGTGTCGCGTACATGCCCGGTATGCAGGGCGGCGATCCTAATTACAACGCATACATCCACCTTTTGGAAGGCGAGAACTTCTTCTTCACGGAATGGCACAGTGAAAACATAGACTATCAGCGGTACCAGAACTGGTTCCTGCTCCCAACCATAAAAAATACGAACTGCTGGATAGATCCCTTTGCCGCGTTCGATGGGAAACTTATTTGCTCATACAGTGTCCCGTTCTACCAGAAAATTGACGGGAAACGGGATCTGGGTGGTGTCTTTGTGCTGGATTATGAGGTCAACTCATTCGTCAATTATCTGAAAGAATTGAAACTGCCCATAGGCGATCAGAAATGCACGACTTGTCTGATGAATTCATTCGGATTGATCCTTGTCTCAACAGAAACGGATTATATCATGAGCGAAACGCTCTTCTCGCTCTGTGAGACGGAAAACGGGATCGATCCGAAAGATTTTGAAGCCGCGCGTACTATTTTCGGACGCAATAACGAGACAGATATGCCCTCCGGCAGCGGGAAACAGACTTTCAAGCATACACGCATCCTCAACGGAAAGCCCTGCGACGTGTATTATCAAACCTGCATGAACAACTGGGTGGTCGCCGTGGTGGTTCCCACCGACTGGCGCCAAACGACTTTATTCCCCATCTTCATCAAAGTGACCCTGGTGGTTCTGGGGATCATCCTGCTGCTGGCATGTGTCATTTTCATCATCTGCCACCACATCAACAAACCGCTGGTCAAATTAGCCACGGCGGCGGAGTCTGTCGGCGAAGGCAATTTCGACACGCCCCTGCCTGAATACGACAGTGGGGATGAGATATCCCAGGTAACAAAGTCATTTGGAAAGATGCAGACCGCGCTGAAGGATTATATCAATAAACTGGAAAAATCCATCACCATGCGTGAACGCACGGAAGGTGAATTGAACACAGCCAAGTCCATTCAGAAGGATCTACTGCCGCATATCCTGCCGCCGTTCGATCACTATGACAGCATTATCGGCGCGGCAGACCTGATCCCGGCTCACGGCGTGGGAGGCGATCTTTACGATGCCTTCCCGGTGGACAAGGATCACCTGGCGATCATCATCGGCGACGTCTCCGGCAAAGGTGTCCCGGCCGCGCTGTTCATGGCTGTGACACAAACGCTCCAACGCAATATCGGCACGGGACAGACTTCCCCGTCGGTAATGGTCTCGCAGCTGAACCAGATCCTGGCCTCTAATCACGAAACGAATCTGTTCGTGACCTACTGGGCCGGCATCCTGAATGTCCACACAGGCGAGCTGCATTACACCTGCGCGGGACATAATCCTCCGCTCATCCGCCACACGGACGGCACCGTGACCGCTCTGCGGGAACGCCACGGCCCGCCTATCGGGATCCTGCCCAACAAGAAATACGCTGAGGAAAAAATACAGCTTCAATCGGGCGATATGATCATCTGCTACACGGACGGCGTGACCGAAGCGACCAACGCCGATATGAAAATGCTGAGTGAAGAAAGATTGATCCAAACGATCTCTGATCCCAAGATAGACAATCCTCAGCTGATGCTGGTCACCATCCGGGATACCGTCTTTGAATTCACGGGCGATGCCGAGCAGTTTGATGATGTCACCATCATGATCACACAGTTCGTTAAAAACTCCGGTCAGAAATAACCCTTCGACCAGAAAAGCAAAAGAGCCGGGTGCGCGTCCGGCTCTTTTTGTAAACACTCCCAAAATCTATTTCGCCCCCGCTTCGGATAGACTCCGCTCATAGGCTTCCCATTCTTTTTGCGCCTCCGCGTTAGGTTCCAGCCATTCTACCGGGACAGACTCAACTGAAGATGGACCTCCTGAAAAACTAATCATCGAAAATTTACCTTTATAAATCCCTTCTGGATCACATAAAATAAAAGCTATTTCATTGTCACCATCAAATTCTCCTGTTGTTCTGTATAGTTTTCTCCACAAATTAATGTCCGGGTTCAAATAAAGATATTTAGATTTTTCTCTTAATTTTTCATTGTCTTCTGGTTCCAACAATAGCTTTTTTATTTCAAAAAGGTTTTTAAATTTATTCAGCTCAGAATCAGTAGAATCATTTTCCTCCAAGTCGTTAACATAACCATAACGAAAACCAAGATATGCTATCTTAAGCTGTCCCTGGCGCCCAATAAACTCATGGCGGGGATGATTTCTGGATTCCCATGTCAGATCATTGTACACATTTAAACATACAATCCCAATTAAACCGAATACGATCAACGATAATAAAAAAATGCAAACAGCTTTGATCAAGGATTCAATTATTTTTTCCAGCTTTTGCATTTCTATTCCTTCAAGTTTCCATGTTCAGTATTTCATTTCGCGCCCGCTTCAGATAGACTCCGATCGTAGGCTTCCCATTCTTTCTGTGCCTCCGCGTTAGGAGCTATCCACTCTATTGGAACAAAATAAACTCTATCAGGTCCCCCTGAAAAAGTAGCCGCCGGATATTTCCCTTGAAAGATTCTGTTTGGATCACATAGAATCAAAGCAATATTCGTTATTTCATTTTTTTTAAAATCCTTTTTTTGATCCATTAGTTGACTCCACAAAACAACATCAGGATTTAAATAAAGATATTTAGAATTCTCTCTGAACTTTTCAATTCTGCCTGCAAAAGTATAATCAGATTCTTGAATTTTTTCAAACAAGGTTTTTTTTATTAAAAAAAGATTTAAGAATTCATTTATGTTAACATTGTTTAGTTGTTCACTTCCATTTAAAACATCCTGAAGTGTATAAATAACAGCTTTAAGTTGAGCAGAACCAATAGTATATTCTTTTTCTTGTTGATGTATGGATTCCATCGTTAATACTCTGTACTCTTCTAAACAAATCAACCCTATGAAACCTAATATGATTATTGCAAATACTGCTAATAAAATATACGCTGCCTTAAAGAGAATTTTCAATATGTGCTTTAGCTTTTGCATATTTTATTATTCTTTTAAGAATCGAATACTTCCATCCGCATAAGCCATTATGCGGATTTTTTCCTTGTTATTATTAAACACTTCTTCAATAACAACAAAGTCTGGGTCTTGCACGATATCTGCGTTTGTCAGAGGATGAAGTTGATAATAAAAATCAGAGTCTGCACCCGGCCTGTAAAAGTTCACTCCTTGTTCTGCCAGGATAGAGTAAAGCTTTTCAAGCTGAGGCGAGGCTGAATTGGTTTTGGCATATTCCAAGTAAGCCTCACACAAGACTTCTATATTTTTTACTCTTTTTTCTAAATTTACTGATTTATCGTGTTTATTTTTTATTAAAATAAACGACGAACAAATTAAAAAACAAATAAAAAAGTAAATTAGAATTTTTATCTTCATGAAGATGCCCTCGTCATGTTTTTTCTAACTATTGCCCCCACCGACAAATAAATTTTCTATTACATCTACAATCCCGAAGGATCGTCCAGAAAGCTCCAGGGGATCCCGAACTTTTTGGAGACGTTCTCCGCAAGAGCCTGGATGCCGAACTGCTCGGTCTTGTAATGGCCGCCATAGAGGACATTGATCCCCAGCTCCTGCGCGGTCGTCCAGGTCCAGTGAGGTCCCTCGCCCGTGATGTAGGTGTCCACGCCTTCATTGAAAGCGTCCGCGGTCTCCTCGCCGGCACCGCCGGAAACGACACCGATCCTCAGGCACTTCTCCGGACCGCAGGCCAGCAGTCTGCACTCCGCGCCGAGTATCTTTTCAAACAGAGTTTTCAGACGCTGACGGTCTATGCGCAGTTCGCCTTTGAAGCCGATCGTCTGCCCCTTCATCATCATGAAAGGTTTTACTTTTTTCAGACCCAGTTTTTTGCAAAGGAGCGCATTGTTGCCCAGAGTCGGATGAGCGTCCAGGGGCAGATGCGCGCTGTAAACGGCGATGTCGTTTTCCACCAGCATCCGCAGGATCTCATAACGCTTGCCCGTCCAGGGACGCATCCCGCCCCAGAAAAATCCGTGATGGATCATCAGTAGATCCGCGCCGGCATCACAAGCCATTTTGACGGTGCGCGGACTGATATCGACCGCGGCGGCGATCCGTGTGACCTTGCCGGAGTTCTGCACCTGCAGGCCGTTCATGGCTTCGGCCCAGTCCTCGAACTCCTCCACCTTCAGCAGAGCCTGGCAATGGGCCACGATTTTTTCCAATGATTGAGCTTTCATCATTAAACTGTATCTCTTTATTTGCTGTGCAGGTGATAGGTCTCGCCCGCTTTGGTGTGGAAAGTGATCCGGTTCCCTTCGTAAATCGGTCCCTCCATCGGACGGCCGTTATGGTAAACCGCAGCCGGTTCCTGTGTCTGGATCACGCAGTCGTTACCGTTGAGAGAAGTGATCTGAGCTTCCAGCAGTTTGCCCTCGCTCCACTCTATATCGACCCGGAATCCGCCGCGGCCGCGCAATCCGTCCACTTTGCCTTCGGTCCATTTTGCAGGCAGTGCCGGGAGCAGTTCCAATCTGCCGTCCTGGCTTTGGAGAAGCATTTCGGCAATGCCGGCACAGCCGCCAAAGTTGCCGTCGATCTGGAAAGGCGGATGAGTGTCGAACAGATTCGGCAGTGTGGATTTGGACAAGAGTGCCTGAATGTGTTCCAAGGCGGTGTCGCCGTCATGCAGACGGGCGTAGAAATTGATGATCCACGCGCGGCTCCAGCCGGTATGACCGCCGCCGCTGGATAAACGCCGGGTCAATGTCACACGGGCGGCTTCCGCCAGTTCCGGTGTCTCGTTCACACTGATCTGATGACCCGGATGCAAAGCGAAAAGATGGGAAACATGGCGGTGACCCGGTTCCGCTTCGTCAAAGTCCTCGATCCATTCCTGAAGCTGGCCGTGCTTGCCGATCTTGAGCGGAGCCAGACGGCCGCGCGCGATCCTGAGCTGCTGCGCGAATTCCTCGTCCTGCCCCAGTGTTTCCGCGGCCTGGATGCAGTTGGTGAACAGGTCGTAAATGATCTCCATATCCATGGTCGGTGCGTAGCAGATACCGCCGCGCACGCCGTCAGCGGTGATGAAGGAATTCTCCGGCGAGTTAGACGGACCCGAAACCAGACAGCCGGTCTTGGGATCCTCGAACAGGTAATCTAAGTAAAACTCCGCCGAAGCTTTCATGATCGGG
>Ga0265298_10010530_pt1 | contig 10933 bp, 4 predicted proteins | sample AusTroGonzalo_MG_3_FD_193486 | JGI IMG/M metagenome (GOLD analysis project Ga0265298, IMG submission 193486) | Bovine rumen microbial communities from tropical cattle in Woodstock, Queensland, Australia - Gonzalo_01 | ecosystem: Host-associated > Mammals > Digestive system > Stomach > Rumen ...
AGCACCTACTCGAAGGCGCCAGAAAACAACCCGCCCGTCAACTCGCAGTTCTACAAATACGACTTTGACGGCAATCTCATCGAGGAGTTCGACATCGAAGGCTGCGACCACCTCCGCGACTTGACCTACGACGGTCAGTATTTCTATGGCGGTAGCGCCGCTGACGGACACGAGTCGAGGCTGTATTGCGTCGACTTGGCCAACAAGACCCTGATTGGCTACGTCAATACGCCAAGCGAATCCATCCGCCATTGCTCCTACGACCCCGTCAACGACGGCTTCTGGATTGGCACCTCAAGCTCCCTCATGCTCATCAACCGCGAAGGTCAGATGGTGCAGAGCGTTGCTGGCGTGCCGGCCACTGGCATCTATTGCAGCGGTTCGGGCTACTTCACCGACGAGGAAGGCGAAGCCCATCTGTTCATGTTCTGCAACAATGGCATCACCCCATACGTCTATGACTACAACATCACCACTGGCGTGTTCAACAACACGGCTTTGCTGGATTTCTCCACCACCCCGGGCTATGTGGCCTACGGCGGTGCAGGCGGTGCCTTCGTCGGCGAATATGACGGACACATCTGCTTCTTCGGCGACTCACCAGCCAGCCCCAATTTCATCGCTATTTATGCCTTGAGCGACTTCACCCCCACGCCGCCCGAGCCGCCCACTGGCGACCAATTCTATGACTTCGACGACGGCTACATGCAGTGGACCACCATCGATGCCGACGGCGACGGCTACGAATGGGAACTGAACCGCAACTGGGGCAACTACAACAACCCCTACAGCATGGTCTCTGCCTCCTGTGACGCCAACGAAGAGCCTCTGACGCCCGACAACTACTTGGTGTGCCCCTTCAAGCTCACCTACGACTGCATCACCTTCTGGGCCTGCGCACAAGATGAGAACTATCCTGCCGAGCATTTTGGCGTGGCTGTCTCCACCACGGGCAACACCGATGCCGCCGACTTCACCACCCTCCAAGAGTGGACGCTGACGGCCAAAACACAAGGCCTATGGTATGAATTCACCGCCGACCTGAGAGCCTACCAAGGCCAGGAAATCTGGGTGGCCATCCGCCACTTCAACTGCACCGACCAGTTCATGATTGTTGTGGACGACATCACGCTCTACCGCGAGTGGGACGGCGTGGCCGACAACAACACCGCCATCATGAGCCTCTATCCCAACCCTGCCACCGACATGCTGCAGGTGGAGAGCACCGAGCGCATCGAGCAATACGAGGTGTACGACGTCACTGGTGCCCTGCTGCGCCGTGACGTGGTGGGCCACAACGCCTTCAACCTCGACATCGAGGCCCTGCCCGCCGGCACCTACCTCCTGAAGCTGACTTCGGAAGGCACCGCACAGACCCGCAGGTTCGTGAAGCAATAAGAACTTTTTTGGCGCTATTTCGCGCGCGTATTATTAAAAACACTATCTTTGTGCGCTTAAAGGGCTTGTTATGCCCTGAAGTGAACACGAAAAACAAAAGAAAGCAAAAGCAAATGTGTACGGTAAGCATAAACATAGATGAAGCAACGATGCAACGGATTAATCCTTGCCTCACAAGCCGCGAGAGCATCGGACAATGGCTTCAGCACCAAGTGGACCTAATGGTGGAGGAATATTCGCGTTGTAAGGCTGAAAGCCGGAGACAAGCGCTTAAGAAAGATATGACACCTGAACAGTTATATTCGTTGATTTCGGAGGAAATTGATGAGATTTATGCAAACGGTTGACTATAAATATATTATTAAGCGCCGCGCATCTCGGAAAATCTTCACGTTTTACAGCAACGTGGCGAAAAAGTACCGTCATACCTACGACAAGGAGGATTTGAAACGCGATGTACAAAATGCGGTATTCTCCATTTATATGATCGAACGCTCCCTTCTTAGACGCAAGCCCACGTTGGAGCGTTGGAGCAACTATCACATGGCGAACACCGACAAGTGGTATTTCGCCTATACCATTGATGGCGACACTATAACCATCGTGGATGCCTGCCATGCACAAAACATGCACGAAAACCAAACATCCAACCCGAACAACAACTAAAATAACAACAATAACCAACCAACTCCAATTTATCAAAGCACAACAAAGTTCCTGCCTCGGCGGGAACTTTTTTTGCGCTTTTTCGCGCGCGTATTATAAAAAGCACTATATTTGCACGCTTATTGGGCATACTATGCCCGCAACAGAATAACTAAACACAACATAACCAAACAATTAACTCAATTATTAACCAAAACTAAACTAACAATGAAAAGTAAACACTTACTTTTGATGCTGCTACTGGCACTATTGGTGCCGTGGGCAGCGAGGGCACAGGAACAACAAACGATAACCTGTTACCCACCTACTCAACAGTATGCCACAGGTTATACTGACGGAACCAACAAAACATCTGGCGACATGCAATGCGAAAGTAACGGCGGTATACGTGGCTGGATGAAATTTGACGTGTCGGCCATTCCGAATACCGCCACTATCAATTCCATCAAAGTGTACTTCTATTGCACTAGCGATAGCGACAGCTGGGTCAAATTGACTGCTGCTGGCGAGCTGAATCCTGCAACTGCTTCAGCTTCCGAGCTTTATTCGGCAATAGGAACCACATCTCCGAACTACTATACGAGTACGTACATGAGTGGTTTTGGCTCAACTGGCTGGAAGAACTTTACTTTAAGTGCTTCTGCAATAAGCAACTTGCAGACAAATGGCCTTACCAGTGACTATTTCACATTGGGTTTCTATGAGCATGAAACTTATAATGGCTATTATCTTTATGCTTCAGGATATGAAGATGACAACAAGCCTTATATCGTAGTGACTTGCACGGTTCCCGTCTCATGCCCCAAGCCCAATGACTTGACCTGCACCGCCAGCACGGGCAATCCTGCTCCCTCAGCCACCTTCAGCTGGACCAACGGCGGCACAGAAACCGACTGGGTGTTTGAATACGGCCTAACTTCCAACTTCACTGGTGCCACCTCCATAAGTATCAGCGAAAGCGACTTGGTGAACGGTAAATACACCATCACCTCTGGCCTTACCGCCGAGACGAAGCACTACGCTCGTATCAAAGCCGACTGCGGCGGCGGTGAAGAAAGCAACTGGAGCGATGTGTGTGAGTTCACGCCCACCAATGCGGTGACCGCATGCGAAGATTTTGAAGGCGTGACCGGCACAAATTACAACACCGAAGGAAGTATGCCCGAGGGGTGGTATTCTTACACAACGGCTACTGGCTCCAATATCGTGAAACCGCATGTTTGTAGTGGTTCTAACTATAACTATTATCATAGCAGTTCACAATCGTTGGTTTTTGAATCCGGAACCAACGCAAACGGCAATGCCGCCTACGCGGTAATGCCTGCCAATACAAGTGGCAACGACTATGTCTCACTTACTTTCTACACCAGAGTGGAAAATACTAGTTATGGTACCCTTCAGGTGGGTTATGTGACTGCCCAAACTGAAGCAGCCTGCAACAACTTCACCCCATTAGCTTCTGGCACCATAACGTCTTCCACCACCTTACATCAAGAAACCATCGATGTGAGTTCGGTTCCGAGCGATGCCTTTATAGCTTTCAAATGGCAATCTACCTCTGGTACCTATTATGCCTGTGGTGTTGACGATGTTTGCCTTACGACCCTCCCCAACCCCACCCCCAAGCCCCTCAACCTTCAGGTTTCCAACATCACTTCAAGCGGCGCCACGGTGAGCTGGCAGGCTCCTGCCTCCGTCACCCCGACGAGTTACCAGTACCGACTCCATAATGACATCAACTGGACTGGCTGGGAATCCACCACTGACCTCTCGGTCGACCTCACCCTGTCAGCCAGCACCCCCTATACTGTCCAAGTAAAGGCTATTTACAGTGGCGTGGGCGAAAGTGCCTCCGTCGAGACCAACTTCACCACCTTGGACAACTGCGCCTACCCGACCAACCTCACGCCTTATACCGTTGCCGGCCAAGGCACCACCGCCACCCTCAGCTGGGTGAAAGGCTACGACGAAACCGCTTGGGTGTTGGAATATGCCACCGACGAACTCTTTACTGTGGGGCTTCAAACAGTGACCGATGGCTTCACCGTAGACGGCAACAACGTCACCTGCAACCTCAACGGCCTCACCGCTGAGCAGACCTACTACGCCCGCGTGAAGGCCGACTGCGATGGCCCAACCAGCAGCTGGAGCAACGTGGTGAGCTTCACCCCCACCAACTTTATAGACTACACCTATAATAATGGAGCCACCTCGTCTACTTCCTATCACCCCTTCTATGGCTATTATGCAAATTCTGCCACCAACCATAGCCAGTTCGTGATTCCCGCTGCTGAACTGACTGAGATAGCTGGCAGCACCATCAGAAGCATCACTTACTACACCTCCTCGACGGTTACCACCGACTGGGGCGGCGTGAAATTCGATGTGTATATGGCCGAAGTGGAGAACAGCACGTTCAGTACCGCCACGTTCATCGATTGGGACAACCTCACCAATGTCTACACTGGAACGGTCAGCCTCAGCAACGGCCAGATGACGATTGCTTTTGACCAAAACTACACCTACAACGGCGGCAACCTGTTGATAGGCTTCAAGACCAACGCCGCTGGAACGATACAACAAAGTATCAGCTGGACGGCCGTTTATAGGTCAGGTGAATATAATATTGTTTACCAAACTGGTTCTACTCCATCGCGGACAACTTATTTCCCCAAAATCACCTTTAGCCAGCGGCCCTCGCCTTATTATAAACCCGTCATTGACGAAGCCAACTGCTACTACGCGTTCACCTCGGCTCATATCGCCTGGACGGTTACTGGCGCCACCCCGACCGGCTACCAATACCAATACAAGCAGGCATCGGACGCCGAATGGCCCACACTCTGGTCATCAACCACCAATACCTATGCCGACATTCCCAGCCTGACAAGCGCCACGACCTATAACTTCCGCGTGAAAGCCCTCTACGATGGCGGACACGAAAGCGTGGTGGTCAACTATCAGTTTAACACCGCCTGCGAGCCGATTACCACCTTCCCGAAGACTTACAACTTTGAAACCACCGAAGGTTTCCCGGCAAACGCTTCAACTCCGACCACCAACCAACTCGGTGCTTGCTGGCGCAACGAAGCCACCGTGCAGAGTGGGTACAACGCCACTCGCGTTTGGGGTACTTCCACTACCTACTCTCACAAAGACAGCCAGTCATTGGTGCTTCCCGACAAAGGTAACAACACTAATTTTGCCAAGACCATGCTGGTGTTCCCGCCGATGGAATTCACCTCGGCTCACGGCTACACCGTGTCATTCTGGATTTACAGAAACGGAACAGCCTCCGATGGAGAAGGTTTCAAAGTATATGCCAGCGATTGCGACACCATCGGCCCCAATGCCGTTGAGTTAGGCCACTATTCGCGCAACTATGCCCAGCCCTATCCTGTTCAAGAATCAGCTTCCGGCTGGTATCAGTATGAGACCAACCCCATCATGCTGACCGGCACGGTCTACCTGATTTTCGAAGGCCAAAGCTACTACCACAGTGACACCTACGTTGACGAAGTTACCATCGACGCTGTCCCCACCTGCCCCAAGCCTACCGATCTCATCGTTGGCACTGCTGGCAACCACTACGTCCAACTGAGCTGGACCATGGGTTCAGACGAAACCGCTTGGGACATTTGTCTCAATGGTGATGAAGACCATCTCACCAACATCGACACGGATACTCCTGGTGTTGCTGTCAGCGGAAGCACTGTGACTTACACATTGACCGGTCTCGCCGCTCTTACGCCCTACACCGTTAAGGTGCGTGCCAACTGCGGTGCTGAAGACGGCGTGAGTGTGTGGAGCAACGAAGAGTCCTTCACCACCGACGTGGCCTGCCCCGTCCCGACCAACGTGGTCGCGAGCAACGTCACCAACAACTCGGCTGAAATCAGCTGGGAAGGCGATGCCGCAAACTATAAGCTGCGCTACAGAGGACTTGAGACTCCGACAACAGCTACTGTCATACTCACTGTTGATGGTGATATTTGGAGCGACGGCTCAGGCTACCAGATGGTGCTTGATGCCGATGCCAATATGTATGGCAATGTCTATGACAATGTTAATGATGTGTATCTCATTACAGATTACTCTGATTTTGAATACTTAATTCCCAATGATGCCACCTTTGATCCCGACGGGTCTGTCGTTTTTGATGCGAGCGCTTCTATAACGATACCCGCTGGCACCTACGATTGGTACATTTTCAACCCAAGCCCTGGTGATAATGTTTATCAGGCTTCAGGCAATGGCAATGTGGGTGGCTCTCAAGACAACTATGTATTTGAGGCTGGTAAAACTTATGAGTTCGTTGTTTCTTACTACAGTGGCAATGACCAGGTCAATGTCACCATCACTAACAGCACCCCAGCTGCAACTGGTGATTGGATAGTGGTCAACGATGCGACTTCTCCGCAACCGATTAGCCCGCTGACCGACGAGCAAATGTACGAAGTGCAGGTGCAGGCCGTGTGCGGCGGCATCGACGGCGAAAGCGACTGGACCACCAGCATCACCTTCACCACCCTCTCCAACTGCGCGGCCCCTGCCGAACTGAACGCTGCTGTCACTGCCTCCTCAGCCACACTGAGCTGGAGCGGCGCACAAGCAACCTATAATGTGAAATACGCCAAACTCGTGCCTGGTGAAGTGGTAGCAACCACCGAAGACTTTGAAGGACAAACCCCAGCAGGTTACTCCGCCTCTGGAGAACTTCCTGCCGGTTGGAAGTCATACACCACGGGCAGCTATGCGCCTCATGTGTCTGATGCCAGCAGCTATGGTGATTACATTACTGCCTTAACGGACAACTACTTGCTGATGACCACCAATGCCTATAACGAAAGTGCTTATGCCATCATGCCACAATATGACAACATCTCGGCAGTGTCGTTCAACTATGCTTTTGAATCTGCCTCAGCTTGCGGCAACTTGGAAGTGGGTTATGTGACCGACAACACGGGCTACAGCACCTTCTCGAGATTGCAAGAAATAGAACCGGAAGACGGAGATGTTTCATACTCCTACACGTTGACAGCGGCTGACATTGCCACCATCAACAACAACAAGGGCTATATTGCCTTCAAGTACAACTCAAATAGTGGTACGTACTATTCCGTTGCCCTTGACGATGTTGCCGTTTCTTACCAGGCCTTAACTCCTGGCGCATGGGTAAACAGGACCGAGGTCACCAGCCCGCTGCTTATCGAAAATCTTGACAACAACAGCAAGTACATGTGGCAGGTGCAAGGCATCAACGCCAGCTGCGGCACTGATGGTGTCACCGACTGGAGCGCAATGGCCAACTTCACCACGCCTTACCCGACCTTCACCAGAGTGATTACCGGCTATGGCACCAACGATGGCGGCTATGTCCTGGTTGCTTCGCCTCTGGCTGGCGAAACCAATCCCACCGATGTGGAGAACATGATTGACGCTGAAGGCAACTACGACCTCTACTACTTCGACCAAGCCCAAGACTTGGAATGGATCAACTACAAGGATTCGGAGAATGGCGGTGGTTACAAGCTTGTCAACGGCAAGGGTTACCTCTATGCCAACAAGAACACCGTCACCCTCACCATCACTGGCGCTCCTTACAGCGGCAACGGCGAGATTGATTTAACCTACAGCGCCTCTGCAGTAGAGTTCCCGGGATATAACCTCATCGGCAACCCGTTTGGCACACCTGCCACGCTCGACAGACCTTTCTACAAGATGAATGAAACTGGTGACGGCTTTACCGCTAAGATTGAAGACCCCACCAACACCATCGCTGTCATGGAAGGCGTGTTCGTTGAGGCTACAACCTCTGACAATAAAGCTACCTTCACAGCTCAAGAAGCAAGCAAGGGTGGACAAGCCATTGCCCAAACCAACATCGTGGTCAGCGGCAACAAGGGCCAAGTGCTCGACAACGCTGTCATCCGTTTCGACGGTGGTAAGCAGCTTGGCAAGTTCAGTTTCCGCCAAGGCAGCACCAAGGTCTTCATCACCGAAGAGGGTAAGGACTACGCTGTGGTCAACGCTGGCCACGTGGGCGAAATCCCCGTCAGCTTCAAGACCGAGAAGAACGGCACCTACAGCATGAACTTCACCAGCCAAGAGGTCAGCTTCAGCTACCTGCACCTTATTGATAATATGACCGGCGACGATGTGAACCTGCTCGAAACCCCGAGCTACAGCTTCGACGCCCAGACGACTGACTACGCCAACCGCTTCCGCTTGGTGTTCGCCACCGGCAGCAGCGCCGACAGCGACAGCTTCAGCTTCATCAACGCCATGGGCAACCTCTGCATCTTCGGTATCGAAGGCGAGGCCACTGTCCAGGTCATCGACGTGCTCGGTCACGTGCTCAGCAGCGACACCTTCAGCGGCAGCTACGAAAAGAGCATCAACGCTGCTCCTGGTGTGTATATGATCCGCCTCATCCAAGGCAATGATGTGAAAGTCCAAAAGATTGTGGTGAGATAAATAATAAGAAGGGGCTTGTTGACTCCCCCTGCCCCCCTCTCGAGAGGGGGAAGCCTACCGGGGTCGAGCCAATTAGACGCGAATCCTGCGCCGCTTTGCGCTTCCCCCTCTTGAGGGGGTGCCCGAAGGGCGGGGGAGTCAAGAAGACCCGAAACGGAAAACAAAATAGAAACAACAATAAAACCTAAATAAGATGAAAAAGCTAATAATCACAACAGCAATCATCCTTGGCTTTGGTCTCACCACCTTTGCCGACCCCAACGGCGGCGGCATGTTCCAACGTGGCACCTCCGAATCGGAATTCTACGGTTCAGGCTGGCGTGCGGCAGGTGACATGCCTGCTCTGCCGAACCACGGCCTGGCCGAGAACCAGGACGCTCCCCTCGGCACCGGCATCGCCGTGCTGACCGTCCTCGGTGCAGCTTACCTCGTGGGCAAGAAGCGCAGAGAGGAATAAAAGAGATTCCCTTGCCGGGGAATGGAGTGAGTCGTTAGTCAAACAACAAGCCACTCCATTCCCCGAAGGGGAAACTCCAGAAAAGAAACCTATCCTTACAAAAAAGGTCGGCGACGAAAGTCACCGACCCTTTTGATTTTCCACCCAGACCAAACCCTACTGCATAATCCAGTCCGCAGCGGCTTCGATGACGTTGTCGATGCCTTGGGCGGTGCAGGCGGGGTCGAGGATGACGCGCTCTTGGGGCGGAACGCCGTTCTCGTAGTTGCCGCCGTCGATGGCGATGGTGCGCGTAATGCTGAAACGGTAGGTCCAGCCGTTGGGCAGTGCGCCGCCGTTGGGCAGGCCGAGGCCGCCACCGCTGTAGTCGCCAAAGAGACGAATGTTGTCGTAGGCCATCGTACAAATGGCGAAGAACGAGGTGGCGCTATAAGAGCCACGGTCGATGAGCACGGCCACGGGTTTGGTATAAGCTGGTTCGGTGAAAACATCGCTGTAGTCGATGCTGTCGGCGTAGACGGTGGTCAACTCCGTGAAAGCATCATGTTCGGGTCCCGACTTGATTTGGGTTTGGTAGAGCGCTTGTCCGTGGTTGTCGAAAATGGACAGCAGCTGACGGATGTTGTCGATGCTACCACCGCCATTCTGCCGTAGGTCGAGAATCAGGCCGTCGCAGTCCTGGTAGCGATTGAGGAGATACGCCAGGTTGTTCTCCGTGACAGCGTCCATGAAAGAGGAATAACGGATATAGGCTACTTTGCCGTCACAGATGGCGTTGTGGGCAAGACTCCCCGTCGTGTGGTAGTTGACGGTCAGGTAGTTGAGCACCACAACTTGTTCATCGATGTTTTTCTCGGCGTACATCTTGTAATAGACCGAGTCGTTGTGCGACACGTCGAATTTGGAAATCAGGTTGGTGTGGCCGTCGCGCAAGGTGTTGAGCATGGCGCCACAGACGTGGAAGAGGCTATCCAATTCTATTTCGTCATACACCATGGGGCGGTAGACTTCGTAGACCGAGTCCCAGTCGACGCCTTTCACGTCGAAGAAAGCGTATTGCTGGTCGACTTTTTTCCAAAGGTAATCGAACACGTTGACGGGGTTGGAAGGCTCGTCGGCTTCCATGAAGGCGCGCTCGCAAGAGGGCAAGCTTACACCTATTAATATTAATATAAGGGGCAGGAGATGGTGTTTTTTCATGATAAGGATATTAGATTTTTGATTGGAGGGCTGTCACAATGTGGCAGCCGTACAGAATATTCAATTAATATTAAACAGAAGGTTGAGGTTGAAAGAATGGATGGCGTTGTCGAAGCGGTAGGTGCCTTTGTGGCCTGTGGAGAGGTAGTCCCAGCGGTAGTTGAAGCCGATGCGGTTGCCGTTCAACAGGTTGAAATACAGCCCAATATCCGTTCCAACACCTGGGAACCACTTGCCGAAGGTCTCGTAATCCTGAAGCACCGTGTTGGCTTGGTTGAGGTCGCTGGTGTAGTTGTCCATGTAGGCGTAGCCCGGCCGTATGACCAAGCCCGCTACGGGCAGGTTCAGCTTGCCGTAGAGCGTGAAGAGGTTGTGCGCGCCGTTGCGGATGAAGGCGAAGTCGTATTGCAGCATCCCTTCGGCGCAGACGTTCTCGAAGATCGAGACACCCACGGAGGCGTTCATCAACGCCGAGATGTCCTTGATGTCGTAGTAGGTCTGAAGGCCGCCACCCACCCACAGGTGGAAGCGGTTGCGCTTGCCGTCGTGGAAGCGGTAGAGGAACTCCGTGCGGTTGTCGATGCCGAAGGAATAGCCGTTGAGATTGACGAGCATGTCGCCGAGCAATCGGGCGTCGGTCTGGATATGGCAGCGGTGCCATTCTACGGTGACGCCCAGGTTGAAGTTGGCGCCGATGCCGGTGTAGCTGAACGGGATGGTGCCGTTGTCGTAGCA
>Ga0265298_10010531_pt1 | contig 10932 bp, 9 predicted proteins | sample AusTroGonzalo_MG_3_FD_193486 | JGI IMG/M metagenome (GOLD analysis project Ga0265298, IMG submission 193486) | Bovine rumen microbial communities from tropical cattle in Woodstock, Queensland, Australia - Gonzalo_01 | ecosystem: Host-associated > Mammals > Digestive system > Stomach > Rumen ...
GATTTCTAAGTTTTCAATTGATTGGGCAAAGGTAGGAATTTCTTTTGAAAAACTATCTGAAAAGTGGAAGTTATATTAAGCGAAAAATACTTATCTTTGCCGATTGGAAAGATTATCACCATGAGTGGCAAGGCAACACGAGCGATTAGGAGTGACACAAGCGACCTTGAAAAACAGTTCGCCTATGTTGACACCATCATCAACAGGCACTATAATGCTGCCCTTGCTAATGTGAATTTGGAGTCGTTGCTGACGGCCTGGGAGGTGGGCCAATATGTTTCTGTCCAATTGAAGTCTTCGCATTGGGGAGCAAAGGTGGTGAGTGATTTGGCTGATTACCTGAAACGGCAGAACCCCAAGCGTAGAGGGTATGGGAAACGTCACCTATATAATATGGTGAAGTTTTACGATACATACAATACTGTTGAGTTTCAATATCTTGAACAGCAGTTGAGATTGAACGAAATTGTGCAATTGTCGATTGCACAAATTGGAGAAACGAGCAATCAAACCGAAATTGTGCAATTGCCGATTGCACAAATAGGATTGACGTTTGTACCTATGCCAAAAGTCCTTGCATTGACAACATTCACAAATCATATCGAAATCCTAAACCGATGCAGAACTGATGAAGAACGAGTGTTTTACATGCTCTATGCAGCTCATCAAAAATTGAAAACGGAGGAACTACGCCGAAGTATCGTAACACAAACTTATTCAACGATTCTTGACAAGGAAAAGATGATGTCGCCGAATTTGCGGGACAACTATCCTAATGTGGAATTCATTTTGAAAGACAAAGCCATCGTTGACTTCCTGAACCTGCCGCAAAAGCACAACGAGCATCATCTACACAAGGGACTGCTTGAGCACATGAAGGAATTTATCCTCGAACTTGGCAAGGATTTTCTGTTTGTGGACAGCGAATATGCCGTGCAAGTGGGTGGCTCTACCAAACGCATAGACCTGTTGTTCTATCATCGGGCGTTGCAATGTCTTGTGGCCATTGAACTGAAGGCCGTGGATTTCGAGCCAGAGTTTGTAGGAAAGATGGACATGTATCTTGAAGCCCTTGATCGAGATGTGAAGCGCGACAATGAAAATCCAAGCATTGGCATCATCCTTTGCCCTTCGGCAGACCGCAGTATGGTGGAATATACATTGAACCGCTCCTTAAGCCCGACCATGGTGGCCGAATATAGAAACAAGCTGATACCACAGGAAGTGATGCAAAAGTCTTTGGAAGAGTATTGCGCTTTTTTGGGAAACGATATGGCAGATAACTCGCTGAAAGGTAACCAACAATAACAAAACTAATCCCAAACAAAACAACTTAAAAGAAACAGACTAACACAAAACAATTGACATACAATAGATAGCGTTTATTGCTGTCCTTGAAACTCAAATTTCCACACAAGCCTTCTCTGTGAAGGCAACCAATCAGGGGCAAGTAATCAAATGCCGTGTTCACGGCGTGGAATACTTGTTAGATTGGTGGGGCGTGGAAACCCTGAGTTTCAAGCAAGAGATAATTCCACGCTTTTTCTATACCCAAATCTCAAGGACAATGGCCACGCAAGAAGCACCACATATCGGACACCTTATTAAAGAAGAACTCGCTCGGCAGGAGCGGACGGTGACTTGGTTAGCCTCCAAACTGAACTATTCCCGTCAAAACATCTACCATCTTTTCAAGAGCCAATGGATAGCAACGGACATACTCCTAAAGATTTGTGACATATTGGATTGCAATTTTTTCAAGACTTATTCGGACTATTGGGAAGACAAGAAGGTATAAAGCATGGTTTTAACACTTTTGTAAAAGCATTTGTTACATTACTGACAAAAAAGTTGTTACATCTTAATTTCTTGGTTTTCAATAGGTATTTCTACTTTTGTAAACTATAAAATTAATTTAAATCAAGAATTCTGAAAATGAATACTCCAATCTTACGTAATAAACACGGTCTGGTTAAACTGGCTTCTACTTTGTTTGTGATATTGGTGTGCCTTTTGAGTCCATGTATAGCCGATGCCCAAAATGACACAGTTATAGTCACGAGTAACTATGAGTATTCAGCATGGGCGCTGTACGATAGCGTCTGTGTGAATATGGATAGTGGTAGGGTGGAACTTGCTGAGAGTGAATTGAGAAGGATATTGGATGGCATTGAGAAAGGTGAGTTTGTGGAATGTGCTGATGAAGAGGCTGTGAAACAATTGCAATACAAATCACATGTTGTCATGGCGAATATTGCAATGGCAGAGAAACGGGTGAAGGAATTGAGCGATGAAGTGTTGTTTTTTGAAAATGCTGATACCACTTATGGATTGTCGGTTTGGTTCTTGCACCCCAACATGGATGATATTCAAGAAGATTCTGTTTTTGTTTCAAGGAACTATGAAAATTCAGCTTGGGTGTTGTATGATAGTATTTGCACACACATGGATAGAGGTAATATAGATCGTGCCGAGATCGAATTGTGGACTATCCTTGAGGGAATTGACGAAGGTGAGTTTTTGGAGAGTTCTGACGAACAGGCTGTGAAACTTCTGAAATACAAATCCCATGTTGTAGTGGCCAATATCGCAATGGCTGAAAAGAGAATGGATGAATTGTACGAGGAATTATTGTTTTTCAAAAATGCAGATTGTTTCGGTTTGTCTGTATGTTTTGTAAATCCTGGATTAAATGAAGAAGAGTTTGAAGAGGAGGAACAAATATATTCAGCTTGGGTGTTGTATGATAGTGTCGTTGGTCATATAAACCAGGGAGAAGTGGCACTTGCCAAGAGCAAACTTAATACAATTTTGGAGGATTTTGACGAAGGCAAGTTTGTCGAATGTGCCGATGACCATACTGTGAGACTATTGCAATACAAATCGCATGTTGTCCTTGCAAATATCGCATTTGCTGAAAAAAGAACATGGGATTTGGACAGAGAAATAGCGTTTTTCCTTAATGCTGACACTACTCAAAGTGAATGGAAGAGGGCCAGATATGCAGCCACGCATTTCAAACATAAAAACTATCAACTATCAAAAGGAAGGTTCGGCAAGGTTGTGGGCGATTGGGTTTCGACTTGGAAAAATAAAGACGGGATACCGATGGTTTGGATACGCTTTTCTGTTTCGAATAATACATTGTATGCAGAACTCAAAGATTGTGCGGTGAAAGGTTTGTTAAGTACAAAATATTCAGCATATACAAACAATATTGCGTTGGACAATGTCAAGAATATTGTTGAAGTGAATTTTGGAGATAGCAGGTTAAGACCTGGACTGCAGTTCTTGCCGAGTGCAGCAATTGATATTGTCAATGACGCTTCAAATATGTTTTCAGAAGCTATTGCTCGACAGAGCACAGCTAAAACAGGCACTCCTTATACACCAGAAACTGCGCTAAAACAAGCGGGTGTTGATTTGGCGGCTGGTGCTGCTATCGCTCTGATAGCCCAACTTTCAGTCACAAAAGAAACAGTTGTGTCCGTGTCGTTTGTTATGGAACAGATTAGTCCTGAAATATATATGGCTAAAATAAAGTGGAGATCTCTGACAGCATTTTCTGATGGTAGGTCCAATGACGAGTTTCAATGGGCGGAAATCCCTGTATTACACCTTTATTCCCAAGAAGAACTGGATTTTTCAAAAGGGCATTGCCGTGAATCTTTAATAAAGTCAGGAAAAACTTTGACTGAAGAGCTGCTTTGGGAAGGTTCTGAAGATAGTGATAAGATTTCGAATGGAATTATGGATGATATTAATTATAGTGCAAATGGAATATGTAATGTTGAAAGCACACAATTTGATGGGGATTTTTATTTTTTAGGGAAAGATATTAATCATAAATTCAATTCTACATTTTCAACATTTTTCTCTGGTTTAGCAGGTTCAAAAAGTTTATGGGGATGTAAGGAAAAACCAATAAACCAAAGAACAAATAGAAGTGAAGCCAATCCGTATATAATCCCATACAGAGGCGTTTTTAAAACCGTCATTAGTCCAACTGAATGTGTCACATTCATAGGTGATTGGAACGCCTGGGAAAAGTGTGGCAATGGACAGTTGAGTTATGTCAGTACCGCTTCTCCAGAATTCAATTTCACTTATGAGGGTACGATTTGGAAAGGGTATCCTCACGGATTAGGAATATGGCAAGGCGATGGCTTCCGCTATGTCGGTTGGTTCTTTGAAGGCGAGAAATTCGGATATGGCACTATGTCATACGACGATGGCACTGAAACGCAAGGGTTCGTTACAGCAGGAGGCTATATGATTTCTGACAAAACGGTTACTGAAGAAATGAAAAGGGAGTTCGACAATAAAGTCAATGAAATATCAACCCATAAATATAAAGTAATAAATGAATAATAGGAAAAAGTTTATTCTCTCTGTAATTCTCGCTATGTTTTTTGTTAAGACAAGCATAGCCCAAAGTGCATACTCTGATTTGATGCATGCCTTGGAATATTCTCAATTGGCAGCGAATGCAGCGAGTGCGGGAAATAGTGACGCCGCAGCTTCATTTGCGTCACAGGCTTTCCAAGGCGGTTCAAGCTATAGTTCAGGCCATAGTTCGGGCTATTCTGGCTATAGTTATGGGTCCACTATAACCTATGGGTCTTCAGGAAGAAGGTCTGCGACAAATATGTCGAATGTTGGGCTCAAAATCAATTCATCGGGTTACAATAGGGGAGCTGAATTAGCTAGGTATTATGCAGAGCAAAGAGCTGAAAGGGCAAGACGTGCAGCTGAAAGAAGGGAAAGGATGATTGCTTCATATATGGAACCAAGGTATGCAGCTTCACAAGAGAGAGGAGCCAAGGTGAAAGCTTTTATTGATGGCAACAGTCATGCGAAGCCTCTCAGCCAAAAAGCTATTAATGACATAATTTCAAATGGATTATCGGGCAATTTCATTATTGACGATGATGGCGATCAGTATTTTCTGCCAGAAAACCTTCTGGAAGGCTCGGGTGAAACACATGAGATTTTAGAAGACAAGATTAAAAGCATGAGCGAAGAGGAAATCGACAAGTTTGCAGAGGGACTTTATAACAAACTTGATAATGGGGAAGAACTTTCTGATGAAGAAATTGATTTCTTGATTGCAAGGGAACTTGAACGCAAGGCAAGGCTTGAGGAAGAAAGAAAAAGGTTGGAGAATGAAATTAGAAAAATAGAAGAAGAAACCGCTAGAAGAGTCGAAGAGGGAATCAATAGCATTTTCAATAATAATTAAAATCACAAAAGCATGAAATCAAAACTATTCACAATTATCGTGGTCAGTTTTCTTATGGTGACTGCAATGGATGTTGTTGGACAAGTTGGACAAGAAACAAAAGAGCAAAAACTTCAAAGAATTCGTTGCGAAAACGGAGAAACACAGGCCTGTATTGGCTTATTAAATAAAGAAATAGAACAAAAACGAAAAGAGCAAGGACCAAAAACCGCAGAAAAAAAAGGCTATTTTGGTGAGACCGAAGTTGTTGTTGATCATGGAGAACAAGGAGTATATGAAAAAGAAAGAGAAAATATACGTGCACGAAGTGATGGATCAGAACTTGGAATAGCTAAGGAATATTCAGACGCAGGAGCACAGGCTTCAGCAAACGAAAGCGCAGCGGCTTATGCAATAGATGCATTTCAAAACAATTCTGGTGATATGAGTTCCATCGGTCATGATCCAGAATTGGATAAGCAGATACAAAATGCTATTCAAGAACTCGTTTGGGATGAGGATATAATAGAAACAAGAAATGGAATACAGATTATTAGTGATAAAGGTTTTAAGTCGGAATATGCAAAGTTAAGCAATGAAGCGGATGAATACAACCACTATTTAGCAAAAAAAAGGGAAGCAATTGAAAAATTCAGTAACGGTGAGATTTCTGAAAATGAATGTAATAGAGTTGTCAGCGAATGTGAAAATAGAAAAAAAGCAGCATTAGAAACGGTGAGGAAGTTAAAACGAAGCGTGCCAGTAAGTTCTAAAGATTATGAAGATTTTAAATCTTATGAACATGGTCTGAGTCAATATGAAATGCAATTAACCCTTGACATAAATCATTTGAAGGAAGTTTTGGGGTGTGACGGGAATTGTGGATTTGTAAAACAATAATATCAAGAAAAAAATGAGAAGAATACTTTTAATAACAATTGTATTGCTTTCATTGGGTGTCCAAGCCCAAAACGGTGAACCGACAGTGCAGGATATTTTGAACTATAAGTCATGCTATGAAAAACTCAAATCCCATAGCCTTCAGGAAACGAACATTCCAATAGATTGCGATACTTTCCACTTGATGTCGGAACGCCACTTTGCCGAGGAAAATATCTTTGTGAGCGATAAGGATGAATTGCAGAAGCTTAACGATAAAATAAATTATGAGGCTTATGGCAACAAAAATTGCGGATATATTATCGACATGAAATCAATAAGTGAAATATTCGGTGGTGGATTCCAAGGTAGAATGGACGTTGGCACGGCAGCTACGAGTGGATACACACAGGAAGGCTCTTTCCATCTTTTGTGTCATGGCATTTCCGATCAAACGCACAATTCATTAGACAAAATTAGTATTGATGGCAAGATAGTCGATGCCAATAGAGCGGCAAAAATCATTTTGAAAGTAATGGAAGGATTTGAAATCATTACCAAATATTCAAACCGTCCTCTCGTAGTGGTAATACATTCATGAGGTGTAGGTGGAAAGTCGAATAATAGTTTCGCATCAAAACTATCAGGATACCTCGCCGAGAAATCACCTAATATTTATGTTGTGGCTGCACCAGGAAAAGTATATTCTTCACGAGAAACATGGCCGAATTATAAGGAAACAGTCCTTGATGATAATGGGAAAGCAGTCAATTGGAATTGCTTCCATGGAGGAAAGTTTATTTCCGAAGGCGAAAAAGATTTTGCCGAAACTGTAACTAAGATTCAGAAAGAATACTCAAAGTAATGGATATGAAAAAATTTACTCTATTATTGGTGTTATGCATGTTGGGTATAATGTCTTTTGCTCAAGGATATAATACCCAGAATTTGCATAATCGCCCACGGCCTAACACCAATCAAGGGTCTTTTGTTCAAGATATTCAGTCGTTGAAATCAAGTGCAGAACAAGGTGATGCAGAGGCCCAGTACACCCTTAGCTATTACTATACCCATGGGGTACAGGTAAAAAAAGATACCGACATGGCTATCAACTATTTGTTGCTTGCAGCAGAAAATGAACACCCCAAAGCTTTATATATGCTTGGATGCTACTATCATTATGGCAGTTTGGGACTTCCAATGTGGGAAGATAAAGCCAAGGAGTGTCTTTTCCGCGCAAGCGAGTTAGGTTATAGCGATGCAGAAAAAGAACTTGAAAACTTGACAAGAGATTACAAACCGTTTAGAAAAAGGATAAGGAGATCTGTGTATAAACAGACCATTTTAGTGGCTCCGCAATCACGACAAAGTAAATACAGTGATAAAAAGAGAGATTTTATTAGGCAGTAATTCAACTAAACCACTTTAATTCAACACTCTCCCCATCAAACACCGCGTATGTGAAATCATAAATCCAGTTCCCTACGACAGTCGTCAAGGCATGGTCGCCAGATTTGTATTGCATAGGCTTGTGTTGGTGACCGAAGACGAAAAAGTCGATGCTTGGATCAAGTTTTGCTTGCTCTTGGGCATATTGATAAAGACGGGTGTTGGGGATGTCATCGTAATAGCCGCGTTCCACTTCGTTTTTAAGTTTTTTCAGGCGATGTTTGTGCGACCATTTTAAGGCCAGTCCAATGCCTAAATCAGGGTGCAACAATCTGAACAAGAATTGGTTGAATTTGCACTCAAACACCTTCTTCAGGAACTTGTAGCCCTTGTCGCCAGGACCTCTGCCGTCGCCGTGTACTAAAAAGAACTTTTTGCCTTTGATGGTCTTGACGACAGGTTCACGGTGCATTTCAAGACCTAATTCGTCGTGCAAGTAGCCGAAACTCCACAAATCGTGGTTGCCGATGAACATGTGTACAGGAATGCCCGCGTCGGTGAACTCTGCCAATTTGCCTTGCAGCCTCACGAAGCCTCTGGGAATCACTGTCTTGTACTCAAACCAGAAGTCAAACAAGTCACCCATCAGGTAAAGCTCCTCGCAATCGGGACGGATGCCGTCAAGGAAGCGCAACAGCTTGCGCTCACGCTTCTGGCTGTCCTCAAGCGAGGGGATGCCCAAGTGGAAGTCGGTGACGAAATAAACGGCCATCAGAACTCGATTTCAACACTACGGCGGATCAGCTCAGTGATGAGGGTGACAAGTTTCGGCCCTACAGCGTTTACGGCCTTGATGACTTCCTCATGGGTGACGGTCACGGGATGATCGATGCCAAAAATGTTGCCCATGTCGGAGACGATGGATAGGCCGAAAACAGGCAGTTTGCCTTGTCGTGCCACGATGACCTCGGATGTGGTCGACATGCCGATGGTGTCGGCTCCGATGATGCGGAAGTAACGGCACTCGGCAGGCGTTTCGTAGGTCGGACCCGTGGTGGCGCAATACACGCCGTGCTGTACCCAAATGCCTTTTTCCATGGCAATCTCGTCGGCCAACTTGATAAGGCGCTTGTCGTAGGGCTCGCTCATGTCGGGGAAACGCTCACCAAAACGCTCGTCATGCGGTCCAATCAGCGGGTTGGGCATGGTGTGGATTTGGTCGTTGATGATCATGATGTCGCCCACATGGAAGGTGGGGTTGAGGCCTCCTGAAGCATTGGAAACGATGAGGAACTGGATGCCCAAGCGCATCATCATGCGGATGGGAAGGACGACCTCGCTCATGGGATAGCCTTCGTAATAGTGGAAACGGCCTCTCATGGCAATGACGCGACGGCCCGCGACAGTGCCGAACAACAGCTGTCCACTATGCCCTTTCACTGTAGATACTGGGAAATGGGGTATATCCGTGTAGTAAATCACATGTTCAACTTTGATGGCGCTCGCCAGTCCGTCTAATCCGGAGCCCAGCACAATGCCGACTTCGGGGTGGAAGTGGTTGGTTCTCTGGTTGATGAAATCAACAATGGTGGTTATTTTGTCGTACATAGTTCAATATTTCTTCGTTAAACTTTTCTTCTTCGTGAAAACGCACGCTCACGGGCAAAGCGTATAGCGGCGCGGTTTCAAACTGACAAAGATAGGGAGAATTTGTCAATCGTGCAGCATCTTTTTCGGTGGTGACGATGATTTTCTTCTCTTTGCCAAGGTTCTCAAAACGATTTAGTATGGTTTGTACATCGTTTTCTGTATAGGCGTGATGGTCGGCAAAATGCAGAAAATCAACGGTTTTGTAGTGTTTTTTCAATTCCTCGACAAAAGGTTTCGGGTTGGCGATGCCGCAAAAAGCCAAAACGGAGTCGGCGGTGTCGGTAGAAAATTGTTTCGCTGCCTCGTTCAAAGGTTGCAAAGGTGCATATTCAAGATAGGAGAAGAATACTTTTTGATGCGCCTTGGGACGTAATTTCTTGACGATTTGCTCTTTTTCCCTTTCGTCCAGTTTCTTGGGCGACTTGCTGACTACAATAATGTCAGCGCGTTTGGCGGCAGACCGTATGTCACGTAAAGTACCAGCAGGAAACAGAAAATCGTCGCAATAAAGATGTTGATATTCAGTCAATAGAAGGTTGAATCCCGCCTTGATTCTCCGATGTTGGAAGGCATCGTCCAAGAGATAAACATCTGGCGTTTTCTTGCTCTGAATCAGTTTCCTCACGCCTTCCAAGCGGTCTTCATCCACAGCGACTTGAACATCAGGGAATTTGCGGAAATATTGCAAAGGCTCGTCGCCAATGGTCTCGTATGTGCTTTGTTGGTCAGCACGTTGGAAGCCTTTTGTCTTGCGTCCGTAGCCCCGACTGAGCGTCGCCACGCAGTAATGCGGTCTCAATATATTAATAAGGTATTCCACTGTTGGGGTTTTCCCTGTACCACCAAGATTGAGGTTGCCCACGCCGATGACTGGATACTCGAACCGCAGCGACCTCAGAATATGCCAATCATAGAGTTTGTGCCTGATACAGAGCACGATATGGTATAAAAGCGATATGGGCAGAAGTAAAATTCTCATTGTAGGGGTCAAAATTAGACATTTTTTCCTAATTTTGAGCCTCAATTTTGAAAATATGACCGTAAAAGACATTTTGAACTGCATTACCAAGGTGGCGCCATTGCATTGGCAGGAGAGTTACGACAACGCTGGATTGCAGGTGGGCGACCTCAACGCAGAAGCGCATAAAGCCTTGATTTGCTTGGATATTACCGAGGAAATTGTCGATGAAGCCGTCGCCAAAAATTGCAACGTGATTATCAGTCACCACCCTTTGATTTTTCGCGGATTGAAACACCTTACACCACAAACTTACATCGAACGCGCCGTGATGAAGGCCATCAAACATGACATCGCCATGATTTCGATGCATACCAACTTGGATAACTGCTATTTAGGTGTGAGCAGAATGTTGGCAGAAAAGTTAGGCTTGAAGAATCTCCATCTGTTGCAGCCTTCCGTAGCCGAACCTGAAGTTTGTGGAGCAGGTATGATAGGTGAGTTTGAAACGCCGATGGAAGAGGCTGATTTTCTGAGTCTTGTGGCTGATACAATTGACTCGCCTTGTCTTCGCCATTCCGCATTGACGGGTCGCGAGATCCAAAAGGTTGCCTTGTGTGGTGGCTCGGGAGTTCCTTTTATGGGTGATGCCTTGAAAAACCATGCAGATGCCTATCTCACCGCCGACATCAAATACCACGACTTTTTCATTCCAGAGGGTAACATTTTGTTGGTCGATGGAGGACATTTTGAGACCGAACAATTCACGAAAGAATTATTATGTGAACTAATTAGGAAAAAATTTCCTACCTTTGCAGCCGAAATCGCTGAAACT
>Ga0265298_10010532_pt1 | contig 10931 bp, 11 predicted proteins | sample AusTroGonzalo_MG_3_FD_193486 | JGI IMG/M metagenome (GOLD analysis project Ga0265298, IMG submission 193486) | Bovine rumen microbial communities from tropical cattle in Woodstock, Queensland, Australia - Gonzalo_01 | ecosystem: Host-associated > Mammals > Digestive system > Stomach > Rumen ...
CACATCAGCTCGATGAGGGCAGTGAAATAAACCTCAAAGCCTTTGCGCGTCCAGCTGCGCCCTGGCCAAAGGAACACGTTCTTGGCTGTCTGCTGCGAGATGGTGCTGGCACCAAGCTTACGCTTCTCAGGGTGCTTCCTATTACGGATGGCAGCATTCTCAATAGCCTTGTAATCGAAGCCGTGATGCTTGAGGAAATTGGCATCCTCGCTGGCGATGACAGCTACAGGCAGCGAAGGAGATATCTTCTCTAACGGCACCCAGTGATGGGAGAGCTTCAGCTCGCGACCCTCGCCCAGCTGCTGACAGCAACGGATGACCATCAGCGGTGTCACCCAGACGGGAATAAAACGAAGCCCCACTACTGCAAGAATAGTGGAGCCGAAAAAGAGGGCTATGAGCCATCGGAATATTTTCCTGATGAGCTTCATAAGAGGATTAGTTTGCCTGCTGCTCAGCCTCCTGGATCATCTTCTGGGAGGCATACATATAGACCTCCACACGACGATTCTGGGCCTGGCCGGCTTTCGTTGAGTTGTCGGCAACAGGATTAGCCTCGCCGTAACCCATCGTGCTGCGGATCTGGGTGTTGCTCACGCCAAGTGACAGCAGATAGTCGGTCACTGCCTGTGCACGCTGCTGAGAGAGGTTCAGGTTCTTCTGCTGGCTCTGCTCGGCGGTAGAATTCTTCCAGCCAGCATTGTCAGTGTAACCCTGAACAGCCACATCGCAGTCGGCATTGTTCTTCAGCACGGTAGAGAACTGTGTGAGTGAAGTCTTAGCAGTACTGCTCAGCTTAGAACTACCTGTAGTGAAGAGAATACCAGAGTCGAAGGTCACCTTCACAGCCTCAAGACCGTTGGCATCGGTAACGGCCTCCACCTGAGCATTCTGTACGGCCTCGGCCTCTTTCTTGGCCTTGTCCATCTTCTTACCAATAATCACACCAGCACCTGTACCAACGGCAGTACCGATAGCGGCACCAACGGCGGTATTACCTGCCAATGCACCAATGACAGCACCAAGGGCGGCACCACCACCAGCACCAATCAGACCACCTTTTGCAGTGTTACTCATTCCACAACCTGCAAGAACCAAAGTTGCACAAAGTGATACAGCAATAGACTTTAAACTTTTCATCTTTACTTCTATTTTTTATTGTTAAACATTGATTAAATCACTTTTTATGCTGCAAAGATAATTATTTAATTCTTAATCTGTATCATTTCCCAACTTTTTTTAGTAATTTTGCGCCCAAATTATAATTAAAAAGGTATAAATATGGCAAAAGAACTGAAAGAACTGACAAAAAGAGCCGACAATTACAGCCAGTGGTTCAACGATCTCGTCGTGAAAGCTGACCTGGCAGAGCAGTCGGCCGTACGTGGATGTATGGTTATCAAACCCTATGGCTATGCCATCTGGGAGAAGATGCAGCAGCAGCTGGACAAGATGTTCAAGGAGACAGGTGCGCAGAATGCCTATTTCCCCCTGCTGATACCCAAGTCGTTTCTGAGCCGTGAGGCAGAGCACGTGGAGGGATTCGCCAAGGAGTGCGCTGTGGTGACCCACTACCGTCTGCGTGCCAAGGAGGACAAGAGCGGCGTAGAGGTCGATCCCGCAGCCAAGCTCGAGGAAGAGCTCATCGTGCGTCCTACCTCTGAGACGATTATCTGGAACACCTATAAGAACTGGATTCACTCATGGCGCGACCTGCCCCTGATGTGCAACCAGTGGTGTAACGTGATGCGCTGGGAGATGCGCACACGTCCGTTCCTCCGTACTTCAGAGTTCCTCTGGCAGGAGGGCCACACAGCCCACGCTACCCGTGAGGAGGCAGAAGAGGAAGCACAGAAGATGCTGAAGGTGTATGCCAAGTTCGCTGAGGAGTGGATGGCCGTACCTGTGGTACAGGGTGTGAAGAGCGAGACGGAGCGTTTCGCCGGTGCCCTCGACACTTACACCATCGAGGCTATGATGCAGGACGGAAAGGCCCTGCAGTCAGGAACCTCACATTTCCTCGGACAGAACTTTGCGAAAGCATTCGAGGTGACCTATCTTAATAAGGAGAACAAGCCCGAGTACGTATGGGCCACATCATGGGGCGTATCAACACGACTGATCGGAGCGCTGATCATGACCCACAGTGATGACAACGGCCTCGTGCTGCCTCCGCGTCTGGCTCCCATCCAGGTAGTCATCATCCCCATCGCCACCAAGCCCGAGCAGATGGAGCAGGTCAACAAGGAGGTTACTCCTATCATCGACGCCCTGCGCCAGAAGGGTATCACCGTGAAGTTCGATGATGCCGACAACAAGCGTCCCGGCTTCAAGTTTGCCGATTATGAGCTGAAGGGTGTGCCTGTACGTCTGGTATTAGGTGCCCGTGATCTGGAGAACGGCACTATTGAGGTGATGCGTCGTGACACACTCGAGAAGGAGACCCGCCCCATCGAGGGAATCACAGAATACGTAGAGCAGCTGCTGGAGGATATCCAGAAGAATATCTTCGAGAAGGCCAAGACCTATCGCGATGCCCACATCTTCGAGTGCGACAACTACGAGGAGTTCAAGGAGCGTGTGAAAGACGGCGGATTCTTCCTCTGCCACTGGGACGGCACTGCCGAGACCGAGGCACAGATCAAGGAAGAGACGCAGGCCACCATCCGCTGCGTGCCTTTCGGCGTAGAGCAGACGCCCGGCGTCGATATGGTCAGCGGCAAGCCAGCCAAGGCCCGAGTGATTATTGCAAGGAGTTATTAATAGAAGTGCACAGGGGGGCTGCCCCCCGTGCATTTTTTTTAGGAGTGTTATACCTCCAGAACACCGATCTCAATAGTCCCCTGTCCACCCTGCTCCGACGGTATTTCGTGAAAACTCGGATCTTGAGTCGGATGAATATGCATAGAAGATCCTGTATTTCCGACTCCTCCTGTCGTTTGGTCGAGTTCTTCGTCTGTTAACTCTCGCGTATGAGATTTCTGCTGCTCCAGCTTATCGTTTGTTGATGCCATAAGCGTTTATATTTTAATGGGTGCGCTGTTAATGAGGATTTTGATTAATTTCATGTTGGAATTGATAAAGAGCTTGATCATCTTGACTAAAATATGTAGGGAAAGAAAATGGAACTCCTCCTGACGTTTGGTTGAGTTCTTCGTCTGTTAATTCTCGTGTCTGTGCGTTCTGCTGCTCGAACTTGTCGTTTGTTGTTGCCATAATAATTAATATTTAGAGTTTGTAATCATACTTTTTCTATTTTTAGAAAAAGGGAACCTTCTCAGGCTCCCTTTTTTTGAACCATTCACATTACAAAATCTTGTATTGTGGATGGAGGTCGAATGTTACTTTTCTCTCGAAAAATAAGATTCCATAAATTAACCTTAATAATCTAATACCATGAAAAACACACTGCAAAAATACAAATAATCTTAGATTCTTTTGCAATTGCAGCGTGTTTTTATTTAAATATTTAATTCTTTTTTAGAATTTTATCATCTCTTTTTAGGATTGTTTGCACTTCAAGTCGCTTTATCCGTTGGCTGTCAACAGCTGAGAATGAGGGCTTTTGAGTGATTCTGCCCCACGAAGGGGTGTAAAAAGCCTTTTGACTCTCCAGACTCAGGGAGTCGGTGCCAAAGGTATTCACCACACAGACGACTTGCCGACAACTGTCTGGCATTCCGACAGGCTTCAGCAGAAGAATATCCATTCGCAGAGCTTCACTCATACGGATACTCAGGCTGTCATCCGTCAACGCAGTCATCTCGCTTGTGCCACCCAGACGGTTCTTCACCTCTGCCTTCATGCCTGACTCCATAAAATCAATGAAGTCGAGACGGTTGTTCTCAGAGAGATAAGGCACTATAGAATCTGGCATCTGACGAAAGACGTCTTTCAGCGTCAACAGATCCTGTGCCCCACCCTTCAAAGAGAAGAGCAGCATCAAGCCAATTGCAAACAGTTTCCTCATGTGTGACATTACTTGTTGTTTCTCAGATCGTGGACACGTACAGCCTTGCCCTCGCTTACAGGCAGGGAGCCCTTCTTGACAAGCTTCACACGAGGTGTCAGCAGGATCTCGTCCTTCAGCGCACGCTGGATGTCCTTGGTCATCTTCTGGATCTCGGGATAGATATCCGACTCAAGACCTTCGAGTTCCACCTCAACAGTCATCACGTCGTTGTCGTCGATGGTCTCGAGTGTGATGAGATAGTTAGAACCGAGTCCAGGATACTGCACAAGGATCTTCTCTACCTGCATCGGGAACACATTGACACCCTTGATGATGAACATATCGTCAGTACGGCCCTTGATACGGTCGATACGACGGTGGGTACGTCCACACTTACAGGGCTCGGCGATGATTCTCGTCAGGTCGCGCGTACGATACCTTAATATAGGCATCATAGTACGATCGAGCGTGGTCAGCACCATCTCTCCCATCTCACCATCGGGCACTGGCTCCAAAGTGTCAGGATCCACGATTTCTACGATATAGTTATCCTCCCAGAGGTGCATACCTTCCTGATACTTGCACTCGAAGGCAACACCAGGACCATTCATCTCAGTCATACCGAATGAGTTGTAGGCCTTTACACCCAGCATCTTCTCAATACGGCGACGCTGCTCCTCGGTATGAGGCTCAGCACCGATGCAGAGGGTACGGAGCTTGGTGGTTGCAGGATCGACACCTTCCTCTTTGAACACCTCAGCCAGACGGATGGCGTATGAGGGAATGGCATGGAGAGCAGTAGTACCAAAGTCCTTGATGAACTTGATCTGACGCTTAGAGTTACCAGCTGCAGCAGGAACCGTCATTGCTCCTAACCACTCGGCACCATACTGGAAGCCGAGACCACCGGTAAACATACCATAGCCGCTGGAGTTCTGGAACACATCACTCTTACGACAGCCCACCATATAGAGGTTTCGGGCAATCATGTTGGCCCATGAGCAGATATCGTGCTCGGAATAAACGACTACACAAGGATTACCTGTCGTACCACTGGTAGAGTGGATACGTACGGCATCGTCCAGATTGCCTCCAACAAGTCCGTAAGGATAGTTGTCTCGCAGGTCCTGTTTCGTAGTAAACGGTATCTTACGAAGATCATCTAATGAATTGATGGAATCGGCTGTGATACCCAACTCCCCTAAACGCTTCTTGTAGAAAGGGGACTTCAGGCACACGTTGATGCTGTCCTTGAGTTTCTTGACCTGCAACTCTTCGAGTTGCTTTCTCGGCATTTTCTCGATTTCCGGCTGCCAGCATTCACCGTCGGGCTTGATGGTAGCCATGATTTTCTCGTCAGTCATATTCTTTTGGTTTTTGGATATTATTATTTTCTTGCTAATTGCATCATCATCACAGCAGCTAAGCCGGCTGTCTCCGTACGCAGACGACTCTCACCCAGATGGACGGATTCATAGCCTGCATCAAGGGCCATCTTGACCTCGTCGATGGAGAAATCGCCCTCAGGCCCTACCAGCACCGTGACATCTTCCTGCTCCGATGACTTGTAGATGGTACGTAGTTCGTCGAAGAGGTCAGTACGGGGAATCTCCTCATAGCAGTGGGCAATGAACTTACGACCCTGCTGGGGCTCCTCGAAGAAACGCTTGTAAGGCACCATCTCATTGATGATCGGTTTCCAGGCCTTACGACTTTGTTTCATCGCCGAAACGACGATCTTCTCTAAACGCGTGGTCTTCAGCACCCGACGCTCGGAAAACTTACAGTTGACAAACGACACCTCGTCGAAGCCCACTTCCGTAGCCTTCTCCAGCATCCACTCAATGCGTTCCAGCATCTTCGTTGGAGCAATAGCCAGATGGATACGTCCCAGCCATTGACGCTCCTGGGGCATCTGCTCCAGGATCTCATAATAGCAGTGGTGGGTTGCAGCAATCGTGACCTGTGCACGATAGTAATTGCCGATACCGTCCATCAGGAACAGTTCATCGCCACCTTTCAGCCTTAACACACGCATGGCGTGCATGGCCTCATCGGGAGGAAGTTCTGTCTGATTGGCCGCATCTGGCACATAAAAATATCTTGATTCCTTCATGATGGCATTAGGAATTAATTGATTTCTTTTCAGGATGGAACACCAGCGCAAAGGAGACACCCACAATGAGGGCGAATGTCGCAAAGATGAACCAGCATGTTGACCAGTCGCCTTGCAGGTAACCACCCTCCCAGCTGCAGAAATGATTGACGATCTCACCAGCTGCCAGCGTACCGAATGTGGCACCAATACCGTTGGTCATCATCATAAACAATCCCTGCGCAGAGGCCTTGATTGAGGGTTCGCACTCCTGATCGACAAAGATACCGCCTGACACGTTGAAAAAGTCAAAGGCTACACCATAGACGATACAGGAGAGGATGAACATGATGACACCCGGCATGGCTGGATTGCCGATACCGAAGAATCCGAAACGGAATACCCATGCAAACATCGACATCAGCATGACGATCTTGATGCCATAACGCTTCAGGAAGAAGGGAATCATCAGAATGCAGAGAGCCTCACTGATCTGCGAGATACTCGTCAGCAGTGTGGCATTATTCGCAGCAAAAGAGGTGGCGACAGCCGCATCGGCACTACCCTTGAAGCTCGTGATGAACGGTCCTGCATAGCCGTTGGTGACCTGCAGGCACATACCCAGCAATGCTGAGAACACGAAGAACAGGGCCATCTTCCTGGTCTTGAACAGACGGAAGGCATTCAGTCCCAGACTCTCTGCCAGCGATACACTCTTCTTCTTGCCCAGCTTGCACTCAGGGAGCGTCAGGCAATAGGCAAAGAGCACCAGGCTCAGAATACCTGACACGAAGAACTGCATATAGGTGTACTGGAACTTATGGGCATTGTCGGCCAGCGTAAAGGAGAATGCGCCGTCCTCCCATACCGCACAGTTGACAAACCACATCGTCACAATGAAGCCCACAGTACCCAGCACTCGGATCGGCGGAAAATCCTTGACGGTATCCAATCCATTCCCCTTCAGGATGGTGAAAGCCGTCGTATTCGCCAAGGCGATAGTCGGCATGAAGAAGGCCACACTCAGGGTGTAGAGGGCGATGAAGAGCGACTTGTCTGTCAGCTCCTGTCCAAAGCCTGCCTGCATACCAAGCCACCAGCAGCCCAGCATGAAGCCTCCTGCCACCAAGTGACAGAGCCCGAGCAGACGTTGCGGTTGGATATACTTGTCGGCCACAATACCCATCAGAGTCGGCATAAAGATACTGACGATACCTTGTATGGCGTAGAACCAGGATATCTTATCACCCAGTCCGGCTATTCCCAGATAGTTTCCCATACACGTTAGGTAGGCCCCCCACACACCGAACTCCAGAAAGTTCATTAGTGACAAACGGAATTTCATATTCATATCGTTTTTAGTGATTGGAAATATTTATCGATTGATCTTGCATATTACCAGGCCGGGGCATTGGGCGTTCCCCTAACCGGTGATGCTGTGGACGAAGGGAGTCTGTTACCCCCCGCATAGAGTCTGTATTCGACACGGTTTCCGGCTCCTTCTGTTCCTCTTTCTGCTTATGGAAGCGTATCAGCTGGATGTCGCTGATGATGAGCAGACGGAGACTGCTTGTCGTCTCATAGCCCTGTCCGAGATAGATAAAGCCACAGACCTCCTTGACGGCATCCTGACTACTGCCTGAACGCAATTGTGTCACACCGTTTATAGAAAAATGGGTGTTGACGGTAGCGACACTGTCGTTGGCATACCTGACAGCCATATAGGCAACGGCATCCTTTGAGCCTCCCTGATAGAGGAACTCGCTGTTGAACGTCAGCATAAAGCTGTCGCCCTGACGAAAGGCCGTATCTGCCTTCACACTGAACTGCAGACGATTATAGGGCGCATACGGAATCATCATCTTCGAACGGACGTTGTTCCATATATTAGCCGTATCGCCAGAAAGGGAACTCACAGCGAAACTCGCCACCTCACTGGCAGAGGCGCCGTACTCCATCGCATCATCTCCCAGACGTTCCTGAACATTCTTCAGGATTTTGATGAAACGGTCGGCACGGGTATAATAGTAAACCAGCGATGAGTCGAAGTCGGCTCGGCTCACCTCGTGTTTCTTCAGAAGCGCATTGAAATAGAGTTCTTTCTTGTAGTCGGAGGACGGCAAGCCGTTTGTCTCCTGCTGCACAATGCCCTGTGACACAAAATAATCATAGAGTATATCCTCCATATCGTCTGGCTGGATATACTCCTTGGGCACTGTCGGCTGACAGGCGGCTAACAGCATCACACTGCATGTTATATAAATAATATGTGTAGCAGTTCGCTTCATTCTGTCGCCACGGTTTCTGTTTCAGGTTCGGGTTCAGGTTTGGGCTTCTTCAGGCTTATCTTACTCACCTCCTCACGATAGAACAGCAACAGCAGGACCACGCCCACGCTGATGGCCGAATCGGCGAAGTTGAACACAGGACTAAAGAAGATGAAATGATCACCACCTACCAACGGCACCCACTGGGGCCAGTCTGTCTCTATCAGCGGGAAATAGAACATATCCACCACCTTTCCCATCAGGAATGGTGCGTAGCCTGTTCCGAAAGGCACGAAGTAAGAGAGATAGAATGGCGACGAAGCATTGAACACCAGCCCGTAGAACATACAGTCGATAAGGTTGCCCGCAGCGCCGGCCAGAATCATCGCCAGACAGACGATATAGCCCGTCTTTGCCTTCTTGCCCACTTCAAGCCAGATATAATAGCCCAGCACGGCGATGGCCACCACCCGAAAGAGTGACAGTATAATCTTACTGCCCAACTGCATGCCGAAGGCCATGCCCATATTCTCAATGAAGGTGATATAGAACCAGTCGGTAATTTGGATGCTCTCGTGGAGCGTCATCGAGGTCTTTACCCAGATTTTGATGACCTGGTCAATAAGCAGGATGGCGATGATGATCAGCACCGCCAGCCTCCCCTTCGTGAGAATACTATTCACTCCTTCACTCTTCACGTCCTCACTTCTTCTGGTTCATCTTCGACTGAACGCTCAGTGTAGCGTGAGGAACGGCGCGCAGACGCTCCTTGGGAATCAGCTCCCCAGTGATGCGGTCGATGCCGTAAGTCTTGTTCTCGATACGAACCAGTGCGGCCTTCAGTCCCTGGATGAACTTCTGCTGGCGGGCTGCCATCGAGATCAGCTCTTCCTTCGACTGAGTGGCACTTCCCTCCTCCAGGGCCTTATATGTCGGTGATGTATCGTCTACGTCATTGGAGTCCTCATTCATCAGGACCTTCATCATCTGATCGTAGTCACGTTTGGCCAAAGCCATCTTCTCCATAATAATCTGACGGAACTCCTCGAGTTCTTCGTCACTGTAACGAGTCTTATCTGCCATAAGTCTTGGGTTGTTTAGTTGTTATTATTTCTTTTCAATTTTAATATTCAGTTTGAAGTCGTCGAAATCAATCTCCTGACCGTCATTCGGCTGTACGGCAATCGTGTCGGCCAGCACCTGGGTCTTGATATAGTCGCCGAAACTCTCAACGGCCTTTTCAACATCAGGCTGCGGAGCCAGCATCACAGTGATACGGTCAGTGATCTCCAGACCGCTCTCCTTTCGGATATTCTGAATGCGGTTGATCAGCTCGCGGGCCATACCCTCGTTCTTCAGCTCTTCAGTCAGCTCCACCTCGAGGGCTACCGTCAGGTTACCTTCATTGGCAACGAGCCAGCCAGGAATATCCTCGCTGATGATGTCCACATCGATAGCCTCAATCGTCAAATCCTGACCTTCGACGTTGATGCCGATGCTGCCGTTCTTCTCCAACTCGGCTATCTGCTCCTGACTCAGGGCATCCATCGCGGCTGCTACACTCTTCATGAGCTTACCAAACTTCTTACCCATGGTGCGGAAGTTACACTTCACCTTCTTCACCAGCACGCCGGCACCCTCCACGAATCGAAGTTCCTTCACGTTCACCTCGTTCATGATCAGGTCCTCACAGCCTCGATGTGCTTCTTCTGCTCCTCGTCAACGGCAGGAATCATAATCGCCTGCAGCGGCTGGCGCACCTTGATGTTCACCTTACGGCGCAGGGCCAGTACCATCGACGTAATCTTCTGGGCCATCTCCATACGGGCCTCGAGGTCCTTGTTGATCTGACTCTCGTCAGCCACAGGGAACTTATCCAGATGCACAGAATCGAGCTCGCCACCCAGATCCTTATACAACTGGTCGGCATAGAACGGTGCAAATGGAGCCAACAGCTTGGCCACCGTCATCAGGCAGGTGTAAAGCGTCTGATAAGCTGAGAGCTTGTCCTCGCTCATCTCCTTGCCCCAGAAACGTTTACGGTTCAGGCGCACGTACCAGTTAGAAAGGTCATCGTTCACGAAGGCGTCAATCAGTCGTCCTGCCCTTGTGGGATCATAGCCGTCCAACTCAGCCTCCACGCCCTTGATCAGCGTGTTCAGGCAAGAGAGGATCCAGCGATCAATCTCCGGGCGCTTCTCGAAGCTCACCTGAGCCACCTGAGGATCAAACCCATCCACATTCGCATACAGCGCAAAGAAGCTATACGTATTATATAAGGTGCCAAAGAACTTCCTTCTTACCTCGTCCACACCCTCCGGGTCGAACTTCAGGTTGTCCCATGGCTCGCTGTTCGTCATCATATACAGACGGACGGCATCGCTACCATACTTGCCAATCATATCGAAGGGATTCACCACGTTGCCCACGTGCTTCGACATCTTGTTGCCCTTTGCATCGAGCACCAAACCTGACGAAATCACATTCTTAAAGGCCACGGAGTCAAAAATCATCGTGGCGATGGCGTGCAAGGTGAAGAACCAACCACGTGTCTGGTCCACACCCTCGTTGATAAAGTCGCAGGGGAAGGCGATGCCCTTATCAATCAGATCCTTGT
>Ga0265298_10010533_pt1 | contig 10930 bp, 9 predicted proteins | sample AusTroGonzalo_MG_3_FD_193486 | JGI IMG/M metagenome (GOLD analysis project Ga0265298, IMG submission 193486) | Bovine rumen microbial communities from tropical cattle in Woodstock, Queensland, Australia - Gonzalo_01 | ecosystem: Host-associated > Mammals > Digestive system > Stomach > Rumen ...
TTAAGTAATGTCCTTAATTCGCCGGCTTTTGATTTTATCCGTTTATATATGCCACTATGGGCTTGATATACTTAGGATCTGTGCTGTCAAAGGAGTGGGAGATATATTCAGCCCTTTCGGTCTCCTCTTTCGTATTGCTCTTTTTGTTTTTGAGCATTGCCACATATGCCTTCATCAGCATTCTTGTACCAAAAGACATTTTTTCGTAGGCAAATCCGCCTTCACAGTAAAACGCCTTTGCGTACTTTTTCTGCTCGGCGGTAAGTGACCTGTCAAGAAGAGCCTGAACGCCGGAATTACCTGCCGGACTTGATCCTACTCCGAATATTGCGAGCTTCTTGTTCTTCCATGCTTCTATGTGCCTGGTGAACCAGTCAGCCTTGTGTATCTTTTCAACTGATACCCAGCCGCCGTAGATCACGGCGTCATACTGGTCGAAGTAGCTGTCGTCCTTCTTGAAAGCTTCTTTTATCGTCAATGTGTCGGCATTAAGTTCTTTTGCGAGCCATTCGGCATATTTCTGAGTGAAACCTGTTTGTGAAGAATAGACTACGATAGTTTTCATAATTGATACCTCAGTTTATAGAGTTGTGTATATATAGTGTGTTTATATAGCTGCAAATGCCTGCTTGAGATCGTCTATTATATCGTCAACATTTTCGAGACCTACAGAGAAACGGATAAGTCCTCCGTTTATGCCGCAGGCAACAAGCTGCTCGTCTGTGAGCTGACGGTGGGTCGCGCTTGCGGGGTGGAGTACACAGGTACGGATATCCGCAACGTGAACTTCATTTGAAGCAAGCTTGAGTGAATCCATGAACTTTATGGCTGTATTTCTGCCGCCCTTGATAATGAAGGATATAACTCCGCTTGTACCGTCGGGGAGATACTTCTGGGCGAGCTTGTGGTACTTGTTTCCTGCGAGTCCGGGATAGTTTACGGATTCAACGTGTTCGTTGGATTCGAGATACTCGGCTACCTTCATTGCGTTCTCGCAGTATTGCTTCATACGGATATGGAGCGTTTCAAGACCGAGGTTGAGGTAGAATGCGGACTGTGCCGAAGGATAGCAGCCGAAGTCTCTCATGAGCTGCATCCTTGCCTTTATGATATATGCTGCCTTGCCGTAGGTCTTTGTATAGACCGTTCCGTGGTAGCTCTCGTCGGGCTCTGTGAACTCGGGGAACTTGCCGTTTGTCCAGTCAAAATTGCCTGAGTCAACGATAACGCCGCCGCCCTGTACTGCATGACCGTCCATATACTTTGTTGTGGAGTGAACGATTATATCAGCTCCGTGTTCAAAGGGTCTGCATAGTATAGGAGTGGGGAAGGTGTTGTCGATGATGAGCGGAACGCCGTTCTTGTGAGCGATATTTGCGAACTTCTCGATATCGAATACAGCCAGTGCGGGATTGGCGAGTGTCTCGCCGAATACAGCCTTTGTATTTGGCTTGAAAGCTGCCTGTATCTCCTCTTCCGGAGCATCAGCGTCAACAAATATGCACTCGATGCCCAGCTTTTTGAGGGTATACGCAAAGAGGTTGACAGTGCCTCCGTAGATAGTTGCTGCGGAAATGAAGCTGTCTCCTGCCTTCAGGATATTCAGGAGCGAGAGAAGAGAAGCTGCCTGACCGCTGGAAGTACACATGGCTCCGATACCGCCTTCGAGGGCGTTGATCTTTTCCTCAACCGCCATAACCGTGGGGTTCTCAAAGCGTGAATAGATGAGGCTCTTGGTAGGATCATCGAATACAGCCGCTACGTCGTCAGTTGAATCGTAGACGTAAGTAGTGCTCTGCACGATAGGGACTACTCTCGGCTCGGTATTCTTTGGGGTGTAGCCTGCGTGCAGGCATTTGGTTTCAATCTTCATTGTTGGGGTACCTCCGTTAAATATATGTTACTGTGCTTTCCTCCGTACTATCCTTTGCACCTTTGGTACGCAGAATTCAAGGACAGCGCAGTATTTGTCTATAATTGTGATTATATATGTCTCTTTGTATTTGGGTATTGGTCTTGTTGCTGGCCACATATGCTTTTCTATCATGTCGCGTTCGAGCTTTGTTATATCTGTAACTCCCGCGGCGTTTGCGCAGGCCTCCATTGAATGCTTCCTGCTGTGGGAAGCCTGACCCTTTTGCTTTTCTGCGTTGTACTGCTTGCGGTCGTAGTAGAAAAGGTCGTGAAGGAGCCCTGCCCTTGCGGCTGAACGCGCATTCAGGCTGAATCTCCTGCATACTATGTAGCTGTAATATGAAACATTGAGACAATGCTGAAAACGAGTGGTAGAGACATGGTGTGTGATGGTCTTGAGCTCCTGCAGCTGCTGACAGTCTATTATATCTTTCACGCAGTCGTAGTAGCTGTTTCCTGTGAGCTCCTTTGATGAGCATATCGCTTTTAACATCATACTGGCCTCCTTATATAATGATTCCCTCTCATTATACGGTTATGCCGTTATGAATATTATACAATACAATCAATAAAAAATCAATATAAATTCCAAAAAAACTGCCCGCCTTAACAAAAACAGTGTGGAACTGCCGGGACACCGGGGGGCGATTGTTGAAAAAAATATAGACAGTATGCACAAACTTATGCCCGTATTTTGTGCGTTGGGGATTAAAACGAAGAAATTTGCAAATTCACAGCAATAAAGTATTGCAAAATCTGTACAGTAGTGCTATAATCAATATTGTACTGCGGTATATGCAGAATTTAACAAAGGAGGTTTTTTAACAATGGCGTTAAAAAATCAGTATCTTATCGATTTATTAGAAACAGTTAAGAAGAGAAATCCCGGCGAGCCTGAGTTCATCCAGGCTGTTACAGAAGTTCTTGAAACACTTCAGCCTGTTGCTGAAAAGAGACAGGACCTTATCGATGCAGGCGTTTTCGAGAGAATCGTTGAGCCTGAGAGACAGGTAATGTTCCGTGTACCCTGGGTCGATGACAACGGCAAGGTACAGGTAAACAGAGGTTTCAGAATACAGTTCAACTCTGCTATCGGACCTTACAAGGGCGGTATCAGACTTCACCCCTCAGTATACCTCGGAATCATCAAGTTCCTCGGTTTTGAGCAGGTATTCAAGAACAGCCTTACAACACTTCCTATGGGCGGTGCAAAGGGTGGTTCCGACTTCGACCCCAAGGGCAAGAGCGACGCTGAGATCATGCGTTTCTGCCAGAGCTTCATGACAGAGCTTTACAGACACATCGGCGCTGACTGCGACGTTCCTGCAGGTGATATCGGAACAGGCGCAAGAGAGATCGGCTTCATGTTCGGTCAGTACAAGAGACTCCGCAACGAGTTCGTTGGCGTTCTCACAGGTAAGGGTCTTACATACGGCGGTTCACTCGCAAGAACAGAAGCTACAGGCTATGGTCTCTGCTACTTCACAAACGAGATGCTCGCTGCTAACGGCAAGAGCTTCAAGGGACAGACAGTTGTTATCTCAGGTTCAGGTAATGTTGCTATATATGCTACAGAGAAGGCTACACAGTACGGCGCTAAGGTAGTTACTCTTTCAGATTCAAACGGTTATATCTACGATCCCGACGGAATCGAGCTTGATCTCGTTAAGCAGATCAAGGAGGTTGAGCGCGGCCGTATCAAGGAGTACATCGGCAGAACTTCACACAAGAACGCTGAGTACCACGAGGGCAGCGTTTGGACACTCAAGTGCAATGCAGGCAGCATCAAGCTTGACATCGCTCTTCCTTGCGCTACACAGAATGAGATCAACGGTGACGCTGCTAAGGCTATCGTTGCAAACGGCGGTTACGCTGTAGCTGAGGGCGCTAATATGCCTTCAAATCCTGATGCTATCGAGACATACCTTTCAAACGGTGTCCTCTACGGTCCTGCTAAGGCTGCAAACGCCGGCGGTGTTGCTACATCAGGTCTTGAAATGAGCCAGAACAGCGAGAGACTCAGCTGGACATTTGAAGAGGTTGACGAGAAGCTCCACGGCATCATGAAGTCTATCTTCAAGGCTTGCGACGAGGCTTCCAAGGAGTACGGCATGGCTGGCAACTACATGGCAGGCGCAAACATTGCCGGCTTCCTCAAGGTTGCTGAAGCAATGAAGGCTCAGGGCTGCGTTTGATCGAAAACTGATATACTTATCAGTAAGAGCAGTAAAGTTAACAAAGTCTCCCGTTATATTGCCGACGGGAGACTTTTTATATAATGCACAATTAATAATACGCTGAATTGGTGAAAACATAGAATTTTAACTATTTAGACAATTATTATCCTTGCTAAGGTTGAAATATGTGCAAAATGTGATATAATGTAAAATATAGTTATTATATCAATATTTGTAATAAGAATTTTGCCATGGGGGTAATCAACTAATGAAAAAGAATATCATTACAATAGAAAGACAATACGGAAGCGGCGGCAGTATCATCGGCAAGCTCGCTGCGGATAAACTCGGAATCAATTGCTATAACAGGCAGATACTTGAAATGACAGCCGAAAGATGCGGTATTGCTCCCGAATATCTTGAAAACGCAGAGGAGAATGTTCCTACAAGCTTTCTCTATTCGCTGCTCCTGTCAGCAAACCCTGCAAGAACTATGGAGGAGAACCTTCCTCTTTCAGATAAGGTGTTCCTGATGGAAAGCCGTATCATCAATGAGATCGCCGAAAAAGAAAACAGCTTCGTTATCGTTGGAAGATGCGGCAGCTATATCCTTGAGGAAAAGGGCTGTTTCAACGTATATATCTATGCTGACCCTGCGTACCGTGTCAAGCGTGCGGTATCAGAATACGGTGTCGGTGAGAACAAGGCTGAGTCTGTCATGAAAAAGGCGGACAAGCGTCGTGAGACCTTCTACAATGTCAATACCGGCAGAGTCTGGCAGGACAAGGATCAGTATTCCCTCTGTCTTAACAGCGGAGTGCTCGGAGACGAGCTCTGCGCGGAGATCATCGTAAAGGCTTATCGGGAGTACAATGAACGATTTAAGGACTGATAAAGTATAATAAAGCTCCTTTGCGGAAGAATAACCGTAAAGGAGCTGTTTTCATGTGCGTTGTTCTTATTCGTTCTTTAATGCTTTATCTGCTTGTAATATTTGCTGTGAGACTAATGGGGAAGCGTCAGCTCGGAGAGCTTCAGCCCTCTGAACTGGTGATAACCATACTTGTATCAAATATAGCCACTCTTCCCATAGAAGATGTCAATATCCCCGTTATAGTCGGTGTTACACCGATACTGTCCCTTGTGTGCTTTGAGGTCATAGTTTCATGGGCAGACCTTCGCTTTCCGAAGCTCCGGCGGCTTATTTCCGGCAGTCCGAAAATAATCATCAGGAACGGCTGTATTGAACGTGATGTCATGCGGGAGCTGCGCTTCTCTGTGGACGACCTGCTCATGGCTCTGAGAAGCAAGGATATATTTGACCTTGATGAAGTGCAGTTCGCTATCGTCGAAACAACAGGCAGCGTTTCCGTAATGAAAAAGCAGACCGAGGAATCACCCACAAGGAGAGATACCGGTATCACTGCGGATATTGTCGACCCTCCCGTGCTTATAATCTCGGACGGTCTCTTTGTGGAAAAGGCTATGCAGTCCCTGAAATTGAGAAGGAGTACCGTGGAGGTACTGCTTTCCGCTAACGGCATAGCACTGGAGGAGGTATTCATAATGACTGCCGACAGCTCGGGAAAATGCTTTGTGGCGGACAAGAAGGGAGATAAGCCAAAAATACTGATTCTCGGAGGTGGAAAGAATGACAAGGGTAAAGCTTAGTGCAGCCGTGCTTTTACTGCTTGTGCTCGCAAGCGCTTTTATGAGTTCATGGGTGAACCGCCGCTGTGATGAAATGCTTTTCGATATCAACAGGCTGAGCGTTAATGCGGAAAAGGGTGAGAGCGAGGCTCTTGCGGACGGAACGGAGGAGCTTAACAAAAAGTGGGAGAAATTCCGCGACAAGGCTTCCGTTCTCCTGAAATACGACAAGCTTGTGGAAGCGGACAGGATAAGCGCAAGGATAGTTCAGCTTGCGGAAAATGACGGAGAAGAGCTGAAGGCAGAGCTTGCCGAGCTCCGTGAACTGCTCGAAATGCTGAAAAGCGGTGAAACTCCGCGGCTTTCAAGCGTGCTCTGAATAAGTTATCAGTTTTTAGTGATCAGTGCATAGTGAAATAGGGACGCCAATAGGCGTCCCTAAAAAATATAATCAGAAATTACTTTTCAAGCGTTCCGTGTGAAAGAGACTTCAGATAAGCGTTGATGAAGCCGTCAAGGTCGCCGTCCATAACAGCCTGTATGTTGCCGTTTTCAAAGCCTGTACGGTGATCCTTTACGAGAGTGTAGGGCATGAATACATATGAACGTATCTGAGAGCCCCATGCGATCTGGTTCTGAACGCCCTTGATGTCCTCGATCTTTTCGAGGTGCTCACGCTCCTTGATCTCAATGAGCTTTGAACGGAGCATCTTCATTGCGTAGTCCTTGTTCTGGTACTGGCTTCGCTGTGTCTGACAGGAAACTACGATACCGGTGGGCTTATGGATAAGACGTACTGCAGAGCTGGTCTTGTTTACCTTCTGACCGCCTGCGCCGCTTGAACGGTATACTTCCATTTCAATGTCCTCTGGACGGATATCCACCTCGATGGAGTCATCTATTTCAGGCATAACTTCAAGAGCGGCAAAGGAGGTGTGTCTTCTTCCCGATGCGTCAAAGGGAGAGATACGGACAAGTCTGTGAACTCCCGATTCAGACTTCATATAGCCGTAGGCGTTGTCACCCTCGATAAGTATGGAAGCTGACTTCATACCTGCGTCGTCGCCGTCGAGGTAGTCAAGGAGCTCCACCTTGAAGTCGTGGCGCTCTGCCCAGTGATTGTACATACGGTAGAGCATTTCTGCCCAGTCCTGAGCCTCTGTACCGCCTGCGCCCGCATGGAAGGTAAGGATAGCGTTTGCATTGTCGTATTCACCAGTGAGGAGAGTAGAGAGCTTTTCGTCCTCCAGCTTTGTCTTGAAGGACTCGGATTCGTTCTTTATCTCTTCGATATCGCTTTCGTCCTCGGCTTCTATTGAAAGCTCGATAAGAGTTATGATATCCTCAAGGTTGTCGTTGAGCTTGTTGAACTTCTCGATCTTCCTTTCAAGGGATTTCTGTTCCTTCAGAACCTTTTGGGAGTTTTCGAGGTCGTCCCAGAAACCGTCCCTGCCTGTTTCCTCGCCAAGCTCCGCAACACGCTTCTTAGCGGCTTCTATATTCAGAACGTCTGCAAGCTCCGCCATTTCCTTGCGGTAGCCGGTCATTTCGACTCTGAGTTCGTCAAGTATTATCATGGTTTCAAATCCTTTCAAACATAGATACATATATTATATCATAGTTTGGGGCAGAACGCAAGGGGAAAGGCGGATTTTTTTTCTGCACATAATGAAAAGCCATTAGCCTTTTGCCATGTAGGGACGCGCATTGCGCGTCCGCAAACATAAATGTCAATCCTTACACGGACGACCAATGGTCGTCCCTACAAGCTAAAGGCTAACAGCTTTTTCGGTCTTGACAAATGGGATTTTATCGTGTATAATAGTAAAGTATTCAAAGACGATGATGAAGAGGAGTACACAGGAGACCTGATTTTCAGAGAGCTGCCGGGCGGTGAAAGGCAGTATGAGGGACCTGTGGAAGTAGCTTCGGAGTTCCGTGTGCCAACGGCTAAGGCTCAGTAGTATGCGGCGTGATCCTCACGTTACAGGGGAAGAGGTTTTGCGACCTCGCAGAGTGCGGGAATATGTTCCCGAATTCAGGTGGTAACACGGACTTTAGTTCGCCCTGGACCTTAACGGTTCGGGGCGATTTTTTTGCACGGACCAGTACAACATTAAAGGAGAATTGATAGAAATGGCAAAGGAACTTGCAAAGGCTTACAATCCAAAGGATTTTGAGGATCGTATCTATGCTGCATGGAACGACAAGGGCTGCTTCCGTGCAGAGGCTGATCCCAAGAAAACGCCCTATACTATAGTTATCCCACCTCCGAACATCACAGGACAGCTCCACATGGGACACGCCCTTGATGAGACATTACAGGATATCCTTATCCGCTGGAAGAGAATGAGCGGCTACAGCGCACTGTGGCTTCCCGGTACAGATCACGCCGCTATCGCTACAGAGGCAAAGATAGTTGAGGCTATGCGCAAGGAAGGCGTTACCAAGGAAGACCTGGGACGTGAAGGCTTCATGAAGCGTGCATGGGAGTGGAAGAAGCAGTACGGCGGACGTATCGTTGAGCAGCTCAAGAAGCTGGGCTCCTCCTGCGACTGGTCACGTGAGCGCTTTACTATGGACGAGGGCTGCTCAAAGGCTGTAAAGGAAGTTTTCATAAAGTATTACGAAAAAGGCCTCATCTACAGAGGCGAGCGTATAATCAACTGGTGCCCCAAGTGCCGCACATCACTTTCGGACGCTGAGGTAACCTACGAGGATCAGGCTGGTCATTTCTGGCACCTCCGCTACAAGATAAAGGACAGCGACGGTTACCTTGAACTGGCTACAACACGTCCGGAAACTCTCCTCGGCGATACAGCCGTTGCAGTAAATCCAAAGGACGAGCGCTATACAGCTCTTGTTGGCAAGACAGTAATACTTCCTATCGTACACCGTGAGATACCCATAGTTGCAGATGACTACGTTGAAATGGACTTCGGTACAGGCGTAGTTAAGATAACTCCTGCTCACGACCCTAACGACTTTGAGGTAGGTCTCCGTCATAACCTCCCTGTTATCAATGTAATGAACGACGACGCCACTATCAATGACGATTATCCAGCTTATGCAGGCATGGACCGCTATGAGGCAAGAAAGAAGATAGTAGAGGACCTCGAAAAGGAAGGCGCTCTCGTTAAGATAGAGGAGTACAGCCATAACGTAGGTACCTGCTACCGCTGCGGAACTACCGTAGAGCCTAAGGTATCAACTCAGTGGTTCGTTAAGATGCAGCCTCTTGCAGAGCCTGCTATAAAGGCTGTAAAGAACGGAGACACAAAGTTCGTTCCGGAGCGCTTCGACAAGATATACTTCCACTGGCTGGAAAATATCAAGGACTGGTGTATCTCCCGTCAGATCTGGTGGGGACATCAGATACCCGCATTCTACTGCGACGAGTGCGGCGAAATGGTAGTAACCAAGGAGAGCAGCGCAGTTTGTCCCAAGTGCGGAAAGCCAATGAGACAGGATCCCGATACTCTCGATACATGGTTCAGCTCGGCGCTTTGGCCATTCTCAACTCTCGGCTGGCCTGAGAATACAGAGGACCTTAAATACTTCTACCCCACAAATACCCTTGTAACAGGTTATGATATCATATTCTTCTGGGTAATAAGAATGATGTTCAGCGGTCTGGAGAATATGGGCAAGGTACCTTTCGATACAGTTCTTATCCACGGTCTTGTACGTGACGCACAGGGACGCAAGATGTCAAAGTCACTCGGAAACGGTATCGACCCTCTTGAAGTCATCAACGAGTACGGCGCTGACGCTCTCCGCTTCATGCTTGCTACAGGCAACTCTCCCGGAAACGATATGCGCTATATCGACGACAAGGTAAAGGCTGCCCGTAACTTCGCAAACAAGCTCTGGAACGCTTCACGTTTCATTATGATGAATCTCCCGGAGGACTTTGAGTTCACTGGACTTCCCGCAGAGCTTGAATTAGAGGACAAGTGGCTGGTCAACAAGTTCAATCAGCTTGCAAAGGAAGTAGGCGAGAACCTTGAAAGATATGAGCTGGGCGTTGCTTCACAGAAGATATACGACTTTATCTGGGACGTATTCTGCGACTGGTATATCGAGCTCACAAAGCCACGTATACAGGCAGGCGGCGAGACAATGGCAAAGGCTCAGGCTGTTCTTGTATGGGCTATGCAGGGTATGCTGAAGCTCCTTCACCCATTCATGCCCTTCATCACTGAGGAGATATGGCAGGTGCTCACAAACGAAAAGTCCATGATAATCCTCGAAACATACCCGACCTATGACGCTTCCATCGACTTCAGCGCTGAGGAGAAGGCTTTTGAGAAGATTATCTCGGCTATCAAGGCTGTAAGAAATACACGTACAGAAATGAACGTACCTCCGTCTGTAAAGGCTAAGCTCTTTATCGAGACCGCCGACAAGGAGCTCTTCAACTCCTGCGCGGTATTCTTCGAGAAGCTTGCTTCAGCTTCAGCAGTTGAAACAGGCGATAAGTTCGATATCCCCGATTCAGCAAACGCTGTTACAGACTCCGCTCGTATCTTCATTCCTATGGACGAGCTTGTTGACAGTGAGAAGGAGATAGCACGTCTTGAAAAGGAAAAGGCAAAGGTCCAGAAGGATATAGACTTCCTCAGCGGAAAGCTCAATAATCAGGGCTTTATCGCAAAGGCTCCCGCACAGCTCATAGACGCTGAAAAGGCAAAGCTTGCAAAGGCTGAAGAAAAAATGGCCAAGATAGAGCAGTCTATCGCAGCATTCAGAAAATGATACAAAGAAAAAGCTCCCCTTAGGGAGCTTTTTCTTATTCTTAATTATTATAAAGGAGTTGAAAATGAAGATGCTTAGCTATTGATTTATGATCTGCGCTTTTTGGGAGTTGTTTCCTCTTCTTCGTCGTTCCTGTCGTTTTCATCTGTTTCGGGATCGCTGTTTTTCTTTGACTTTTCCTGAGTCTTTTCTTCAAGTGTGATCTCTAATGTCTTTTCATCACCGTTTCTTACGACTGTTAACTCGACCTTGTCGCCTGCAGATAAAGCGTTCAGTTCAGCAAGGAGATCGGAGTCAGACTTTATCTTCTGACCGTTGAAGGAAACGATTATATCGTTCTCCTTTATGCCTGCCTTTTCAGCTGCGCTGCCTTCATTTACCTTTGCTACGAATACTCCTACAGGGAGATTGTACATCTGTGAAGCTGTCTC
>Ga0265298_10010535_pt1 | contig 10929 bp, 18 predicted proteins | sample AusTroGonzalo_MG_3_FD_193486 | JGI IMG/M metagenome (GOLD analysis project Ga0265298, IMG submission 193486) | Bovine rumen microbial communities from tropical cattle in Woodstock, Queensland, Australia - Gonzalo_01 | ecosystem: Host-associated > Mammals > Digestive system > Stomach > Rumen ...
GCATGGCAATACCATAAGAGGCAGGACTTGTACCATATAACGCTATACCACCAGCAGTGCCGGAGTTTGCGGCATTTGCTGATATATAAGTGCTCGCAGAAATTCCACTTGGAACTGTTAAAACACCAGTTGATAAATTGATTTTTACTCTTTTAGCATCATCGCTTGGGATTGCACCATACCAATCTTTGTAACTTGATGTATATGATGTCCAAGTCGCATTTGCACTGTTTGCAGAGTTTTGTCCAATAAGTGGAACATTTAGATTGGTAGAACTTGCATAAACTCTTAATAAAGTGTTTGTATTACCACTATCATAATAGTTAAATACACGCCAAGTTCCACCAGTAACAGTTGCTGTTGTAGTATTATCTTGTCCAGCCAAAGCATACATTGATGTGGCTGAGTTGCTACTATCAAACACTAATATTATATAAGAACCAGAAGGAAAATGAGTGGTCAATTTCCCAGTTCCAGATAAGGTAATCGGATAGTAATTCGTACCGTTATTCATAGATAAGTATACGCCATAAGAATGTCCAGCACCCGGAGTCTTGATAATTATTGTATCTCCGTTTATAGGATTATGCCCATGATTAAATGACCATTTCTACGGAAGATATCTAGGACTTGCACTTGATCCCTTATCTCCGCCAGCCTCAACTTGAGTTCCATCTGTCCAAGCCTGATTTATAATTCGTGTATAAAGCGATTTCCAATACACAGAACTACTTCCGATGTCTTGTGCGTAATTGTTCCCAGCTTCAGCTTTAACGGGGATAATATTACCAGAAGTATTAACACCAAACCCAAGACGATTACCAATAGTACCGCAATTAGATTGTACGAAAATTTCAGTGTCCGCTGTTATATATGTATTTTCACCAGTACTATTTGTGAACTTATTACTATAAAGCGCACTAGGACTTTCACCGCCACCTATAAACACGTTGCCACCAGACTGAATAACCATATTAGTTCCATTTGATGCCGTGTCATGATCATCGTAAGCGGCAATATATGCACTAGTATATGCTAAATTATTATCAGTCTAAATTGTTTTAAATATAATCCTAGAAGGCTAGTTAGATGCGATTGTACTGCTTTTTTGAAGAGTTAAATCACCAGTTAATGTGCCACCAGACAATTTAAGATACGTAGAAGATATAGTATTTCCGTCTCCATCCTACGTGGCTTTTGTCGCAGAATCAGCTGACGTAGCATTAGAAGCAGTACCTATAACATTGCCGGTAAGGTTGCCGTATAAACCATCAACAAATCTTCCAACACCATTAACAACAAGCTAGTCGGCATTAAGTTCTGTAACATCAATACTATCAAAAACATCGTTGTCGAGTCTGCGATATGTAGTAGTAATTACATTGCCACTTGCATCTTGTGTCGCTTTGGTCGCAGTTGCGGCATTTCCAGTGATATCATTGCCAAGTGCGCCAGTGATTGCGGTTACGACACCGTTTATATCGACATATACTGGCTATGACGACGAGCCAATTGCCGAAAAGGTTTTATTATCACTCACAGATGGGATGAATGCAAACTTATACCACTTGCCCCAAGTAGTGCCAGTGTCCTGTGAACTCCTATAATACAAATCATTGTCCGCTCTAGCGGCAAACTGTCTTAATGTAGCGGCACGATATCCAGCGTATGTGATAATCTTAACGCCAGAACCGCTCCACGGAACTGTACCAGTCAAACTGCCAGTTCTGTCGCCATTTACAGAACAGTATGTTCCAACAGTATTTAAGCCAGTATCAATATTAGTACCCGCACTAATATTTGTGCCACAAGGAAGTATATAAGCACCACCAATATTTGTGATTGCATCCAATGCAGAAGTAGCACCAGTACCACCTTGAGCAATTGGTAAAGTCCCAAATGTCGCCGCTCCATCCTATGATGTTGCATATAATGCTCCACTTGCGGTTCTTATATTACCAAATGTCCCGGCAGTATCGGTGAATTTAGCTATACCATTTGTATTAGTGGTAATATTGGCTTTTGTTGCACTTCCAACCGACAATGTACTCTATGCTACCCAAGATGGCGCACCACTTCCACCGGACTTTAATATATATCCATTAGTACCTACGGCAGTAGGAGCATAGAAAGATGGTGATGTAGTCGCAGTTCCATTAAGCGTAATACTGGGTATTGTTGGAAAATCACTAATTTTCGACTTAGTAATAGTAGGAATATCTGCGGCAACCAACGCTCTGAAGCTTGGAGCGGCAGCACTACCAGATGATGGAGACGCTAAAACTAAGTTGGCGTTCTTATTACCATAAGGATTCTTTGTGTCACCGTATGCATCCGCAAGACTTATCGTGGTGTTAAGAGTGGACGTTTGTGCGGTGTTAGAACTCGAAACAACTGGGCTAGTAGCTTGTACACGTACCGATGTAACTCCAGAGCTAGTTACATATGCGCTTGTGTCAAGTGTCCAAGTATTTGCGGCAGTTTTTTTGAGTAACCCACTTGTACCAGTTAAAGCTTCAATTGCTTTTAAATCATCAGCGTCTGTAATATTTGATAACGCCCAAGTTGTTGGAAAATCGCTTATTTTTGATTTTGTTAATGTAGGGATATCATCTGCCGTCAATGCTCTGAAAGTTGGCGTAGCAGCATTGCCGCTAGATGGCCCAGCAAGCACATGATTGGCTGTTTTTGCACTATACGGATTTTTAGTATCACCATATGCATCAGACAAACTAATCGTGGTATTTAATGTTGATGTTTGCGCAGTACTGGTGCTTGATGCTACTGGACTTGTCGCCTAAACTCTAACGGATGTAACGCCAGAACTGGAAACAAATCCGCTGTCATTTGTAAGATCTGAGACTTTTGTCGGAATCTTGGCTTTGATTTTTGCCCATAGACTCTAAAGCCCAGAATAATCTAAATATTTAGCCATGAAAAATCACCGTCCTCCCTTAATTAAGTGCAAACGGTATCTATTTCATTGCTCGTAATAGCCACCAAGTTAGTTGTGTTGTAGTAGTCAGAAAGGTCAACATCTGTTGTGCCGATTTTTTCATAAGACGAAGATGATGTTAACCAAATATATTCTGTGTATGTATTATTAGATGCAGGATCCGTATTGGCAACAAGATAAATTTTACCCTTATCACCATTCTGCGGAAGCTCCTAAACAATCTCAAATTCAATTCCTTCAAGATCTCCAATTGCAGAGTTAATTGCCGATGAAACTTCTGAAGCCGTCTAATACCCAGCGCCATTTGTAAGCTAGTTATTATTGGTCGGAACTGTAATATTAACCGTCTTACTTGATGGTGTAAGAGCGGTATTATTTACCTTAATTGTTTCAATTACATTTACCTATGCGCCAGCGGCAACGCCTTCAAGTTTTGTTTCAAGCGCATCTGTAAAATCATTGGTTGACAATCCCTTTCCAGTGACTTTATCCACTTTGGTCGTGTCGCTAGGGTGTACATGATCTTCCCTTGCGTATTTTGCACTTGAGCCAACAGCTGCGGTACTATCCATAACCGGATCCGCAGTTGCAGCTTCATAAGCCGTCCATGGAACGTTTACTGATAAATATCCGCTCTTATCAGGTGTTACCGCATACTATCTAGACGAAGTATTTGTGGGCGTGGCACTATTATTTGTAGCATTAGTTTCACTCTTAAGATTCGCTTTAATTGTACCAGAATCGGTTATTGTGCCACCAGTAAGACCAACACCAGTTGCAACAGACGTAACAGTACCAGTATTTGTAGTTGCACCAGCCGCAATTCCGTCAAGCTTCGTTTTATATGCATCAGTAAAATCATTTGTTGAAAGTTCTTTGCCACTAACCTTATCAACTTTGGTTGTATCACTTGGGTGGACATGGTCTTCTTTTGCATATTTTGCGCTTGTTCCAATTGCAGCCGTACCATCCATGAGAGGATTCGCAGTAGCCGCAGTATATGTCGTATCAGTCCACGGTACGTTTACAGATAAATATCCACTCTTGTCTGGCGTAACGGCATACTACCTTGACTAAGTATTCGATGGTGTATCGCTATCATATGTCGCTGCAGTTTCGCTCTTGAGATTCGCTTTAATTGTGCCAGAAGTAGTAACTGGGCCACCAGTAAGACCAGCGCCAGTAGCAACGGATGTAACCGTACCAGTACTCGTTGTTGCACCTGGCGAGATTCCATCAAGTTTCTCTTTAAGCGCATCAGTAAAATCGTTAGTGGATAATCCCTTTCCGGCTACAACATCTACTTTCGACGTATCAGATGGATGAACGTGGTCGGCTCGTGCAAATGTATCTGCTGTACCAACCGCCGCAGTACCATCCATTAATGGAGTGGCAGCAGTAGCCTATGGTATAGATGGCTTATTTATAATAAACGCATCACCAGAAACGGCATTCCAGTCTGATTGAACATTTGCTTCTGCGCCGGCTTCAATATTTGCAAGCTTCGCTTTTTCTTCAGAAGTATAATCATTTGATGAAAGACCTTTACCATCAACTTTATCAACTTTATCTGCAAGGAGTAATTTAATCTTTGTCCAAACAAGGGCTAGACCAGTTTTGTCCAGATAATTAGCCATGTTTTACCTCCTTCTTTATATTAATATTTCCAAAAGATCATCTGCCGAAATCGCATCTGGCTAATGATCTCTAATAGCATGTGTGACGGAGCGCTATGTCATTGCTCCATCTGTATTTTCGCCCTCTTCGTCATACAATTTCATAATACCTGGAATTTCGCTTGTAGCATCATCGGCGGTGAGACCAGCAAGCCATTCTTCTTCTGTGCCAGTGTAGCCGTTATGTACAGCCACTTCATAAGCCGACCAACCGCGATAAAATGAACTTGATATAGTACCTGCAGCATTCGCTGCTCGATCTATATTTCCAGATAATTCATCTGGGCGAGATAAAGTACCATCCAAACTTAAATCTTCAAGAGAAAGTGTTCCAACTAGTTCCATAGAAACACCCCCTTATTATTCTACTTCTTCTTTTGTGACAAATTTACCAGAAATAAAAGTTGAAACAAATCCTTCCGGGGATCCATCGTCAATCGTTATCTGTATATCATACACATACGAAGCAGGCTGCTATAATTGCTTTGTGTCAGAAGATTCAAGCCGAAGAATCATCGTATCATTTGGAATTTCCTTAAGAATTATGGGGTTATCATCGTCATAAGTCTTTTTGAGTGCAAAACGAACAACGTCATTTTCTCCGGGCGTATAAATCTCGCCGGAGTCATCATAGATAGTGACGTTGGTAACGAGCGAATCACCCCTAGTCAAGACGATGTTATTTTTACTTATCTTAACCATACGCCCCTCCTTTCAAAATTTTAAAAAGACTATAGTGCCTAGCTATCGCATTATAGTCTTAGCATTAATCATCAATTTTATTACATTTCCATGGATTAACATTCTAACCATTTGTATCATTTAAATAATACCAGAGATAATTGCCATTACGATGATACCCATCACAAGCGGCGCAAGCATGTAAAATAGATCCTCGTTTATATCCAGAATAATCAGATGCTTCCTTTTTTGATTCGAACACTTTAATCAAATTACCAGATAAATCATACATACATATTTTCTTCTCTAGTCTCATATTGTGGCGCAATATCAATTCATCAACGTATTCTTTTGAGTAATCAAAATCAAACATCCAAAAATATCCAAACGCTGAAAGACGTTTCTTATAACAACAAGAACGGATATCCTAAATTATTCTTTGTTCGTTACTAATATCATGAAGCGTCTTATATTTTTCTTCGATATTCCCAGAATATGAAACTTTATATACAGGTGGATATTGTTTCTTATTTAAGCCCCAATGTCCAGGATAAACTGGCATTTTATCTAGATACTTATAGCTCCACTAATAACCGCCAGCCTATTTTATCAATCCTCTTGCTGTAGCATGAATATCTGAAACAACAATGTTTAATATTTTACTTGCTTCTTGAGCATTAATCCATTTCTTAATAAACGAGCCTTCTAAGTTATACTGATATACGTATTTGCTTAAATAATGGTCTTCACCGTGTGTCGTTGCACCACCAGAACCTCCACGAGCAAGATTGTATCCACAAGCTCGATCAGTTGTATTGAACTTTTTTATAAGTTCTTTTTCACATTCGTATGCAACTTCTCTCTGGATTGAATCAATAATTATGATATGCTCGAAACCATCCCATCCATATTTCTATATTGCTCTATAAAAATATTTACATTGGCAATAAGATGATGGTCTCCACCTCTTCTCAATATTCTTAGATATGCCTATATACATCTTTCTATTCTTTTTATTTATGTGTGCATAAACACAATAATCTGTTTGCATAATTACCTCAAATAAATTTATCGTCTGCTTTACATTTATGATAAACTTCTCGAATTAACATTATAGAATCTGTTGCCTTTGAATTCTTATAATCTGGATGCGCTAAACAATACTTTTCATAATCATCCACATCCTCAAGAATCTAATTAAACAATTCCTCAGAGTGATCACGGTGTATTCTTAATTCGTCTGCAAAAACCAATATCCTATTACGCCGTTGCGATGTTTTATATTTGTCTGACGCTTCACGATCTTTTGCTCTATCAACTTGAATCTACTCAACATCTTTTTTAATATCACCAATTTCATCTATAATATCCTAGTTAATTGCTTTGCCAAATTTCCGAGCAATCCATGACCAAGGGTTAATTTGAATTGGTGCTACCTATACAAATGTTAAAGAAAATAAAAATATATAAAAAATGTTAGATGAATTCTGATGTAAATACTATAAGATGTCACTTAATTTCATCTTAACTCAACTCCTTTCAAAGATTGTTACATGAAATACACCAACTCCTTTTTATCCTTAAAAGCCGAACGGCAAAGTCTTGGCTTATGAGACCAAAATTTCGCCGTTCAACTTATCAATCATTAAATAAAAGCCAGCGCAGCCAATCGTCTAAAAAGACCGCCACGCCAGCCAAGAAAAACCACAATATACAATAAGGGATGCAGCATTGTCCCCAGAAAAATTGTCCAGGCATATTACTGTAATCCCATATCTATAATTTTAGCCAAACGTTAAGTATTAAACCGGAGCATCCCTCAAGTAGCGTGATTAAACACATACCACGCAGACACTATGGTATTAGCTTCAGCTCTGTCTTCTCATTCCATGTGCCGATGATAGTAGCTGCTAATCCACCCACAATAGCCATACTAATATCGGTATGTCCACGCCATATGAGTTCCATTCCACAATAGATTGCTCCAAAGACAAGGAATAGAATTATGTTTTTAAATATGTTCTTCATATATACTACTCCAATCATGTGTCATTAGTCATATAGGTAAATGAGTATCTGTTATAACCAACCATTGTAGTACCAGTTTTTAGGAGTGGATTTGTATTATTGCCTACAATCAAATCCATGTAACCACACAAATAACCGCCACTAGCGTCTGCTTGTACCGGAATGCTTATATCTTCTATTGGATTCCAAGGCAGCGTGACTATGTTGCCTCCGGTTCCGGTCAGGTAATGAAAACCATGCACCCACACTATTTTCCCACATTTGTGCGCCCACACGGAGCCTGACGACGCAACCGAATTACTGAAATTAAGACTACTCCAATCGGTTATTTTAGAATATACATGACCACTTGCGGTTACATTACCACTCCAATCAACTGTGAGAGCATTAGAATAAGTATTGCCGCTACCATTTCCAATAATAAACGCAGAATTACTATCAGTTGCATTATTTTTCCCAATTACAAACTGTGTATCTCCAATTGCTCTTGCAAAATTCCCAATAGCCGTAGAACAATTGCCAGTTGCATTTGCACTTACACCCATGGCAAAAGAATATGTGCCAGCTGCTTTTGAGTTATCGCCTCCAGCGAAAGAATAATGCCCACTCGCAAGTGTGCCAGTACCAGTAGCTATAGAAGCATTGCCAGCTGCGTGAGTTTCAGAACCCATTGCGGTTGCATAATAGCTCGATGCTTTTGTACCTGCTCCCATAGCAGTAGACCATGCACCAGATGCAGTTGTTTTGTATCCCATAGCAGTAGACCATGCACCAGATGCAGTTGTTTTTGTCCCTATAGCTATAGCATTCTAATAAGAAGATTTAACATCATATCCAATGGCAGTAGTCCATGATCCAGAAGCTACTGCATTATATCCAATTGCCACAGAATGTGCGCCAGATGCGACACTACTGGCACCGAATGAAAACGAAACATTTCCACTAGACTCGGATTGCATACCGCCAGAAAAAGAAGTTGGGGCAGAAGCAACGCAATTATTGCCTATAGCAAATGAATTGAGACCAGTAGCAATACAAGAATCTCCTTGAGCGAACGACATTTCACCAGCAATATTCTGAGAATTATATGCAGAGTTGCCAAAAACCATATATGGTGATGTTGTAGTTGTTGCTGGCACTGTATATTCGTAAGTAATACCTTCTTCGAATGTTGAATAGTTTTCAAATCCATCGTTTACATACAAATAATTACTATTAACAATAAAATCGACTGGATTTTCTGCCGCTTCAAACATCATTTCGTCGCCATTTAAATCTGCACCAGCATTCATTGTGCCATAAACACTTATTATATTGTACGATGATTGTATTGAACATACTCTATAATATTTTATTCCATTGGAAGTATATGTCGCTGAAGAATTTGTAACTGTACCACTTCCAGACCTAAGCACCTATGTTTGTCTACTGCCAACACCAATAAAGAAATTCTGTGTGCCGCCATTATTAAATTTAAAACCATTGGCATCTATTGATACACCTCTTGAACTCATATCACCAATAGTAGCGGTTGCACCAAATGTAGCAAGCTTAGTTGAATTAGTCCCAGTTGTAGCACCTAAACATACATCAAACGAATCGCTGTCTATTTCAACATGAGCCACACCAGATGCCAATTTACCAAGAATAATTGATGGACCATATGTAGCAACTACGCCACCATTACGAATAATTTTTACATCACTAGAAATATGTACACCATTTACCCCAGATGTTGTAGGAGTTACATCAGAACTACTTTTTTCGTGAACAAACACACCATCGCTTGTTATATCTGTAATATAGCTTGTAGCTTTTGTAGCTGCAGTATTAGCGTTTGTGAGAGCAGATACAGCATTTACATTCGCAGTATATGCTTTTGACAATCCGGAAGTTTCTGCGATTCTCCAATATCGCCCATCAAATACAAATGACGCAGTACTTTCATTAGTCCAACTGCGCCCATTAGATGCTTTTGGCCTATATGACTAATCATTGCCAGAATATAAATTTATCTCACCAGTTCCTGAAATATTCAATTTGGGATAGTCTGCCGTGTTTTCATACCTCATTGATAATGACACACTTGTACCTTTGCAAACAACACAGCCTGTAATTGATGTAACATTATCGGTTTTTACTTGATCGCCTGCAGCGATATCAGAAGCACCATACCAACTTCTCGGTTCTCCAACAACAATATATTTACCGCTATTAGCATTTCCGGAATATCTAAATGTGATTATTGCGCCCTATGCCCAAAGTAATTGGTTTGTGTTTGACGTTACGGCACTGTCAACCCAAACATCTCTCAAGTCAGTTCCATTAACACTTAAACGTAGTGAAGCAGTATTATTGTTATTTGAATAATAAGTGTTTGACGATGAAAATGTAACAGCTATTAACGCACCATCATAAAAATCAAAGCCACTACAATCCACAACTTTATCACGAGTGCTTTGATAACTTGCGCTACACGTACCCTATATAGCATTTATCTTATTAGATAACTCACTAAAATCTGAAGCGGAAGCTTTCTAATCTAATAAATCATTGAGACCTGTAACATTGTTTGCTCCAACCGACAATGTGCCAGTAATATTAGCAGCAGGTACTTTTAAAGTTCCGTTATCAATAGTACATCCACCAATTGTTCCAGAATTTGCATAAATCGCACCAGTATTTGTGACTCCAAAATGAGATCCAATTGTCAAGCGCCATGTTGAAAGAGTAGCACCAGCAATAGCTTTTGATGACATATTTGTGTTACTAATAAACACGCTGTTATCAGCACCGTATGTACCAGTAGTCAAAGCATTCGTGCCTAACGTCCAACCACCAATTGTTCCAGAATTAGCATATATAGCACCAGCATTAGTAACACCAAAATGAGACCCAACGGTTAATCTCCAATCAGATCCAGCTCTTCCAGCTATTGAAGTAGAAGACCCAAGATTTTTGGTTCCAAGGAACATACTATTGTCAGATCCAAGCGTACCGCTAGACAACTATTGTGCGGCAATTGTCCACCCAGATGTTCCGCCAATATATCCAGTACTAGCAGTTATCGCTCCAGTAATATCTGCACCAAGAGCAGTTATTTTACCGCCAGTTACATTAACATACTATGTTGAACTTGCATAATTTCTAATTCCGTCAGTACCGAGATATATACCAACAGATGTAGATGTTAATGAATTTGTGTTATTAAATAATTTATTAGCACCAATAGTCCATCCACCAATTTGACCTTCAGTGCTTACAATCGCACCTTCAAAATAACCCATGCTTGTATGAATGCCCCATAGCGGAGAACCACTGGGCAGCGCGGTACCATTGAATGATAACCCAATGAGATTACCAATGGTAACATTTGGTGTAGCCGAAGTGCCACCATACACTTTTATCGTTGCAGATTGATTAGCAGAGTCATAGCAGTTAATCAAAATTCCAGTTGGGAAATAATTACTACCATCTTTTCGTTCATAAACCATAACTGTAATATCATCAAAATCTGACAATGTAGAAGTGGCTGTAATATTAGCAACGTTTCCGCCAGTTACTTGTACAGATAGCGAACCATTGCTA
>Ga0265298_10010537_pt1 | contig 10927 bp, 3 predicted proteins | sample AusTroGonzalo_MG_3_FD_193486 | JGI IMG/M metagenome (GOLD analysis project Ga0265298, IMG submission 193486) | Bovine rumen microbial communities from tropical cattle in Woodstock, Queensland, Australia - Gonzalo_01 | ecosystem: Host-associated > Mammals > Digestive system > Stomach > Rumen ...
TGTTGTTATTTATCGCAAAAGTACGAAATCAAAAAGATAAAAAATGCTCACTCAAGTAGTAAAAAACGGAAAAAAAGTATTTTTTTTGCAGAAAAATTTGCGTATATCAAAAAATTGTAGTAATTTTGCAGATTAAATATATGGAATTAGATGTCTTTATGAAAGAAAATCAAAAATATAGGGATTCGTTCCGCACGTTTGGTGTGCGTATTTTGTTGTGGATACTACTGTTCTTACCGCTACAAATGTGGGCGAATGGATGGACACCGACTACGGGTGGTTTGGTGGTGAATCTTAAGCCGGGCGATAAGATTTTGATTTCCGTGATGGTGGATCATGATGATAACCCTGCCACTCCTGATCGCGAGTATTTCGTGGGTAATTATTCGCGTTATACCGGTGATGATTATTTTAAATACGATTCGCTTTCTCAATTCATCCGATTGATGCAGCAGGATGCTCGTGCCACGGAACCTTCTGAGATGACTATCTGGACGGTGGATACGGCCTTGACGCGTGTGGATAAAGGAGGTGTCGTTGCGAAGAATCGTGATTTTTCTTTGGGTGGTATCTCCTATACGATTTGGAATGATGATAAGACTGTGAAGACGGCCTCTGACCGATGGAGGTTCTATGGTGACTTAGAGAGTAATCCCGAAAATGACAGACTTTGCGATGTAGTATTTGTTATTCCGACAGAACGCTCGACCATTACTTCTTTCGACCCCAACAAAACGCTTAATGCAAAATACGGTCGTTCTCAGGATGAAGACGGACGCTTCAACGGCCAAACCGGTACGGGTTTCTTGGGCATGACCTATCGTGAGGTATATTGGTTGGAAATCCCGCGTTTTAACGGTCCGGTAACATACACCAATGCCGCTCTTGTCACTTTCAATACAACGAAAAATAAAATAAAATGGACGGCGATAGGACAAGATGTAGCATCAGGTCGTGCAGGTTATGTGTATGAAGATCATACAAACAATAAACCCCATCATTTAACCCAGCGTACAATCTTCCGCCTTTATATTCTCAACGACCCGTTCAATACTTGTCCGGATTCGTATTTCTTTGCGTACAACGAGCAGAATACCTTGAAATACCGCAAGACGAATAACGTGCCCGGTACCGCTTCGGATAGTACCGCCAAACAGAAAATCTATACGGAGGATCGTATTTTCCCTATGAGTCGGGTGGATGAGACACAGTATTACCAGACGGGTTATATGAATGTTCCTGTGTCTGATAGTGCTTTCTATTATGTGGGATGGCATGATGATTATCGAAATGGTAGCGGAGCTGAATCACCTTTATCACCTGAACCTCTCGGATCTTCAACGTCCAAATCGCAATTCACGCAGATTCGTTCATTGCCGATGAATAGCTTGTCGGGATTCAATGCTCCGGCGGGTGCTTATGGACGGATGGTCGCAGATACGACATCAAGCAACGATAACATTAATGTGAAGTTCGATCCTGCTGGTTATTTCCTGAAGGTAAGCACGGGTAAAAACGTGCGGATGCGGCAGGTGAATGCAAATACTTGGATAACCGAGGAGATGTGGACGATTACCGACGCTTGGGCCGCCCTCTCTATCAAGGCGACGCTGATGACCGGTTCGGAATTCAGCGAGTCGGATCCGGGTGCAGATATAGTGGGATGGAGTAAAAGGATAATTGGTACGTATGTTCCGGTATATAACTCATCGGACCCCGTTACCGGCAAGTCCGGTTATGCGCGTATCACGACCAATAGTACGGACTCGAACGGTCATCTGGAGTTCGTGCTCGCGGATAGAACAAAACATATTCATTACGACAATAACGGTTTTTTAGGGGTGCAACTCCCTGATCAGTACCCTTTAAGTGGAGCTACTACTATGACCGTCATGTCTCCGCGTCTCAAACGTGGCTATACTTTCACCGGCTGGAATACCGCAGCGGACGGTACAGGCGTGGCCTTCGCGGCGAATCAAGAACTGACAATCAGTTCGCTAACATGGATAGGCGACACGGTTATTAACCTCTACGCACAAGGAACCTACGACGGCACCTATAATGTTGCGATGTCGTTCATCAACCCGACGGATAACAAGCGTTACTTCATGACGCACCCAGGTGCGGCAGCACCGCGTTATTCGCGTGCACGTCACTACGAGGACTGGACGAATGTGTGGCAAGGTATGGAGAACGCCGATAACGTGAATCCTCTCTACCTCAACTCGTTTGAGTTACGCCATCCGTCCAATGAGGTGAAAGCCTATCAGGCAGAAATTCCCGTGGCAAATCGCCACTTGGAGCCCGGTGAGTTTGTTCTGGACCCGCGGCAGTATACGATGAAGGGCGGTGTGGACTCGATTACCTTCTATGAGAATTTCAAACCGGCAAAAGATGAGTACCTCGGTCTGTACTATGGTACCGGCTTGAATACAATCTTGGCGAACACCACTTGGGCAGGTCTTTTCCGCTCGACCAGCACTGCTACATCAACGGGTTGGCCGGACTATCGTTTGCCGTATATCCATAGTACGAAGTTGTATTCCGAGCGTTATGTAGAGGAGGAAGATTCGGAGAACCATCCGGATTCGCTGACGTTGAAGATCCGTGGCAATAATTCCGAGGGTACGTATGTTAAATATATGCCGGCAACCAATCAGTTCGATGGTGTCGTTTCGGAAGGTGATGCAACGGAATTCCAGATTACCGCCATCGTTGTAGCCGACGAGCAGTTCGTGGTTTTGCCGGATACAACAGTAGATTGGCGTGATACCATCGTCTTTGATGATTTCACTACTCCTCACCCGAGTAAGCAGGTTCAGTCCAAACTCATCGGTAAGCAACTGATGGCCTGTATGATGGTGGATCGCGATACAACCTATTTTCACCCGAATCGTGATAAGATACTAACTACCGAGAATGCCCTTCGTCTGTCGTCGGATTTCCGTCTGACCCAAAGCGTTACCTTTATTCCTGACACACGTTTTGCTGGCGTGGATGAGGAATACCGCCCCTCTATGGAGAAAGAGGATGAGTTCACGTACAATCTTATCGGTGGTCATGGGAACCCGATTGTCAATGCGCCGTATCAGGGAAATTATATCGACATGGAAGATACCTTGCGCATCGCACTCACGCAAGGTGCTGTCAGCAAGATTAAGAATTACTACGGACGCTGGAAGACCAATGCGCCCGGTTTGCATGTGAGCGGTGCCACGCGTTATCGCGATGTGATAGTACGTACCAAGACCTATCACTATGGTCCTACTACCACCCGTCTGGTGCTGACACCGGAGTACGATTCTTATACTTTCAACCCATTGGCGGAAAAAAGCAGACAGATTAATTTCACTCTTACGAAAGTAACCTCTCGTTCGCTCTTGGATAAAGACGGTAATGAGGTAGATGTAGAGATTTTCTCGTCCGATGATATAACATCCAGTCTGGCTCTCGGACCGAGTGCTTGTAGTTTCCGTACCGAGGGTATCTTCACAGTCTCGGAAGCGGTTAGTCAGCATGCCACCCTTGCTACGAGAGCTGTGAATAGTGAGGGCGATAACTTGGATACGCTCATCGTCTCGACGACTGTACGAATTGATGGGTTCGATTATTCTGCAACGGCTCGTGTACCGCTGATACAAACTTCTTTGGCGGGTGATGAACTAATCTGGTCCGTACAAAGCGGAAGCCAGCGGTATTATATTATGGCCGGTACCGGCGGACTGATTTTCCGCCAGTACAACAAAAAGAATGCGATACTCTATCAAAACGGAACGACTACTGCCTTAAAAAAAGGTTCAGCGAATGCAACTAACAGCGATACGAAGTATATCACTCCGTGGCGTTACCGGTATAATCCGGATAATACAGAGCAATTGTCGCTGAAAATGGAATATGGTGTTGACCACTATTTGAAGATGAGCGGCGAAACCGTGGGTGCCGAAGCCGGTATTCATGCGAGCGACTCATCCTTGTTTACCTTTCATTATGTCAACGTCTATACCAACTCCAATGCCAACGAGGAGGAACAGGTAAAGTTGCAATACGGTGCCGATAAATGGCTGCAGTTTAAACCGACAAGTGGTGGTGTACTGAAGTTGGTGGACGACGAGGATAGTGCATCCGTCTTCTCGTGGAGCTTCCTGAAGCAAGAGTACAGCCTACTCAATAACGGCACGTATCCCAGCCGCAAATCGGTGACCTTCGGCTATAACACAAACATGTCGGTGGATATCCAGACACGCTATAAGGCGTATAAGGAGTACTCTATGTTAGTAGGTAACGAGGTGTTGTATCTCTGCCGCGAGGACGAGAACGATATAGCTGACCTGATAAATGGTGAATTGGAATGGAAGACGGAATACGATATTGAGCTAATCCAGGATGCCCGTGATTTCGAAGGCGATTCGGATCCCGTAAGCGGATTGAGTCGCACGTTCAATACCACGACGCTGACCAATACCATTTCTACTTCCGGTGCAACCACCAGTCCGACAGATGTGAAGATAGGTGGCAAGTATGTCAATATTGTAGATACCTTGCATGTGACGCTCGGGTTGCAAACCGGTGCACCAGAGTATAGTTTCAAAGGCGATTGGAGTAGTTTCTCGTCCTTGGATGATGCGGAACTCAAGATTCCGTTGATTCGTACGACGTATCATGTTGCCGAATATGACTCCCTTGCCTGTGTCGAAGCGAACGAGGAATATGAACATATCTTCCCCAATACCATCACTGATCCTGTATCCTATGTGTTTGAACTCTCTACGAAGCGGCGTACCGGTGAGCACGTGCTGGATGTAGATAACAACACAGTGGCCGTGCAGTCCGTGGAGGAAACAGATTTGACATCTCAGATGGCATTGAATAATAAGCTGCTCGCCGAGGCACGATTGATTGATGCTTTCGGTAACACGCCAAGTTGGTGCCACATCAAAACCATAGGTGCACATACGATTGAGGTGGAGTGTACCGAGAGCGGTCTTCGCTCGCCGCGTACCGCTTATATCTATATTGCCTATATCGTGATGGTGGATCACGATGGCAATGATGCCACACCCGCGCAGACACGATTCGTCAACTACCGCCTCACGGTATCGCAACCCAGTCTGTTCGTGTACGCCAACAACCAGCACCTCGTACACTCGCGCGGCGCTTCCGGTGATCCTCTGGACGCAAAAGGTATGCAGCAGGTTCATGAGAACAAGCGTATCCTCTATTACTATCCCGAGCAGGATGTCGAACTGCCGGTTCGCGAAAGTCACTTCTTCGGTTGGTGGCGCTGGTTCCGTGAAGGAGCCGAAGGAATAGGTGACACCGATATACCCGAGGAGGTATGGCGTCAAAAACCGCAAAACGCTGCGGGTACATACAACTTCCCGTTCCGTATCATCGGTGACTCGGTTTTGAATGATAAAGCGGATCCTTCCAAAGGCAAGAAATTAGTGACGATGGGACGTTATACCGTCTTCCATTATAAGTCCAGTCAATATCCGGACTGGCGTAAAACCCCGCCTATTAAGATTGTCAAGGTAGCTCCGCCTGTTACGACATTTGGCGCGGCAGAAAAACCGACCTTTACCTATGCCGTTGATATCAGTAACTACTACGATAAACTGCCTATGTCCGTATCGCAGAAGAACCAGGTAGATACTGCGCGTCTGGATACGATGCAGGCGATACCCGAGCCGACCCTGTCGTTGCGCGAGGTATTCGAACTGCACCCCTGGACGGAGATGGCAGAACGAATGGAAAGTTACAAGAGTGAACGAACAGACAACGATGCCGGCGATTATATCTTAGCGAATGAAAATTACATGGAAGACCATGTAGTGATGGCACCCTTGGGTAACCAACTGTTGCTCTCCACGGAGCAACGTTATAACCTCGCCAACTTGGCAAAGAATGGTCACTCGGAGTCGCTACTGGGTTACTATATGCGGGATGACAAATGGTCTACTTGGAGTGCTGATCTGGAACGTCAGGATACGATGATTTGGTGTGGCGGTTGGGATGCCGATTGCGAGTGGTACACCTATAACCCCAAAACCAAAAAATACACAAAGAGTAATAATAAAATAACCGATGGTGATGATTTCCTCGTTATACCGGAGAAAACGAACATCACACAAGGACAAAATTTCGACACCGTCTATTATTGCCTGCGCGCAAGGAGTTGGAAAACACTTGCTGATAGATTTGGAAAGGACTCTACTATTGGTGGCGACTATATGTTCAATATCTGCCGCTATATGGTGATTTATCACCGTCCCGATAAGTACGGTCCATTGGAGGAGAATGCCAGGGGCAAGGCATTGATAACGAATGCAGAGATAGAGCAGAACTACGAGATATTGGAGCAGCTGAACTTCGACTACAACAAACCTGGTAACGACTATACGGTTTATCCGCATCCCCTGCCGTGGGCAGATGCTTCGTACGGTTATACCTATCCAGAGACACCCGACCTGCCACATAACAGACCGCACTCGCAGTCAGACCTTCCTAACTTCGGAGAGTACGGTCTGATTAACCGTGTCCACTACACCGATTATTGGTACGATATGCAGCAACACGGTGGTGCAGCTAATGGTTATATGATTTACTGCGATGGTATGTCCTCCGCCGGTCAGGTGGCTGCCCTCTCGCTGACAACACAGTTGTGCCAGGGACAGAAGATGTACTTCTCCGGTTATGTGGGTAATGTCAGCAGCCAGACCGGTAAGTCTAACCCGAACTTCACCATCTCGGTACAGGGTTCGACGGATGGAAGCGTTTGGCATGACATCACCTCCTATATGACAGGCGATATTAAACCTTCGCAGAAATGGTATCAGATTTATTTCCCCATCACTCTCGATAAAGATCAGGAGGATTATACACACTTCCGTGTGCGTATCTATAACGTGGCATCTAACTGGGATGGAAACGACTTTGTCATCGACGATTTGTGCATCTTTGCCACCAAGCCGCCCTTGGTAGCCTACCAGGCGAAGACTACCTGTAGCGAGGGTATCAACGACTCGCTGACGCACGTCGTATTGCGTGTGGATTATCAGGGATTCGTCAATCCTGAAGCATATAACGGTCATCCTATTTATTATACCATTGATCAGGAAACGGCCAATGGTGAATTGCTGAACTTCATTGAGCCGGAAGATGAATACTTAAATAATGTTGTTGTACCCTACAGCGGTTCCGGCGACTCTCCCTCTATTCCGGGTGATTTTGAATCCGGTCCTGATGTTGGAGCTTCCTCCCTGCCAATGCCGACCACGGATACTATCTATGGTTATATTCCCATGCCGGCTAAGGATCATGTGACGGCGGATCCGGATTCGGTATTCCCCAACCTCACAGCCCTGATAGAGAAATTCCAGAATACCTATGAGGCCAATCCTGCTACCGTGTTCCGGCAAGGCTATATCTACGAGGAAGTGGATGGCGTAATCCGTCCGGTTATGTATATTGTTCACTTGGCGAAGATGACACCGAATAATAACTATAAGGTGCGCATGGTGGTAGATGATTACAAAGACTTGATGAGCAGTATCTGTGCTATGACCAGCAATCTGAAGGTCAGCAACCGAATGGTGCTGGAAATCAACGGCGAAGAACAGCCGGAACGGGAAGTGGTAGGTATGTGCTCCAACAATACCTACGATATCAGTCTCCGTGCTAAGGGTTCTCTCTTCCTTGATGGCGTATCACCCATTGACCTCAATGGTGCTTGTAAATGCGACTGGTTGCTGTACGGCGATACGGCGGAAGCATCCAGTTATCGGCGTTATGGGTATTATTATAGCGATATCAAGAAAGTGATAACGCAAATCCTGCGCTATGAGACTCAAACCGGCAAAGCGAATGCCAATCAGTTTGCATCTAATTTAGGGGCTATTAACCGACGTGAGTTGGTGCGTGTTAAAAGCGAATCAGGAGTAGTATTATCCTCGGGCTCGGTGAATCCATATAACCTAATCCGCGATTTGGTTAATAATGGTTTCTTGACCCTCTACCAGTCTAATATACAAGCAACAGTGGCCTCCGGCGACTCGATTCAGTATATTATTATGCCGATTGTAGGTACCGGTTCGGATGTCTTGCATAACGCCAACGTAGAGGTATGCCCGATTCCGATATTGATTAAACTGAAGCCCGATGATAGTGCTAACCCTGCACCGCTGATTTTAGGTGGTCTGCATCGTGACTCCACGCAGGCGAAATTGCCGCCCGTGGTACTGCTGACAGAGCAAGCAGCCAACGAGGAGATTGCAATACGTGTCGATTCCCTCAGAACCGGTTTGGCTTTAGATTCGATTTATGTTATCTCGACCGATGACCCCGACTATGTCGAAGGTCTTCATCAGTTGCAGTTGTCGCCTGACAGAGAATACGATTTTGATGGTGGCTCCAACGATGACTATTACGTGAAAGGTGATTCTATTCGCTTGCGTCCCTATAACGCCTCTACCTACCACATGCGTGCGGGCTATACCTACACCTTTGTAGTAACGATGCAGACAAACACACGTGCAAAAACGATTGGCGATTGCCGTGTGGGTATTGTTCCCTTTACCGTATCCATCGTGCCGAACTACGTACGCTGGAATCCGCAGAGCGAGGAGAGCAACCAGTGGAACAACCCCGACAACTGGGTGGGTGTCAACGAGCACAATCAGGTTATTCACGCCGATGCCCATTTTGCACCCTTGGCTTCGACCAATGTCATCATCCCCGCAATGACGAACGGTATGCCGTATCCCGAGATGCCTGACCTTAGTAATAAAGAGTCGTACGATTCCGTAAAGCAGGTCGGCTTTGCGTACAACAAGTGCAATACCATCCGACTTATGTCCGGTGCCGCGATGAGTCAGCAGCAACGAATGGAGTACACCAAAGCTGTCGTTGATATGCCGCTGCCAAATGGTCAGTGGTCTTTCCGTTCGGCACCTGTCATGGGTATGATTAGTGGTGACCTGTTTATGGCCAATGCTGACATTGAAGAAGAAACTTCGCCTTGGGAGGTAGGAGAGTTCGATGCGTATGGACGTAACTACAGAACAGGTAATTCCTCTTATTGGCTCTCTCTATATAGTACGAGTACCACAAGAAAAGGAAATGGATCGACATCAACGGATACAGCTCGTGCAGCGGATGCAGAGTGGTCAAAAGTAACCAATGCCATGACGCTTTCGCTGCCACCGGCACAAGGTTGGGCTGTGTATACCCGTACTAAATCCGGAGGCAATGCTGCGGTACGTCTGCCTAAGAATGATGATATCTATTACTATTATTATAGCAATGGAAATAAGGCAGAAGATTTGTATGAACATAACCTGAGAACTGAACGTGAGACGAATGCGACGAGTGCAGTAGCTGGCAGTCATGCCGGAGAACTGGCTTTCCATCCTGACGATACGTCTCAAGATTATACACTTACCAAGGGTGTAGGGTCCAACACCTTTATCTTTGGCAACCCCACCATGGGTTATATTGATATATGGGGCTTTATCGCAGATAATAGCCTTGAGGAGGAAATCGGTTATATGGCTTCAAATAATGTTTACACTACGGTCAGCAAAGAGACTGCAGAGGCTGATAATGAAACCGATATAATTACGAATCAGCAACGCTACCTGCCACCAATGCATGCGATGCTTGTGACAGTCAGCGAAGGTACACCTACTGAATTGACTGTTACGGTTAATGCCAACCGCGTCCTCACCTCGCCGGCTAAGAAAGTACGTGCTGCGGCTCCGGCGCGCATGGTCTCGCACAAATACCCGAAGGGGATCATGACTGTTACGGCTACCAATACTGTCTCGCCTCGTTGCTTTAGCAGACTGCTTATCGGACAAGGTTATCAAGATGGAATTTACGCCGGTGAGGATGCCGTACTGACGACCCTTAATATCGACAACTACACCAACAACACCACGCCTGCAACACCGTTCAATCTCTATGCAGTTCAAGGCGGATACGGTTTGTGTATTGATTTGCTCGACTCTGTTGTGTATGTGCCGCTATCGTTTAATTTGAGTAACCTGCCCTTCGACCCAGTGACGCACTTGTGGTTTACCGGGGTGAATGCCATTGAAGGACCATTGGTATTATATGATGCACTATTAGGTACCGAGCGGCCGATTATCGACGGTATCTGTCTCGATATCGAGACACCCGAAATGAGCCACCAGATGCGCTACTATATCCGCCGTCCCGGCTATGTGCCCCAGTCGCAGAACGATAATCCGATAGCGACGGGCTTCGAGACAGAAACGGTAAATGAAACGCCGCGTGCGCAGAAAATATATTACCAAGGTCATGTGTATATCCTCAGGGATGGACATGTTTATACAATATTTGGACAACAAATACGGTAATCATGATGCAGCTACAAATCAAGACATATAGATACCTCATAGCAGCCTGTTTGCTGCTATTGGGATGCATTGCCCCGATAAGGGCAGTGGCACAGACTCGGCAGTCTTCATCGTGGGGCTATACCTCGTCGTACAATTCGATGTCATCAACCTATCGTCCATCCGCAACCACCAATACCGGCTACGGTACGACCTACCGTGGATTCTCGTCGGGCAGAAACTACACCCCGCAGCTTAGCGGCGATATCAACCCGTCGTACAACTTCCACTCCACCTCCCCGTACCAGTCGATTACGGAGAAGTCCTTCGGCATCTCGATACTGTCCGAGCCGTTGAGAGATGAGTGGAATGACCCAGATGACAACGAGATTGGTACTGTTGACGATCTTCAACCCATCGGCGAACCGCTGATTCTGCTGCTTTTTGCCTTGCTTTATTTTGCCATAAAGAAAGGGAAATGGAGAATGGAAAAATTCAATGCTTCGCAAAGCGATGGAAAAACTGCTGATAGAGGATTATAACTACCCCCTGACGGATGACCGCATTGC
>Ga0265298_10010538_pt1 | contig 10926 bp, 21 predicted proteins | sample AusTroGonzalo_MG_3_FD_193486 | JGI IMG/M metagenome (GOLD analysis project Ga0265298, IMG submission 193486) | Bovine rumen microbial communities from tropical cattle in Woodstock, Queensland, Australia - Gonzalo_01 | ecosystem: Host-associated > Mammals > Digestive system > Stomach > Rumen ...
TCGGTATGTCGCTCGCGACCAGATCGCCTCCTACGATGCCAAGGGATTAGTCACCGCAGGAGGCGATCTGGTCGCGAGCGACATACCGACCATCGCCGTATCTCAGGTCTCGGGCCTTCAGGGAGATCTCGACGGTAAGGTCGACAAGATCACGCCGTCCCCGGCGGGGACCTACTACAAGGTCACCGTCAACGCTCAGGGACAGGTCACATCGGGATCCTCGCCGACCACGTTATCAGGATATGGGATAACCGATGCGGTGCAGGCCAATGCGGCCATCACGGGAGCTACCAAAACAAAGATCACATACGACGCCAAGGGCCTCGTGACGGCCGGGAGCGACCTAGCCGAAGGCGATATACCATCACTGTCGATAAGCAAGATCTCGGGCCTCCAGACGGCCCTTGATGCGAAGATGGATGACACTCAGCTTGTGAGCTCATGGCAGGGCACTCCTGACAATACGCATGTAGCGTCCGAGAAGCTGACCAAGGACGCTCTCGATGGGAAGGCTCCCACGGATCATGCGTCCTCCTCCGCCACCTACGGCGCAGGGGATGCGACCCATTATGGGCACGTCATAGTAGATGCTTCGATGAACGCAGGGAGCGACAATCCCGTCCGCAACTCCACGGTGGTGTCGTTCGTCAATTCCTCGATAGCTACTGCGACGGCCAACTTCAGAGGGACATACGATGCGATCTCCGATCTCGGCTTCACATCGGCGCAGGTGGATCTGTGGACCGACCCGCCGTCGTCATCGGTCGAGAGCGATGTCTCGAACGCCATAAAGGCGAAGCTTCTCGCCGACGGCATCACGCCGACCAATAACGATTATGTCTTCGTCTCGGTCAATATGTCCGGCACGGTCGACGTGGACTTCTATTGGCGGTTCAAGTACGACGGGACCGATTGGCTGTACGAGTACACCCTGAACAACTCATCGTTCACGCAGGCACAGTGGGACACCATCAACGCCCTAATCACCAACACGACAGTAGACCCGAACGACCCGTCCAACACGCCGTATCAGGGCATCGACGTGAAGGACATCCTGAACCACATCGCGAGTGCGGCCAATCCGCACTCGGTGACGAAGGCACAGGTGGGCCTCGGGAACGTGGACAACTACGGAAGCGTGAGCTCATGGCAGGGTACTCCCGACAACACGCACATCCCTACGGAGAAATTGGTCAAGGACAGCCTCGACGGGAAGGTCGATAAGCTCGTGACCAAGCCCACGGCGGGCACGTACACGAGCGTCACGATCAACGCCGAGGGACAGGTCACGGGCGGCTCGAACCCGACCACATTGGCGGGATACGGGATCACGGATGCGGTCAACACCACAGGCGACCAGACAGGGATCGCGGGAATGAAGGAATGGATAAACACTCCGACCTTCAAACACACTGACGGAACCAGCGCTAATATCATATTGCAAAGGAATGGTGGAGACGCCTCGACAGCCACGACCAACGCTACCGTAACGTTGAAGACCAACGCGGGTGACAGAGGGTATGTCAACAATTGGGAGGATGCTTCGGCCATACATACTCAATTATCCGCCAAGGGTAATTCAACACATAGTATCGAGGTATCGTCGGATAAATCAGCGAACAGCGGATGGGTCACGGCACCGTACCGTACATCGGGGATAACGGTCAATGACGTTCTCACTGCCGGTAACGGTGTCACGCTGGGCACAGACCAGACGATCACAGGAGAAAAAATGCATAAAAAGAGGATAGTGATGGTCGCTGATGGGACCGACCCATATTTCCAGATGATCTCGACCTATCCTCGTATATTAGGCCAAAATCCGACCGATTTAAGCGCAACTGATGGGATATTATTGCAAAATTATGGTATAGACGGCACAGGTTTGGCATATTACCAACAGGATGTATTTAGGCGTGGTTCAACAGGATATACTGAATTATACCACTATTTGAAAAATAAAAATGGTGTCATCACATACAGCGCATTATATATGGGTGATAATAACATCGCATGGATGTCCGCGCCATATCGTGCATACAGCTCCGCCAACGTTAACGATGTCGTCACCATCGGCTCGCTCGCGTCAAATCCCGATGTGGTGCATACGACAGGGAACGAAAGTGTAAACGGTGAAAAGTCATTTGGGAACACATTGAAAGTAAAGACGACATGGATAACATGGAGTTCCACAGCAAATGAACCCGGAGGACAATCCATCAGTTTCATAGATAATGCCGGTGTCGAATTGGTGGCTATATTCCCTTACATATCAAGCGGAACATGTCATCTCGGCGCAAGATACAGAAATTCAGACGGAACAACAGGATACGCGACGGTGTTTTAAATGATTGCTCTGATCAAGAACGACAAGAACGGACTGGACATACTCTGTCCTATCCCTGAATGGGTAGACGCGATCGCGTTCAGCGTCTTCGACTGTTACGGATATTCCCTATGTGCGGAATACACCGAACCGAATGAGGACACGATACCGCAGTTCGAGTTCAGCACGCGCGAGATAGAGAACCCTTACAGGCAAAGTGAGGATGACCCGGCAACGGTAATACAGAGAATAGCGACACAGGTGGTAGGATGATCTTCAAGGCATCAGACGAGGACATGAGGGTCTACTCGGCAATCGTGCAGCGCATCGCACATCTCGACTATCAGAAGGAGCAATTGCTCGCTCAGATGGCTGAGTGGGAGCAGGCGCACGCGATCCCCGAGGAGATCCCCGAGACCGAACCCGGCACCGAGCAGCCCGTCGAGTGAACGACTGCTTACTAAACCTCTTTATAGTATTTTTTATAGATTGTTTTAAATATATGTAACACTTAGTGTTACATAACACGGGGAGACCCGGAGGGAAGAACATGACCGACAACAACAGAAAGATGCCCACAATGGGGAGATTGATAGCGTGCGAGGGCAAGACCGTCCGTCACTTCGCGGAGACCATCCGCACGGACATCATACAGATCTATGAGGGCGACAGGTGCGTCGCAAGGAATGAGGACGTCGATGACTACCTCGATCATATCATCGACTACATCAACGTCCGCTATCCTGAGGGGTGGTGCCTCGCCGAGATCCACGTCAAGGGGGTGTCGGCATGATCGAAAAGTCAGAAAAAATCAACGAAAGTCAATTTGACTTTTTAGAGCCATGTCCTTGTTGCGGTTCGACGAAGATACACGTGGTCGCACCCGATGATGGCTGTTATTGTTGGGAGTGCGGGCTGACGATGCCTAATCGCCCAAATTGGAGAGAACGTTGGAACAGGAGGGCGAAAGAATGACCGACCGCGAGACCTTCGATGCGCCCATCATGGCGCACGGCAACTCGCTGACAATCAACTGCACCAAGCAGGTCAAGCGCCTCGGCCTTCAGCGCGGGGACACCGTCAAGGTGACCCTCGAAAGGATCCCGAACGGAGAGGAGGCGCCGCCCGAGGATTGAGAAGTGGAGCGCGGTGGGAACAGTCCGAGGATCCCACCGCAGGCGTCAGGGGAGACCTCCCGTGACCCTATTTTAACTATAATAGCCGTAGCTTTATAATACCGCCTACGGGCGGGTTTTTGTATGTATGTATGTGCGTGGTATTATGACACAGGTGGAGGATTACTGCGACTATCTTCTGAGCAGAGGAAGGAAGGCATCGACGGTCGGGACGTACCGCTCGCAATTGAATGTATGTATATCTGTGCTGAGGGACGGAGGGATGGTCACCGACGCCGAGAGCATCGGCGAGAAGGAGATCTACTACCTCGTGAGGACGCTCGACATGAGCGAGGCGACAGTCCGGGCATACCTCATGGTCCTCAATGGGATGATAGAGCATTACACGGGGATCCCACTCGTCAAGAGGATGCGTATATTATGGAACCGTCCCGTCAGGCACAGGGTGTTCATCACTACCGACGAGTTCCTCAAATTATACGGAGCGGCCGATGACCGGGAGAAGGTCGTCCTCGTCCTCGGAGCATTCATGGGTCTGAGACGTGACGAGATGCAGAGGATAACCCTTCACGACATCAGGAGGGACAGGATCATCATCCACGGGAAGGGACATAATAACGGATTGGTCCATGAACAGCCTATGCCGATAGAGGTCAGGGAGATCATCGACAGGTATCTCAGGTGGAGATCCTCGCTCGAGGGGAATGATCTCAGCGAGGACCGTCTGCTGGTATGGTACGACCCGAGACGAAAGGTCATCGGAAGATACGCCGACAGATGCGGAGCATTGAGCGATCTCGTCAGGGATCTCGGGAAGAAGGTCGGCGTCGAGGTGACCTGTCATTCGCTGAGGAGACTGTTCTGTACCAATCTCTACTACGGAATGGACGGCGAGCCCGGATGCGATCTCGCCACCCTCAAGGATCTGATGAGGCATGCAAGCATCAACACGACGCTCACATGCTACATCGACGTCAAGGATCAGGAGAAGGAGCAGACGCTCCGCAGATACGGGACCGCTCTCGGGCAACTTTTATATAACGATAATTGTATTACAAAATTGCAGTCCGAGAGTTATGGTCGGTCGGCGATTAATTGAACAACTAATCGCCGACGATGGCCAGCGCTCCAACGGGCTGATGGAGCAAAAGCATGACCAACAACGGCATCAAAACGAGCCTCATCCTCGACGCTTTATACGAGGCGAAGGCAGAAGAATGGAGAGCAGAACGCACCGAGAACGATTACGCCCGCCTCACCTACAAGGACTTCACGAAGATCCTCAGGGCGAAGGAGATCGTCGTCGACCCGAGGACCATTAAAGTCAAGTGGGACCTCCTCACTGACATGGGCATCTTCGCCAACTCGAACAAGGTGTCCGCAATCGTGGACCTCATCAGGTTCGAGGTGTACAATCCCAAATACACTCTCACGGGACCTGCACATACATACATACAAAAACCCAACGCGACCACGGAGGCGGGCGAATGACCGTCCACGAGCGCATCGCGACCGCCATGCAGGTCATCGCGGAGACAGACTTCGCCAAGTCCGGCAAGGTCAACGGCGGAGGGTTCTATGACTACATCCCCATCGGACAGATACTCGCCGCCGTCCGCAGGGCGCACGCCAAGGCGGGATTATTCCTGACAATCGGCCAGCTCGAATACGACAACACCAACGGCGAAGGCATCTACACCGCCGAGAAGAATTACACCAAGGCACGCGGGCATTGTGAGGTCACGATCAACGGCGCCGACGGGGACAGTATCTCCTTTATCGTCCCGTTCAACGTGCAGGACAACTCCGACAAGCTGGACAACAAGATAGTCACCAACATCGAGCGTCAGGCGTACCGCATCCTCTACGCAATCGACGAAGGCGATGCGACGGACCCTGAAGCCGAGTGGCACGAGGATAAGGTTCTGGACATCAGGGAGGACCCGTTCTTCAAGACATCCAAGGCACAGCCCAAGCCCGTCAAGCCCAAGGCCGACGCCGAGAAGGAGAAGTGGATAAACAAGCTCATGGCCATCATCAACGCAGGCGGCACCGACCGCGAGGTGATCTTCACCTGCCTCGACGACAGGAAGCTCGACGACTGCACCGTGGACGAGCTGAAGCAGATTTGGGACAACGTTCGCCCGTTTGGAGGTGAGTGAATGTCCTACGGTTCGGAGATCTGTCCGATCTGCCACGGCGAGCTCCGCGTCTACTTCGATGGGGACGGCACCTGCGAGGGCGACTGCCCGACATGCGGCCACCACCTCGTCAGGGCACCGAAGATCATCCCCTCGAGGATACCTGATAAGGGAGCCTTCTATGAGGTGGTGATCGACGAGTGGCACTTCATCGACACAGGTGAAATATCAAGCGGGATGAAGGTCGTCAGGTCGGAGAAGATCAAGGATGACTACTCGCTGGCCATCTACACCAACATCACAGACGCGCTAAAACGCGCTAAGGAGGCTGACGTCAAGTATAACGGGGAAATTCGGATAATTCCTCACATCAAGAAGTGGAACCACGCACGCACTGAGTGGGAATATTGGAGGCCCGAACATCATAAGGAGGCGGTCGCATGACCAGACCTCGCCTGATCCAATACGGACACGTTCTCAGCGAGAAGGACATATTCGTCACTCCCCAAGGGTACCTCGCCCTCATCATTCCGGGCGACACGACCCTTCAGGAGTTCGTCATCGGCGATGCGGTCAAGATCATGCTCGGCATCGACCTCATCCAATCGGGTTACGACGGGATGTCGGCCAAGATCAGGTTTCAGGAGAACGCCATCGACAGTCTCCATCAGGACGTCTCGGACTACGAGAAGGAGATCGAGCAACTCAAGGAGGCGGGCGAATGAACCGCCTCAACGCCCGCATCGTATTCTGGTACGAGGTCTGCGAAGCATCATCCCAATACCTCCCGCTCCCGGGCGAGGGCAGACTGCTCCCGCCGGATAGGGAGCTATTCAAGAAGGCGATCAAGGAACAACACGCATACTGCGACATCAGGGACGCCATCAGGACGCCCAACAGGAGGAAGGACTGATGCCCATCGCACAGACCTCGATACTGTCCTTCTACTCCCTCGACCACGCCAAGGTCAACACCTTACAGAGAGAGATATATAATCTAATAAAGAAGGACAAGACCCTCAGCAATAGGGACATCGCAACCATCCTCGGGCTCGAGATCTGCACCGTCACGGGCAGGGTGAACGAGCTCTGCGAGATGGGTCTCATCGTATCGTGGGCTGTGAAGAAGGACCTCAGGACGAACCGCACGGTCAAGATATGGAAGGCGGTCCAATGAGCAGATACGAATATTTCATCCACCTCGACTGCGGAGGTTACTCCGCCGAGGACAAGGAGGCGGTCATGGATCTTATCAGAGGCGGTCGCAAGACCGTCGCACAGATGGCCGCAGTGATGGGGAAGGATGCACGCCACGTGAGCAACGTGGTCCGCTACATCGAGGGATTGGGCGTCATCCAGAAGGCAGGAAGGTGCCACGGGCGCCTCCTTTACGAGGTGAAGGCATGACCGACATCCTCGTTCTGGATCTGGAGACCACGGGCCTCGACGGGTTCGATGCCGGGGACGAGATCGTGCAGATCGGCCTCGTCAGCGTCAACACCGCCACCCAAGATGTGACGCCCGTCCTGAGCATGTATGTCCAGCACGACCTCACCGAGGAGCAGAGACACTCGTTCATATTCACCGACGGCGGGATGGACGTCGACCTCGTCCTTAACTCACCCTTCGACGAGGAGAAGGCCGCCGTAGTGCTGGCCAACATCATCGACGGCGAATATCTCACGACCTATAACACCGAGTTCGACCTAGACAGGTTCCTCCTGCCGTGGTTCGACGCGGTCATCCCCGAGCTCCGCGACCTATCGTTCTTCCGGGCGCCATGTCTGATGAAGGCGTGCGCTCAGGTCGAGGACATCCCGAGGAAGGTCCACGATGTCGGATGCTATCCGTCGCTCAGATCATCGTATTACACGCTGTGCCATGAGTATGCGGACATCATGGTCCCGCATCGTGCCCTCGACGACTGCATTCTGGCGGGCAGGGTATTGATCGAGCTGTATGAGCACGATCTCTACGATCCCGAAAGTGAGGAGGAATACTGATGGGTTCGGCGCAGGAGAGGATCCTCGAGGCGGGCAGGAAGCTCGGCGAGTTCACGTCATACGACATCGCACCGATGGCCTACGGCGGGACCTCATACGAGCAGGTGAACGCCACGTGCGCCAAGCTCCGCAACCTCGAGAGGTGGGGACTAATCGTCAGGGTCGGGACACGCAGGTGCAATAAGGTCGGTAACAGAAACATCGTTTGGAGGGTGGTCTGATGGTCGGGATCATCATCACCGCCATCGCATCGGCCGCCGTCCTCGGCATGATATTCGAGAGCATGATGGAGGCGAGCGAATGACCGTCCCGATCATACTTCCTGAGGGGACCGAGGAGATCGCTCACGGAGCGGGATGGCTGGTCTACGGGTATAAGGGTCATATCTACCTCAGGGATCAGTCCGGCGCGGACATCGTATTCACCCGCTCCGATTGGGATCTGTTCTCATCGGTGATCGCACTCGCCGATCTGAGGATAAGGGCGGTGGTGGAATGAGGTGGAGGTGTCCCAAGTGCGGGATGATTATCTACATCGACAGGATAACCGCCTGTCCCAAGTGCTTCGTCAAGCTGGAGGCGGTCCAATGACCGACACGCCGACCTTCACGGGCGTGACATGGAGACACGTCACCGGGGCCTGCGACAGATGCCACGAGCCCGCGAGGAATTTCGTCGAGCTCTATGACCCGAGGACGAAGGCCCTCAGGACCTACTACCTATGCGATGCCTGTCAGGCGAAACTGTGCGCCACGATGGCGCTGTTCATCAAGGGGGACTATTGATGCCCAAGTGCATGACACCGGGGATGATGGGACCGTCCGCCACTATCGAGTGGGGGACACCCAAGGACCTGTTCGATAAGCTCGATCAAGAGTTCCACTTCACGCTCGACGTCTGCGCCAGCGACGGGATGCAGATGGTCGAGAGGTATTTCAACCCGCAGACCGACGGGCTGGCACAAGAATGGGGGGGGGCCGAAGTATGCTGGATGAACCCACCCTACGGACAGGAGATCGCCAAGTGGGTCAGGAAGGCCGCACAGGAGCCCGCCATAACGGTGGCTCTGTTGCCAGCACGCACGGACACCAAATGGTATCAAGAGTGGGTCCAGCCCTACGCCTCGGAGGTCAGGTTCATATCGGGCCGCGTGAGGTTCAGGGGTGCCAGCACGGGGGCACCATTCCCGTCGATTATCGCGATATATCATACGCCGAGAACGCCCCGTTACGGTATCATGGAGGGCTAATCGCATGAAGCCCCAATATGTTACCGTCTCTTTTTCGGGCGGCAAGGACAGCACCGCCATGCTCCTGCACATGATGGAGCTCGGCGAGCACATCGACGAGGTAATCAACGTCGACACGGGCATGGAGTTCCCGGCGATGTATGACCACATCAACGCGGTCAGGAAGATCGTCGAGGACCATGGCATCAAATATACTCATCTCGCAAATAAAAAATCATTCGAGTACGTCATGCTCCATCAGGAGATCAAGAGCGACAAGTTCGGCACGCATTACGGCTTCGGATGGCCGACACCCGTTATCAGATGGTGCACACGTCACATGAAGCTCGACCTCCTCAAGAAGCACCTCGGATCCCTGAGGGAGAAGTATGAGGTCATCGAGTGCATCGGTCTCGCCTGCGACGAGTTCAAGCGCCTCGAGAGACCATCCAATCAGCAGAAGGGACATCGTCACCCGCTCGTGGAGTGGGGATGGTCCGAGGCCGATTGTCTGGATTATTGCAGGGAGAGAGAGAGAGACACGGGCTGGAGCCAGCTATACGACCTGTTCAATAGGGTCTCATGCTGGTGCTGTCCCCTCGCACCCATATCCGAGCTCCGCAAGTTATGGGAGCATTATCCCGAGTTATGGGCCAGACTTCAGGAATGGGAGGACTACATGGAGGCGCATCCACCCTATTATGCGCTGTTTAAACTGAATTGGACCGTCAGGGCACTCGGCGAAAGGTTCGCCAAGGAGGACCGCGCCCGCCGTGAGCAGAGAACGCTAGACGCATTCGGAGGGATGGCATGAAGGTCATCAGGGTCGGCGGGATGTTCTCGGGCATCGGTGCGCATCATTCCGCCCTCGAGCGCATCATGGCAGAACGCGACGACGTCAGGTTCGACGTGATCTTCCAATGCGAGTTCGAGCCCAAGACCGCCAAGGCATACGACGTCATCCACGGGAAGACGCTCAACCTCGGGGACGTCACGACCGTCCACGACATCGGCGGCGACCTCGCCGTCGATATACTCTATTGGACGCCGCCCTGTCAGGACATCAGTCTCGCGGGCAAGCTCGCGGGCAACAAGGAAGGGAGCGGAACGCGGTCGTCATTGGCATACGAAGTGCCGAGGATCCTCGCCAACACATCAGAGAGAGAGAGGCCCAAGTACCTCGTCTTCGAGGAGGTCCCGATGATGATCTCGTCCAAGTTCATCGACAGCTTCAAGGACATCCTCGCCCGGCTGACCGCCCTCGACTATCAGCATACATACGGCATAATGAATGCCGCCGACTACGGAGTGGCGCAATCGCGCAAGCGGTGCTTCATGATCTCCAAGCTCGGTGGGATGGCCCCGGCCCTGCCCAAGCCGATACCGCTTACCAAGTGCATGAGGGATTACCTCGAGCCTGAGCCCGTGGCGCCGCATTATTATCTCAGCGAGGACAGGATCAAGGGCCTTATCTGGAGCAACGCCAAGGAGAAGGCGGCCGGACGCGGATATAATTTCGAGCCGAGAGAGAGAGAAAGCGTCGCATTCACGATCTCGACCAAGGGCGGAGGGAGAAAGACGGACAACTTCCTGAGGTGCGATTGACATGGTGACGAGAGAGAGGAACGACTGCATTCAGATCGCAGAGCTCAATCCTGAGTTTTACATGGACAACGAAATGCACCGCCGCATATATTCGGTGGAAGGTGCCGCACCGTCCATCCGTACCCATACGGGCGGAGGCGCCGAACCGAAGATCCTCATCGAGCGGTCGATACTGCACAATGACCTGAAAGTGGCGATAGGCCGTCTGAGCACATACGATGATTACGGAGGACACAACGTCGTCTATTCCGTCAGAGGCGGAAGTCCGACCATACTGCTCAACGCATCCAAGGGCTACCCGCCGCTGATAGTCGTGGAGGACGGACAATGAGGATCAGGACGGCCAACTCGACAGGCTGGATGGAGGGTCATCCCGGGGACGGGATTGTCCTCAACTATCTCGGGCGTGCGAGAGGGACCGTCAGACACGGACAGTCTCCGACCATCCAATGCGATAGGGGGGGGGTCATCAGGAGTGATAGTCATGGA
>Ga0265298_10010541_pt1 | contig 10923 bp, 11 predicted proteins | sample AusTroGonzalo_MG_3_FD_193486 | JGI IMG/M metagenome (GOLD analysis project Ga0265298, IMG submission 193486) | Bovine rumen microbial communities from tropical cattle in Woodstock, Queensland, Australia - Gonzalo_01 | ecosystem: Host-associated > Mammals > Digestive system > Stomach > Rumen ...
TTGCACTGAATTAAATACTTCACCGAATCAGCCAAGGACTGTTCGCATTCGCTATAATCCTTTCCTGAAAATTTTTCGACATCGTACACAGGCTTACAATCCAAAGACGGGTCATAGCAATAATTGTCGTAGGGATTTTCTGTCCCATAAGCGCAAGTAAAAGCCTGCAACGCAAACGACGAAGCCACAACGCTTGAAATTCTAAAACGATTGCTCCAAAAAACGGCCCCAATCCATAAAAATATTTTGCGGATTAAATTTCTCATAAACGAGGTCTTTCTTGAAAAGAGAGAATTCAAATTCCCGTACTGCCAAAACCACCGCGATCGACACCTTCAAGAGCGCCTTCTTCAAAGGTGAGTGTGGGCTGGATTTCCATGATGCGGAACTGGGCGATACGGCTTCCCTTTTCAATGGTCACATCGCGGGTAGCGTAAACAGGCATTTTCCACCAATCGTTGGCACCACAGTAGGTGGAATCTACCACACCCACGGAATTCGCCTGCAGAATTCCGAAGTTTTTGAATGTGGAACTGCGCGGGGCAATGTGCGCCTCGTAGCCTTCCGGGAGTTTCATAGCCACCCCCAGATGAATGAGCTTGAACTCCCCCGCCTTCAGCGTCACGGTTTCGGCAGCCGCAAGGTCAATCCAGTCAGACTTGCCGCCCACATAGGTGAGGCGTGGAATGGAATCGTCCAAATACTGAATCTTGATAGTTTTCGTGGTCATAGTGCAAATATATAAAAGTCTATATTTAAGCACAAAAGAAAGGAATCGCAACCATGAAAAAAGAAATCAACGTACTGGATTACGCCGACAAGATCATGAACGGGCTCAAGGGCGGGGCCCTGCTGACCGCCGCCGCAGACGGCAAGGCCAACACCATGAGCATTTCGTGGGGCATGATGGGAATCGAGTGGAACAAGGTCCTGTTCACCACCTTCGTGCGTCTGAGCCGCTACACCCTGGAATTTCTGGAAAAGAACGGCGAGTTCACCGTGAGCATTCCCGTGGAAGGTTCACCGCGCAAACTCATCAGCGAATGTGGCACCACCAGCGGCCGCGACATGGACAAGGCTGCAAAATTCGGTTTTACCTACGTGGACGGTGAAACCGTGAAAGTCCCGGCGGTCAAGGAATTCCCGATGGTGCTGGAATGCAAGGTCATCTACAAACAACTGCAAGACGAGAAGGCCATCTCCCCCGACGACCTCGAAAAGAACTACCCGAAGGATGCAAACGGCAAGCGCGACATTCACTGGGCGTTTACCGGCGAGATTACCAAGGCCTATATTCTGGAGTAAAAAATCGGGCCTGGATGCATCGTTCCTAGCGGAACTCTGCATGACGATTTAAATCAGGATTCGAAAATAACTAGTTTGCGCCGCTGTTTTCTGCAGCGGCCTTTGCGGCCTTATCGGCAGCCTGCTCCAAGCGAGCGGGCTTTTTTGCTAGGTTGCGGATAAGCCCGAACAAAGCAGAAAGTTCGTTCCGCGTGGGGTGAAGCCGCTGCAACAACGTGTTGAGGAAGTTATCCCGCCAAGACTGGTCGTGGTATTGCCCCGTCAGGTAGCGGTCCAGGAACTTCTTGAAGCTGTCTATCTGCTCGATGGTGGCCGGGGCCGTTTCGCAGGCACCCTTGGTCCCTCGCTTGGCACGGCCTTCACCATTAGCAAGGGCCCCGCTGCGGCAAAGCTCATACAAGCCTACCGTCACCGCCTGGGCCAAGTTCAGACTCATAAGCCCCGGCACCGGAATTTCGCACTGGTAGGTGCAGGCGTTCACCTCTTCGGTTTCCAGCCCGCAAGATTCACGCCCAAACACAAGAGCGATAGTCCCATTTTCGGGCAAGAGTTCCGCGAGTCCGGGCATCATGGTATGCTTGATGGCGGAACCGTAAATACGGCGGCTAAAAGCCACGGCACAGGCGCAATCCCCAATGGCATCCTCGAACTTGTGGACAATGGTGGCCTTGTCCAATACCTCGTGGCTGTTGGGAGCCGTATGGTAGGAGTTCTCAATGACCTTTTCGCGACGGGGGTAAACTATATAGAGTTCATCCAGGGCGTAGCAGTGCATGGCACGGGCTACAAAACCCACGTTATGGGGGTGTTCCGGTTCAACAAGTACAACTCTAAATTTGCGCATAAGTAAAAACGCCCAAAATGGCTACCACTTGGCCAAAGCGTTGGAAACAATCAGGTCCTGGAGTTTTTCGATGGCTCGGGCCTGCCCATGACGGTCTTCGGACTCGTTCTTGGCCACATCATAGGTCCCATCTGCCGAAAGGGACTTATTCTCGTAAATAATTTTCTCTTTCACATTATCGTAGAACTTGACGCTTACGCGGATGGTGGCACGGTAGGTTTCCACATCGCTAGTGCTATTGTAGTTTTCAGGCTTGTTGGTGTAGCCCAGCAGGGTCATCTCGAAATCGGCGTTGGCGTCCTCGTTTACGATACGGATACCGCCGGCATTCTTCTTGAACATGTCCAGCACCCCCGCCCTGATGTTGTTGGCCAGCACGGGGTCCATGGTCTTGTCTTCCACCTCGTGGATCTTGACGGTCTTGATATGGCTGGGAAGCGTAGAAGCGGTAAAACTGTAGCAGCCCGACAATAGGCTTGCAAGCAAGGCTACCAGCAACACCGGCATCAGGCGAAATAAAAAGCGTTTCAAAAGCATAGGACAAATTTAGAAAGTTTAAACCGCTCGCCACTTTTTTTCTATCTTTACCCCCGTAAAATTTTCTCAACCGAGGCATAAAAATGCTTGACATCAAGAAAATCCGTGAAAATCCGGAATACTACATTGCTGAAACCGAAAAGAAATATACCACCGTCAGCCTGAAGGACGTTCTTGAAATCGACAACGAACGCCGCCCGCTCCTTACCGAGGTGGAACGCCTCAAGAGCGAACGCAACGCCGAATCCAGGAAGATCGGTGACCTGAAGAAAAAGGGCGAAAACGCCGACGAGGCCGTGGCCGCCATGCGCGCCCTGGGCGACAAGATTGACGAACTGGACAAGAAACTCAAGGATTTGGACTACAAGCAGACCGAAATGCTCATGCACGTGCCGAACATTGCGCCGCGCTCTCCCGAGGGCAAGGACAGTTCCGACAACGTGGTTGAGAAGGACGGCCCGATTCCTGCCGACTACTACACCAAGAACGACGATTTTGCCCGTGTGGACCACAAGACTCTTGGTGAACGCCTTGGTATTTTCGACTTCGAGCGCGGCGCCAAGATTTCCGGCTCCGGCTTCCCGGTCTACCGCGACCTCGGTTCCCGCCTGGAACGCGCCCTCATCCAGTTCTTCCTGGACGAACACCAGAAGGCCGGCTTCGAGGAATTCACGCCTCCGTATCTGGTGACCCGCAACACCATGCGCGGTACCGGTCAGCTCCCCAAGTTCGAAGAAGACATGTACCGCTGCGATAAGGACGACGACCTGTTCCTTATCCCCACCGCAGAAGTGCCCCTCACCAACCTCTACGCCGGCGAAGTGATTCCTGAATCCGAACTGCCCAAGCGTATTTGCGCCTACTCCGCCTGCTTCCGCCGTGAAGCCGGTTCCTACGGCAAGGACACCCGCGGTCTTCTCCGCCTCCACCAGTTCAACAAGGTGGAAATGGTCTACTTCGCCCATCCGGAAAAGAGCTACGAAGACCACGAAGAGCTCACCCGCTTCGGCGAAAAGCTCCTGGAAAAGTTGGGACTGCCCTACCACCGCCTGGCCCTCTGCAAGGGCGACCTGGGTTTCGGTGCCGCCAAGTGCTACGACTTGGAAGTCTACGCCCCGGTGGAAAAGAAGTGGCTGGAAGTCAGCTCCTGCTCTAACTTCGAAGACTACCAGGCACGCCGTGCCAACATCAAGACCAAGATCAACGGCAAGAACACCTTCATCCACACGCTGAACGGTTCCGGACTTGCCACCCCCCGCGTGATGGTGGGCATTTGCGACAACTACCAGCAGAAGGACGGCTCGCTGTTGATTCCTGAAGTACTTCGCCCCTACATGGGTGGCCTCGAGAAAATCGAACCGAAGAAGTAATTCGGACGATCACAGAACCACAATTCAATTATTCAAAAAACTCCCAGGCAAAAGCCCGGGAGTTTTTCATATCCGTTAAAAATCGTGATTAATCCAGCGAGTGAACCAGCAAACCGTCGCGGAGCTTGGGTTCAAACCAAGTGCTCTTGGGCGGCATGATTTCGCCAGCGTCGGCGATGTTCATCAGCTGATCCAGAGTGGTGGGATACATGGCAAAGGCACAGGCACATTCACCGCTATCCACACGCTTTACCAGTTCACCGAGACCGCGGATTCCGCCCACAAAGTCGATGCGCTTGGAGGTACGGGGGTCATCGATATCGAACAGGGGCTTCAGAATCAACTTCTGGAGGAGAGCCACATCCAGGCTGTCCACCGGGCCAAGGTTCTTGAGGTATGCGGCCTTGAAGGTGCAGGCATACCACTTGCCGCCCATATAGAAGTTCACCTGGTTCTGCTTGGCCGGGCTCTGCATCTTGTCCAGTTCGGCAATGTCGAACACCTTCTTCATCTCTTCCATGAGCTGTTCCGGAGTGCGGCCGTTCAGGTCCTTAAGCACTCGGTTGTAGTCCAAAATCTTGAGCTGGGTGCTGGGGAACAGAATGGCCAAGTAACGATTATATTCTTCGTTGCCAGTATTGTTCTTGTTCTGTTCGGCACGGTAACTGGCGGCACGGGCACCAGCGGCACTGCGGTGGTGACCGTCGGCAATGTAGCTCACGGGAACCGCTTCAAAGGACTTGCGGATGGCTTCGATTTCGGCATCATCATCGATGACCCAAACCGTGTGGCCAAAGCCGTCACCCTTGCTTACAAAGTCATAGACGGGCTTACGCTTGGTCACGGCCCCGAACACGTCGAACTGGCCCTGGTCACGGTAGGTCAAGAACACCGGACCGGTGTTGGCGTTGGTGGCCAGCACATGGCGAAGTCTGTCTTCTTCCTTATCAGCACGGGTCAGTTCGTGCTTCTTGATGATGCCGTTGAAATAGTCGGCGGCGGGCACACAGCACACTAGGCCGTACTGTTCGCGACCATTCATGGTCTGGCGGTATACGTAGAGGCAAGGCTTCTTGTCGTAGGCAATCACACCTTCTTCAATCATCTTGTCCAAGTTTTCGCGGGCATGAGCGTAAACCTTAGGGTCATAGGCATCCAGGGAATCCGGCAGCTCCAATTCCGCACGGGTCACGCGCAGGTAGGAATGAGGGAGCCCTTCGGCCATGGCCTTGGCCTCAGCGCGGTTCATAACGTCGTAGGGCAAGGCAGAAATAGTTTCAGCTTCGGCCGGGTTCACCGGACGCAGCGCCTTGAACGGGTAAATGTGCATCATAGGGTGTTTTCCTTTGTGTGCTTCTTTAATTAAAGCTTCGTCTTCAGCAATCAGGTTGTGGATGTAGTCGGTCTTACCATCCAGCCACTTTTTCTTGCGATAATTTACAATAAAATAGGCCAAAACAAAGAATATCGCTCCGCCAATAGCCGCAACGATGGTAATTCCCAACAAAAAAGCAGCAAGGTGACCTGCGGCATCTTGCCACAGGTGCGAAACCACGGAGATGCAATTCCTAAAAGAAAGCCCCTCAAATTCTTCCAAAAAATCGAAGTTGATTTTTTCGGGATTCAGCAGTTTGCAACCAATAGCATAGCCCGACGGATAGAAGAAACCAAACTGCGTAAAGGGATTAGCCACAAAGGAAGCCACAATGCCGGGCACCTTCGGGAGCCTAAACAGGGCACAAAAGGCCACCGTCAAAAGAATCGCCACACCGATGGTGGGCCAAATACCGATAAACACGCCCGCCGCAACCGACCACGCCACCTTGAGAGCATCCTGACGCTTGGGGAACATGCGGTTGTAGTAGATACGACTCAGCCTTTTGTACTTGGACTCAGACTTGTCGATAGGCTTGTGCTTAAAATGAATCATCGGGCACAAATATAGTAAAGTGTGAAATGTGGAATGTGTAATGGGAAATGTGAGTTTAAAAAAAATATGGCAGATTTTCTACATTTGAGTCATGAAACACCTTATTTCTAAAGAAGGCTTTGAAAAACTGAAGGCGGAGTGGGAAAACCTGAAGTACGTGGAACGCCCCGCCATGATCAACCAGGTGCAAGCCGCCGCTGCTGAGGGAGACCGCAGCGAAAATGCCGCCTATACCTACGGGCGTATGAGGGTCCGGGAAATCGACCGCCGCTTGCGGGAACTGGACCGTATTCTGGACGGGGCAAAAGTAGTGGAAACCCAGGCTTCCGATGATGGAACCATCCGTTTTGGTGCCACCGTCAAGATGAAGGACATCAATACCCAGCGGGAGCGCACCTACAGCATTGTGGGCGAAAAGGAAATTGACCCTCTGCAAGGACGAATCAGCATGAAATCTCCTATTGGCGAAGCCCTTATGGGGAAAAAGCAGGGCGAACAGGTGCAAATTCAAGTTCCCAAGGGGTTGATCACTTACGAGATTATGGAAGTAACGTATTAGAATGTTCATCGACACCCACTGCCATATTGACACCTACGAGGAACAGGCCAAGGAATGTTTCGAGGCACTTCTCGCCCGCCTAGATGCAGGAGAATTACAGAAGCCCGAGGCCTTTGTCCATGTGGCCTGCAATCCTGCGGATTTTGAATACGCACGTGAACTGTCGGAACGCTACCCCTTTGTGTATGCCACCTACGGCATACATCCTGAATATGTAATGACGGAAACCGCCGAGGACGAATCCCACCTGCTGCAATACTTGAAACACCCCAAGTGCGTTGCCTGCGGTGAATTCGGACTGGACTACCATTACGACCGGGAACATCGGGACCAGCAAATGGAATTGTTCTCCCGACACATGGACATCGCCCTTGAATCGGGAAAGCCCCTGGTGCTGCACCTGCGTGAAGCGGATGAAGACACTATCGCAGTGCTGAATAGCAAGGACATACGCGAGAAAAATATCCACGTCCACTGTTTTACGGGTTCACCCGAATTCGTGGAACAACTTTTAGAACTTGGGTTTAGCAAAAAAGCCAACCTTTTCGTGGGATTCACGGGAATATTGACATTCAAAAACGCCCAGAATGTTCGTGATGCCGCTTCCAAGGTGCCCCTGGACCAACTGCTACTGGAAACGGATGCACCCTACCTAGCACCGGTTCCCCACCGTGGAAAGCCCTGCCATTCAGGATACATTCCCTACATCGCCGAGGCACTGGCACAAATCAAGAATATCACGGTAGAGGAACTGTACGGGATCTGCCGCGAAAATACCCGCCATTGCTACGGGATTTAATTTTTGCAGGATAAAACGGTCCTCTTAGAACTGCTCGCGGATTTTTTCTGCCAACAGTTTGCCTTGTTCCACAAAGAATTCGTCAAAAAATTGGGCTGCGGGAATTGGCGTTTCCTGGTGAGCTCTTAGTAGGCGCTCCCCCGATTCCAGCCAGTAGATTCCGTCCATCACAAAGGTTTTGCCGGCAGGACTATTAATGAACCGGGCGTGGCTTGCCACCGGGAACTGGCAGCCCGCATTCAGGGCCTTCAGGTAGGACATTTCCGCAACAGCGATGGCGTAGGTTTCAGGGTGGTTTACGCGGGCAAGAATCATTTCAAGTTCATCGGGACTGAATCCTTCGCCGCAGCACTCACGCAGCGTTTCTACCGCGAGGATTCCCTGTCCGGAAGCGGGCAACACCTGGTCAGCACTGAAGTATTCCGTCACCTGGCCTGCAAGTCTCATGCGCTTGAGGCCCGCTGCGGCAAGGACCACACCATCCAATTCTGCAAGCTTCGCAAGGCGGGTCTGGATGTTTCCACGAATAGGAACGTACTCCAGGTCCGGACGCAAGGCCTTCAGCTGCACCACCCGGCGGATACTGCCCGTACCAATGCGGGCTCCGGCAGGCAGGTCCATAAACTTGGTACCGCTCGCACCACCCTTCGAAACGAAGGCGTCCCTAGGGTCTTCACGTTCCAGAACCGCGGCCAGTTTGAATTCCGGCAGCACCTGGGCAGGCATGTCCTTGAGGCTATGGACAGCAATGTCGGCACGGTCTTCCAGAAGCGCCACTTCCAGTTCCTTGATAAAGACGCCCTTCCCGCCAAAATCTGCCAGGGAACGGTCCAGACGGCGGTCCCCTTCCGTAGTCATGGAGACCAACTCGTAATCAATATTCTCGCCCACGGCCTTGGCACAGGAAACAATCCGCTCCGCCACCAGGCGGGTCTGGGTCATGGCGAGCTCGCTTTTACGGGTGGCAATCCTCAAAGTCTTCACGATTCCCCTCCCAAGCACTTCAGGAAAACCTTCACATCTTCAGAAGGGTTCCGGTCCTTGACCTTGTACAGGTACTCGTTGGCCATTTTCTTTGCAAAGCGCTCGTACATCATCTGGATTTTGTGGGCAGAGGTTTCATCCAGCTCCGGCAAGGAGCGGAGCAGTTTTTCCACCTCTTCGTGGGCAGAACCCACCATCTTTTCCGCAAGGACGTTGATTTCCTTGGCTACATCATCCATACGGGACCACTGCAAAAATTCACCTATTCCCTGCTCCAGGATTTCCTTGGCTGTTTCCAATTCCACCATACGGAGCTTACGGTTTTCAGAGACGATTTTTTCCAAATCGTCCACACACACGTATTCAACACCAGGCAAGTCTCCGATGGAGGCTTCCGCATTGCGAGGGCTCCCCAAGTCTATTACCAGGCGGGAACTCGGGACTGGATCCTTCGCAGCCTTCGTCACGGAAATAAATTCTTCCTTCGTAATAATAGGTTCCTGGCAGGCGCTGCACAGGATAACCACATCGCAATCCCCCAGCACCTTGTAGCGGTCCTCAAAGGGCACTGGAGTCAACACATCTACATACTTCTGAGCATTGGCAAAAGTCTTGCTGCTGGCGTAAATGTGGGTGGTGTTCTCCTGCACGTACTTGAGCATAAGGGAACCCATTTCCCCAAGACCCACAATGTAAACCGTCTTGTTATCCAAGTCCCCGAAGGTCTTTTGCACCTGCTTCATGGCCAGGAAGGGGATGTTGCAAGAAAGTTTGCTCAGGTTGGTTTCAGTCTTGATGCGCTTGGTGGTGCGGATGGCCTCCTGGAAAAGCTTGTTTAGGGCAAGTCCCGTAGCACCATACTGGTGGGCCGTTTCGTAAGCACGGCCAATCTGGTGCAAAATCTGGTCCTCGCCCATAGCCACGGAATCCAGTCCCGCACAGACGTTCATCACGTGCCGGACAGCCTCCTCCCCTTCCTTGTAATAGAAATAGTGGGAATACTGTTCCGGATTTTCGCCCACCAGGCCACACACGTACTGCACCAGGTCCTCTTGGCACAAGGGCTTTTCGCTGGCCACATAAACTTCGGTACGGTTGCAGGTGGCAAGAATCAAAAGTTCATCGAAGGGAGAATCCTGCAAGGCGCAGGTCTTGATGTCCATGGGGATATAGAACTTCTCACGGATGGCTATCTCTGCCACCTTGTGGTTCATCCCCGCCATGTAAACCTTACGCACCAATTATTCCACCTTTTGCAGATAGGGCAATACCGCTTCCAGAATCTGGCGGTGGCTAACGTGGCCGCCGTTCAGAATTTCTACTCGGATCCTTGGCAATGCCGGGAAGGCAAATGTCAAGTCCCCCACCAAATCTAGAATTTTGTGGAGGGCGGGTTCTTCGGCCACACGGTAACCGGACTCCTCCCCCGAGCTTTTCAGCAGCAGGCCACAAGAGGAATCCACCCCTTCCAAGAGGCCATTCTGCCGTGCCTGTTCATATTCCCGCTCCGTAATAAAGGTACGAGCCTGAAAAACGCGATACAGGTCTTCGGCGGAATAAACGGACACGTTGGCACAGGAACGGAACCCACCAGGATAATCCGGCCGTTCCAGGCGGTATTCCACCTCGAAGGTTTCCGCAGGGCAAACCCGCACATGGCCGTATGCAGGAGCATCCGGGGCGTTCCGCAGGTCCCACTGGAGGTTGACGGGAGCATCGTAAAAAAAAGTCTCTTCGGGAGCACCAGCCTCGCGGCGCAAGGCCAAGAAAAACGGCAGGGCGGAACCATCCATCAGGGGGATTTCCGGCACGGGACTTGCGGCAGTTTCCACGGGCAAATCCACCACAAAACTGCGTCCCGGCCACATCAAGAATACCGGAGCCAAGTGCTCCGGCGTGGAAAGGGAAAGGCCACCACTCCTGTAAATGGCCGTGCGCCGCGACTCAAATGCCAGCGTGTCAAAAATCTTGACCTGGTCCGTACTGTAAAAAAATTTGCCACCCACTTTCCAAGAAATGCGGGGCTTGCGGCTGGAATCCCGAGGCAAAATTTCTATACGGACGGCAGAACGCCTGCAAGACAGGGTGGGCGAACAAAAATCCAGTTGGGTCTGGCGGGGCATTACTTTTTCCCAAGCTGTTTCAGGCGGACCATACAGCGACGCCAAAGGTCAATGTCCACCGCAGGGAATCCGGAAACCGTATGACCGTCGGGAATGTTCCTGGTCACGCCCGCCTTTGCGGCCACACGTACATTGTTCCCGATGGTCAGGTGGTCGGCGACCTTTGCAGCCCCCGCAAATTCCACGTTATTCCCTACGGTCACGGAGCCCGCCAACGCCGACTGGGACGCCATATAGACGTTATCGCCCACCTTGCAGTTGTGGGCCACCTGGACCATGGAGTCGAAATGGCTGTCATTTCCGATGGTGGTGGGTGCCAAGAAACCTGCCGCCACTACCGTATTCGCACCAAAGCTGCAACGGTCGCCGACACGGACCCCTGCCAGATGTGGAACCGGACGACGCTTGCCCTGGTATTCGTAAAAACCGAACCCCCGGGAACCCATGACCGCCCCTGCCTGGAACTTGCAAT
>Ga0265298_10010542_pt1 | contig 10923 bp, 11 predicted proteins | sample AusTroGonzalo_MG_3_FD_193486 | JGI IMG/M metagenome (GOLD analysis project Ga0265298, IMG submission 193486) | Bovine rumen microbial communities from tropical cattle in Woodstock, Queensland, Australia - Gonzalo_01 | ecosystem: Host-associated > Mammals > Digestive system > Stomach > Rumen ...
AGCCTTTTCGGTCTTTGTCTCAACGCCGCCCGAACCGAAGCCCGCCTGAGCGGTCGTCAAAGTCGAGCCCGCGTTCGTCGTCATAACAATGACTGTGTTTTCAAAGTTGACTTCTCTGCCCTGCGCGTCCGTTATCCTGCCGTCGTCCAATATCTGTAAGAGTATATTCATAACGTCCGGGTGGGCTTTTTCTATTTCGTCAAATAAGATCACCGAATACGGTTTTCTTCTTATCTTCTCGGTAAGCTGTCCCGCCTCGTCGTAACCGACGTAGCCGGGAGGCGAGCCTATCATGCGCGATACGGAATGCTTTTCCATATATTCGGACATATCGAGCCGCAAAAGCGCCTCCGGCGTGTCGAACAGCCTTTGCGCGAGCTGCTTTACAAGCTCCGTTTTGCCGACGCCGGTAGGTCCGGCGAATATGAACGAAACCGGCTTGCGCTTGACGGCTATGCCCGCGTATTTGCGCTTTATCGCGCGGACCACGGCGGATATCGCCTCGTCCTGACCTATTATGCGCTCGTGGAGCTCCTTTTCAAGCCTCGCCACGCGCTCAAAATCGTTTTCCGTTATATTTCCGGTCGGTATCCCCGTCCAAATCTCGATAACTCTCGCGAGATCGGGGACGGTCAGATATACGCTGTTGCGCTTCTCGCGCAGGCTTTCAAGCTCTTCCTGCATACGAAGCTCGTCCGATTTGAGCGTTGCGAGCTCTTCATATCTTCTGCGTTTCGCCTCGTCGTTATCGGGCTCGGGCAGGTTTTCAAGCGCCTCTCTTGCGCGCTTGACGGAACTCAAGCCGTCGCTCTTCTTCTCGTACTCGTCTATGACCGGCGTGTTTATCGCGACGTAGGACGCCGCCTCGTCTATCAGATCTATCGCCTTGTCGGGCAGAAATCTGTCCGTTATATAGCGCTCCGACAGTCTGACCGCTTTTTCGGCAAGCTCGGGCGTTATTATGACGCCGTGATATTTTTCGTAGTATTCTTTTATGCCCTTTATTATCTCGACCGTATCGGCGATAGACGGCTCGGCTATCACTACGGGCTGGAATCGGCGCTCGAGCGCGCTGTCCTTTTCTATATACTTTCTGTATTCGCCCAAGGTCGTCGCGCCTATCACCTGTATTTCTCCGCGCGAGAGTGCGGGCTTTAAGATATTCGCGGCGTTCATACTGCCCTCCGCGTCGCCCGCGCCGACGATTGAATGTACCTCGTCGATCACGAGGATTATATTGCCCTCGCGCTTTATCTCCTCTATAAGCCCTTTCATTCTGCCCTCGAACTGACCGCGGAACTGCGTTCCGGCGACGAGAGCCGTTAGATCGAGCACGAACACCTCTTTATTTCTGAGCTTATACGGCACGTTTCCGTTTACTATGCGCAGCGCCAGCGCGTCCGCAAGCGCCGTTTTGCCGACGCCGGGCTCGCCTATAAGACAAGGGTTGTTCTTCTGACGGCGCATCAAGATCTGTATTACGCGGGCAAGCTCCTTATCTCGGCCGATAATGCGGTCAAGCCGCCCCTCTCTTGCCGCGGCGGTCAGGTCCTTGCAGTAATCGTTTAAAAACTTGCGCTTAGACTGTTTTTTATCCGTCTGCTCTTTTTGCTTGTTTCTGTTCTGCTGATTTTTGCCGCCGAGATTGTTCAGCTCGTTCGTCAGACGGCCGAAAATCGACTTTAAATCTATCGCCGGAGCGTTGTTTTCCTCGTCGTCCGCCATTGACGGCTCAGCCTCGGTATCCTCCTGCGAAACGAGCGCGTCTATTTCGTTCGTCACGCTTTCTATATCGTCGGTGCTGACGCCCATGTTCTTTAAAATATTGTCAACGGGCAGTCCGAGTTCCTTTGCGCAGTTTAAGCAAAGTCCCTCGTTTTTTGTTTCATTGTTTTCCATTTTAGTCACAAAGACCACGGCGGGTCTTTTATGGCATCTTGTACATAATTGCATTTACGGTTTCTCCTTCGGCTATACGCCTAAAAGTTTTTTGATATACGAAAAATCTATCATCGCGCGGACCGCGTTCAGCTTATAAACGAGCCGCAGTATAAATGACCGCTCAAACAGGTCCTCGGGGAATACATTCGGCAAAACGGTTGACAGATACGGCAGCCCGAGCTTTAACATAACGGACAGCACCCATACGATTATAATGCCGATAACGCCGCCGACAACGAGCCCGAGTATCTCGTTTGCCTGCTTTATGATGGGCAGCTTGTCAACGATTTTCAGCACGTGCTTTAATATCCACAGCACGACAAGCGTTAAAATAAATATGAGTAAGAAGCACAGGGCGTACGCCAGAGCGTATGAGACGGGCTCCGCAATGTGTGTGGCGATAGCGTCCGAGGCTTTGTCCGCGCCGCTTGATACGGCGGCGGCGAATTTATCCTTTATCGCGTCGTAATCCGCGCCGAACTGCTCTAAGATCGAGCGGAAAGTCTCGTTTGCCTTGCCGTCGCCGAACAAGTCCGCCCCGCCGATGCCGTCTCCGATATTGTGTATGAGCTCCGCGGCTTTGTTTGAAATATTGTTGTAAAACAGCTTTTCGCTGACAAACGGGGCGATATGCGGCGTTATGAAATACGCGGCGAAAAATGCGATGATGCCCGAAAACAGACTGATTATCTGATCGAAAAAGCCCCTTTTCCAGCCTATAATAAGGCATAGAACGAAAATAAGGACAAGAACTATATCAACGACTATGAACATTATTGTTTCTCCTTAAAGTCATCATATACGGAAACGGGGTAGGCGCTGCCCGCGGTGGCTGCCAGAACTATCTCGTTATCCGCGAAAACAAGCCCCTTCGTCTCGTAGCCGGAGCTGTAATAATACGTTTTGCCCGTGTTTATCTCCAGTCTTTCGACAACGCCGGTGTAAAGGCTGTAAACGTTTTTATTATAGCAGTAAAGCGCGGAAATATCCGAGCCGGCGTCGCCCTCGTAAAGCACGTTTCCCGCCGTATCGAACACGATGAGAACGGAATCCGCGCCCGCGCCCTCCGACGACAGCACCACGGCGGTATTTCCGCCGTTTGCGGCAAATCTCCTGCACACTCTGCCGAAAAACGAGTATTCGGCGATCGGAGTATCGCCCGAGAAGAACAGGAGCGTATCGGAGCACAAAACCGAGGTCGTGTCGTTTCCGCTTTTTTCGGCGGAAAGTATCACCATACCTTCCCTCTCAAACGTTGTTTTTACTTCCTTTTCCTTTATATTGCCTTTTATTATCTCGGAACAGCTGTCGCCGTTCTTCGCCTTTGAGGTATATAGTATAAACGATCCGTCGTTATTCAGATGCGCGTCGAAAATATATCTGTCGTTTGTCTGATAAACGTAAACCGGCTCCATTTCCTTATTATACACGGTTACGGTGCTTTTATATTCGGCGTCGCGGCTGACGAGCAGATAATATCCCTCGTCGTTCATATCCGCGTCCGATATCGGATATTCAAGCGAGCCGGAGTACAGAAGCGAAAAGGTGTTGAAAATGCTGTACTGGGTATTCGACAAATCGTAAACGAGCATATATTTGCCGCTTGTCACAAGGCGCGGTTTTACGTATTTGAGCGCCGTGCTCTGCACCTGCTTGCCCGTCATATCTATGACCTGAAGCGTGCTTCTGCCGACGCAGACAAAGTCGTCGCGGTAAATGGCGTAGCTTTGCTCCATATCGGCGACGTAGTAAATATCGCCGTATTCCTCCTTGCCCGTCGGGATTTTCAAATTCATATCTTTTAATATATACCTGAAATTCTCAACGGTTATCTGAGAGGAATAAACAAACGTCATTGACATAAAGAATATGAAAAGCGCGGTGAGAGCGATATATTTAGATATGCCGACGAAAACGGCGGCGCGTTTGTACCGCTTGTTTACCGGCGCCGGCGCATCCTCGCCGTAAAGCCCCTCGACAGCCTCGCCGCCGGAGCTTATCTCTGTGCGCCTTTCAACAAGCTCGCCCTCGTTATTTGTATTTCGTTTTTTCTTTTTAAAGAATAAACTCATTTAAGCACTACCTTATTCAAATAAAGTCCGTCGGGCGAAACGGTAAGTCCCGCCCTGCTTCTGTCTTTTGCTTTTATTATATCGGGTATGCCGCCCTTTTCTATCTTGCCCTCGGCGATATATAACAGCGTCCCCGTCATTATCCGCACCATATTGTATAAAAATCCGTCCGCTTTGACCGTGAAGATCACGTCGTCGCCTTCGCGTCTGACAGACGCGTCGGTCACCGTGCGCACCGTTGATATAACGTCCGAGCCCGACGCCATAAACGACGTAAAATCGTGCTCGCCGATATAATCCTTTGCTTCTTTGTCAAGCATCTCCGCGTCGAGCGGGAACGGATACGGCAGCTTCAATTTATACGAAAACGGGTCTTTTTCCGCTTTGTTATATATAACGTAGCAGTATTCCTTATACGCCGTCTCAAACCGCGGATTGTAGCCGTCGGGCGCTGTTTTCGCCGTTTTTACGGCTATATCGTACGGCAAAAGGCAGTTCATCGCGACGGGTATCTTATCCACAGGCACTTCGTTCGCGCCCTTTTCCGTATGGACGGAGGCGTAAAACTGCCTTGCATGAACGCCCGCGTCCGTCCTGCTGCAGCCCTGAATTTTACACTCGCAGCCGAACAGTTTTTTTGACGCGCGCGTTAGCTCGCCCGCTATCGTTTTTGCGTTTTTCTGTATCTGAAAACCGCTGTAATCAACGCCCGAATAGGCAATTTCAAGTAAATACGTCATTGTCCGAAAATCATATTGAGCGGATCGAACGGTACGGTGTTCAACAGTATCACGCCCGCGAGCACCGCCGCCGACAAAAACAGCCAGATGAAATCGGAAAACCGGAATTTCATCTTGTTCAGCTTCGTTCTTCCCTTGCCGCCTCTGTAGCCGCGGCAGATCATGGCGTCAGCCAACTCAAACGCGTGGCGCACCGCGGACGCCAAAAGCGGCACGAATACGGCGAGCAGGGCTCGCGCGCGTTTCATCAGACTTCCCGTCGAAAAATCCGTTCCTCTCGCCTTCTGCGCGGACATTATCTTTTCAGTCTCTTCCAAGAGCGTCGGGATAAAGCGCAGGGCGATAGACATAACGAGCGCAAAATCGTGCACCGGCACTTTGATTTTTGAAAGCGGCATCATAAGCCCCTCTATGCCGTCCGTTAAGACTATCGGAGAGGTCGTATATGACAAAAGCACCGACGTCGTACAGATAAGAACGATTATCCTTACAAACATCTTTATTGCAAATATTATGCCGTTAGAATATATTTTTATGATCCACCACTCAAACAAAAGCGTACCCGTTCTTGTAAAGAAAATCTGGAAAAGCGTGGTGAATATAAGGATGAAAACTATGGGTTTAAGCCCTTTGGCAAGCGTTTTGATCGAAATGCGCGACATTAAGAACACAACGGCGGCGACGGCGAACAAAAGCAGAAACGATAGACCGCTTGACGCGACGAATACCGCGACGATCAGAGAAAACGTCATTATTATCTTTGCCCTCGCGTCTATTTTGTGTATCGGTGAGGTCCCCGGGAAATACTGACCGAGCGTGATATCACGTATCATTACCGTCACCTCCGTCAAGCATTTTCATAATATCTTCAAACGCGGCGTCAACGGTATAAATCGGACGGTCGAATTTGACGCCGAGCTTGTCGGCGCGATACACCATTTTAGTTATCTGCGGGACGGACAACCCCATTTCGCGCAGCGCGGTCGGGTCCTCGAATATCTCCGCCTTGCTTCCGCATTTATAAATGCCGTCGCGGCAGAGGACGATTATCCTGTCGCAGTATTTCGCCATATCCTCCATACTGTGACTTATTATAACGACGGATATACCCTTTTCTCTCTGGTATTTTTTGAGCTTTGATAAAATATCGTCGCGCCCCATCGGGTCGAGCCCCGCGGCAGGTTCGTCCAGGATCAGATATTTCGGTTCCATGGCGATTATTCCCGCTATCGCCGCGCGGCGTCTCTGACCGCCAGATATGTCAAACGGAGATTTTGTGAGCGCGTCGCCGTCAAGCCCGACGAATTTTGCGGCCTCGGCTACTCTGCGCTTTATCTCGTCCTCGGGCAGACCCATATTTTTCGGACCGTACGCGATATCGTGCTCGACCGTGTCCTCAAAAAGCTGATATTCGGGGTACTGGAAAACAAGACCGACCTTAAAAAAGTTCTCTTTTCTCTTCTTCTTGTCGGCGTTTATATCAACTCCGTCAACCAAAACCGTGCCCGTATCCGGCTTATACAAGCCGTTACAGAGCTGGGCGATCGTTGACTTTCCGCTTCCCGTCTGACCTATCAGACCCGTTATTTCATTGTCGTTGATCGTAAGATCGATCTTATCGAGCGCCTTATGCTCAAACGGAGTGTTCGCCCCGTAGGTATAAGACACGTTTTCAAATATGACAGGCAAAGTTAACCTCTTGCTTTTGTAATCAATTCTTTAAGCGCAGCCGCGCCCTCGTCGGTGTGGAGCGGCAATCCGCCGTTATATTTTCCCGCCTGCTTGAGCCTGTAAAACAGCTCCGTCACCTGCGGTACGTCAAGGCTCACGGAATGGAGCTTCTCCACCTGCGTGAAGATCTGCTCGGGCGTGCCGTCCATAAAGACCTCGCCGTGATTTAAAACTATCACGCGGTCGGCGTCCGTCGCCTCGTTCATATAGTGCGTTATCGTTATTATCGTGACGTCGCCGCGTTTGTGCAGCTCGTCTATCGTGTTCATTATCGCTTCTCTGCCCTGCGGATCGAGCATAGCCGTTGACTCGTCGAAAATTATGCACTCGGGGTGCATCGCAAGCACGCCCGCGACGGCGATACGCTGCTTCTGACCGCCCGACAGTCTGTGCGGAGCCGATTTCTCGTGCCCCTCCATACCTACGGCTTTGAGCATTTCCGTCACCGTTTTGCGTATCTCCACGGGATCGACGCCGAGGTTTTCGGGACCGAAGGCGATATCCTCTTCAACGGTCGTCGCGACTATCTGGTTGTCGGGGTTCTGATGCACCATGCCGATGCGGCACTGTATGTCGTACGCGTCGTCGTCCGACAGCTCGCCCGTGACCTCCTTGCCGCAGACGGTTATCGTTCCGTCTATTTCGCCGTCCTCGCGCGTAAGCACCATATTTATGAGCTTTGCGAGCGTTGACTTGCCGGAGCCGTTATGGCCGAGTATCGCGGTATATGTCCCGCGCTCGAAACATAGGTTTATGTTGTGCAGCGCCGGGTGCAGCTTCCCCTCCGAATCCTTGTAGGAAAAGCTTAGATCTTTTATTTCAATAATATTATCCATATCTATCTTTCCGAATACCACCGCGCGGCGGAGCCGCAGGGCAGTATGATTTTTTTTCCGGTAACGGGCAAGCCCACCTCGCCGCATTCAAACACGCCGTTCTTCTTGATGTTAAGCTTGAGCAAACACTCCATAGCGGAGGCGGATAAGCCGGTGGTGTATGAATTGAGCAGGAAAAACAGCGCCTCATCCGACAAAAGCTGTGCGGACAGCCCGACAAGCTCGTCTATACATTCCTCCAATTTCCACGTCTCGCCCGACGGTCCGCGCCCGTAGGAGGGCGGGTCCATTATGATGCCGTCGTATTTGTTGCCGCGGCGTATCTCACGCTGTACAAATTTCTTGCAGTCGTCAACGATATATCTTATATGCGCGTCAGAGAGACCCGATAACGCCGCGTTTTCCTTCGCCTGCGCCACGATACCCTTAGCCGCGTCAACGTGGACAACGTCAGCGCCCGCCGCCGCGGCGGCGACAGTCGCGCCGCCGGTGTAAGCAAAGAGGTTGAGCACCGATATTTTCCTGCCGGCGCCGCGTATAAGCTGCGAAAACCAGTCCCAGTTCACCGCCTGCTCCGGGAAAAGCCCGGTGTGCTTGAACGACATGGGGTGGATATTGAATTTTAAGTCGTTATACGATATGCTCCATTTATCCGGCATATCGTTTTTCACCCAGCTTCCGCCGCCGGATGAGGAGCGCTTATACACGCCGTCGGCTTTTGACCAAAGGCGGCTTTCGCGCCTGTTCTGCCATATCACCTGCGGGTCGGGGCGTATCATTATGACGCTGCCCCACCGCTCGAGCCGCTCGCCGTCCGAGCAGTCTATAAGCTCGTAATCACGCCAGCCGTCTGCTTTAAATATCATTATTCTTCTCCGTCAAACGCGGTTATCTGACCGTTGTTTTTCTTATCCGTTGCTTTATCGCTGTTGTTCATCGGTATGCCCATATGCTCATACGCGAGGTACGTACAGCAGCGGCCGCGCGGCGTGCGGGAGATAAAGCCGATCTGCAGTAAATACGGCTCATAGACGTCCTCAAGCGTTATCGCCTCCTCGCCTATCGTCGCCGCGAGAGTATCCATACCGACGGGACCGCCGCCGTAGAATTTGATTATCGTCGTGAGCATGCGCCTGTCTATGTTGTCAAGCCCTAATTTATCTATATCGAGCTTTTCAAGCGCGTATTTCGTTATTTCAAGATCTATTCTGCCGTCGCCCTTTATCTGCGCGTAGTCGCGCACGCGTTTGAGCAGTCTGTTCGCTATTCTCGGCGTGCCGCGCGAGCGCGACGCAAGCTCAAGCGCGCCCTGCTCGTCTATCTCTATGCCGAGTATCCCGGCGCTGCGCTTTACGATTATCGAAAGCTCCTCGGGCGTGTATAATTCAAGGCGCATAACGTGGCCGAAGCGCGCGCGCAGCGGCTGTGTGAGCTGTCCCGCTCTCGTAGTGGCGCCGACGAGCGTAAAGCTTTTCAGCGGCATACGTATGCTGCGAGCCGACGGACCTTTGCCTAAGAAAATGTCAACGACCTTGTCCTCCATAGCCGAATAAAGCATTTCAACAAGGTTTTTCGGCAGTCTGTGTATCTCGTCGATAAACAGAACGTCGCCCTCTCCGAGGTTCGTCAGAAGCGCCAGCAGATCGCCCGATTTTTCAATGGCGGGACCGCTCGTTATCTGTATGCTCGTGCCCATTTCGTTTGCTATTATCTGCGAAAGCGTCGTTTTGCCGAGGCCGGGCGGGCCGAAAAGCAGAACGTGCTCGAGCGCCTCGCCGCGCAGCTTCGCCGCGTCTATCGCAATGCGGAGCTGTTCTTTGACGGAGCTCTGCCCCGTGAAATCGTCGAGCGTTTCGGGACGCAGCGAGACCTCGGTCTCGTTTTCCTCCTCCGTCTGCTCGGCGGAGGTCAGCCGTTCTTCAAAATAATTCTCGTCAAAATCTTCGTATATTGCCATAACCGCTCCTTAACTCAAACGCTTGAGCGCTTCTCTTATTATGTCTTCTGCGCTCATTGAGGAAACGTTCATCGTACCCATTATTTTTGACGCGTCCGATCTGTTGTAGCCGAGAGCGACAAGCGCTTCAAGCGCATCCGCGGCGTTCTGTCCGCCGCCGGTCTTCTCCTCGGTCTCAACCGACCTGTAAATATCGAGCTTGTCTTTTAATTTCAGTATTATAAGCTGCGCGGTCTTGCTGCCGACGCCCTGCGCCTTGGCGATGGATTTGACGTCGTCCGACGACACGGCTCTCTGCAGCTTTGCGGGCGTCATGACCGATAAGATCGACAGCGCGGCTTTCGGACCCACGCCCGAAATGGAGGTGAGGAGCTTATAAACGTCAAGCTCGTCTAAATCATGGAAACCGTAAAGCTCGATCCCGTTTTCGCTGACGGATAAATACGTGTAGAGTCTCGCTCTGTCCTTGCCCGCCATGGAAGCGAACGTGTTGTACGAGACGGTCATCTTGTACGCGACGCCGCCGACGTCGATAACAGCCGTGCCCGGCTCACAGAAAACAATTTCTCCTTCGATATAATAAAACATAACAGCACCTTACAGTAACTTTTTTTTCTTTTGGTTGTAGTAGTCTTTAAGCACTGAGCCGCTCGTGTGGCCGTGACAGACGGCGATCGCAAGCGCGTCCGACGTGTCGTCGAGCTTCGGCGATTTTTTCAGGTCAAGAAGCATATTCGTCATAGTTATTACCTGCTTTTTGTCCGCGCGCCCGTAGCCGACGACCGCCTGTTTGACCTGAAGCGGCGTGTATTCAAACAGCGGTATTTTGTTCTGTATGCCGCACAGCAATATGACCCCGCGCGCCTCCGCCACCGCTATCGCGGTCTTCTGGTTGGTGTTGAAGAACAGCTCCTCTATCGCTATCTCGTCCGGCTTGTACTTTTTTATTATCCCGTCAAGCCCTTCGTATATCTGTAAAAGACGCTGTTCAACGTCGATCCCCGCCGGCGTCGTTATCGCTCCGTAGCCCAAAGCACGGAACTTGTTGTCGCGGTATTCGACCGCTCCCCAGCCCACAATCGCAAGCCCCGGATCAATCCCGAGTATGTACATATAATTACTCCATTATAGTTATTAAGGTATTATACCATATCCAAACGCCCATATCAAACAATATTTGTAAATTTACATAAAAGAAACAACATAATCATTGATGATAAACATCGCCGATCATGTTGCTTTTTTTACTTATCCGGTGAATATTCGAGTATGTCTCCGGGCTGACAGCTGAGCGCCTCGCATATCGCTATCAGAGTTGAAAAACGTATCGCGCTGATACGGCCGTTTTTCAGCTTTGAAAGGTTGACGTTCGCGACGCCAACCTTTTCCGAAAGCTCGTTCAAACTCATTTTCCTGTCAGCCATAACACGGTCGAGCCGCAGTATTATTTTTCCCATATCCGTTTACCGAACTCAAAGCGTTTCGTCTTCGCTTTTCTGCAGCTGTGCGCCGTACTTGAATATCAGGATCATCAGAATAACGACGAGCGCGGCGAAAACCGTAGTAGTGTCGATGGAGAAATTCACGGAAACGCTGCCAGTGCTCAAAATCGCGTTTGAAAGCGAGGTAAGCGTGGGCTTCAGCAC
>Ga0265298_10010543_pt1 | contig 10921 bp, 7 predicted proteins | sample AusTroGonzalo_MG_3_FD_193486 | JGI IMG/M metagenome (GOLD analysis project Ga0265298, IMG submission 193486) | Bovine rumen microbial communities from tropical cattle in Woodstock, Queensland, Australia - Gonzalo_01 | ecosystem: Host-associated > Mammals > Digestive system > Stomach > Rumen ...
GTGGCCGCCGCCTTCTCCGCCACCGTTGTCGCCGCCTTCGCCGCCACCGTTGTCGCCGCCTTCGCCGCCACCGTTGTCGCCGCCTTCGCCGCCGCCGTTATCGCCGCCTTCGCCGCCGCCGTTATCGCCGCCTTCATTGCCGCCGTTGTCGCCGCCTTCGCCGTTATCACCGCCGTCGTTGTCACCGTTGTTGTTATTGTTGTTAGCCGGAGCAGGGTTGTTGTTAACAGTTGCTGCTCTTGTTTCCTCAGGCTCTGTATTCTCAGGAGCCGGTGTGGGTGAGGGTGTAGGTGTAGGTGTAGCCTTCTTGGTCGGAGTAGGTGCAGCTGATTCAGTAGTCTCTAAAGTGCTCTCGGTCGGTTCAGTTGTGGCGACTGTAGGAGCAACATAAGCTTCAGCTCTGCTGGCACTGATTCTTTTGCTGTCAAAGAAGACGGCAAAAGCGCAAATACCAATCATACCGACTATCGCAATGATGCCGATTACCAGGCTCCATATGGGAGCATTGATATGTAACCCGACTCCGGAGGATCTTGGTCTGTACTCGGATAAGCCAGGTGTATCTGTATTTTCTGCCTCAAAGTTAACTGATGCCTCAGTCTCGTTAAAATCTGAAGCTGTTTCTAACTCGTTGTCTTCGTCAAAGAAAGCACTCATTTTTTGCCCTTCTGTTTCTTCATTTTCACTCAGATTTAAGTATAATTATCTTTGATGTGAAAACCTTATTAATCAATTTACAGTATAAATGAATAAAAACAAAAAGAAAGTGTTATTCTCGTGACTGTTTTTTGGCCGGATTATTACAATAAATTTCAGTGCAAGGCAGGGGATTGTCTCCATACATGCTGTGCGGGTTGGGAGATTGGTATAGACAAAGAGTCCGTGAAGCGTTTCATGAGAGAACCCGGGATCGCAGACAAGGTAAAAGACGGCGGTTTTGTTTTGAGAGAAGACGGAAGATGTCCTTTTTTGAGGGATGATAATCTCTGCGACATGATATTGGATTACGGCGAAGATTTCCTTTGTGACATCTGTAAGGAACATCCCAGGTTTTACAATACTTTTGAAGATCATACGGAAGCAGGTATCGGTCTCGTTTGTGAAGAAGCATGCAGACTGATATTGGAATTTGAGAAGCCTTTCGAGCTGATAGCAGAAGACGGCTCGAAAATGGAACTTCCCGGTTATGTTAAGGCTGTATTTGATACGTCCAGGCCTCTGTCTGAACGTCTGAAAGACATAAGTGGAGGGAAACGAGCAAATTCCAGGCTTAGAGCTGAGATCTTCAATGGAATGGAAGTTCTGGAATATAAATGGACGACGCTTTTGGAAAAAATTATTGCAGAACCCGTGTCAGAGTCAGATGAGGATAAGGCTGTAGATGAGAACACTGTTGAGCTCGCAAATTTTGCAGCCTACCTGTTGTACCGTTACAAAGGTGCCGGCAGATTTGCCGCTGAGGCGACGTGGCTTATTGCTGATCTCGCATCGAAAGGCTGTGGAATACAGGAAGTGGCCAGAGTTTTCTCCGGTGAGGTCGAATATTCTGACATAAACATCGATGAGGCCCTGGAAACATTTAATTAGGGTAAACACCATATGAAATAAGAAAGTGTAACATTGTTACACGGGTAAAAATGGAGGACTGTTATGGTTATCGATTACAACAATATCGATTGGAAGGCCAATGAAGGCTTCAAGGGCGGCGAAGGAGTTTTCTACAACAAAATGTATACCGACGGCGTCAATAAGATGATGCACGGAAAACTTCCTTCCGGAAGCTCAATCGGTTATCACAAACACGAGGGTGACTGCGAGATGATATTTATCATAAAGGGCGAGGGAACCGTTCTTTACGACGATACCCAAAATCCTGTAAAATCAGGACAGTGCCACTATTGTCCTGAGGGACATTCGCATTCACTGATAAATACGGGTTCGGAAGACCTGATTTTCTGCGCAGTGGTACCTAAGCAATAAGGGATAAGGAAGGGATAGATTATGCCACATTCATCAGGTGGCGGTTCGCACGGCGGAGGTTCGCACGGCGGATCGCATGGAAGCAGCGGTAGCAGCAACCGCATTTCACGCACATATTTTCCGGGAGCCAGACGGTTCAGAAGACACTATATTGACGGCCGTCCGGATGAGTATATTTACGCTGCGAGTAAGCCCGCAGGAGCCAGCCTTAGCGCAATAATATTCGTGGGCATTTTTGGCGCCATTTTCTGTTCGATCATGTTTTTCTCATACCTCTCGGATATGCCGGGTAAGCTTAAGACTAAGTACAAGGATGCTCCGTGTGTCTACGACGAGATAGATATCATTGCTGACGATGAAGCTCTTGAGAAAGCCCTGAACGATTATTGTGATGTAACGGGCATATGCCCGGTTATTTACACCACTTACGATGAAACATGGGCAGGCGGCGGATACAGCATGATCACTTATGAGGATCTTGAGTCTTATGCGTTTGACATGTACGTGGATCACTTCAGTGACGAGCAGCATTTTGTCATTGTCTATTCATTACCGATGGAACAGGCAATGTTGATATATGAAGGTAATGATTTCGTTCCTGATTATCAGTGGGAAGCGATACAGGGAGATGAGACAGACCCTATCATTACCGAGTCATATTTCAGAAGATTTGCCGACAGGGTTCAGGATGAGCTCGAAGCCGGCAAGGATCCCGGAGAAGCTTTTGAGTTTGCATTCAAGAAAGCTACAAGTGATGCGGAGAGCGTCTTAAATCCTGCAGGCCCGTCAAGGATACTGAAGATGATCACTTCACTGATTCCTGTGCTTATCGTTGCGGGAATCTTTGTCCCGGTAATGATTGGCTTGATCAAAAACTATAAGAAGGAGAAGAACTCAGTACTTGAAGAAGTTCCATTGGATAATGGTGTTATTGGTTCAGGCATAAATACGGGTGCTTACTCTGGTACATACTCATCATCAGGAACAACCCGGAATGAAGTTGGTATAAATGCAAACAGGGTTGGATCCAAGGTCTCTTCGATCATCTCCTTGATTATGCTGATACCGTTTTTCATCTCTGGCATAATTATTCTCTTTTCGGCTATTGCGACAGTATCGGGTGGAGATGCAGGCGGCTACATAATGTTGGGCTTTAGTGTCTTTTGGCTCCTGATCGTTTTTGCAATCCTTGGAAGTACGCTGAAAAAATTGGCAGCTATTCGAAAGGAAGAGAACAAACCTGAAACCGTCAGTTATCCGACCTCAGAATATCCCCAGCCGGTTATGCCGGGTCAGAATCCCGTAAACAGCAATCCCGTCCAGTCAATGAATAACACTGAGTTTGATCCGCAGTTTTTCTCATCTCCAAGCAGTAATTACGAGCAGGATGACGAGGACTATAAGCGAATGAAGCGCCAGGGCTACGAGTAATATTCCGGTTGTATCTTAAGTGAATAAAGGACTGATTCCGATAAGGAGTCAGTCCTTTTATGTTGCGTATATTTAACCTTCGTACTGCCTGAAATCGTTTGCGTATCTAAGGTTTGGCTCAATGTATACAGGTTCGGCGTGATCGGTTGCGAGCATTATCTCGTTGACCATGATGTAAGTGCTGCCCGTGTCGATCCAGACATAGGCAAGTGTCCTGTCATACTGATCTTTCTCTTCGACATCATACTCAAGGTAAACGGTATCGACATTCTCCAGAAGATCTTTCAGGAACTGTGATGCATCGCGGCCTTCGTCTGTGTTTTTGTTCTCGTCAGGGTGTACTGATTCAGGAGAGTTAATGCCGGTGAGTCTTACTCTGGTCCTTGTTCCGTCAGGTGTATGGACAATAATCGTATCGCCGTCTACGACGCGCTCAAGCTCACAGGGGACTAGGATCTCTGGGTCGACCTGCAGAGTAACGCCCCATGGAAGATTCATTCCGCCGACATCCTGTTCGGCGTAGACTGAAGCAATTGTATCAATGCTCGTCTGATAGACGGTCTGCTGCGGTGCAGGGTCAAAACATCCGGTCAGCGAGAGCACCAGAAGTGTGCCTAATATCGCGCAGGCAGAAAAACGGGCCCTGAAGACAGGGGGAACTGCTTTCGAAATGCGGGATTTTCCGCGATTTTCAACAAGATTTGTGCTTTTCATACAAAGTATTGTAATAAAGATTTTTTAAAGTGCAAAGAATAATAAATCGTGTTAGAATTCTATCCAGTAATTTTTCATATATATATTAAGGGGGCGGAATTATGCCAAAGAGAGAAGACATCAACAAAATCCTTATCATCGGTTCAGGTCCTATCATCATCGGTCAGGCTTGTGAATTCGACTATTCTGGAACCCAGGCGTGCAAGGCGCTGAAGAATCTCGGTTATGAGATCGTTCTTGTCAATTCAAACCCCGCTACTATCATGACAGACCCTGATGTAGCAGACAGAACCTATATCGAACCTCTTAACGTTAAGCGTTTGGAGCAGATAATCGCAAAAGAGCGTCCGGATGCGCTTCTCCCTAACTTAGGCGGCCAGTCAGGCCTTAATCTCTGCTCTGAGCTCTCTCAGGCAGGCGTCCTCGCAAAATACAATGTACAGGTTATCGGCGTTCAGGTCGACGCCATCGAGAGAGGCGAAGACAGAATCGAGTTCAAGGAGACAATGACTTCTCTCGGTATCGAGATGCCCAGATCAAGAGAGGCTTACTCTGTTGATGAGGCTATCCAGATCGCAGAAGAACTTCACTATCCTGTAGTCATCAGACCGGCTTACACAATGGGCGGTGCCGGCGGCGGCCTCGTTTATAACATTGATGAGCTCAAGGTAGTTGTTGAGAGAGGTCTCGCAGCTTCAATGATCCACCAGGTACTCGTCGAAGAGTCAATCAGCGGTTGGGAAGAGCTCGAGCTCGAGGTAGTAAGAGATGCAAAGAACAACGTCATCACTGTCTGCTTCATCGAGAACATCGACCCTATCGGCGTTCACACAGGTGACTCTTTCTGCTCAGCTCCTATGCTTACGATTTCTGAAGACGTTCAGAAGAAGCTTCAGGAATATTCATACAGCATCGTTAAGGCCATCGAAGTTATCGGCGGCTGCAACTGCCAGTTCGCGCACGATCCTGTATCAGGCAGAATCGTTGTAATCGAGATCAACCCGAGAACATCAAGATCTTCAGCTCTTGCTTCCAAGGCTACAGGTTTCCCGATCGCTCTCGTTTCTTCAATGCTCGCTTGCGGTCTTACACTTGATGAGATCCCTTGCGGCAAGTACGGCACACTCGACAAGTACTATCCGGACGGCGACTATGTCGTAATCAAGTTCGCCAGATGGGCTTTTGAGAAGTTCCATGGCGCTCAGGACAAGCTCGGCACACAGATGAGAGCCGTAGGCGAGGTCATGAGCATCGGTAAGACATATAAGGAAGCTTTCCAGAAGGCTATCAGATCCCTTGAGAAGGACAGATACGGTCTCGGTTTTGCAAAGGATTTCAACAAGCTCACAAAGGAAGAGCTCATGCTCAGACTTACACAGCCTTCTTCCGAGCGTCAGTTCCTTATGTATGAGGCACTCCGTAAGGGAGCTACAGTTGAAGAACTCTATGAGCTTACAAAGATCAAGCATTGGTTCATCGAGCAGATGAAGGAACTCGTAGAAGAGGAAGAAGAGATCATCAAGCTCGCAGGCAGAGTACCTGATGAGCCGGTTCTCCGTCAGGCTAAGCTCGACGGCTTCTCCGATAAATATCTTTCACAGCTTCTCAACGTTTCTGAGGATCTTATCCGCCGCGCACGCAATGAGTACGGCATCAAGGAAGGTTGGGAAGGCGTTCACGTATCCGGTACACAGGATGCAGCTTATTACTATTCCTCATATCATCTCAAGGAAGACAAGTCTCCCGTATCAAACAACAAGAAGATCATGATCCTCGGCGGTGGTCCTAACAGAATCGGCCAGGGTATCGAGTTCGACTATTGCTGCGTACACGCTGCACTGGCACTCAAGAAGCTCGGCTTCGAGTCCATCATTGTTAACTGCAACCCTGAGACGGTTTCCACAGACTACGACACATCCGATAAGCTCTATTTCGAGCCTCTTACACTTGAAGATGTTCTCCAGATCCACGAGAAGGAAAAGCCCCTCGGCGTTATCGCTCAGTTCGGCGGCCAGACACCTCTGAACCTTGCTGCAAGCCTCAAGGCTAACGGCGTTAATATTCTCGGTACAACACCTGAGACTATCGACCTCGCAGAAGACAGAGATCACTTCCGTGCAATGATGAACCGCCTCGGCATCCCGATGCCTGAAGCTGGCATGGCTGTCAACGCAGACGAAGCAATCGCAATTGCTAACAAGATCGGCTACCCTGTTATGGTTCGTCCTTCTTACGTTCTTGGCGGAAGAGGAATGGAGATCGTTCACGACGACGAGATGATGAGAGTTTACATGAATGCAGCTGTCGGCGTTACACCTGACAGACCGATCCTCATCGACCGTTTCCTCCATCACGCAACGGAGTGCGAAGCAGATGCTATCTCTGACGGCGTAAACTGCTACGTTCCTGCAGTTATGGAGCACATCGAGCTCGCAGGAATTCACTCCGGTGACTCCGCATGCATTCTGCCGTCAAAGAACCTTACACCTGAACAGGTTGAGACTATTAAGGAGTACACAAGAAAGATCGCAGTCGAGATGCGCGTTGTAGGTCTCATGAACATGCAGTACGCAATCGAAGACGGCGTTGTATTCGTACTTGAGGCTAACCCCCGTGCATCCAGAACGGTACCGCTCGTATCCAAGGTTACCGGCACCAACATGGTTAAGATCGCTACGGACATCATGACAATGCATCTCACAGGCAGACCGTCACCCGTAACAGAACTCCACGACAAGGTAATTCCTCACTACGGCGTTAAGGAAGCTGTCTTCCCGTTCAACATGTTCCAGGAAGTTGACCCCGTATTGGGACCTGAAATGAGATCTACAGGTGAGGTTCTCGGACTTGCTACACACTTCGGCGAAGCAAGCTTCAAGGCTCAGGAAGCTACAAAGACAGAGCTCCCTCTCGAAGGCAGCGTTCTGCTCTCAGTATCTGACCTCGATAAGGAAGACCTCGTTGAAGTAGCTCAGAAGTTCGCTGATCTCGGATTCAAGATCTACGCTACAGGCGGTACATATGACATGATCGACAAGGCAGGCATCAAGGCTGAGAAGGTCAAGAAGCTCTACGAGGGCAGACCTAACATCGGCGACATGATCCTCAACCGTGACGTTGATCTCGTCATCAACACACCTGCCGGCAAGACTTCATCTCACGATGACTCTTACATCCGTAAGGATGCCATCCGCCAGCACATCCCTTACATCACAACGATGGCAGCAGCAAAGGCTTGCGCAGAGGGTATCAAGGCTGCTAAGGAGAGAGTCTTCGAGGTCAAGGCACTCCAGGACTATCACGCAGATATAAAGTAATAGATATAACTATTAATGGAACGAAGGCTGTCTCGGTTTGAGGCAGCCTTTTGTTTTGTGTGCATCGAAAACGGGGGTGGATGGTAGTTTGTTGACGTTTACATGTTCCTCTACACTAAACGGCTTGGGAATGTAGTGTTTGGTGTAAAAAGAACTGAGTTTACATCAAACGCTACATCGTAGACCTTTTTTGGGTAGTGGAAAGTGTAATAGGACTAAATGTTGCGTAAAACGACATTTCGATGCAACAAAAAAGCAATTCCAGCCCTTAATTGCATGAATCGTTGCGTTCAAAGGCTGTTTGAAGCGATTTCCGTGGTGAAAAGCAGGATTTCAGCATGAATTTAGCACAGCACCTCAAAAGGCATTCCCAAAACCGGCCGAAACCCTTGAAAACAATGAGTCAAGAGCTTTTAGCCATCACTCAAATTTGCCTTATTTTTCAATTCTTGCGGAATTAAGCAATCTTGCTATCTTTGGTAGCAAGAAATGTATAACGTTTTTAAGGGCGAAGAGGGGGAGTGAAAATATAATTGTGCAATAAAACGCTTTGAAATAGGCGTTCGAGTCTATTGCTGGAGACGAATCTGCACATTTTCAACAAGCCGCAATAATGGTTGATTTTATACCAACCGCATAAACTTTTTTAGATATAATTTGTCATTTAGTATCAGCATTTTAATTATAAATCATTTAGTATGTTACGTGAACTATTACGCGAATCGGGAGGTTCATATGTATTATATCGGTATTGATCTCGGCACATCGGCAGTTAAGCTGCTTCTCATGAAGAGCGGGGGAGAGATTATCAGAACAGTTTCTGAGAGCTACCCTGTAAACTTCCCTCAGACAGGCTGGTCTGAGCAGAATCCGGAAGACTGGTTTGACGGCACGATCAAGGGACTTGCAAAGCTCATCGAAGGAATCGATGGAAATGAAGTTGCCGGCATCAGCTTCGGCGGTCAGATGCACGGTCTTACTCTTCTCGACAGTGAAGGCAAGGTTATCAGACCTGCAATTCTCTGGAACGACGGAAGATCACAGGTTGAGACAGATTATCTCAACAACGAGATCGGCAAGGCTAACCTTTCAAAGTATACAGGTAACATCGCTTTCGCAGGCTTCACAGCTCCGAAGGTAATGTGGGTACATAAGAATGAACCCGAGAACTTCGCTAAGATTGCAAAGATCCTGCTTCCTAAGGATTATCTCGCATACAGACTCTCAGGCGTTTTCGCAACAGACGTTTCTGACGCATCAGGCACGCTCTATTTCGATTGCGAGAACAGAAAGTGGTCAGACGAGATGCTTAAGATTCTTGACATGAAGGCTGAGTGGCTCCCTGAAGTATTCGAGAGCTATGAGTCCATCGGCAAGATCTTACCTGAAATCGCAGAAAAGCTCGGAATCAACAAGGATTGCGTTATCGCTGCAGGCGCAGGAGATAACGCTGCAGCGGCCGTAGGTATGGGGATTATCGGCAACGGCGGATGCAATATCTCTCTTGGTACAAGCGGAACGATATTCATCGCATCAGACACATTCAAGAACGATGAAGCAAATTCACTTCACGCATTCGATCACGCTGACGGCGGATTCCATCTCATGGGATGCATGCTGAGCGCTGCTTCATGCAACAAGTGGTGGATGGAAGAAATCATCGGAACAACGGATTTCGCTAAGGAACAGGAAGGCCTTGAGGCTCTTGGTACTAACAAAGTATTCTTCCTGCCTTATCTCATGGGTGAGAGATCACCTCTCAACAATCCTGACTGCCGCGCTATGTTCGTAGGTATGTCCATGGATACAACACGTAAGGATATGACACTCGCAGTTATGGAAGGCGTTGCTTTCGCATTGAGAGATTCTTTCGAGTGCGCTAAGAAGATGGGACTTGATATCAAGAGCTCTTCAATCTGCGGCGGCGGTGCTAAGTCAAAGCTCTGGTGCACGATCGTATCCAACGTTTTGGGTATTGAACTTACACAGACAGAGAACGACGAAGGTCCTGCAATGGGCGGTGCTCTCCTCGCAGCAGTAGCATGCGGTGAGTACGCTTCAGTAGCAGATGCTTGTGCAGCTACGGTTAAGAAGCATGTTTCCGTTGTTCCCACACCTGAGCTCGTTGCTAAGTACGACGAGAGATATAAGGAGTTTTCAAAAATCTATCCCGCATTGAAGGAGGCAGGTTTATGGTAATTTATGAGGCAACATCTTCCAATTTCAAAAAGTACGGAAGAATTGTTAAGAACATTGATTTTGCACCTGTAATCGAGGCGCTCAACAACATCGCTCTTCCTGCAGAAGGCGTAGCTTATGAGCCTACAGTTGCATCTCTTGAAGAGGCATCAGCTAAGGTTGATGTTTCCAGACTTTTCGGCGGCGAGCTGAAGCTTGAGACAGGCTATTGCGCAGGTCACAACTCACTCTTGAACGCTGTTGAGTATCACAGATCTTCTGAGGTTAACGTAGCTGCTACAGACTGCATCCTCCTTTTGGGATCACAGCAGGATATTACAGACGATTTCACATATGACACTTCAAAGATTGAAGCATTCCACATCCGTAAGGGAACAGCTGTTGAGCTCTACGCTACAACGCTTCACTATGCACCCTGCGGAATCGAGAATGATGGCTTCATGGTAGGTGTAATCCTTCCTTACGGTACAAACTTCGATCTCGAAGAGGATCACATTGACTGCCTGGCAGATTCAGGCGACGAAGATAAGCTCCTTACAGCTAAGAACAAGTGGCTTATCGCTCACCCCGATGCACCCGGCGAGAAGGGTCATTTCCCCGGCCTCGTTGGCGCAAATATTGAAGTTAAAGTAACTAAAAAACAGATGGAGGAAATCTAAAAATGTCAAAGAAATTATTTAACGCACCTGACGTTAAGCTCGCTATCGTAGCAGTATCTCGTGACTGCTTCCCGGAATCACTTTCCGTAAACAGAAGAAAGGCTCTTGTTAAGGCTTATACAGAGAAGTATGGTGCTGACGACATCTATGAGTGCCCCATCTGCATCGTAGAGTCTGAGATCCACATGCAGCAGGCATTGGCTGACATCAAGGCAGCTGGTTGTAACGCTCTTTGCGTTTACCTCGGAAACTTCGGACCTGAGATCTCCGAGACAATGCTCGCTCAGCAGTGGGGCGGCCCTGTTATGTTCTGCGCAGCTGCAGAAGAGTCACAGAATGACCTGGTTGGCGGCAGAGGCGATGCTTACTGCGGTATGCTCAATGCTTCTTACAACCTCAAGATCCGTGGCGTAAACGCTTACATTCCTGAGTATCCTGTTGGAAACGCAGAAGAGTGCGCTGACATGATCAACGAGTTCATCCCCGTAGCTAGAGCTCTCGACGCTATGAAGAACCTCAAGATCATTTCTTTCGGACCTCGTCCGCAGAACTTCTTCGCATGCAACGCTCCCATCGAGCCTTTGTACAGAATGGGCGTTGAGATCGAAGAGAACTCTGAGC
>Ga0265298_10010545_pt1 | contig 10921 bp, 5 predicted proteins | sample AusTroGonzalo_MG_3_FD_193486 | JGI IMG/M metagenome (GOLD analysis project Ga0265298, IMG submission 193486) | Bovine rumen microbial communities from tropical cattle in Woodstock, Queensland, Australia - Gonzalo_01 | ecosystem: Host-associated > Mammals > Digestive system > Stomach > Rumen ...
GCGGACAACAAGACAGATTATACCGATAAAGGGATAACAACGGTTCCTTTGGCCGATGGGAAACGTGTGTTTTATCATACTTTGGGAAATGAAAAGTTTTTCGCAGGGATCGAGGGCGAAAACGGTACAGTCGATCGGGGAGAGGTTATTTTCCGCGTGCTGGGAGATGGTCGGGAGCTTTATGCCAGTGGAATCATTTCTCAGGGAAATACGCCCCAAGAAATCGATTTGGATCTGAAAGGAATTGAAGTTTTAGAGTTGACGGTGGATCCCGGCGAAAAAGGTTTCAGCGGAGATCATGCTTTGTGGATCCATCCTGTTATTGAATATACGGGAGTGGCTCCTGTTGTGGTGGATGCTGATTATACACAGCGTCGGGATACCGATCAAAGCGAGATCCAACAGAGACTCCGGACTAAAGTTCTGGCTTTGCCATCTGTCGAGTGGCCTCTGTCTCGTGTTTCGTATGATTGGCTGATCCATTTCGAGAGTTCAAAGGCGGGAGTTTACAGTGTGGATCAAGGGACAAGTTTGGTTTTGGTGAATGATCTGGTAGCTCGTGTTTTCAGGATAATGCCTGATCTGGCTACGGTGGATATCGTCAACCGGATGACAGAGGAAAATATGTTGAGAGCGGTCAGTCCAGAAGGTTTTGTTTCTATCAATGGTGAGAATTATAGTCTGGGCGGCTTATCCGGTCAGCCGGAAAGGGGATATATCAGACGTGAATGGCTGGAGCAAATGCAGAAGCTGACAAATTCATTTCATGTGATCGATTTTAATATCAGTGATATCCAGGAGAATATCCACTGGGCGCGCAGCAGATGGGCGCTGAACAAGACTGCACCAACCGGAAAGGTGCTGACTTTTGTTTTGGCAGGGCCGGAGAAGATAAAGGATGTGACAGTGAAGCTGCATTACGCGCTGTATGATCGTCTGCCTGTGATTAGAAAGAGTATGGAGGTTTTCAACGGAGCTGGTGAGTCTATTAAGGTGGACAGTTTCAAGCTGGAATCTCTGGCTTTTTCCGAGCCGGAATCGCCTGTCGAAGAGACACGGCCTGACAAGTTCCGTCTGCCCAATATCCATGTGGAAAGCAATTACGGTTTCCACGGTTTTACTGAGAAAGAAGCGGATAAAACAGAGAATTGGGTGATTGATCCAGATTATTCTTCCCAATGTAATTATCCCAGGGTGACACCTTGTATCCTGGAAGTGAAACCGCCTTTGGGACCGGGTGAAGTCTTGGAACCCGGAAGTGTTTTTTCTTCCTTTGATGTCTATGAAATGCCGATGGACAGTGATGACCGCGAGCGGCAGGGGTTGTTCAAACGCAGAATGTACACGACGATCGCCCCGTGGGTGACAGAGAATCCTATCTTTCTTCATTTGACCTCGACAGATCCTGAAGTGGTAAAAAGAGCGGTAGATCAGTGTGCTGAAGTGGGATATGAAATGATCATCCTTAGTTTTGGTTCCGGTCTGAATATGGAAAAGACAGAGGAAGAATATTATGCTCACTTCAAGGAATTTGTGGATTACGCAAAAAGCAAAGGTATAGAGATGGGCGGATATTCGCTGCTGTCCAGCAGATGGATCAGTGACGAAGTGGATGTGATCAATCCCAAAACCGGGAAAAGAGGGGGGATGATTTTTGGAAGTTCACCCTGTCTTTGCAGTGATTGGGGATATGATTATTTCGATAAGATCAAAACCTTTTTCACAAAAACAGGCATGACGGTTTTCGAGCATGATGGTTCCTATCCCGGAAATGTCTGTGCTTCGACCAATCACACCTATCATGTGGGACTGGAAGATTCTCAGTGGAAGCAATTTCAAAAGATCACGGAACTTTACCGATGGATGTGTGAAAACGGAATATACATCAACGTGCCTGATTTTTATCTTTTAAGCGGTTCCACCAAAGTGGGGATCGGTTATCGTGAGACAAACTGGTCACTGCCGCGTGACCGTCAGCTGATCCATGGACGCCAGATCAATTTTATGGGAACTTACGATCGTCCGGCTTCCGCCTGCTGGACGTTTGTTCCATTGGTGCAGTATCATGGAGGCGGTGCAGCCGCAACATTGGAACCTCTTTCAGAACACCTGGACGCATATAGAATGCACATGATCCAAAACTATGGTGCCGCTGTCCAGGCCTGTTACCGCGGTCCCAGGCTATATGATACGGATGAGACGAAAGCCGTGGTGAAAGAGACGATCGCCTGGTACAAAAAGTATCGCAATATCCTGAACAGTGATATCATCCATCTTCGCAAGGCAGATGGACGTGATTGGGATGGATTCTTGCATGTGAATCCGAATGAGAAAGAAAAAGGCTTTGCTCTTTTGTTTAATCCTTTAGATGAGGGCATAGAGAGAAATATCCGTTTGCCGCTTTATTACACAGGATTGAGAGAAGAAGCGAATATCCGCGAAGGGGAGAATCCCGCCCAGGTGTATAAACTCAATCGGGATTATACCGTGGAACTGAAAGTGAAGATTCCTGCAAATGGCTGCACCTGGTTTGTGATAGAATAAATTTAAAATATCCATAAATATGAAAAAAGCATTAACAATGATACTTGTGGCACTGGCCTCCTGTTTGGCTGGCCAGGCTGCCGAAACAACCGTTACGGTCGTTGACACGATCCCGACAACGGCATCTAACAGCTATTATGTGAGCAATCAAGCTCCTTTGCAGGCGCAGAGTTTGATCAAGCTGCCCAATGGAAGCATTATTCCCGGCGGGTGGCTGATGCGTCAATTGGAGTTGCAGCGAGATGGTTTGAACGGCCACTTGGGAGAAATCAGTGCCTGGCTCCAGAAAGACGATAATGCCTGGCTGAAGTCCGGTGGCAAGTGGGGCTGGGAGGAAGTTCCTTACTGGCTTCGCGGCTACGCGAGCTTGTCTTACATCATGAAGGACGCTACCGGGAACGATGATATGTTCAAGGAAGCGAAATACTGGATCGACGCTATTTTGGACAGCCAGCGTGAGGATGGCAATTTTGGTCCTGCGTATAAAGGCAAACAGGATTTTTGGCCTAACATGATCGCGCTGTGGATTCTTCAGGATTATTATGAATATACCGGGGATTCCCGTGTTATTCCGTTCATAACCAAGTACGCTCATTATCAGCTGAGCGTTAAAGACGAGGATTTTCTTTCCAGTTACTGGGAGAACAGCCGCGGCGGTGATAATCTCTGGAGTGTGGTTTGGCTGTATAATCGCACAAAGGATCCTGAACTGCTCAAACTGGGCGAAAAAGTCCACAAGAATACCGCGAACTGGACACGCGCCACAGAGCTTCCGAACTGGCACAATGTCAATGTTGCTCAGTGTTTCCGTGAGCCGGCGACCTGGTATCTTTTTAATGGGGATGAGAAGATGCGCAAAGCCAGCTATAATGTTCAAAGTTTGGTGCGCCGTGCTTATGGTCAGGTTCCCGGCGGTATGTTTGGTTCAGATGAGAATTGCCGGATCGGTTTCTTTGATCCGCGTCAGGGAACTGAAACCTGCGGTTTTGCCGAGCAGATGTCCTCGGATGAAATCATGCTGCAAATCACAGGGGATCCTTACTGGGCTGAAAATTGCGAAGATGTCGCTTTCAACAGCTATCCGGCCGCGTTCATGCCGGATTATAAATCTTTGCGTTATATCACTTGTCCCAATCATGTACTGAGTGATTCAGAGAACCACAGTCCCGGCATCCAGAATGGCGGTCCTTTCCTGGCCATGAATCCGTTTAGCAGTCGGTGCTGTCAACACAATCACGGCTTTGCCTGGCCGTATTACGCGGAGCATTTGGTTTATGCCACACCGGACAATGGTTTGGCGGCTGTTCTTTACAGCTCCAGCATGACCAAAGCCAGAGTAGGTGACGGAACTCAGGTCATTTTGGAGCAAACGACCAACTATCCGTTTGAAGAAAGTGTCGAATTCAATGTCCGCACTCTCAAAACAGTTGATTTTCCGCTTTATTTGAGGATCCCTTCCTGGACAAAATCAGCGTCTGTTTATGTGAATGGAAAACGGGTCAAATCCAAACTTGATGGCAAAGGGTATGTTTGCATCGCTCGTAAATGGAATAACGGGGATAAAGTGAAATTGAATCTGCCGATGGAGATCACATACCGCACCTGGCAGGTAAATAAGAACAGTGTCAGTGTAAATTACGGTCCATTGACCCTTTCCCTCAAGATTGCGGAGCGTTATGAAAAGAAAGACAGTAAGGAAACAGCAATCAGTGATTCAAAGTGGCAGCCGAACGCAGATCCTTCTGCCTGGCCTTCATACGAGATCTATCCGGATTCCGATTGGAATTACGCGCTGGTGACGAATGCACCCATTAAGGTGCAGAAATCCGAATGGCCTGCAGATAATAATCCTTTCACTCTGTCAACAGTGCCGCTGAGCTTTACAGCAAAAGGTCGGAAGGTGCCTTCTTGGACGCTGGATGAATATAAGTTGTGCGCTGTTCTGCCTTATGAAGATGATCCTCGTTCGGAGAAAGTGGAAAATATCACTCTGGTTCCGATGGGAGCGGCTCGTTTAAGGATTTCCGCGTTTCCTACAGCAGAAAAATAGAAATACATGAAACAAACTCAATGGATATTGCTTGGTTTGCTGGCGCTGGGTTTCAACGCTGCAGCGACAGATTTCAGCGTCAGCAAATCGAATGAAAAGTACATCCCTTGTTTTAGTGAAAACGGGAAGGTGTTGCTGACGCCTTCCCCGGAAGGTCTCTGGTCTATTTCTGCTCATTGGGAGAATGACTGGCCTGCTGACTGGAAATACGCGCAAGCGGATCGTTTTGAAAAAAACGGTGATTGGACTATTCTATACGGTTCGATCCAGTTGCCGGAAGGAACCTGGAATCTGCGGGACGCATACCGTACGGAAGGGGATCGGGTGAAGTGTATACGCCGGTTTGAATGGACAGGAAAAGAAACATTAAAAGAAGTAACTCTTTCCGTCAAATGGCAAACACCTTCCTATACGGATCGGGTAATGCTGCCGGGTGTCATTAATTACGGGAATCCTTCCGGTTACAAGCATGGCGGCTGGATGCCTACTTTTGATAAAAAAGTCGCGCCCGAAGCAATGTTTGAGGAACATCATTTTCCCATGCCATTTGTTTCCGCGGAAGTAGAAACAGACGGTACTCTTTACGGAGTGGCATTGCATACGCTTCCGACCTTGGTTCCGGAGAGTAATATCCCGGATATGTGGTGGTCTTTGGGAACGATCGCTCTGGAAGATTCAACACAGCTGACACTTCTATCCGGGCCGGTGGCTTGGAATGGCAAAAGAAGTTTCGCGAAAGCTCTGCAAAGAGCACCTATGAAGTATGGCGATACCTGGATGAATGTGGAACCGGGTGCCATTATCGAAAAAACGTTTTATGTGGAAACGTATCCCGTAAAACAGCGAGGTAGCGGATTTATTCATTCTGTAGATACCAGTATGGATATTTTCAAACCTTACTATGTGGAAGATATGCCGTCGTTTTCCGAAATCATTCATGAGAAGTACAGGTTTGCCTGCAAACGGTATTTTGAGAATGACAAAGGTGCGGGTTTTTGCATGTATCCGGAAAATTATGGTCCGCATTATGTGTTTGGCTGGTGTGGCCAGGCAGCCGCGCCCGGTTATGCATTGCAGAGATTGAAACCCTTCCTGAATGATCCCAAGGTGGATGAAAAGATCCAGAAGTCATTGGACAAGCTCTCAGAGGCTCCTTTTAATGAATCAGGGTTCCTGATCCATTATGTCGTGAATGATGACCGCTGGGAGGGCCAGGATCCTCTTTCTCAAGGACAGGGAATGAATAACGTGGCTAAGGCGATCATTGCCGCTAAAGAAGGAAAATCTCAATACGATACCAGTAAGTGGGAAACTTTTTTGCGGAAAGCGTGTGACTGCCATGCCAAACGGATCCTTTCAGATGACTGGAATCCGGTTTCTACTAATGAGGGTTTTCTGATTTCTCCGTTGTGTATAGCCAGTGAGTTATATAATGAGCCACTATACAAACAAGCCGCTTTAGAGGCCGCGGATTACTATGCCAAACGTCATTTGTCTATGGATGAACCTTATTGGGGCGGGACATTGGACGCGACCGGCGAAGATAAAGAAGGTGCCTGGGCCGCGTTCCAGGGCTTTCTTGCTGCCTATGAACTGACTCATGAGGCTAAATATCTGGCCTATGCGGAACACGCGGCTTACAATGCCTTGTGTTATACCGTTGTGTGGGATATTCCGATGCCGGCATCCCGAATGGGGAACCACGCGTTTAAATCCCGCGGTTGGACGGCGGTTTCTCCGCAGAATATGCATTTGGATGTATTTGGTGTGATGTACACGCCGCATCTGTATAAACTGGGAGTTTATCTCAATAAGGACTCTCTGAAACGAGTGGCGATCCTGATGTACAGATCTTGCGGTCAAATGATAGATCCGTTTGGTTCTCAAGGAGAACAGCTGCAGCATACGAATTTTGCCCAGCATGGCAATATGAGCAATATTTACAAATTCCGAGGCGGTTACGCGGAAGGATGGACGGTGTTTTGGATCACTGCGCACTTCCTGAATGCGGCGGCGGATTTTATGGAAATTGGTCCGGAGTTATTGAAATAACAAAGGAATACTGCTTTCAGAGTTGAAATTTGGCAGTAGCTTTTATACGCTACTGCCATTGATAGCCTGAGGCTGCAATGGCTGACGGTATAGAACTATGAGCGACAAGAATGTTTTGAGATTGGGACTCCCCAAGGGGAGCTTACAGGAAGCAACCTTCGAGAAAATGGCTAAAGCCGGATGGCATATCCAGACTTCCAGCCGTTCTTATACTCCTCATGTGGATGATGATGAACTGGATGTCCGCCTTTTCCGCGCTCAAGAGATCAGCCGCTATGTGGAGCATGGATATTTGGATTGTGGTTTGACCGGTTATGACTGGATCTGTGAGAACCGCTCCAACGTCAAGGAAATAGGGGAATTTTGTTTTAGCAAAGTCAGCAGCCGCCCGGCTCGCTGGGTCCTGGCAGTGCCGGAGGAATCTCCTATTCAAACTGTTAAAGATTTGCAAGGGAAGAGAATAGCGACAGAAGTCGTTAATTTGACAAAAGATTACCTTGCTAAAAACGGGGTGACTGCGGAGGTAGAATTCTCCTGGGGTGCGACAGAGGTAAAAGCCCGTGAATTGGTGGATGCTATCGTAGATGTGACTGAAACCGGAAGCAGCTTAAGAGCGGCCAGATTAAAAATAATTGATACCCTCCTGGAATCCACTCCGAGACTGATCGTCAATCACGATTCTTGGAAGGATGATTGGAAACGTCAGAAAATCAACACGATAGTGATGATGCTGAACGGAGCTTTGGCTGCAGAGCGTAAAGTTGGACTCAAATTAAATGTCGAAAGAAAGAATTTAGATAAATTACTTGCTGGACTTCCTGCCCTCAAAAATCCTACAATAGCCGAGTTGAGCCTCCCCGGGTGGGTGGCTGTCGAAACAATCATAGACGAATCTGTCGTCAGAGAGCTGATTCCTCAGCTTAAAAATGCTGGCGGAGAGGGGATTATTGAATATCCTTTGAATAAGATTGTATTTTAACAGAAGAAATTGATTAACTATGGGATCACTGAAAAAACGTCGTAAATCGAAGATCAATAAGCACAAGCGCCGTAAGAAGATGCGTGAAAATCGCCATAAGAAGCGCACTTGGCAGAAGTAATTTGTAATTCGTGATGCACGATGATGTCTAAAAAAGACGCGGAGTGCATTTTTTTTCGACTTTCACGTTGTCAACCTTGATTCATCGGCTGGCAGCGTGTATCTTTTTTAAGGGATGAGACAAAAACGATTTTGGTTCAGTTTGATGGTTGTTCTTGCTTTGACCGTGCTGCAGAGCGGATGCAAGACCCATCCAGAGGGTAAGACGGATGCGGAAGAAAATTCAGAATCCGTTGCGGCAGAAAATGCTTCTGATGATTCATTGATTGAGGTAGTACCTGTTTCGGATCCTTTTGACACAACACAGAAGCGCACAGAATTTAAAACTCTTTGCGCGGAAGAGCAGCGTGTCAATGCGCTGGCGAGGTATGCTGCCGGTATCAGTCAAGAGATCAATCCTTCAGATTCTCCCGAAGCCGCTTTTGTGGAGTTTCTCCAGTCAGCTAACGCCGATCCGGGAAATGAAGCATTGGTCATTCGGGTCTGCCATGAGCTGATCTCGATGGGAAAAGCTGATGACGCGGCCAAGCTGCTCAAACTTTCCTGCGATCGTAAAGATGCCAGTGCTAATATCTATTCTTGGAGAGCCTTGGCTCTTGCTGCCACAGGAGACAGCAAGTCAGCGATCAAAGTAGCGAAACAAGCTATTAAAAAATCGAAAGAGACAGCTTTGGCTTATCAAGTGCTGTTTGGGCTTTATGTGGATGCCGGTAATACCAAGGAAGCCTTAAATGTACTGGAGAATGCGGAGCGGGAAGCTCAGAATTCTATTCCATTCCTGGTGGATCTGGCTCAGCTGTACCTGAATAACAGCGATAAGATCGATCCATTGGGAGTTGATTCCGTAGCTGCAGCAAAACGCCAACTAGCAACCATCGAACCTCTGTTGGAAAAAACTTCCGAAGTAAGGCCGGAGGTCATAGAGGGACTGGGCGATATTTATGCCCGTGTGAACGAATCTCAAAAAGCGCATGATACTTATGAGAAACTCCTCAAGCAGTATCCGACAAATCAGCAGCTGCGTGAAAAACGCGCTTTGACTTTCCTTGCTTTGGGCGATGTGTCCAGAGCGGAGTTGGAATTACGTCTGCTGTTAAGAGAGAATCCCACGAATCAGCGCTACTGTCTGCTGTTGGGAGATATCTATCAGCAGCGCCAGCAGTTCAAAGAAGCCGGTGATTTCTACTATTACGCAGCGACTATCAGCCGCGGCAATCCGGAAATTTATGTGCTGGCGGCTTATATGCGTTTGATGGAGAAGATTCCGCAAAAAGCTTTGGATGCTTTGGAACTGGCCAGAAACGCGGGAGGAAGCTCATTCCGTCTGGAGTATTTATCAGCGATGGCTTATATGGAGCAGGGGCGTTATGAAGACGCGATCAAATGTATGCTGGCTGCCGAAGCGGTGGATAAAGAATCAGGCGGCGAGAATCTTCTGCCTGAATTCTATTTATCACTAGCAGATCTATATGATCAAATTGGAAAGAAAGAAGAATCTTTGGCTCTTGTGGAATCTGTCTATGAAAAAAATCCGGATTCCGCAGAAGTTTTGAACGCTTTGGGATATACCTATGCTGATCAGGGTATTCATCTGGAAAAGGCTTTGGAAATGATTCAGAAAGCAGTAGCGGAATCTCCGGATAACGCGGCTTATTTGGATAGTTTAGCCTGGGTTTTATACAAGCTGGGCAAATCGGAAGAAGCACTGCCTCATCAGTTAAAGGTTTTTGAATTATCTTTGGAATTGAATCCGGAAGCGGGCGCAGTGTATAACGATCATCTGGGTGATATTTACAATGCTCTGGGCAAGAAGAATGAAGCTGTCGAAGCGTGGAAAAAAGCTCTGGAGCAGTATGAACAAATCAAACCCATTTCACCACGCGACAAAGCGCTTCGTGATAAAACACGGCAGAAGGTAGAATCTGCTCAATAAGACTTCCTTGATGCTATAAACAGTTGCGGAGAGGTTGCTACACCTTAAAATGCCATTGGAAATTTTTAATTCCAATGGCATTTTGAGTTATTTAGCTAATTTTGTTTTTCGTAATCAAATGTATTGCCAGCGCCAAAGTGAATTATCCAATCGGGTTTTCCCGGAATGGGGATCCAATATCCGAACGCTTTGCCAAAAGCTCCATTGTAAGTGACATAAACGGGGGAGTTGCTGTTTAACGCTTGGTTGCAGCGGCAGCCTTTATGATTTTCTGGTTTTCCGATAGCAGAGCATTTGACCCCTGGTTTTAAGCCTAGCTCTTGACCTTTCTTATTGACCGCGATCATCTCCCGACTTTTTTGCGTGATCATGACTGGTTCAGGAAAATTATCCCACATAAGATGGAAAGCCTGAATAATTTCTTCATTTGTCCAAGTTTTTGAATCCATAATCTATCTTTAATAACAATTCATCTTAATTTTAGCACTAAGACGCATCAAAACTCTGATTTTACAACTACGGCTTATGCCTTTCCAAGAATTGTAGTGATTCTATTGTTATTTGTCTATGGAAAAGAGGTTCTGGTATTTATCGCTGATTTTTTAATTTTATCTCATCAAGTCTTAAAATTTGTAACAAAACAATTTGGTTTATTAGAATTTCTAATTCTATTGTTTATTTTTTATCTTTTAGCTTGAGATTTAGGTCTGCCTTGTGTTCAATAGGGGGCGGGATATGGATTATAGGATATCTAAAAGAGCTGCCGGCGTAACTCCTTCTCTGACGCTGGCTATTGATGCAAAAGCAAAACAGATGAAAGCCGAGGGTCTGGATGTTGTCGGCTTTGGGGCAGGGGAGCCTGATTTTTCAACTCCGCAGCATATTCAGGACGCGGCAGTAGATGCCATGCGCAAAGGAATGACCAAGTACACTCCAAGTAGTGGATTGCTTGTTCTGCGTCAAGCTGTTGCTGATAAATTTAAGAGAGATTTAGGCCTGACTTTCGAGCCCAATCAAATCGTTATTTCCTGTGGCGGTAAACATTCCTGCTTCAATACGATCATGGCTCTTTGTCAGGAAGGTGATGAAGTCATTATTCCGTCTCCTTACTGGGTGAGTTATCCTGAAATGGTCAAAATGGCTGGGGCGACTCCTGTTTTTGTGCAGGGGACAGAAGCCACGGAGTTTAAAATCACAGCAGAACAACTTCGTAACGCTATTACACCCAGAACAAAGTTGCTTA
>Ga0265298_10010546_pt1 | contig 10920 bp, 14 predicted proteins | sample AusTroGonzalo_MG_3_FD_193486 | JGI IMG/M metagenome (GOLD analysis project Ga0265298, IMG submission 193486) | Bovine rumen microbial communities from tropical cattle in Woodstock, Queensland, Australia - Gonzalo_01 | ecosystem: Host-associated > Mammals > Digestive system > Stomach > Rumen ...
CAAAATATTCAAAAGAAGAATGTGCTAAACTGAGCAAAGATTCTCAGAATGTAATTCAAGATTTCGAACGACTGGCAGATGATATTAAGTTCTATCGAAGAATGTTGCAGAAGAACAAGAAGGTACACAAAGTTCTGATGAAAGATTTCACTCAGTTCACTTCTCGTTGCGAGCAAATAGCATTGAATACACATTTATGTAGGATGAATCAACAAAATAAGAAGAAATATGAATCTTAGATTTTATAAATCCATAACAGATGCAAGAGATGAGTTCAACAAGGAATTTCCAGTAGAGAGCCTCATCAAAATAACAGACGAAGAGCATCTGGACAAGAAACCGATTATCGGAAAGTTGTGTGAACCAGCAAAACTATTCACACGCAACAGTTATAAACAGATAGAAGTCAAGGTTCTATATGTGATGAGCGAAAACAGCCAGACGGCTAACATTCTCTGCAATACGATGGATGTGACAATCACGAAGATGAATGTAGAGCACATTACACTGGATGAATATAATATTCTTCGCAAGCAGCAGTATAAGTCAGAAATTGAAAAATGCAAAGACAATATTAAGACTATCAAGAAGCGTATTCTTGAATTGAAGCAATTGTCTCTGAATGTTGACAAAGAAACTTCCGAATGGCTGAAACGTACCGAAGAATGGTTCGAAATCAAAAAGAAAACAGACAAGAGGTAATAAATGGAAAGTTGGGGCCAGCATATGTTAAGTGACACGATTAAGAAGAGTGTTGAGAAAGCTCTGAAAGATGAGGCTCGTGCTCAGCACTTTGAAGAGCAGATGGAGAAGTTCGCTGCTCGAATGGATGCGTTCGACAAACGAATGCAGTCTATGTCATATGCATTTTCTAACGGTTATACTATTGACTCTGTTGAACTCGTTGATGTCGACCGGGCTGAAGCAGATCCGAAAATTAAGATAATGGTCAAGAATGACGGACAGATATTTGCATTAACAGATACAGTCAAAGTTTATAACGAATACGTTGATGAAGTGATGACAATGCAGTTCGGAGAAAATCTATATAAGATGGAATATGTTCCTGGAGCGAATCCGGATATTGACCGTCCGATAGTCAAATTAGAAGTCCAGCATATCAAGGATAACATCGTGAAGTTGCCGTGTTATATGCGAAAGAGCAATCTGACTGGGAGCAATCCGGAATATTGTATGGCTCTTAGACTGGAACCGGCGAAATTCCCGTTCAATTCTGTCTGGAAGTTAAACGGCAAAGAATATATGATAGAAAGTCACGTTTGGCTTATATATAGAGATTTGTACAGTGACGGCGGTATGTCAGACAATGAACGACATTCGAATTTCTTCGAAGAACGGTTCGCTTGGGTCAAGAAAGAAGAAGTAGAAGAGCAATTAAGAGAGAAGATGAAATATTTTGTTGAAAAAGCAAAAGAGAATCTGAAACTCGCACGTAAAACTCTGACAACCGAAAAGAAAAGACTTCGACTCTTATCAAAAACATTAGATAAAAATGAAAATTTAATACAACAATAACTATGGGAACGAATTATTATGCATACAAGATTCCTACGAAGAAGGAACGCACGAAAGTGAAGGATATTGTCGGGAAACTTCAGGAGAAGAGTCTCGATGAGTTGAGTGATGCAGATAATCTGCACGATATTGTTCGGAAAGTGAATGACTTGTCAATAGAACTGGAACAGGCAGTGGATAAACTCCAGCCGAAGATTCATCTCTGTAAGAGTTCTGGCGGATGGCAGATTCTCTGGCAGTTTCATCCTGACGGAGATTATACTCCAGACGGGAAAGATTTCAAATTGAAAGGAAAGTACTATGATGACAACCTGGAATCTATCAAGAAGTTTTTGAAACAGAAGAATATCCGGATTATCGATGAGTATGGAGATGAATTCACATTCGATGAGTTCTTCAAGAAAATCGGTCATAAGATATACAAGACTGATGACTTATATGACTTGACTTCATATCACGAGCACTTAGAAGCAACTGGTCAGCAGTATTATCGGTTCGGAGAAGACCGCGAGTGGACTTCTGAAGATGGACTCCGCTTTACTAAAGATGAGTTCTCGTGATACATATTGAAATGATTGAATAATTTTATGGCTTGGTCTCATTATCAACTTGATATATTTGAATATGCAGAGAATCCGGATAACGGCTCGTTCGTAGTGAGTGCAGTTGCCGGTGCAGGAAAGACAACAACAGCAGTTGAATGTGCTCGAAGGATTGCTATGAAGCATCCTCAGTTGAAGATACTGTTTCTTTCGTTCAACCGTTCGATAGCAGAAGAACTGTCTGAACGATTGAAAGAAGATTTTCCTGGTATTCGTTGTGCTACGTTGCATTCATACGGATTATCTGTCCTCTACAAGAGCAAACTGAAACTGTCAGTTGTCCAGAATAAGTGGAAGAACTATATCAAGAAGAATATCTATACACTTTTGACAGAACCGTTACAGGAGAAATTGGAATGGCTCTATGTCAAAAACTGCGAAGAACTGCTTCGTCTGTGTCAGATAAACTTGATAAAGCCAGGTGATGTTGCTGGAGTGACAGATATAATGACTCGTCATAACATCATTCCCGTACAGAATGAGAATGAAGCAGTTGCTCGACTACTCAGGAAAGCAGAGATGCTGATGACTTTTAGAAGTCCGAAGGGAATCGAGATAGACTATACGGATATGATTACACTGCCGTTGCTTGAGAGTTTCCGTCAGCATATACAGAAATATGATGTAGTGTTCATTGATGAGGCACAGGATTTGTCGATGGCTCAGCAGGAACTGATGCTTCAGTGCGTGAAACCTGACGGAAAATTTATAGCAATCGGCGACGAGCGTCAGGCAATCAATGGATTTGCTGGAGCAATGAACGACTCTTTCGAGAGATTGTATAAGATTGCTGGTATGAAGTTGCCGCTTAGTGTGAACTACCGCTGTGGAGTCAATATCCTGAATGAAGCACAGAAGATAGTGCCGGAGATTCAGCCCCGAGAAGATGCACCAGACGGATCCGTGACTCGTGTAAAGGACTTGTCACAAGTCCAACCAGGAGATATGATTATCTGCCGGAAGACTGCTCCATTAATAAACATTGCTTTAAAACTGATGAGCGAAGGACAGAGTGCATTCGTGAAAGGCAGAGAAATGTTCGACAAACTCATTGCACTTGTAGAGAAAGTCAGTGATTCTGGTAGCGGTAGCGGACTCGAACTGAACACACTATATACCCGATTAGATGCCGAGATTGAACAGACAGTCCAGAGACTTGTCGAGCAAGGCATCCAGTATGTGAAGTTTCATCCGGTCTATCTGGATACTGTTGATAAAGTCAATGCACTGAAGATTATTGGAAAGAATTGTGATAATCCTGCTCAGTTACATGAACTACTTGACAAACTATTTGATGACAAAGAACACGGAGATGCAGTGATGTTGAGTACAGTGCATAAGGCAAAGGGATTGGAAGCAGACAGAGTGTTTATCATATGCCCGGAACTTCTGCCGTTCACATTCACTGGCCAGCAGCCTTGGGAACTCGCTCAAGAAATGAACCTGAAGTATGTTGCCATCACTCGTGCAAAGAACGAACTGTATTGGGTAGATGTGAGCGAAGAAGCAATTGAAGATGTGAAAGTCAAATAACAAAGAAGGCAGTAGAATTTTTGGTTCTGCTGCCTTCTTTATCATCACTTTCCTACAATTACTTTCGCATAGCGAAGCACGTTGTCTTTGTACATCCAGCCGGTCTGAGTGACTTCCACTACTTTTCCTTTCTCTGTATCTGATTCTACATCAACCAGAGCAACTGCTTCGTGATAGTCTGTATCGAAGTCATCGAAGAGACAATCCATATTCTTGCAGCCAAGACTTTCGAGTGTAGATACCAGTTTATTATAGATAAGTTCGAAACCGTCTTTCATCATCTTGACTCCGGTTCCGTGACCGTCCCAACTTTCGTTGTTGCTTTCGATTGCTCGTTCAAAGTCATCAACAACTGGAAGAATAGCCCGAAGTGTGTTCATTGATGCAGTGTCTCGACTACCGGCAACATCTTTCGTGAACTGTTTCTTCCGGTTCTCGAGGTCAGCAAGTGCTCGGAGATATTTGTCCTTAAACTCATCCCGTTCTTTCTCAAACATGTCAACATCGTGCTGAAGTGCCTGTATCTGGACGTCATGGTCAAAGATAAATTTATTATAAGCATCCATAATCTTGATAATCTCTTCTTGAATATCATCATCAACATCTACGATACTATCAGACTTATCAATACCAAGTTTCTCCATCAAAGCATCCCACTTCTCTTCTTTCTGGCGTTGTTCTTCACGAGCTTCTTCTTCGAGCATATCAGCAATACTTTGCTTCAATTCGTTGTTATCTTCTTTCATTTCTTAAAAAATTTCTCGAACAATTTGTCTTCTTCAATCTTAGCATAAGTCTTGAGAGGAACAGTGATAGTCATCTTCTTGAAGATGTTATCTTCATCAAGTTCAACATTGATTGCTTCTTCTGACACATTATAGTCATCAATCAGACGATATATGACATCCTGTGCTGCCTTGTCCCATTCGTGCTTATGGACTGCTTCTGTTTTTAATGTAAATTGAATGGGCTTATTTTCCAAACTCATATGTATTTGCTCTGCTTCTTCCATATCAAAAAATTCTTCACCTTCTTCTTCATCTAACATATAGTCGTCTTCGAATATTCTGTCATCACTGCTGACTTCTACCGGATAATCGTGCAGATTATTGTTCATCAGACGATATAAGAACTTCTCCAGGTGATGCTCCTGGATATAATCCAAATCCTCAGCAAAACACTTCATATCCGTTTCATCTTTCAGTGCATCTTCACGAGCATCTTTCAATTCGAAACGTTCAAGATACTTTTTGGGAATACTGCTCAGGAAACAAAGTCGGATTGTCCTCCACTCACCCTTGGTGTCATCATCCGTGTTTGGTTCTTGTTCCCACGTATTCATTTCAACACACTGCAGGTAATGACGTTCTGTGTCACAGTAATTCTTGAAGTTCTTGAAAATACCGGTTCCGTCTAACGGCATCCACCGGTCTTTCTCTTCTACCATATAGTCACTGACATCATCATATATCCAGGTCACACCACTTGAATATACGTGACAACTGCCGTACCAAAGCGGAGCAGCCTTTACCTCACGCTTATTCAAATCAACATAGTATGCACTCTCCCAACCGATAGCATCAATGTCACGATACGTTCCGTCTTTCTCCTTGAAGACAGAAGATATTCGCTTGCTTTGCCAGATATTGTCGCTGACTTCATTGAACTCATTATCCTGGAATGTCAAAGGACATAGCGGTTTATAACTGACAGTTCTATCGAACTGTTCAGCAGCATGCCAGTTTCCCTCACCTTTCGTCAAGAAATGATACAGAGATAATAATGCTACTGCATCTTTCTCATATGGATCTTCTGGAATGCAACCTTCTGAAGAAGTCTGGTGTTCATAGTCTGAAACAAAATCTAGTTCTTTGTTATACCATTCCAACAAATCACTCTTACGAGCATACCATATCAGCGGTTTTACACAACATACTCGCAGAAATTTATGCAGAATAGATTCTTTCTTGTTATGCTTTCCTCTGAAATGAGGAAGGTCTAGTAAACTCTTCGTACCCATCGTGTTTACATCATTTTTAAGTTTTTGAAATAGGCTTTTTCTTCATCGGTCTCAACAGTTGCTAACTGATAAGTCACCAGTTTGTCAGCAACATATCTGAGATAATCAAGTTCTTCCTCGCTAGCCATATCATTGACTTGAATTCCGTTCAAGAAACTCTTGAAACGGACAGCGAAAGTCTTGTCGTTGACAATACGATTATCGATGATTGGATTTTCCACTCTTTTACTCATAAGCATACTTAATCGTCTCGTATAACACTTCTGATAATGTAGGAGCAGTGAATGTCATACAAATCCAATTATCAACAGGACGAGTATAAGTCACTACGTACTGAGGATTGTTCTCGTAATCTTCCATTGTCAAATCGAATACGCAGTCATCTCCGTCGATAGGCATCTCACGAGGAACATACTTAATCAGGTCATCTGATGTAACTGCATTCTCTGCATAGAGTTTCTTTAACTCTTCAAAATTAAATTCTTCTTTCATCTTTATCTTTAATTATTATTTTTCACCAGTTTGAATTATCTGTAATATCTGCTTCTGCACCACAAGTCTGGCATTTGACGTGCCATATATTGCCGAGCCCGGTTCCGACACACGAAACAACGAATCCGCCACCGATTGCACCGTAGCGAGGTCGTCCGTCTTCTCGTCTCATACAGTCTTTGTGATTCTCGCAGAATTTCTTATATCGTGCATATTCTACAGCACTCATCCGGAAATCATATCCCTTAGCATCTGCTGGAATATCTTTCTCTGTAATCGACTGATAGTCGAACGTATCAATCTGTATCGGCTCGTGTTTGAGAAAATCCTTGAATTTCTTGAAATAATTCTTCATTAAATTTGCGTTTTGAGTTAATTTCTAAACTTGCAACAAGTTTCTACATTATCATACTTGTTGAATCAGAAAAAGTCTATTTTGAGTGGAATTTGAGGAACTGTTTGATGCAGCATTATCGGCCGAATTTCGTTAAACGAAGTTAAAGCCAAAATCTCAGCAAAAATTTTCGAGAAAAAGTTTGTTTGAATGAACAAAAATCAGTATCTTTGCAGCAGTTTAATTTTAAGTGTATGAGCAAGATTATCACAACGAACAACTACGAGAAGTGGAACACATACAAGGAATTGATGTGGAACGCATTACACTCACTCGGTTTTCACAACCAGGAAGAAGATTTTCTTCTGCTAAGCAAAGTGAAGAATGCTGGTTGGGAAGAGCAGAAAGAACTGGAGAAAGAACTCACTCCTTTCAACGAGCAGTGGGCTAATATTGACCTAGACATCATCAAAGTCGGCGGCTATTATAAGAAATTCGACAACAAACTCGAAGACTATAATGCATCGACTGACTATTATCATATCATTGAAGTCAATAAAGAAGAAGACAGAGTCTATCTTAAGAAATACAGTCTTCAGAAGCATTCTGTTTGGACGAATGTCTATGACAAGGATTCTGAGTGGGCTCGCAACTTCGCTCTGAAGATTATCAGCAATCAGATGATAGAAATCACTGAAGCTGAGTATAACGAGATTGTAACATTGTATAACGTTCTAAATGACAAGTTCTATGGAAGCCGAAAAGATACAGGTGACAGCAAATAATATCCGCCAACTGAAAGAATATGTTGATGCCATGCGTGAACTTAACAAGTTCGTGAAAGAGAATTTCGGTAAGAAGACTCGAGAGAATACTGCTGTACTGAGCATCAGTCCGATTATCTCAGATATTCACAAGGAACTTGACATTCTCACTAAGAAGATAACTGAGTGGGAAAAGAGAAATCATTCTGTATTGAAAGACGGTGCTTTCTATCGCATGAAACAAAGATTCGGCTCAGATGAGTTCTATCATATTCTGAAGAAGCACAATGACGGGAAACGTCTAAACGTAGAAAAGATGGAAGCAAATGCATACGGTGCATACGGCACTCACCTTAATGCATATTTGCAGTCGAATAACCGTGCTCAAATGGGCATCAGTTCTACTCAACTGCTTGACGCATACTACGGAGACAAACTTGAAGAAATTTCTGAAGATGAGTGGAATCAATTGGTTGAAACATTCAACACATCATTTACAACGATAGCGAAAATCCTCGGACCAGAAAAGGAGTGACTTTGTGTCACTCCTTATTTCTTGTAATTATCAAATCTCCGACGAAATCCATCTGTTTCCTTTTTCTTCACCCGACACAAATCATCATAAATCTGCTGCTTCTGTTTATCAGATAGTGCACCGTCTAGTAATGTATTCAACTGTTGGTTGAACGGACAATCTACACCCAAACCGATAAACGATTGTTTAATGATAATGATTACTTCAGACGGAACGTGATTCGGCTGTTTCGGACTTGACATCACTGGTCCGAACCATCCTATGAAAAGCCCACTACGTACAGAATTCCATTTCTGGATAGCAATGACGAAGTCACGCAACTTCATCGGGTTGTTATTTAGGAAATTATAGAACTTATCGTATTCATTGGAATGGTCATTGGGGTCAAGAATCGTTATCTTATCCGGTCTTTGCAAACGAGCCCAACCTATAATAGCCTGTGACTCACGCAAGTCATCACCTGTTATGTACGGTTCTGTGATGTACTTCGACAGACCGGCTTTTGAAATCTTCGTGAATGTAGAACTGTACGATTCCTTGTAATGTTCGAATACAGCATCACACAATTGCTTGAAATTAGTGTGTTTTCCGAGCAGATTGCCCACTTGCCAATAAAGGTCATCGTACTGAATCCCTCGGAATCCGAGCAGGGCAACATCCAGCAACTGATGAAATGTATAGTCAACACTTCTTCCATCTTTCTTGAGAAATTCTTTCGCAACTGGATTGTCGAACACAGCACTCAAAGAACTGCGACGACTGCTTTCTACGTTGAATTCATCACGCTCGTTATATGTGAAGATAGTGCATGTAATCGGCTGTACTATCTTGCATACGTTATTGACGAAACGCAGCCACTTCACCGCATTATAGTCCCAATTGCTCCAGATAGCAAAGTCTAAACCGAGATTATCGTTTTCATAGACGTGCTTTTCCATCTCTTCTGTTAACGGGAACGTACACTCCTGGTTTGTATTATAACGATAGATCATAATACGGGTGCGCTTCTTGATGCATTCGGTATTGTCTATGACACGAACCAGGCGGTTATACATTCTATATACTTCCTTCACTGCTTCATCCCGTTGTTTCATCGGCAGGAAATAGAACGAAAAGTAAATCCATTCGGGCTCTCTTTCCTAGAGGTCCGGTTCCGGTAACGCTAATTCTCCTTCGGGTTCTTCCTCCCGTCCGACAACATCTTCGTCATCAGTCATATCCTGTGCCTGGATACGGTCGAACGCATCTTCAAGCAGTTGCTTATTCTTAAAATATTCAAATCTACAATCACTCATTTGCTAATCCGCTTTACTATCTTTTTGATTTCTTCCTATGGCAACTGGTCATAGAACATCTGCGACAATGTTGTCCAGAAACAGTTGTTATATGTAACACCCGTCAGTATAATAGACACATCAACCACTTTGCAATCAAATGATGACAAAGACTGAAGCCGGCCGTTTTTATCCTCGAATACTCCGAGATAAGCTACGAAGAAAACACCGTACCGGTTCATACGAATGTCGTATTTAGTAATATTGTATATCTTCTTCGGGTCTTTCATCTGCATACACATATCCTGGATGAAGTCATCAGAGCAGTTGACAACATATTCATCTCCGGAATGTTTCGGTTCAACTTCTGTAACAGGAGACACACGATACCAGATGTCGTAATTCTAAGCGAGACAACTCTCATCAATCGGAGTCTTCCGGAGTGCTTCTTCTATCTTCTTGCCGAGTGCAACTTTCCTCGAACGTTCCTTGCACACATGGTTCATCGTAGCAGCGAATACATTCTCAACATTATCGTACTTGAAAATCTCGCAGACCTGCTCATAGACATCCCGCTTCTCTCCGAATACGTAGAATGCAAGTTGAATGAACGGCTTCCACTGATCTTCGTCCCATCCGTTAGAGAAAGAACTCTTCATACTGCTCTTGTAATTATCGAGCACTTTGTCGAAATCTCTTGCACGAAGAATTGTCCTGAGGGGAATACAACTCGAGAATTCAAATACCGGCTTCTGTTCATATTGAATCTGTATCATCGACATTGCTCCGTTTGTCATTTCATAGAGCATACAGATGAAACGATAGAGATTCCGGACAGTATGGAACTGCATATCGATTCCGTATGTACCGAAAATTCCGCCTCCGCTCGTCAAAGTCGGTGGTGTAATGTCTTTTTCTACTTCACTGTAATCATCCGGTGTGAACTTGATGCTTCCGAACTTCAGTTCGGGTCCGCAGAAACCCCGAACGTTCAACAGGTTTTTCAACAGATGGTCGATACGCTTCACCCGACTGTTTGTCTTTTCCTCTACTTTATGTTCGAAGTCTTTAGAATCATCTCTGTGGATGTAATGAAACATAATATTGATTGTCCACGGATATTTTCCCGGCTCATATTCCGACCACCACGAGTCTTTTTCATCGAACTCGTCATTCACTTGCGCATCTGCATCATCATCGATGCTCACTTTATCAAGCCAGTCTTCGAATATCTTGTTTTTTATTTCTGCCATTTTATTTCAACAATTTCTTTTCGAGTTGTTCAGTCAATTCTTCTACTGGAAGCATTCCCTTATACAATAAGTTTAATTTGTTTACGATACTCCGAACATCTGATGACAAATTGTACAATCTGAAAGCAACTTCGTATGCATTACCTTTCTTGTCATCAACAACACCCAGATAGATGCAGAAGCAAAACATACATACATTATAATATGCAATATATCTGTTTATATGATTCGGATCTATTTGTTCAGATGCGTATTTAGCATAAGAACCTGCATTGCTGATAGTTGACGGTGATTTCGGGTCCCACGGATGAACTACCAAGAATTCACACGCTTTCAGTTTTTCACTGTCCGGGTTATCTACATACAACAAAGATGTATCAATCGGACAGTTCTTCAATCGTGATGCAACGTTCTTTGTGAATTTCAATTCCTTAGAAGCACCGTGCATCATATAATGGTCTTTTGACTTTGCTGTCTTCATTATCATATCGGCATTGTCATATTCAAAATATTTGCAGATGTCCGGATATATCTTAACACGATTCTTTCCGCCAGTAATCATAAAGTTGGCATATTG
>Ga0265298_10010547_pt1 | contig 10919 bp, 9 predicted proteins | sample AusTroGonzalo_MG_3_FD_193486 | JGI IMG/M metagenome (GOLD analysis project Ga0265298, IMG submission 193486) | Bovine rumen microbial communities from tropical cattle in Woodstock, Queensland, Australia - Gonzalo_01 | ecosystem: Host-associated > Mammals > Digestive system > Stomach > Rumen ...
TACACTTGATTCGTTTGGCAACAAGAGTGGTTGTTTGGCTAATGACCAAAGACATACTGTTGTATATAGAGGTATAGAAAACCTATGGGGTAACTTGTGGCAGCATGTCGATGGAATAAGCATTAAAAACTATCTTGGATATGTATGTTACGACCCAGACGAATATACGAATGACAAATTTACAACTCCATATACTGCATTAGGATATACAAACTCAAGTGGCAATGATTCTTATATCAAAGAGGTAGGATACGATGCAAATAATCCATTAGTTGCATTACCTACTGTAGTAGGAGGAAGTTCAAGCACTTATGTATGCGATAATTACTGGAGTTCATCAGGCAACAAGATTTTGCACGTGGGTGGCGATTGTAACCCCTACGGTAGCAGGTTTGGTCTGTTTGCATCGAATTGCAACCTTGATTCTTCGATCTCGTATTGGAGCTATGGTGCTCGCCTTCTTATTCAAGCCAGTTAGAACGGGGGACTGGGGGTGGTCAACCCTCCTTCTTCTCATATAAAAATATGAAAGGAGAATAATCATGGGATACAAAGAAGAAGCTTTAGACTATCGAGAAGAAAATGAAACACAAGATACAGGCAACAATTAAGACTGTAAGACGTTGAACAATAAGGAAGTGAATAAGACAAGACGTGGCTATAGGAGGGAACTCAAATGGCTAAAAAGAAAAAACACATTAAAAAACCTACACAAAATCAGAAAGCAAAAAAGTATTTAAGAAGTGGAAGTAAGGAAGCAAAACGTATTTTACTTATGCAAAACCACCATTGTGATATTTGTGGAAGCAGTAATGATTTAGAATACCATCATAAGTATTATATCAGATTTGGGTTTCCAACAAGAATTGAATGGGGAACATTACTTTGTCCACGATGTCACCATCTGCTTCATTCTAAAACGGATTCTTACTTAAACAGACTTTTTGCTCAAAACCCTAATACAGACTTTAATGCGGTGTATGAACAAATCAAAAGACAACTTCAAACACAACTTAATATTCCACCTTGAAATATAGGTGGAATTTTCTTTACATTTCTTTTAAGAAATGTTATAATATTCCTAGAAAATAAAGGAGGTAATTAACATGAGTGTTATTCCTAATGTTGATGACTATGGTATTAATTTAATTGAATTAAGAGATAGGGCTATTGCTGAAGGTAAAACAGACCATGCAACTGCTTTTACTGGTGCAATAGAAGAAGCTATTGCAGGAAACAAAGAATGGTATGAAAGAATTTGCAAAGATATCGCTTTTATGGTTGCAAATACTGGTATGGATGCTTTAAGAATTGATCCTAGCCATATCCAAAAAGTAGATGCTTGTGCAGACGGAACTTGTAAATTATAATAATAGGCACACCTTAGGGTGTGCTATATTGTTACATAATTGGAACATATTATAGATTGTCCTTTATTATTATGTGCGTTACAATAAAGTAAGGGGGTAATTTAGTATGTTACCAGATTCTAAATTTATAATTAAATATTTTCCTGAATATGAAAATATTATACTTGTTCCATTATTTGACGAGCATGTAGGATCAGCAACACATATAAAAGAACGATGGAAAACTATTAAAGATTATTTATTAAAGACTCCTAATGCGTTTTGTATAGTTGGTGGAGATATGATAAATAATTCAATTTTAGGTAGTGTGGCATCTCCATTTGATGATGTACTTACTCCAGCACAACAGAAAGAACAGTTATATGAAGAACTTAAACCTTTAGCTGAAGCTAATAAAATTCTCTGTGGTGTTCCTGGAAATCATGAGTTACGAAACAATAAATTTACTGACTGCAATCCTTTATATGATGTATTCTGTAGATTAAATATAGAAGACCTTTATAGAGAAAGCAGATGCTATTTAAAACTTTATGTTGGTAAAAATGGTTCAAGAGGAAAAGGTACAGTGTATATTGGTGTTGTAACTCATGGCACTTTTACAGGTAAGACTGGAGGTTTAGTACTAAACAAACTATCACAGTTTGCAGATTGTTTTGAAGGTGTTGACTTTATAGTTGTTGGGCATTCACACAGCCCAGCTCATGACAGACCTTGTAAAACAGTTATAAATCCTTTTGCTAATACTACAACAGTTAAAGAAACTCTTATTGTTTCTGCATCTTCAGGAGTAGGGCAAGAAAGATATGCTCTTAAAAATAATATAAGACCTAAGAAAAATAATATACAGTATATCACATTATATAATACTAACAGTAAATTTAAAAAGATGGACTATAAAGATTAGGAGGTAACTATGGCACTAGTTAGAATTCCACTAAAAGATATAAAACAACTTGATATAATGTCTTTTAAAAATGGTAAAACAGGGTCTGAAATAAGAAACACTTATAAACCAGATTCCCTTATAAACTTAGCTTTATATGATATGACTAGTAAAGAAAATATAGTATTCATGTTTGATAATAAAACACCTTCAGGATATTTATTTTCAAAACATGGTATAGGTATCACAAAAGAAGGATTACCTGTTTGGACTAATTTTGATGATGCTAAAAACTCTGATAATGTAATTGATTTTATTGGAGGAGCTCCAGTGCTTGTTATAGACGCTAAAGTAAATATTGACTGGGGAAATAAAGTATCTACTCAGATACAAGGAAGACATATTAGAACAGCTTTTGGGTTTAATTCTACAGAATTAATCTTATATGTTTCTGAAGACGAGATAACATTAGATACTTTAGCTAAAAGGATGCTTGGCTATGGCTGTAAATACGCTATTAACTGTGATGGAGGAGGTTCAAGTTATTTATATGAATCATCAAAAACTTATAAGAGTTCTATCAGGGCTAATCCGACTTGGCTTTTGGTATACAAAAAGAAAAAGGAGGAAATTCCTATGAATAAAAAATATAAAATTTGTTTAGATGCAGGGCATGGTGGTAGCGATCCTGGTGCAACTTATAACACATTTTATGAAAAAGATGTTACTCTAAAAGTAGTTAATCTTATGAAAGCTAAATTAGAACCTTATGTTGATGTTGTTTTAACAAGAACTAAAGATAATACAGTTTCTTTAGAAGAAAGAGTTATTATTTCTAACAAAGCAAATGTTAATTATTTTGTTTCAATACATTGTAATTCTTCAGTTAACACTGCTGCAAAAGGCTGGGAATGTTATATAATAGCTAAAGGCGGTAATGCTGAAAAATTAGCTAATAAGATTAGAAATATAACTATATTAAATAATAGCGATATTCTAAAAGATAGAGGAATTAAAACAGCTAATTTCTATGTATTAAAAAATACTGTAGCTCCAGCTGTACTAATTGAAAATGCTTTTATAAGTAACTATGATGATAGGAACAATGTATTAAAATCAGATACCGCTTTAGATAAATTAGCAACAGCTTATAGTAAAGCTATATTAGAAATGTTAGATATTAAAACAGTAGAACCTGTTAAAGATACTAAAGATTTTGACTGGGCTCTTACAGTTTTAGAAGCTAACAAAGTTATTAATAGTAAAGATTACTGGGTTCAGAATAAAACAAAATTAGAATATTTAGACCAATTAATCATTAATATGGCTAAATATATTGAAGATAATAAATAATCGTGTTATAATTTAAATAAGAAGTTAGGGGGATGTCAAGATGCAAAAGAGATGGAAAAGTAAAACAATGTGGGCTGGTATAATAAGTGCTTTAGTTTTAGCTTATAATGCTATTGCAGAAAACTTTGAATTACCAACATTAGCTGATGGTGCAGCAGAAGTTATTATTAATTTAATATTAACAGCACTTGCAGCATTTGGCGTTGTAAATAACCCTACAGATTCAGAAAAACTGTAAGGGAGGTAGATTATTATGCCTGCAAATAATGAAAAAAAACATAGAGATCTTGCAAGTATTTTAAAGGGAGAAGTTTTAGTTTGGTTAGTGTCTTTAATTGTAGCCATAATAGGAATAATGACTCCAATAATAAATTTAAATACAACTATTACAGAGCTTAACGACACTATTCAAAATTTAAATAAGTTAGTTGATAAAACTGTTTTAGAAGTTAATGACATAAATAACAGGCTAATAGTCGTGGAAACGCAAATTAATATGAAAAAATAGGGCTCCTAATTTTGGAGTCCTTATTTTAGTCTAGACAAATGCTATTAAATACATTATAATTAAATTAAAGAGGTGATATAAATTGGCTTATGATTATTCTTATAAAAAGTTTTCACATCAATCTAGAATCCATTATCCTGAAGATACATTTGCTTTAGGTATGAACTATACAGAATCTCCAGTACAACCAGGTGCTTCTAAGTTACTTGTTAATTTTGATATGGCAAATGATGACACTTCTTTAAAACCAAGAGCAGGAATAAGAGTTGGGAAAGTAGCTATGCTTAAACCTGATACACGTTTAACAGGTTCTGAGACATGGTTAGAAAGTTTTTGTAATTCTGATATTTCTGCTATTTCAGAAACTTCTTATGAAGACAATGACTATATAATAACTTGTGATTTAACGACAAAAAATTTATATATGGCTTGGGCAAAAAAGTCTTTTAGCACTTATGATATTGGAATAGAAACAGAAGGTTATGAAGCTGGACAATTAGAGCGTATGGCAAAAATTAAAACATTTAATGATATTAAAATACATGATATGGAAATAACTACACCAATAAAAAGACAAATTGGTACGAAAGCTTTCAATGATTCTTATTTCTTTTTCTGCACTAATAGAGATAATCCAACACAATCACCTAAATTATTTAACACTTATTTTAATGAATTTAATATAGATGGACCAAGATTTGGAGTGCATGAAGTTGTTCCTACAGCTCTTACAGCTTTAGAAGCTTCACCAAATAAATACAACATGCTTTTAGAAAATCCATATACTTTTCAAAACAGTATTGTTGCAGGAGCTTTTGTAGCACATGGAATACTCCCTTATTTAAACTCTAACTTAATTGTATCCCCTAAAATAAACACTAAATATAAATTTAGTTTAAATTATTCAGCTCCTTCAAATAGTAAATACGATATTGTTTGGGAATGGAAAGATTATAATGGAACTAGTTGGACAGAAGTAAAAAGAGAGACTATTACTATAGTTTCTACAGCTTCTGACATAACTTGTGATTTTGCATCGCCTATTAAAAGTTCATTACTTAGAGTTACTGTTACAGGTTATACTGGAGACACACTTAACACATACCCAGATCAAGTATTAGCTATGAGTATTAATTGTGATTCAGAGTCTCAAACAGCAGCTTCCAACGCTACGCTAAAAAATTATGATTTATCTCAAGCTACAGGAATGTGTTATTGGCAAAATAGATTAGTCCTTTGGGGATTTAGTAATGATCCAGTTATAATTGCTAGTGAGACTAATCTCCCAGAGTGGTTTCCTTATCCAAACAATTTAGATATGTTTGATGAAGAAATTATTAGCTGTGTTCCTTATTTAGATTATCTATTAGTATTTACAACTAAAAAGCTTTATCAATTAACTATGATGACTGATGGTTCAGGCTGGACTAAAACTTGTATACAAGATAATTTAAGACTCACTGATTTTGATGCTAACTTAATCAGAACAATTAAAAACATGGTATTCTTTAAATCAGGTAATTCTTACTATATGGTTGTACCTTCAGCATCAAGTGCAGGAATGCTTACCATAGCTCCTATAGCAAAACCGATACAATGGTTTCTTGATAATTTTAGTGTAAGTATTAAAGATATTTTTAAGAATGTGTATAGCTATTTAGATGAGTTTGAATTAATTGATTGTTATAACTATGTCGATCATGATGATATAATAACTAACTATGTATTTAAAACAAAGCTCTCTAAAGATGATAAGGATACTTTATTAAACTTCTGTTTAATATACAATGTTGATACAAGAGCTTGGAGAACTCATATGTTTTGTAGTTACAGCAGATACAAAATGTTTAGACAAGATGCTACAAAAAGTGGAACTTTAATGTGCTCTACTTCAATTTCAGAAACAATAGAATATAATTCAGGAACTATAATAACAGTTCCTATATTTCAATTCTTTGATAAAGATGATAATGTTCCAAGAGATTTGTTTATAGCTCCTGATACAGAAATAAATGAAGAAACAACACTAGCTGATATTAAAGAATCTTTCAATGAGTATTATTTGTTTAAAAATTATCAGTATCTTGATACTGGTTATAGAGTTTTAGATTATCCTAACACAAAGAAACGTCATAGAGAGTTTCAATTTAGATTTAATAATAAAGACGAAGCTGAATTAAAATTTGGTTTTGGATTTATGGTTGATGGTGATGAACGAAGAAGTTTATATAATTATACTATAGAACGAAATGAAAATTCTGATTCAGATAGATACCAAGTTCTAGAAGTAGTCCCTCATTTAATAGAGCATATAGTTGTAGAACCTATAACAGTGCTTGGATTACTTGAAGCAGGATTAAATGCTTGGACTTTAAACACGTCTCAATTTTCATTAGGACCTTTGTTTAAAGCCAGAATACGACTCCTTACAGGTAAGGGGTATAATAGTAAAATGGTATTACTCTCAACAAATGAAACTAACTATGAGTTGTTAGGATTTTGTTGGGTTTATAAATTAATGAATTTAAGGTAGGTGAAATGCTATGGAATTTTTTCCTATGTATGTTGATGAACCACAAAACAAAGAACCTGGAGATATAATTAAAAACACAGATTGGAACAATTTATTTAATTTATTAATGACTCAAGGTAACCATAACACAGACGCACTTCTTGAAATATCTCAAACTTATCCAACAACAGCTCAAATGGAAACAGCAATAGCTCAACAAATAATTGATATTGGTACAGGGGATATGGCTAAAGCTGTGTATGATACTAATAACGATGGTGTCGTTGATGTGGCAGAAACAGTTGTTGATGGCGGAATAACAACTGATAAAATAGCAAATAATGCTATAAATGAAAATAAACTAAGTGATTTTCTTTTACAATATATACAAACAGCTTATACAACAGCTATAGATAAATCTAGAGTTAAATTTGGTAGCATAGCTGATTTAACTCCTAGCTCAACACAACAAGGAACTACAACTACAGATATTACTATAAACGATTACGCAACTTATGATATAGGGTTTACTCCAAAAGTAGTAATTATTTTTGATATTGCTAGAACTTTTAATGACGATTATTACTATAATATAATACCTAGATTTGGAACATATTATACTAGATCCTCTAGTACTAACCATCCTACAATGTACACTGGAGGAATAGCTATTGCAGATATAAATAGCGGGATATGTATGGGATTTCCTTCACCTTACCCAAGATCTTATGAAGTATTTAGAATAGTCTCTAATGGTTTTAAAATTCATAATTACCAAAAAATAAATGACACCTATGTAACCCCATATACAATAACTCTTGGTAATTCTTATTATTTGGCTATAGGCTAATGGAGGTGAGTTAAGTGGCTAATAAAAAAACAGATGAAAGTATTTATAGTCAAGGAGACACTACCTATGCAGGAGGAGTTCCTATAGGAAAAGTTGGAACAGCTGTTGCTAATAACGGAGGAGCTGGTTCAAACACCCCTACAGGAGGTAGTCCTTCTGGCGGAGGTTCAGCAGCTGATCCAGATGCTGGTTTATCTATGGATGCCTATAGAGCTAAATACGGTGTTCCTACAGGTGGAGGTGGAAGTTCTGGCGGTTACTATAGATCTACAGGAGCTAAGCAACCAGATAGGACAGGATATTTAAGAAGTGCTAAAGAGCTTGGTAAATTATTTGACATCAATTATGATATGGATGCTATTAGAAAGATTTATGATGATGCAACTGATGCTAAATATAATGTACTTAGTAAAGAGTTACAACAAGGAGAGAATACTTTCTATTCCAATCAAGCTAATGCAAATGCTACTTTACTGGATACTTTAAGAAAAGCTACTTCTTCAGCTATTGCTACAGGAGCTAGTCGTGGTATAGCTAGTGCAGAACAACTTGGATTAATGATGGAACAACAACAATCTATAGTTGATGAAGCAACTCAATTAGCTCAAGAAAGAGCTAATATGGCTGATAAGATAGCTCAAGAGAAAGCTGAAAATATTGTAAATGCTCTACAATACAGTGATGAATTAAAGAAATCCCTTGCTGGAGTTAGCTCAAATGTTTATTCAGCTGATGCTCAATATGATGTTGGTTTATTAGACTTCTATAGTAAACTCAAAGAAGTTGAAGCTGCTTTATATAATACAGATGCTCAGAAAGAAATTAATGCTAATCAATTAGAAGAAAATAGAAGACAATTTGATTTAGGTGATTTATTAGAACGTGATAAGATGAAACAAGCAGATCAACAATTCTATGACCAATTAGATTATAATAAATGGGCTACTGAAGGTGGCTGGCAAAATGCTTTAGATGCTGCTAGAATACAAGCTGCTGCTTATGCTAGAGGTGGTTATGGTGGTAATGGAAATAATGATACAGAAGAAGGAGACGATTGGAATAAGATATGGAACAGCGGTAACTATGAACAAGCTCTTAAATACTGGCAAGACCTTGGATTCTCCCCTCAACAAGCTGAAGCAAGAATTAGAAGTGATGAAGGATTTATGCTCAACTGGAGATATGGTGGCTATGACAATGTTCCAAGTGCTCTGAAAGGGAATACTACAATACAAGTTATAACAGATAAAACAGCTAATGAAATTGCCCAAAAAGCTCAAAAGAAAAATGTTGGTTCTAATAGTTCTGCAAATAAGGAAGTATATCAAATCGTTTCTGAAAAAGATGGTTCCAAAACAGTTTGGTATAGAGATGGTTCATACGCAATAATACCTCCAGATCTAACTGAACAAAATAAAACTAAACAAAAAATAGAGCAATATCTCAAACCAACACAGTTAACTTATAAAAAATAGGAGGTATTTTTATGGAGTTAAAAACTATAATACCTAGAACAACAATACCAAAAACAGAAATACCTCGAACAACAATTCCTTTAACAGAACTACCTAGAACTATAATTCCTACTACAGAAATTTTAAAAACAGCTATTCCTAGAACTCTTATACCTAGAACAACTATTCCTCGTGTATCTAATAAACCTTTAAATATAAAAAATAATACAAATAGTGGGACTAATCAAACGGTTAGTCCTTTTAGCAATTATGATGATCCTACAGAAATAAACTCTTTTGCGGATGTTATAATAAATACAATATCTAAAAACGATAAGCTTAAACAATTAGATTTTGGCTTATTAACTGATATAGCTAATTCAGATATTCCTTTAATATCTAACGCTGCTAGATTCTTAAATAGCGATTTAACATTAATGTATAACAGTACTATTAAACCTATACAACAAAAAAACTTTGCAGCAGTAGGTATAAACGCATTAATAAATCTAGGAGAATCTATGGATATTTTAGCTTCTCCTGTTAAAGGTGCTATTATTGAAACTATTCGTAGTGGTAGCCCTTCAGGTATAGCTAAAGGGTTACAGCAAGGTTTTACAGGTAGAGTTAATTATGATTTTGATACAGGTAATTGGCTTTTAGATATGATTGGAGAAGTTCTAGTTGATCCTTTTAACTGGATTTCTTTTGGTACTTCTGGAATTATTAGTCAAGGTATAAAAAGTGTTTTAACTGGAACTATTGATGATATTGCTGTAGCTGCTGGTGGTAAAATATTTAAAGAAGGAGTACAAGATCTTAGTAAAAAAGAAATAACAAAAAGAATATTGTCAGTTGCTAAAAGAGAGCTATTTGATGCGAAGACTGGTAAACTAATAGCTCAAAACGGAGATGATATATTAGGTGCTCTTTTTAGAGGTATTAATCGTTTCAGTTCTGAATACTTTGATGATGCTTTTTTAACAGTTATTAGAGATTATCAAATAGATAAACTAGCTCCTATGTATGTAACTAATTTAAGCATTTTAAAAGGTATACAAGGTGTTGCAGATGTTTTTGAAACAGCTGAAAAAGTTATGTTTGAAGGATCTATGTATGGTAATTTCATACCTATAGAACAACTTAAAAATGTAAAAGAGTGGGGAATACTCAAAAATTATACTAATAAAATAGCTAATGAAGTTGGACAAATTGTTAATGGATATGTTAATACTAATGAATTAACTAAATTAGCTAATTATAATGTTGTCACTAATCCTAAAAACATAGAGTACCAAAAGATGAAAGTAAATCAAATACTAACAAGTGGCGGAGTTCAAACTCTATCTTATTTAGATATAGATCAAGCAATCTCTGATAAAGCAATAGATGCAGCTAGAAACATTAGATTTATGATAAATGAATATGCTACATCGCATGATTTTGATACTTTTATAAGTAAAGTAGCTAATGAAATAGTACCAGAAGAAATGATAAGAGATAGTAAAGATATTTACAGCACAGTTCTTGATGTTCTCTCACAGGATATGAAATTAATCGATGAAGTAGTTAATGAAGATGGCATAAAAGTTTTTAGTAATCTCTCAGAAATTTATAAAGAATTAGAAAATAATATTAAAAATATTTATGATTATGACCAGGTATTGAAAGATTATAATAACTTTATTAAAAATATTGCTGATGATGATATTATATTAACTAAGCATGAACAAGAATTTATACAGCAATATAAAAATAATACTTTTAAATATATAACAGCTTATGAAAACAAAAGTGATATTATTGAAAAATTTATAGAAAAAAGTGAAAAGCTTATAGAGTCAGGACAAGTTATAAACAAACAAACATTAGATAATATTGTTGGTAAGTTTATAAAAGAAATATCTGAAAGTAACACTAGAAGTAAAGTAGCTAAAGATATTCAAGAGTTTTGTTCTAGCTTTATAGAAGAACTAAAACATTGTAACA
>Ga0265298_10010548_pt1 | contig 10919 bp, 10 predicted proteins | sample AusTroGonzalo_MG_3_FD_193486 | JGI IMG/M metagenome (GOLD analysis project Ga0265298, IMG submission 193486) | Bovine rumen microbial communities from tropical cattle in Woodstock, Queensland, Australia - Gonzalo_01 | ecosystem: Host-associated > Mammals > Digestive system > Stomach > Rumen ...
TATTTTGGCATCCCTACAATCTTAGTGAGCCCGCTGGGAATCGAACCCAGAGCGAAGGAACCGGAATCCTTTATTTTATCCATTAAACTACGGGCCCTTTTTGACGCGCAAAGGTAGTAAGATTTTGGAAATTTCGTACCTTTGCCGCTTTAAAAAGCATGTTTTTTAATCTAAACAGCTGGATTCTAATTGTTTAAGATATGAAAAGTGGAAAGTTGAAACAAGAAATTCTGGCCTATTTCTATTTGGTTTTAGGCTCGGCTCTGTTTGCCGTGGGCGATGTGATGTTCGTGAATCCCTATCACTTGGCGCCTGGGGGTGTATATGGTCTCGCCAACGTGTTCAACGCCATGTGGGGTTGGAAGATCTCCTTGGCCGGTATTTGCATGGATATCCCGCTGCTCATCATCGGCACCATCATACTTGGACCAAAATTCGGTGTCAAGACCATCATCTCGGTCGTTCTGATACCTGTGTTCACATACGTCCTTGAGACTTTATGGGGCTATGGACCTGTGATTCACGGTGGTGAAGTGGTTGCCGACACCCAGTCTGCACTCTATTACATTGCTAAGGACGGCACGCAGAGTTGGTTTATGCCCGACATGTTCCTGAACACGGTGGTCTCAGGTCTCATCTACGGTGTGGCCATCGGCGTCATCTTCCGTTCGGGCGCCACTTCGGGCGGCTCCGACATCATTTCCATGATTATCCACAAATACACCAAGATTAGCCTCGGAACGCTGGTGCTGATTGTCGACAGCATTATCTCACTCACCACCTTGCTTGCTTTTGAGGATTTCCGCCTGCCCATCTATTCCATCATCCTCATATTCATCGAGAGCAAGATCATTGACCTTGTGGTGGAAGGTGTGAAGAGTTACAAGACAGCCTTCATCGTCACGGACAAGATTGACGAGGTACGCGATTTCATTATCAAGGATTTGGATCGCAGTGGTACGGTGTTTGCAGGTAGTGGTTTGTACCAAGGTGCTGAACGAAAGATGATTTATGTCACCTTGAACCGCTCTGATTTGGTGAAACTGAAGGCCAACCTCCGCTTCCTCGACCCGAATGCATTCGTCAACGTGATTGAAAGCTCCGAGATTATGGGCAACGGCTTCAAGGCGCTTCCTACAGAATGATTAAATTATAACACTTAAATCATAAAACTATGAAGAAAACATTAGTTGCAGTTGTCGCGTTTCTGGCTGTGATGGCTATGGCCTGCCAGAATACAGGCAATGGAGGCAATGAAACAGCCTCAAAAGAAAAAGAAAACGAAGCTCAAATCAAACAACGCGTCGAACAGATGATGCAGATGAGCGAAGACAATGACGCTGACAAGATGCTCACCGCTGATCTGTTGGCCTTGCAGGAAAAGGCTCAAAGCGTGCATTTCTGGGCCATCATCTTCCCGGGTTTCCAATGGGACCTTGCCGTTCAGGATGCTTGCTCCGAGAATCGTGGAGCGAAAATCGAGGGAATCACACCTGTTGACTCGCTGCATTGCGATGTAGCCATGCGTTATGTGGATTCTACCTGCTACAACATCCCTTATACAATGAAGCTCTTAAAAGAGAAAGGCGAGTGGAAGATTGACGATGTGATCTATAACGAAACCTCTTTGCGCGAAGACTGCAAAGGCTTCTATGAAGATATGGTGGACAGCTTTGGCACGGAAGATCCCAAGGAAATCATGGAGTTTCTGATGGGTGAGGAGCCAACTGAAGAAAGCTACACGGATTCTGAATGCATCTTTTACAACAATCCCGATGCGGTAAAGGATCTCATTCAGAGTATCAAGAGCTGTCACGAGCTCTTCAAGCAGAATCCTGGCTACACCGAAGAATACGGTAAACAGATTGATGAGATGATTGGGCGCATTGAGTCCCATATCAAATAATCCTTTTGCCGAAGGAATAAAAACTGCTGAAAATCAAATTGATATGAAAAAGGAGGGTCGTTTGGCTCTCCTTTTTTTGTGTAAATATGAAAAATGGGTTTTATGATTTGCATAAAAGTCAGTTTTCAATATTTTCCCAACATTTCTTCCAGTAATCCCTTCATCTTCTCCCTTAAAGATATAGGCTCCAGCAACTCAATATGCGCGTTCATGGTAAGCAGTTGCTGGATGAAGTCGTATGAAGGCTTCAGCCGCCATGAGAAGATGGTATAATCGTCAGTTTCTTCTACGATGCGCTGACTATGGTGCAAAGGCAAGCCTTTCAGGAAATTGCTCTGGTCTTTGTCTGCCTTGACGAAGATTTCTTCTGCCTTCAGGTCTGGCTCCACATAGATACCGAAAGCATCTTGGAAATGCTTCTGCAAATCAAAATCCTCTGGAGCCTTGAATGTATTTTCCGTGAGATTGAGCGTGTCAATACGGTCTAAGGCATAACAACGAATCTCATCATTCTCGTTGAGAGCAATCAAATACCACCGCTGTTTGAACAGCTTCAGTGCAAGTGGTTTGCAGTGGTATTGTTTGATGTCATCCTTGCCATAATATCGCCTGTATTGCATCTCGATTTCAAGACTCTTCTCCAAGGCTTCCATGAGCGGTTCGAGATGCTCAATGCCGCCTGGGATGCGTTCAAACTGCACCCGTTTGCGCAGACTGAGGTCTGAAGAAAGTCTGTTGTTGATGGCAAAACTATGAAGCAGCCACATCTTCAGGTCGTTGCCAAGCATTTCCTCGCGCTCGCCCAGGGGAATGTAGTAGGCATTGCGGCTTTTGTCGCACTCAATGTCGATGCCGAACACATCGGCGATATATTGGCGGTAGTTGTGGAACGACCTTTCAGGGATAGGGTCGTTGTCGTCATCCCGCGTCCACCTGTCATTGAGTTCCTTCAGCGTGATGCCCGCATCCCGCCTGTCGGCGATGGTGTTGGCAATCCAGATGCATTTGATGAGTTTATCCATAAAGTGCTTGCGTTATCGAGGGCAAAAGTAAAGGTTTTATGGACTAAAACCCAATTTTCGGCCTGTTTTCAAAGATGTTTTCCTCTTCGCAAAAGCCGATGAGCATTTCTAGGCTCGGCATTTGGCCTGTCAGGATATGATCAACGGTGGCTTTTCTCGTGATGTTTTCCATCTGCCCGCCGCTGAAATCGTAGCGTTCGGCAAGGATGGCTACTTCGCTTTCAGGAAGGTCAGGCATCATGTTTTGCCAAATTTGGAGGCGCGTGGCAAGGTCGGGCTTATGGAAATTGATCTTATAAAGGAAACGACGCTCAAAGGCTGAATCCATGTTTTGCGTCAAGTTGGTCGTGGCCATCATGATGCCATCCAAGGTTTCCATCTCTTGCAGGATGATGTTTTGTAGCGTATTTTCCATTTGGTCAACAGCATGAACGGCGTTGGTTGAACGTTTTGCAATGATACCGTCAGCCTCATTGAAAAGCAGGATGGGTTCCTTATCGCAGTAGTCCACGAAATTGCGGTAACGGTCAAAGACGGCTTTTACTTTTTTCTCGCTTTCACCCACCCACATGCTTCGCAGTTCCGATAGGTTGACTTGCATGATGTTTCGTCCTGTAGCGCGAGCAATTTGCAGCACGGTCTCCGTCTTTCCCGTGCCGGGTGCGCCATACAGGAGGCAAGCAAAGCCGCTGCGCATCCCTCGTTGCTTCATCCTGAGCCTGATGTCACTGAAGGATGTCGGTTGCAGCAGGCTTTTCAGTCGTTCTATTTGGGCTTGGTCGTTCGCATTATAGTACAGCCGTTTCTCGGCAATGCTTGTGGCCAAGGTAAGTTCGTCAAGGTCAACAGGTGCCTGTCTGAGGCGTTTTTGGGGCAGCAAGGTTTCTTTGGCATGGTCGGTCAGCCGGAAAGTGTCGCCTGAAAAAAGCTCTCGGCCAGCAGGTTCCACCAACTTGTCAACGATGAGCCGATGCTGGCCATTACGTAGCTGATTAAACTCCGCCTTTGCTTGCCGCTCGTTGTTGTAAAGGTCGTCAATATCCCGATACTCCAAGCTTTCTTCTTGGTCGATAAGCGTACTTAGACAGAACTTTAGCAACAAGACAATCTCTTTGTCTTCGAGATCCATCCTATCAAGTTTCTTGGCAAAGTCTAACTGTGGATTTGCCTTGATGAGTTCGCGAATGTCATAGACGAAACCCTCAAAGTTGCCTCCTTTCTCTTCCATTTCCTTGAAAAGCGTGTCCAAATGCAGAATGAATGCATCGAAGTCAAGGTTGCCTATTTCTTGCCGCTCAATCTCCTTGTCGTACAGCAGGCAGTTAAGGATTTCTTCTGGCACAAAGTAGCTTTCGTCGTTAAACAAGGCTTTTTTCCCAGTGACTCGGATGAGCCTCGCCTGTTGCAGGGCTTTCAAGTCGGGAGAGAGTCGTAGCATATCGAGGTTTTCGCAGCCAAGATGCCGTTTGATGTCGGAGAGCGAACAGTCGTCGTTGTAGGATGAGCTGGCGATGATGGCGAACAGGGTGGCCTGCGCCTTGCTGACACCCAGTTTCTTTGACAGCCTTTCAAGCGGTTGGGCGTTTTCAGTCATGAATTGGCTGCTCATTTTGCAGTCTTCCGAGGCGTTGACAATCTTTTCGATGTCAAGCAATGAGGTTGATTTTGCTTTCATGATGCTTTTGTTTTGTTGATTTCATCGGCAAAACAAAAACAAAACTCTGCCATTTTCAGGCAGAGTTGGGTAGGGTGTTCGAAAAAGGTGAAAAACTTGTTTCTGGTGAGTGGCAAGTTGTGAAAATGAATAGGGAATGACTGCTTAATCAATAGGTCTAATGCTCATTCTGTAAAACTTAAGATCAATGCCTAATTCTGGGCAGCAATTCAAGGCGGATTTTACGGTAGAAACATTTGTACTATTCTGTAATTTTTGAGACATGAGGATAATGGCTTTTACCTTTTTATCTTTATTATTATCTTTGATGTTTTCATTTTTTACTTGGTCAATATAGTATAGTACTTGTCCGACTACTTTATAGTCTGAATCATTCTTTTTGTTTTCAATTATGACATAGTTATCCTTGTCATCTCTACATAAAATGTCTATTCTTTTTCCATTAATTGGGTATTCTCTAGAACAGTTGTGTAATTCTGGGGCAATTTTTTTAATATGTGTAGGCGTAGAAAGATAGTCGCTTAATGCATTTTCGTCGTTTGGCTGTATTTCAAAAGAATCATCATCAATAGGAATTTCTTTTCCCTCATCAAATATTTTTACATCTATCATAAAATATCGCGTTTCAATGTCGCTGCTGTTTGCTTGTATTGTTTGACTATTGGAATCTCCTTCACATAATGTTTTTATAAGAATTCCATGGACATGTTCAATGTTGATACCATGTTTATTGCTTACTAATTTGATGTGATCATGCATCGTCTGCTTGTCCTTTTCGACTTCGATAACAATTAAGTCGTTGGTTAGCTTGTCTTTACAAAGTAATCCAATATTATGTTTTTTTCCTGTATCGGTTTTTATCTCATAGTTCAAAGCTTTTCTTTTATTGTATGGCTCTAATTCCGGAAAAACCTTTGATATGTGATTATAAACCACTTGAAGAACGGAATAGTCCGATACGATTCGTTTACTTGCATTGTGGTTTTTTACGCCTTCTGGAAGGATTTCCCATTCTTTCTTGCTTTTATTGTTAATGATAAAATGGCGTCTTTGTAAAGAGCTCTCTCTGCCTGCAACCATGTGATAGAAGGCTTTCACAGTAGGGTTGTGCTGTTCTTTTTCTTCACGCTCCTCCTGCGAGAGATTGAGTTCGTTTGCTAACTTAATAACAATGTCGGCATGAGGAAGCGAGTTGTATTCTTGTAGTATAGATAGGATAAGTCTATCGATTAATGAGGTTTCGAATAGTTTCATGATTTCACATATTGCTGATAAGAGGTTATATGCTTATTTTTGTAATTCCTTTTTCTTTGTTAATTCTTGGCAAAAGTACAAATTTCCATCCATCCTGATACAAATCTCAAACTCAAACTCGCTCACGTAAACAAGGTCATAGAGGCTGAAATGTCGGTTGTCATAGAGGTTGTGGAAAGGATAAGTCACCATGTGTGAGGCATCAAATGCTTCTTTGGCGTTCATCTTATATGTCAGTTAAAGCTTTCTTTCTCCTCAACCATAATAGTGGTTTCCATGGGCATGTGAGGTGCAACGCTGTGTTGTCAATATCAAGCGTGTACTTGATGGTGTCTCCCGGTCTCAGTTCATAACGGTCATAAAGTTTGCTCAATCCTAAGACGCGGTTGAATTTGGTTGCACAAAGTTGATGCGTGTGGGTGCGGTCATCAACGATGACGACTTGCTGCGGAACTTGTGGGTATTGTGCCCAAAACTCAGGAGGCATAGTAAAAGTCCCGTAGTGGATTTCCCATCTGTCCAATGTCTTTTGTTTTCTGTTTCTCAGTTCCATTTCTGTAGATTTTATTGATTGTTAGAATTATTGAAAGCACTGATACATTGCTTGTGTCTCTTTGGCTATATTATCCTCAACAAAGCCATCCCAATCGAAAGGCGTGGGCAAAACAAATTGGAAGCCAAGGTTGAGGTCGGTCATGTCGCAAAGCGTTTCATCTTCGATGGGTAGATGATGGCGTTCATAATAAGCGTGTTCCTTGATGAGGTTGCTGCCCATAGTGGCAAGTCGTTCATCAAACTGAAGCTGTTCGTCTTTGGCTTGGTACCAGATGCCGTGAATCAGCCTTTTCTCTGTTCCGTTCACCCAATAGACGGCGATTTCGTTGAAAAGGTTGTCGTCGAAAATCATCTTTCCGATGCGTGTCTTTGCTTTGCTACAGCCAGCGTGAAAGTAGGTTTGTAGGTCAACTTGCGCCTGTTGGTCTGTGCTGTAACAGTCGCCTAAAGCTTCGTATAGCACATCAATTACACTTTGATAGAAGCTGAAGGCTTCTTTTCGTGCCTTGCTGAGGTCGGCATCCGCAAAGGTTTTGTTGATACTGCAAAGGTTGTCTTTCTTTGCTTCGTGATAGTTCGCGTTGTGCATTTGTTCTTTCCAGAACAGCCCATGCACGAGGTAATAAGATTTCTTCTTGTCCATAGCGGTGTTGTTTTGAATTCGGTGCAAAACAACCCCCTTACTCTGCCGGATTCAGGCAAAGTGGAATTTTTTTTCAAAAAGCAATTTGCGACTGCCCAGTTGGGCAAGTCGCTTAAATAAGAATTGTTTTGTGAGTTTTGTCAGTTTTGTGACAACAGCACCTGCTCGATAGCCACAGGGAAATACGCCTTCTCCAATTGGTGGATCTTAGCCGCCAGGGAGTCAGGCGTTTCTTTTTCGCTTAAGGTGACGTAGGCCTGGAGGATGATTTCACCGTTGTCGTACACCTCGTTGACGTAGTGGATGGTGATGCCCGAGAAGGCTTCCTTGGCGGCCACCACGGCTTCATGCACATGCTCCCCATAGAAGCCTTTTCCACCGTATTTCGGCAACAGGGCAGGGTGAATGTTAACGATCTTTTTCGGGAAGGCCTTGACCAGGTTTTCTGGAATCTTCCATAGGAAACCGGCCAGCACTATAAGGTCAACATGAAGACCTTGCATCTCTTTGATGAAGGCCTCGCTTTTGAATTCCTCTCTGGTGATCATGCGCAGTGGAATACCTAGGTTTTTCGCCCTTTCGATGGAATAGGCTTTGGGATTGTTGCACACCACGTTGACGATTTCAACGTCTTTGTTGTCGGCGAAATACTCGGCAATGCGCTGCAGGTTGGTGCCGTTGCCGCTGACGAATATGGATAGTCTTTTCATTCTCTGTATCTTATGGTTACGGTTTCGTTTCTGCCCAAATCAAACCACACCAAATAGCCTTCGTCCACCTTGCGGAAATCGATGGTTTTGCCTTCCACGATGATGGGCTTGGTGCAAAGCAGGGTCAGGCCTTTGATGGCTTCCCCGGTGTTGGTCAGTTGTATGGTCTTATTGTTGCAAATCAGGTATTCGATTTTTTGTAGTTTCTCGTAATAGCTGAGGTATTGCTCCACCGTGGTAGGCAGGATCTTCTTCTCGTCGCGGAAATGGGCGAGCTGGCTCAGCGCGAAGTTGAATCCTGGCATAGCTACTGCAGTGCCATTTTCATTATACTGCCAGAAGGCACGATGGGGATCGCTCCAGGCAGGATAAATGTGGGTGATGAACACATTGTGCTGGTCCACAAGGCGTTGCAGGCGAATGCTGTCAAAATAGAAATACCATTCCTTGTCTTCGTTCACTTCCAGGGTCGAAGGCGTGGCCCACAGCAGGAAGTCCTTGTCGCCATTGGGCAATGTGGTGATCTGACGGTTGGGCAGGGCGTCGCCGAAGCCGTCAAAAGGCTGTACGAAATGTCCGTCGAAGTTATGACTCTCCATACGGTTCTCTTCGTAGTAGGCGTTCCAGAGGTAGCGCACGCCGTTTTTCTTCCATAGCTCGGCGGCATATTGGGGCGATTCGGGCAGTAAGCCGTCGCAAACCAAGTCTTCGCGGTTTTTGTCGGGACCGTTGTTGTAGCCATGGTCAATCCAACTCTTGGTGTCGAACTGCCGCCTCATGAAGCGCATAGCCTTGGGGAACTCGCTCGGGATGGTGGTGTAGACCTCGGGCGAGTGCAGACAAATCTCAAAACCTTCTTTCTTTAAGGTTTTCAATAACTTATAGAATTCTTTGTCTGTTTTGATGGTAGCTACGGGCCCAGGGAATTTGCCCTTGCTAATTTGTTCGTTGGTCACGTTGTCAGGATTCCAATAGAACACGCTCTTCGTGACAGGGATGTTGAAATAGCAAAAACCGCCAACGGCATCTTTGGGTTTGGTAATGTTTTCATTTCCAAAGAGTACGGCACGATGGGTGCGGATATCTGTCCAATCGGCGTGTTCGGTGAAGATGAAGGCGCTTTGATAGCCGTCCCAAACGGGCATGAGGCGGGGAAGGTCTTCGGGAGCTTTATGAAACAGGTTGAACTCGCCTGTCAGCACTTCGCCCGCTTTGACGTTACGGTAGGAAATGTCCTCGAAATAATCCGAAGTGTCGTTGCGCATGGGGAAATGTACCAGCGGATGGTCGCGCCAGTAGTCGATGTTGAAACAGGCGGTGCGGTTCTCCATGTCCAATTGTAGCGAGGAAATCTCCGTGTTGTGGTAGGTGCTGAATCCGATGTTGTATTTTATTGTAAATCCTTCTCTGTCTAGGTAATACGATGATTGAAGATGGGTGCTGTCAATGTGTTGGTTGCGGCGGTAAACGGTGATTTCTCCTTTTTCTGGCAGAGACAGAACAAAAGCCAATCGAATCAGTTTGACATCTTTCTTGAACCGCGTTTTGGTCGTGATTTTTCGACCGAAATTAGGTTGGAAATCCCATCGATCCTTAAGTTTATAGGATTCATCCCAAATGATGTCCCTTTGGATGTCGATTTCTGCAATAGTAGGGTCGTTGACAGTGTCGCCATCGGCATTGATATATTCAACGATAGGCTTTAAATCATACCAGTAATCGTATTGTAACTCATAATATAAAGAGTCTTGCTCGGTAGATGGAGCTGTATTTCGTTTAATATCAGGTTGATAGCTCGGTAAAACATCGGCTTCGATTTCCAATTCTGCATCATCAAAAACCAATAATTCCTTGGCTTTGTTCCAAACATAAACCTTGATTTCGCTGCCTTGTGTATAGCTGGCGGGGAAGTTGAAATCGAGCTCTACCCGCGACCATTCGGCGGTATCATTCACATAATCCGCAAGGGGGTAGGCAACCCAATAACGGTTGCGGATTGTGTCGTCGATGCTTACCACAATGTCGGCTTGGGAGTTGGCATCGGCCTTGAATAAAAAGTCGAGTTTGCAGTTGACATTTTGGTTAGGGTATTCCAAACCCGCATTAATGCCGACTCCTAATCCGTATTCATGTATGGTGTCGCAGATGCAGACGTGATTCTCTTCCGCCGCGCTGCTGTCTGCAACAATATGGAGGTTAATCCATGGCGTATTCCATTCCAGGCGGTTCTCGAAGTCGTTGGTGTACACTTGTGCCTTGGCCATGAACGAGGTGAACACGGCCGCACAAAGCAAAATGATTCTGGTGTAAGACCTCATCGGTGTTTATTTTCGGCAAAAATAGCGTTTTTGCGATGATTTCAACTTCGCTCTCGGCAAAAAAATCACGATGCCGATATTATATTAATAAGGTGTGACGAGGAACGGCTTCGATGGCGATAAAAAATGCCTTATTTTGACCTCGAAATCATGAAAGATTTCCTGTAAACCTCGGTCAAAATATGGCCTTTTGGTGGGGAGAGGGCACTTTTTTCTCTCCTAGACAATGCTTTTTTATAAAATTATACACTTTTTATATGTTGATAATCAGCATGATATAAAAAAGTTTCAAAAAATCAAAAAAATATGTTGCACGTAATGAAAAAAGCAGTACTTTTGCACCCGCTTTCGGAAGGAACGAGGGGGAGACGAGAGGGGATCCGGAAAGCGAGTTCTTTGAAAGTCTGAGGCCAGCACAAGACCAGCGGCGCGGGAGCGCCGCGAGGCAAGGAACCTTTAAGGAAGGAAACACCAAAGAGAACATCAAGGCGGAACCCGAGATTCAGAGTAAGAACATTAAGAAAGACAATAGTACAACGAAGAGTTTGATCCTGGCTCAGGATGAACGCTAGCGGCAGGCCTAATACATGCAAGTCGTACGGTAAATGTCCCTTCGGGGACATGAGAGTGGCGGACGGGTGCGTAACGCGTATGCAACCAGCCCCCTGCAGGCGGACAGCCGGTGGAAACGCCGGATAATACGCCATGCGACCGGGGGGAGGCATCTCCTCCCGGCCAAAGCGGTGACGCGGCGGGGGACGGGCATGCGTGCCATTAGATAGTCGGCGGGGTGACGGCCCACCGAGTCCACGATGGCTAGGGGATCTGAGAGGACG
>Ga0265298_10010549_pt1 | contig 10918 bp, 10 predicted proteins | sample AusTroGonzalo_MG_3_FD_193486 | JGI IMG/M metagenome (GOLD analysis project Ga0265298, IMG submission 193486) | Bovine rumen microbial communities from tropical cattle in Woodstock, Queensland, Australia - Gonzalo_01 | ecosystem: Host-associated > Mammals > Digestive system > Stomach > Rumen ...
CGAGGTGGAGACGCCTATCCTGATTGGTTCAACTCCCGAGGGTGCCCGCGACTTCGTAGTGCCCAGCCGCATGAATCCTGGACAGTTCTATGCATTGCCCCAGAGCCCACAGACGCTGAAGCAGCTGTTGATGGTATCAGGTTTCGACCGCTACTTCCAGATTGCCAAGTGTTTCCGCGACGAGGACCTGCGTGCCGACCGTCAGCCTGAGTTCACGCAGATTGACTGTGAGATGTCATTTGCTGACCAGGAGGATGTGCTGCAAATTTTTGAGGACCTGGCACGCCACCTGTTTAAGGAGATTCGTGGCGTAGAGCTGCCCGAACTGGAGCGTATGACATGGCATGAGGCTATGCGTCGCTTTGGTAGCGACAAGCCCGACTTGCGCTTCGGCATGGAGTTTGTAGAACTGATGGACGTGCTGAAGGGTACGGGCGAGTTCCCCGTATTCAACGAGGCAGAATATATTGGTGGTATCGTAGTGCCTGGATGTGCTGACTACACCCGCAAGCAGCTGGACCAGCTGACCGACTTTGTGAAGCGTCCGCAGGTGGGTGCCAAGGGCTTGGTATATGTGAAGTTCAATAGCGACGGTACGGTGAAGACTTCTATCGATAAGTTCTACCAGCCAGAGGTTTGGCAGAAGCTGAAGGAGAAGACGGGTGCCAAGGATGGCGACCTCGTGCTGATTCTCAGTGGCGATAAGGCTAACAAGACACGCACACAGCTCTGTACGCTGCGTCTGGAGATGGGCGACCGTCTGGGACTGCGCGACAAGAATGTGTTTAAGTGCCTCTGGATTGTAGACTTCCCTCTCTTCGAGTGGAGCGACGAGGAGCAGCGCCTGATGGCTACGCACCATCCGTTCACGCTGCCTAATCCAGACGATATCCCCTTGCTGGATACTGCTCCTGAGAAGGTGCGCGCCGTGGCTTACGACTTCGTATGCAACGGTATCGAGGTGGGCGGTGGCTCACTGCGTATCCACGACGGCAAGCTGCAGGAGAAGATGTTCCAGATTCTGGGCTTCACACCAGAGCGTGCCATGGCTCAGTTTGGCTTCCTGATTAATGCCTTCAAGTACGGAGCACCTCCTCACGCTGGACTGGCCTTCGGTCTGGATCGCTTTGTCAGCATCATGGCTGGCCTGGACAGCATCCGCGACTGCATCGCATTCCCCAAGAACAACAGCGGGCGTGACGTGATGCTTGATGCCCCTGGTGAGCTGGATCCCAAGCAGTTGGAAGAACTGCAGCTGAAGGTGGAACTACAGGCTGAAGAGAAGGAAAACTAATCTTTCGGAGCAGAGTTTTGAGCTAATTGACGTAAGTCAAGAATTAAGCGAATTATTCTTAAAAGCAAGTATTTAGCGGACAAAAAAACGGAAAAAGTTGTTAAATTTGCACCGCAAAGATAGGAACACTATTAAAGCATATTAATTTTTACAACTATGGCAGAAAAGAAAACTACAAAGAAGGCTGCTGCTCCTAAGGCTGAGGCCCCCAAGAAGGCAACCGTAAAGAAGGCCGCTGCTCCTAAGAAGGCTGCAGCTCCTAAGAAGGCAGCTATTGCTGTGAATGCTGAGAATGCTGGTTTCAAGGCTGGTGATGTTTATCAGGCTCTGGCTGCTGCTGGCAAGGCTCTTACCGTTAAGGAAATCGCTAAGACTGCTAAGATTAGCGAAGAGGAGACTCTGCTGGGTCTGGGCTGGCTCTTCAAGGAGGGCAAGCTGGCTACTGCTGACGACAAGATTACTCTGGCTTAAATCCGGGGTATTTGAGAACGATAGAAAAAAGGCTGGTGTGCTATACGGCGTACCGGCCTTTTTTTACGTGAAAAGCCTACCCCCAGCCCCTCCCATTGCAACGCCACACTTTGTACCTTTAGGTCAAAGAAAAAGGAGGGGAGATTCGGAGTAAATAAATATAAACGTGAGTTACGACCAACAGATACTGAAAATTCTCACTGAGGCTGGTGAGCGGGGTATAAGCGTGCAGAATATCAGCAGACACGTTTATAACCTGAACTGTACCTTTTTCCATCAGCCCGACTATGAGGAGGTGCGCAGCTATGTGCAGCAGTATCTGCTCAAGAATTCCAAGTCGCAACAGTCGCTTATTGAGAGTACTGGTCAGCGTGGCTACTACCGTCTGAATACGACGGGCTCAAAGGATGCGCAACAGCTGATGCTGATGTTTCGCGACGACGTAGTAGCTGACGAGGTGCAGCCATCGGTAGAGCAGGACCTATCGCTCGAATTATTTGATGGTGTGATATAGCTGGTGCAGCTGTTCGGCCGTATGGCGCCAGGAGAATAGTTTGGCGCGCTCTAATCCCACTTGCTTTTGCTGTTCGTAGAACGTCTGGTCGGTCTCCAGACGAAGCATCATCTGTGCTATCTCGTCGCTACGCTCAGGATTGATAAGGATGGCATCAGGACCACCAATCTCAGGCATCGACGAAGTGTTGCTGGTAATAACAGGCGTGCCGCAGGCCATTGCCTCTAACAAGGGGATGCCAAAACTCTCGCGTAGCGAGGTGTAGAGGAAGGCAAAGGCGTTGTTGTATATCTTGGGCAACTCGCTATTGGGAATATAGCCAGGCATGTCGAGCATGGGAAGGATATTCTCAATGTGGTTGCGACTGACGATGTCGTTGAGATAGTTGCGGTCGAGGTCGGCCATCAGCAGGCGACGCTTTACAGCAGACTGCTCCAGATATTTGGAGTAGGCCACCAGCGTGCGCTCCGTATTCTTCTTAGGGTCGGTATTGCCGAGGAAGAAGAAGGGGGACTCAGAGGTGAGAGGTGAGAGGTGAGAGGTGAGAGGTCGGAACCAGTCGTTGTAGCCATTGTATATCATCGCCATGCGCTCTTCGGGGATGCCCAGTTTGCGGATGATGTTGTCTTTCTCAAAGTTGGAGACGGTGATGATGCGCTGACACTTGGGGAGAATGCGGGGCACTACCAAGCGGCGATAGAACCAGCCCATATTCTGATAGAGCGACTTATTGCTTTTATCGCGAGGCTCCAGGAAGATAATGTCGTGAAGAGTGAGCACCAAGGGAATATCGCACCAGATGGGTGCCGTATTGCTGGTACAATGCAACAGTTCTACACCATATTTCTTGGCAGCACGAGGCAGTGCCCACTGTTCCCAAAGCGGGTAGGAGGGACAATGCAACTCAATGATGTGGACGTTGGCAGAATCCTCTACACAACGGTCTTCGCCAGGCTTCACAAATACAAAGTATTCGTCGTCAGTCTGCATCTGTTGCAGTTCCTTGATTTCCTGCAAGACGACATAGTCCATGCCGTGCTTGTTCTTGCGGAAAATGCGTTGAGCCTCGATACCTATCCTCATAATTTACTATTTGACGATTTACTATTTATTTGAGGATTTTGATGATTTTTGCTGGTACGCCACCCACAACGGTGTTGTCGGGTACATCCTTAGTAACCACAGCACCTGCAGCTACCACACAATGGTTGCCAATAGTGACGCCAGGCAGAATGACGGCATTGGCACCAATCCATACGTCGTCGCCAATAATTACAGGCTTCGTGCTGACACCCTGCTCGTCGATGCGCTTGGTGCTGTCGTCGAAGTTATGGTTCAGGGCCGTCACCGTGATGCCTTGTGCCAGGTTGACGTGGTTGCCAATGCAGACAGGACCAATGACGGTGCAGTGGATGCCGATGCGGGTATAGTCGCCAATGGTGACGTCGCCCACGGCATTGTTGATGCAGCAGAAGGACTCAATGACGCTACGCTTGCCCAACCAGAAACGACGATAGGGTGGCGTATCCATGCGCACGCTCCAATAGATCTTCGACCTGCTGCCACGATGCTGGTAGAGCGGTGCCAACAAGCGGATGTACCATCGTGGACGGGCGTCGCGCTGGTTCATGATGAGGTAGTCAAGGAATCGCTTTATGTTAGGACTTGACTTTAATCCCTGTCTGATGTCTTCTTTATCTTTCATCAATCAGTTGTTTCCATTGGTTAATAATCGTATCTATATTGAATCGAGCGGCAATCTCAAGTGCCTGCTTCGACTTATCCTGCCAATCGAGTTGGCTAGCTGTCAGCATCTGACGCGCCAAACCGTTGACATCTCCATTGACGTAGTAAAGACCGAAGTCGCCCATAATCTCCTTGCTGGTAGGCAGGTTAGACGACACTACAGGCAATCCGTGAGCCATAGCCTCTACCAATACCAGTCCGAAGCCCTCCCAGCGTGACGACAACACATAGACCTGTGCATCGTGGTAGTATTGCTGGATATGGTTGGTGAAGGGATGGATGTGGATGCGCTCTTGCAGGTGGTACTCCTTGATGAGCTGGCGATAGTAGGGTTCTTCTACGCCTTCGCCCACAATATCGAGCATCCACTCGTTGTCGTGCTCAGCAAAGATGCGGAAGGCTTCTATCAGCAGGTCGAAACCCTTATGAAGATGCGAGAAGCGTCCTACTGCCAGGAACTTCTTCGACGTGCCCTCTGAAGGTGCGTCGGGAACCAGCGTCAAGGGATTGTAGATAACCTCTGTGGGGAGGTGGTATTTCTGTGCGTCGTCGTGACAGAGCACCAGCGCTTTGTCGAGCTTGGCCAACTGGTACTCATAATGCTTGCAGAGCTCAGGACCGATGTATAGCGAGCCCTCGCCAAAGAGTGCCTCGTAGGAGTTGTGTACCCATCCGATGAGGCGCACCCCTTTCAGGTGGCTACGACAGGTGGCCAGACGAATGGCCAGAGAGGCGTGGACACCAATGATGACATCGTAGTTGCCAGCCTTGAGTTCCTTCCATAGCGCTTTACGCTGCTCGCGAGGAAACGAACTGTGAGCATAGATGTCGGAGGTGAGCCGTATCTGTGGCAGATGGCGACGATAGAGGTAGCTGTAAGCCTTGCAGAAGTAATGCTTCCACCGTGCTACTTTAGGAAAAGTAAAGAAGCGGTAGTGGATGTCGGCATCTTTCAGATCATAGAATGTGGTGTCTTTCTGCTCCGGCTTGTCTTTGGTGACGATGGTCACATCATAGTCTTTCGCCAATTCCTTGGCAATCACCGCCGTCACTCGCTGAACACCGCCAAACGAGAAGATGGAGTCGGTCAGAAAGCAGATTCTTTTCATTTCAGTGCACAAAAATACGGATAAATCTTGATTAATCCAAATTTTCTTCGTAATTTTGTGGCATACTTTAAGAATTATGCGAATACTGTTCCTGACATATCACGGCTTTGAGGAGGCCAGCGGTATCTCGAAGAAGATGTTGGCACAGATTAAAGGCTTGCGGCAGAATGGTCATGAGGTGCACGTGTGCTATTACGACCTTGCTGCCGATGGTTCGCGCTGTCGCTATGTTGACGGACAGGTGATTCGTAACTATGGCAAAGGTCGCTGGGCCACGCTCCTGCAACGTATGGACTATCGCTGCGTCAACGACTATTGCAGAGAGCACCAGATAGAGTTGGTGTATGTGCGCTGCTTTATGAATGCCTCACCGTTTGTGGTCAGCTTGTTCAAACGCTTGCAGGCTGACGGCATCAAGGCAGTGATGGAGGTGCCTACCTATCCGTATGATGGAGAGTTCGCCTCGTTGCCCTTAAAGTACAGGATGGAGCACATCATCGACAAGCTGTACCGCAACCAGTTGGCATCGTATATGAACGCCATCGTTACCTTCTCTGACGAACAACAGATCTTTGGTCAGCGTACCATCCGCATCAGCAATGGTGTTGACTTCGATACCCTGCCGTTGCATCAGCCACCTCTCCTTCAGGAGAGGGCAGGGGGAGAGGCTCTCCATCTAATCGGCGTGGCAGAGGTGCATCCTTGGCACGGCTTCGACCGCGTGCTGACGGGTTTGGGAGAATACTACCAGAAGGGTGGGGAAGAGCAGGTGCTGTTCCATATCGTTGGTGGCGTAAGCGAGCGCATGATGCAAGAGTTCCGTGCTATCATGGAGCAATACCACATAGCGGATAAGGTCATCTTCCATGGTAAGCTCTTTGGTGAAGCGCTTGATGAGGTGTTTAGCCGGTGCCAGTTTGCTATTGGTTCGCTGGCGCGCCATCGTAGTGGCATTAGCCGTATCAAGACGCTGAAGAACAGAGAATATGCTGCTCGTGGCATTCCCTTTATCTATAGTGAAGAGGATAGTGACTTCGACCAGCAGCCCTACGTGCTGAAGGCACCGGCTGATGAGTCGCCTATTGATATTGCTGGCATCATCCGTTTTCTCGACAGTCATCAGGAGCAACCTGCCGACATCCGCAGGAGTGTTGAGTGCCTGTCGTGGAAGACGCAGATGCAGCGAGTGTTAGACCAACTATAATAAGAATACTAAAACCTGACGAAATATGATACCTAAGATTATCCATCTTTGTTGGCTCAGCGGTGATGCCTATCCTGCTAAGATTGCCAAGTGCATTGACTCGTGGAAGAGGTTTCTGCCCGACTACGACATCATGTTGTGGGATACCAACCGCTTTGACTTGAGTCGCTCGCAGTGGGTGCGTGAGGCTTTCGAACACAGAAAGTATGCCTTTGCTGCCGACTATATCCGCTTCTATGCGCTCTATCACTTTGGTGGTGTGTATCTGGACTCTGATGTAGAGGTGTTGCGTAGCTTCAACGACCTGCTCGACCTGCCGTATTTCGTGGGTGCTGAGAAGGCGCAGACTCCTGAGGCAGCCATCATTGGTGCTGAGAAGGGATGCGACTGGATCAAACAATGTCTTGATTATTATGACAATCGACCTTTCGCGAAAGCCGACGGTAGTCTGGATATCCGCAAGCTGCCAGAGATTATGGTGGAACAGATAGAGAAGCTCAAACCACTGCGCGTGCTGAGCATCGACGACAGTCTGAAGATTCGTCAACTTGATATGCAGCAGGAGGTGTTGGAGTTCAACGATGCCTTCTTCTCGCCTAAGGTGTTCGACTCTCGTGAGGTGGAGATAACGCCCTATACCTATGCTATCCACCACTATCAGAACTCGTGGTTCTCGCCCAAGGCCAAGGCTTACTATCGCTTCCGTGCCTTCTTGGTGAAGCTCTTTGGCTTGGGCTTTGTGCGTAAGGCGGAGAAGCTGCTGATGCCGTGGAAATTCAGATAATGTGAGAGTACACGCTATGGGCAGAATACTTTTCGTTCTTAGGTCGTTTGCGATGCTCGCTGGTACTGAACGCGTGGTGAGCAACAAACTCAACTGGCTTGCCGCTCATGGGTATGAGGTGGCACTGGTAACGTACGAGCAGGGTAGTCACCCTTTGGCTTTTGAGTTGCATCCAGCCATTCGCGTTACCGACCTCGACGTGCGTTTCTTTACCACCAATCATCTGCCACTCTATCAGCGCTATATCACCTATCGGCGCATGAAGCAGCAGTTTCGCCAGCGTCTGCAAAAGGTGGTTGATGAGTTCTGCCCTGATGTCATTATGACTACCGCCTATTCGTTGAAGATTGCCGACGAGATACTGAAGGTAAGCGGTAAGGCTCATCTGGTGATGGAGTCGCATGAGACCTGCTCGACGGTGATGAAGGCATATGACTATCGTTCTCGCCCGCTGATGCGATTAGTGGCACAGTGGTACGACAGAAAATACTATAGGATAGTTAACCATTTTGACCAACTGGTAACACTGACAAAAGGGGATGCCTTTGAGTGGCGACGCCATGTGAAGATTCCTGTCTGCGTCATCCCCAATCCGCTGATGTACTATCCTGCCACGCTTCCTGAGAAGACGGCGACAACGCACCGCTTTATCTCAGTAGGAAGACTGGAGCGAGCCAAGGGTTTTGACCTATTGATAACAGCTTTTGCACGTATTGCTGAGCAGTGCATAGACTGGTGTCTGGATATCTACGGACATGGTAGTGAGGAAGCCGCTTTGCGAGCACAGATAGCACAATACGGGTTGGAAGAACGCATCATTATCCATCAGCCTACGCCCCATATCTATGACGCCTATCAGCAGAGCGACTGCTATGTGCTCAGCTCTCGCCACGAGGGTTTTGGTATGGTGCTGTTGGAAGCAATGGCTTGCGGGCTGCCGTGTGTGGCTTTCGATTGTCCCTACGGTCCTGGCGAGATTATTAAGAATGGTGATACGGGATGGTTGGTAAGCAATGGTGATGTAGAACAGTTGGCCGAGCGCCTTCAGTGGGTTGCTACTCACGAGGCCGAGCGCCTTGAGCAGGGACAGACAGCGCGTCAGCAGGTTCTTCTGTATGAGAACGATGCTGTCATGCAGCAGTGGGTAGACCTGTTCAATTCATGGTCTTAGTGACGGAAACGCTTGATTCTCTTTAGTAGTTGACGAATGCTGTAGTTGGCATCGATATACGTGTGGGGCATTTTCCAAAAGAGGAAGGTTGAGAGCCGCTGTCTCCACGTATTATGGAATGCAATATCTGGAGCTTTCTCTTTCAGGAAATCCAACAGGGGCCAACGGTCCTTCGCACAAGGAATGCTGTATGCGATGAGGCTAATCAAGAACAGGAAACTGACATAGATATTGTTCTGCAGCCGCCGTAAGGTCTCTGGCGCGTGTCCTTCCCAACGTGTCAGCTTCCACGTCTCACTGATAGAGATACACAAATCCTTACCTTTCTCTGTTGAGAAGTAGCGCGTGGCCGACTCGTGCCCCATGCGGTAGATGTTGAGCAGAAGATTGGTCTTCACACACTTCTGAGCCTTTAGGTAACACTCCTGGATAAAGGGCACGTCCTGATAACGGATGCCAGGATAGAACGTGATATGATGCTCAGTAATGAATTCCCGTCTGAAAAGCATGCGCCACACATAGCTATGGTAGGGAGTATAATCCTCCAGATACATCTGGGTGCCAGTCTTCTCCTCAGCCTGAAAGGCGGCTTGCTCCACTCCCTGATGCTGACTGATTTGCTCGTCGTTCATCACGATATAGTTGGCAGTAACGATATCGGCATGGCTCTCAAGAGCCTGTTCAAGTAGGGGAGCCAGACTGTTGTCAATGAGTATGTCATCAGAATCGGGCATGAAGATATAGGTGCCCTTGGCCATCTGGATACCGTTGTTGCGCACTACAGAGAGCCCCTGGTTCTGCTGGTGGATGATGCTAATGTTGCGATGTTGGCTGACGAGGTCGGCAATCACCTCTATGCTACGGTCTTTCGTTCCGTCGTCAATGACAAGTACCTCAAAGCGCTCTTCGTCTAGGCCTTGCCGATAGATACTCTCTATACTGGCGAGAATGTAGTTTTCAACATTGTATACTGGAACGATGATACTTAAATCCATAGTAGCGTAATGATTTAGCTTATTATGATGCAAAAATAAGTAAAATAATTGATTATTCAAAAAAAAAGTCGTATTTTTGCAATAGATATTACCTCTAACATCGAAAAAATACCTATGCTATGGCAAATTGGTACGACAAATATTCAAGTATCTACGGCAAGCCTTTCAGTGAGGTGCCCGAGGAAATAAAAATAGGTACGCGCGAGCGCTTGGCAGCCATGCAGAGCGACGAACCGCTGGCAAGTATCGTGGTAATAGCCTATAATGAGGAGACCCACCTGCAGGCCTGTCTGTGGGCTATCAGTGAGATACGTTGCAAGTATCCCGTTGAGATTATTGGTGTTGATAACGACTCTAAGGACCGTACGGCTGAAATCTTCGAAAAGTCGGGCATACCTTATTATACTGAGTACCAGCACTCCTGTGGTTATGCCCGTCGCTGTGGCCTTCAGCATGCCAAGGGACGCTTCTATTTCGATGTAGATAGTGATACCCTCTATCCTCCGCAGTATTATGAGATTATGCTGGAGCATCTGCTGAAGCCTGGTGTAAGTTGTGTATCAGCCACCTGGAGCTATTTCCCTGATGAGAACCACTCGAAGCTGGCGCTACGCTTGTTTGAGATGGCGCGCGATTTATTCTTGTGGGTACAGCACTTCAAGCGTCCGGAACTCAGCGTGCGTGGCTTGGTCTTTGCCTATAATGCTGACTATGGTCGTCAGGAACCCTACCGCGTAGATATTATCCGTGGTGAGGATGGTTCGATGGCACTGAACCTGAAGAAGTATGGCAAGATAGTCTTTGTGCGTGATCGTCGCTGTCGTGCTATTACAGGCTATGGTACTATTGGCAACCAGTCGATGTGGCAGAGCTTTGTGGATCATGTGCGCATCCAACTGCGAGGTATTACGCGCATCTTCCACTCTACCGACCATTACGATGATGCGGAAGATAATCTGGTGAAGAACAAGTAATGCCTGCGGTTAGATACGAATCAGCGTAGAACCGAGATTCCCCAATTGTACAACGTAGATTCCCTTGCCCAAGGTAGGCAAGGGTAGGGTGACGTTGGGTTGATTGGTGGTGATGGCAGTCTGATAGACGTGTGCGCCAGCCGTAGAATAAATGGTCAGTGCGATGGGCTCATTAGGAATCTTATCGAACTGGATGTGTAACTGTCCGCTTTGTGCCCAGATAGTGGCATCGTGAGGCTCATGACGGCTAACCTCCTTGATAGCCGTAACACCCAGAATGTCCAGCAATCCTGCATAGGCATCTATCTCACCATAGCCATATTTGTTGTTGGGATAGTCGAGATCTTCCTCTGGGTGGCGACTTGTGCGCTGCAGAACGCCTATGATATCTTCGCGCGTCAGGTCGGGCTTGGCCTGTAGCCAGAGGGCAATGATACCTGCTACCACAGGACATGACATCGATGTGCCTGACTCTGCATGCCAGGGATAGAGGCGTCCGTCGATTTCTGCGTTGGCTACATCATAGCCCGTTGATGTGGGATGCTCCTCACGATAGTAGCTGCTATAGGCGGAGATAACGTTGCGACCAGGAGCAGTGATTTCTGGCTTGAGGCGCCCGTCGAGTGTAGGACCAACTGAAGAGAAGGGACTCCACA
>Ga0265298_10010550_pt1 | contig 10918 bp, 11 predicted proteins | sample AusTroGonzalo_MG_3_FD_193486 | JGI IMG/M metagenome (GOLD analysis project Ga0265298, IMG submission 193486) | Bovine rumen microbial communities from tropical cattle in Woodstock, Queensland, Australia - Gonzalo_01 | ecosystem: Host-associated > Mammals > Digestive system > Stomach > Rumen ...
CTCGGACGACCAGGGCAGCGAAGTGATGGATGAGATCGAAGCCCGCATCGCGGAGCTTCTGCTCGAAAACCTGGGATCCGGCCAGCAGACCGTGAGCCTGGCCCTGGTCAACGAGATTACGGCACAACTGGGCATGCCCGACGGCAAGCCCGAAAAAGAATACCCCAATGAAAAGTATGAGGAGGAAAGTAACATGGAACCTGTAAAGAAACTCTATCTGGATGTGGAATCCCGCAAGATCGGCGGCGTGTGCAGCGGCCTGGCTGCCTATTTCGACATCGACGTGACCATTATCCGCATTGTTTTCCTGGCCCTGCTCATCTGCGGCAGCTTCGGCTTCTGGCTCTACCTGATCATCTGGATCGTCGCCCCCAAGGCGGTGACCCCGGCCCAGAAGTGTGAATTGCGCGGCCTTGCGCCGACCGCCGAAAACATGGCCCGTTTTACCGACAGCAGCAAATAAAGCCATGGAAGTCAATATCGAAAACGTACGCTCACAGATGCGGAAAGGGGTGCTGGAATACTGCATCCTGAGCATCCTGGACAAGCAGGAAGCCTACGCTTCCTCGATCATCGAGTCGCTCAAGTCGGCCGGCCTGATCGTGGTGGAAGGAACCCTCTATCCCCTGCTCATCCGTCTGAAGAACCAGGGCTCCCTGACCTATCGCTGGGAAGAATCCCCGCAGGGACCCCCGCGCAAATACTATTGCATCAGCGAGGACGGCCGCACGATGCTCGGCGCGATGGACGCCTCCTGGGAAGATCTGGTCGAAACCATTAAAACTTTGAAGCAATGACAGAAGTTCAGAAAGTCAGTATCGGAGGATATGCCTTCACACTCGAAGTGGAGGCCTACGACATCGTCAAGCGTTATCTCGACGAACTGGAAGCCCACTATTCGCAGCGGGAGGGCGGCTCGGAAGTGATGGAAGGAATCGAGGAAAGGATGGCGGAACTGCTCTACGAGAAGTGCGGCGACGACGGCGTGGCTTCGGTGAGTCATATCAACGAGGTCATCGAGACCCTGGGCCGTCCCTCGGCCATCGAGTCGGACGGAGATCCCGATCCCAAGAAGGAAAGCGTGCCGGGCGAGGTCCGTCGCGAAGGCAAGAAACGGCTCTACCGCGATCCGACCAACAAGATGCTGGGCGGTGTGTGCAGCGGACTGGCGGCCTATTTCAAAATCGACGTGGTGATCGTCCGCATCATCTTCCTCGGCCTGTTCGTGCTGGGAGCCACCCTCAGCGGGACCATGCACAGCTGGCATGTCCACAGCTATGGCGGTTTTGTCGTCCTGGCGTATATAGCCCTCTGGATCGCGATGCCCGAGGCCAAGACCGTGAAGCAGCGCTGGGAGATGGGCGTCACCAATCCGCCGGCCGGCAACAAGCCATCGGGCAGCGAACTGGGCAGTGTGCTGCGTATCATCATCGGGATCGTGCTCTTGCTGATGGGCGTGTCAGGCCTGACCTTCGGCTTCACGGCGCTCTTCGGCCAGCACATCTTCGACTGGTCGCCGCTCGATGAAGTATGGGAAGAAGCGACCCGCGAGGTGCCGGGCATGGTGAGCCTGCTCGCAACCCAGATCTACCGGATTGTCCTTGCCCTGATCTATTTCCTGCCGATGGTGGGCATGACCTATGGCGGCATCATGATGGTCTTCGACCTCAAATCGCCGAAATGGCGCCCAGGCCTGGTGATCTTCCTGCTCTGGGTAGTGGCGCTGGTGGTCTTCATCGTGCTGACCATCATGGGTGTGGTCAACACCGAAGTTTTCCATTAGCAGCGTATCCGCTATTTCCAGAAGCGGGCCGTGATATCTTCGAGGTTCCCGCCACTGACACGGTACAGCCGTTGGTTGGTGGCGGGATTCTTGAGTCCGCCCAGTGCTTCGACGTAGGGTCCGGTCTTGACGTAATCGAAATGGTCGAGGCAGATGCCTTCGGGGAGATTCGGGCGGCCCGACCACCAGGCGCTGCGAAGGCCCATCTCCTGCTTGATGAAGGCGCAGAGGCGCTCTACGGCGGCCGGATCGGCATCCCCGCCCATCAAGCAGAGGCAGGTCACTTCGCCGGCATAATCGGCATGGATCAGGCGCAGCGCCTCCTCGTCGAGCACCTCGCCGATGTCTTCCCACAGGTGCGGGCTGTGGCAGCCGGGACAATGACAAGGACACCCGGTGAGATTGACGGCCAGCGTCACTTCATCGGGTATCTCCTGGAATACGATGTCGTAGTTGTAGAACTTCAGCATCTCAGGCCTCCTGCTCCACCGGCTGCTTGGCTGCGACCGGCTGCTGAGGCAGTTCTATCGACTCGGGCCGGGTGCCGTTGGCGTAATAACGGCGGGCGGCCTCTTTCTGCCGTGCCTGCGAGAAGCTGCTCACGCGCTTCATGTAGCCGATGATACGGGTGGCGTAGTCGATGTCGGTGCTGTGGCACTTCGGGCATTCGTGCAGGTAGCGCTTGTCGATGTGTCCGCAGGTGTTGCAGATGGTGTTGGGGATGTTGAAGGTGAAATAGTTGCACCCTTCCTTGGCTGCCACGCGCAGCAGCTGGCGGTACTGGCTCTTGGTGAGGTGCTCCTCGAGGTTCATGTGCAGGGCGCTGCCACCCGTCAGGTGCTCGATATACTTGGAGCCGTGGAGGCGGAACTTGTCGAGGATGTTGGTGTTCTCGTCTTCCACAATGTAGAAGTAGCTGTTGTAGCAGTCACGCGGCACGATGTAGCCGTCTTCTTTGTCCCACTTGGCGTGTTTGACACCCACGTTCTCGGCGGGGATCATCTCGCAGTTGAACATCACGTCCTTGGTGCGGTATTTCTTGTTGAGGCGCTCGATCATGCCGAGGACGCCCTGCACGAAGGCCACGTAGTCGGGGTTGTCGCTGATCTTGATGCCCAGGAACTCGGCGGCCTCCACCAGGCCGTTGACACCGATGGTCAGGTACTGGCGGCCGATGTTGATGAAGCCGGCGTCGAAGAGCGGCAGCATTCCTTTCTCCATGAGGTCGCGGAGGTTCTCGTTGTAGGCGAGCTGTACCTTGTGCATGAGGTCGACGATTTCCTCGAGGTAGTCGAGGTAGGGCAGGCCCTTCTTGAAGGCGTACTGTACGCAGCGGTTGAGGTTGATGGTCAGCACGCTCTTGCTGCCAGTGGATACGCCGCCGGCGCCGAGGGTGTAGCTGAAACCGTTGTCCTGGATTTCGTTGCGCAGGCGGCAGCAGCTGGCCAGCGAGTCGGCGTTGTCGCTCATGTAGGTGAAGAAGCTGTGGCCTTCGCTGTACATCTGGGCCGTCCAGTCGCCGTATTCTTCGTCGCGCACTTCTTCGTTGCGGGTCAGCAGGGCCATGGTCTCGACGGGGAAGGTCAGGATGGTCTTGGTGCGCTCGGCGTTGAACCAGGTCATGAAGCGCTTCTGGAGCCAGCTGAGGGATTCCCAGTGCGGACGGCTTCCGTCGGGGAAGTAGAAGTCGCCGAAGATGCTTTCGAAGTAGTAGCGGTCGTAGTACGAGATGTTCCAGAACACGGACTGGAAGTTGCGGGCGCCCGTGGGCTGGTTGATGGAATAGACGATCTGCTCGAAGCAGTCGGTGATGACCTTGTCGATGGTGCGCTGTTTCTTGGAGAGGTCCACCACTTCGTCGGCGCGGAGGTAGTAGTCCTGGCCGTATTCCATCTCCACGAAATAGTTCATGTACATCAGGAACTCAGGCGTGGCGCAGGCGCCGCTCAGCATGCTCGAGACGATGAACACCAGGTTGACGAAACCGCCGCAGAAGCTCTTGAGGTTGGTCGGCGGCGTGGAGTTGCCTCCCAAGGGGATGGTGCCCTGCAGGAGCCAGGGGTACATGGTGATGCTGGCGCAGTAGTTGGCCAGGCTCGTCTCGTCGTTCTTGTAGATGAAGTGGCCGTTGAGCAGTTCGAGGTAACGGTCGGACAGCTCCTTGCCGAACATCTCGCGGATGCGGTCGGTGAGCAGGCGCCGGTTGAGCCGGATGAAGCTGGCTTTCGGCAGCTCGCCGATGAGCGTGGCGATGTTCTTCTTCTCGACGTTGGCGTTGGCGTCGTACTTGCTGCCGGTGGCCGGGTTCGAGGCCGAGCAGTAGTCGATCAGGAAGTTGAGACGGTCGCGGACTTCCCGGTCTTCGGTGTGGTGCTGGCGGTAGAGCATGTATGCCTTGGCCACGGCGAAGTAGCGTTCGCTCATGAGCGAAATCTCCACCTGGTTCTGGATTTCCTCCACGTGCATCCCGTTGGAAATATGGACGCGGCTGAGGATGTTGGTCAAGGTCTCTTCCGTGGCGAAACTGCCCGATGCGAGGAACGCCTTGCGGATGGCGTTCTTGATTTTTTCGATTGAGAAGGGGGCACGCTTGCCATCCCTTTTTACAATGTAAAGGTCAGTAGTATATTCCATAAAATGTTGTACCCGTGGGGGTTATGTGATGTGTTGCGTGTTCCGGGGAGGAGTCTGGCGCATCTGCCTCTACAAAGGTAAATAAAAAATTGGCCGGTTGATACGCAACCGGCCAACTTTTTTTGTAACAAAAATGTTTTTGTTATCTGAACTTCAGGAATTCGACATCCTTGCTGGCGCGGTCGGCCAGTTTCTCGTTCTTCTTCACGATTTCCATGGCTGCATTGTAGCCGTTCACGTCACCCTTGCGGGCAGCGATGATGGCCTTCTTGTAGTTGCAGAACGGGCAGTTGCCCTTGATGGTCTCGGAAGCCTTGTCGAGCTGGTTGGTCAGGATGTAGGCGAGGGTCTCGTTGCAGTTGCCGGTGCCGGCGAGTTTCGCGGCGGCATCGTTGTACTTGCCGTTGAGGATATCGAGGGCACCCTGGTTGATCTTGCCGTGCTTGCAGCTGACCTTGTTGAACCACTGGGCTGCTTCATCGAGCTTGCCGTCGCGCATGGCGAGGACACCCATCACGTTGTTGTAGCAGTTGCCTTCCTTCTTTTCCATCTTGTCGAAAGCGTCCTTGGCGGCCTTGTTGTCACCCTTGTCGAGGTAAGCCACGCCGAGGTTGTATTTGGCCTTGTCGGTGCCATATTTCTTGACAGCCTGCTTGTAGATGGCGATCTTGGAGTCGACGTCCTTCACGTTGGCGGCGGCACGCAGGAGAGCGGGCTCATCGAGCACGTCGATGTTGTTCTCGACGAGGTCGGCCAGTTCCTCAGCGGTGTAGTTGGTGTACTCCACGTTGGTGATGAAGCGGGCACGGCGCAGCTGCGGGAGGATGTTGGTCTTCAGCGACTGGTAGACAGCCGACATGTTCTTGATCTCACGCTCGCGGACGTTCGGGTCGCTGTACATCGAGAGGACGCGGAGGATGAGTTCCTTGTCTTCGATGTTGGAGTTCTGGACGAGTTCCTGGAAGCCTTCCCAGTCTTCGCCGATCGACTTGCTGGTGACGTCGCCGGTGTTGAGCTTCTTGGTCACCTTGTCGAAAGCCTTGGTGGCGCTCTTCTCACGGTTGGAGGAGAGACGGTTGTTGAGGGCGTCCGGGCCATCCGGGGATGCGTAGGCCACGATCTCGGTGCCCTTGACTTCGCGGCGCTCATCGGCGGCGAGGGCCTTGAGGGCCTCCTGGAAGTCTTTCACCTGGGCGCTCTTGAGCTCGGAGTTACGCACGTCGGCGCTGTTGATGAGGTACATGATCTGGGCCTCTGCGGTCTCGGGGATCACTTCCTGATAGCCGTCGGGCATGTAGTGGTAGCTGCCATCGGTCTCGACGAGCATGTAGGTGCAGTTGGCACCGTCGGCGATCTTGATGTCGGCAGGGTACACGTACTCGGCACCTTTATAATATACTTTCGCACGGCCGACGAGTTCGGATTTCTCCATGCCCGGGACATAGTCGAAGTGGACCTTCTCGGTGATGGTTGCACCGTCCTTGGTGACGGTCTTGTAGTTGTCGGCTACTTTCTCGCCCTGATAGACGAACGGTTTGCCAACGGCCTCACCGCCCACGTAAAGGAGGACGGGGGTAACCTCGAGGGTGGCCTTCGGGAGGAAGTACTCCGGCGGGAAGGTCACGGACACGGTAGCGTCGATGTTGCCGGCAATCACCTCAAGCACTTCCGGATTGCACTTGATGTTGATCTGGTCGGCGGCGTCAATCATCTTCTGGGCATTGTTGCAGGAAACAAGGCCGAAAGAAACAACTGCGACGAGCAGGATGTTGGAAATGATTTTTTTCATAAAAACGTTTTATTTGAAAATTTTAATGGTTTTAGCCACTTCGGGTAATATCATACAAAGATAATACTTTTTTTCGTAACTTTGCAAATATGGATTTGAATCAGATCAAGCAGCGCTTCGGCATCATCGGGAACGATCCCGAGCTCGACCGAGCCCTCGAAATCGCCCGCCAGGTGGCACCTACCGACCTTTCGGTGCTGGTCACCGGCGAAAGCGGCGTGGGCAAGGAAGTCATCCCCCAGATCATCCACCAGTTCAGTGCGCGCAAACATAACGTCTACCTTGCCCTCAACTGCGGCGGTATCCCCGAAGGAACCATCGACTCGGAGCTTTTCGGCCACGAGAAAGGGTCCTTCACCGGTGCCATAGAGACCCGGAAGGGCTATTTCGAAGAAGCCAACGGTGGCACGCTCTTCCTCGACGAGGTGGCGGAGCTTCCCCTGTCGACGCAAGTGCGCCTGCTCCGCGTGCTCCAGACCGGCGAGTTCATCAAGGTGGGTTCGGCCAAGGTCCAGAAGACCAACGTCCGCGTGGTGGCGGCCACCAACGTCAACCTGCTGAACGCCATCCGCGACGGCAAGTTCCGCGAAGACCTCTACTATCGCCTTTGCACCGTGCCGATCCATATCCCGCCCCTGCGTGAGCGGAAAGACGACATCATCCTGCTGTTCCGCAAATTCGCCCTCGATTTCGCCGACCAGAACATGGTGCCGGCCATCCGCCTGACGCCCGACGCGCAGGAGCTGGCCCGGAATTACCGCTGGCCCGGCAACATCCGTCAGCTGCAGGGCGTGGTGAACCGCATCTCCGTGCTGGAGACCAACCGCACCATCACGGCCGAGGTCCTGGCGCGTTACTTGCCCGCCGACGGCTCCGACCATCTGCCGGTGCGCACCTCCGAAGCCGGCTCTGACTACCTGAGCGACCGCGACATCATCTTCAAGATCCTCTACCAGCTCCGCCAGGACATCGATTCGCTGAACGCCCGTCTCGACCACCTGCCGGAAGACATCCCTTCGGAAGAGGACCCTGCCCGCGGCAAGCTGATCATCAGTGCCGAAGACGTCCATTCCAATCCCCTGCAGCAGGAGACCCCGCCAATCACCGGGCAGGAACCCGTGTCGATCCAGGACGTGAGCGCGGAACTGATCCGCAAGGCCCTGGAACGCAACGGCGGCCGTCGCAAGCCTGCCGCCGAGGAACTGGGCATCTCCGAACGTACCCTCTACCGTAAAATCAAAGAACTCGGCATCCAATGACACGTTTCCGCATCGCGCTCATCCTGCTGATCACGCTCCTGGCCTTCGACGGGTGCGGCATCTACTCGTTCAGCGGAACCTCCATCCAGCCCGACGTCAAGACCATCTGCATCGAGCCGGTGGTCAACCGGGCGACCAAGGTCAACCCCTTGCTGGCCAACCAGCTCACCGAAGAGCTCAACGACAAGTTCCGCAAGCTCACCAAGCTGGAACAGGTGTCCGAAGACGGCGACCTCAACCTGCTGGTGACCGTCGAATCGTACGACGTGCGGGCCACGGCTGTCACCGCCGAGGAGGTGGCCGCCATGAACCGCCTGACGATTACCTGCAAGGTGATCTTCACCAACGTGCTGCACGAGGAAGACAACCTGGAGCAGTCGTTTGCAGCCTACGAGGACTACGATTCCAACAATTCGCTTGACATGGTGGAAAACGTGCTCTGCGAGACCATCGTCAAGAAACTGGCGGACGATATTTTCAACGCAACGGTCGCACAATGGTAGAACTCCCCCAACTCTCCGCAGGCGAGCTGCAGCAGCTGCTCGAAGATTATCCCTGGTTCACCGTGGCGCGCCGGGAATCCCTGTCGCGCCGGGGCGACGACATCGAAGCCCTGCGCCGGGCCGTGGGCCGCGACGCCATCTTCTTCCTCTCGCGTGAGCAGATCGTGAAACTGGTCTCCGGCCAGGTCAAGAAAGAGGAGGCAACGGCGCCCGTCGCCGACAAGGCCCCCCAGCCCCAGTACTATGTGGTGGGTGGCGACTATTTCGGCAAGGAAGATTTCGAGCGCCTGCAGCAGGAAGGTTTTTCCGTCACCACGCCGGTCTTCGGCGCCCAGGCCGGCCGTGTCGAATATGCACCGGCCGAGAACGTCGAGGTCGATGCCGAGCGTACGATGGTCACGGAGACGCTGGCAGAAATCTACGTCGCCCAGGAGCTGTATCAAAGAGCCATTGAAGTTTACGAAAAACTAATTTTGCTAAATCCAGAAAAAAGTGCTTATTTTGCAGCTCTTATCGAAAAAGTAAAGGAAAAAACACAATAGACTATGCAAGCAGCGTATATCACACTCTCTATCCTGATCGTGATTGCGAGTATCCTCCTGACCATCGTGGTGCTCCTCCAGAACTCCAAGGGCGGCGGACTGGCAGCCAACTTTGCTACCGGCAACCAGACCTTCGGCGTACGTCAGACGGCCGACTTCCTGGAGAAAGCTACCTGGACCCTGGCCTTCACGATCATCGTCCTCTGCGTGGCGGCTACGTTCGTCATCCCGGAGCGGAGTTCGCGTCACTCCAACATCAAGACCCAGATCGAGCAGACCGTGCCTGTGGAAGGTACGCCGGAGATCCCGGTCGCTACGCCTGTCGAGGCTGAATAAGACGCGCGTTGGAAAGAAGCAAGGCCGTCCCTTCCGGGGCGGTCTTTTTTATTGTCCTGTGCGGGTGGGGACCAGCCGCCGGGTGACGGGGTCGAAGCGGAGGGTGTCGTTGCCGAAGAAGCGGCCCAGGGAGCCGTCGGCCACCAGTTCGTCGGGGGTACCGCAGATCACGGGCCGGGTCGTGGTGCCGTCGGGGCAGGCAGGCTGGAGCCAGAGCATGTCGGCCAGTTGCAGCGCCGTGTCGAGGTCGTGGGTTGACAGCAGCACGGCCTTGCCCTCTTCGTGGGCGAGACGGCGCAGGGTCACCATCGTCTCCATCCGGCTGGTGACATCGAGGAAAGCCGTGGGCTCGTCGAGGAGGATGATGGGGCATTCCTGGGCCAGGACCTTGGCGATGAAAGCTTTCTGGCGTTCCCCGTCGCTCAGCTCAGAAACGAAGCGCTGGGCCTTGTCGGCAATGCCGACGGTCTCCAGGGCGGCGCGGATGATGGCATGGTCCTGCTCACGCAGGGTGCCGAAGAAGCCCGTATGCGGGTAACGGCCCAGCGCTACCAGGTCGTAGACGCTGATGCCGCCGGCCTGGGTGCGTTCGGTAAGCACTACGCCGATGCGTCCCGCCAGTTCGCCGGGAGGGTAGTCGCCCAAGGGACGGCCTTCAATGAACACGTCCCCTTCGAGAGGCGGCAGCAGGCCGCAGAGGGTCTTGAGCAGGGTGCTCTTGCCGGCACCGTTGCTGCCCAGCAGCGCCGTGACCTGGCCCCGGAAGAGCTGCAGGTCGAGCCCCGGATGGACCACGCGCCGCTGGCCCCGGCCGGTGTAGCCGATGCAGAGCTGGTGGGTGCGGATGGCGGTGGCGGGTTCCATGCTCAGTTGAAGTAGTGGATATTCTTGCGGTTGACGATGACATAGATGATGACCGGTGCGCCGATGATGGGCGTGATGGCGCTCAGGGGCAGGATGTTGCCCGAACCCGGAACGACGGTCAGGATGCTGCACAGCAGGGCGGTGCAGGAGCCCGCCAGCAGGGTGACGGGCAGCAGATGCCGGTGGTTGGAGCTGCCCAGCAGCAGACGGGCGATGTGCGGCACGGCCAGCCCGATGAACGAGATGGGGCCGCAGAACGCGGTGACCACGGCGGTCAGCACGCCTGTGCAGATGAGGATCAGCAGGCGGGCCCTCCGGACGTTGACGCCGAGGTTGGTGGCATATGCTTCGCCCAGCAGCAACGCGTTGAGCGGCTTGATGAGCAGCAGCGCACCGAGGAGTCCCGCCAGGGAGAAAGCGGCCAGCCAGGGCAGCTTCGACAGCGAAACACCGCTGAAATCGCCCATCCCCCACATCACGTACTGGTGTACCTTGTCGGCCGAAGCATGGTAGTTGAGGATCGCAATGACAGACGAGGCCAGATAACCCACCATGATGCCGATGATCAGCAGCATCACGTTGCTCGACACCTTGCGCGAGAAGCCCAGGATGATGAGCAGCACGACGAAGGCGCCCACCAGCGCCGCAAGGATGGTGGTCAGGTAGCTGGCGGCGCCCAGGTAGATCATGGCGATGGCCACGCCCAGGTTGGCGCCGTCGCTGATGCCCAGGATCGAAGGGCCGGCCAGCGGATTCTTGAAGAGCGTCTGGAGCATCAGGCCGCTGACGGCGAGCGAGCCGCCGGCGAGCATTGCCGTGACGGTCTGGGGCAGGCGCGATTCCAGCACGATGTGCCGCCAGGCTTCCCGTCCCTCATAGGAACCCAGCAGGATCTGGATGACGTCTTTCAACGGGATGCGTACGGCGCCATAGACCAGTCCCGTGAAGAAGAGTACCACCAGGACCAGGACCAGCAAAGGGTAGAGCCAGCGTTGTTGGGGCTTATTCATCGAGCGGGAAGTAGTAGCGCTGCTCGTGGCCGGGCAGCAGCTGGGGATGGTAGATGGCGATCAGGTCTTCCAGCACGCGGTCAGGGTGGAGGGTGATGTCATCGTAGTAGGTGGAAGTGATGGTGTTGCAAGCGAAGACATGCCGCTCCTTCCAGGCGCGGAAATTGGCGTAGGGTTCGTATTCCTGTGCCAGCAACC
>Ga0265298_10010551_pt1 | contig 10918 bp, 9 predicted proteins | sample AusTroGonzalo_MG_3_FD_193486 | JGI IMG/M metagenome (GOLD analysis project Ga0265298, IMG submission 193486) | Bovine rumen microbial communities from tropical cattle in Woodstock, Queensland, Australia - Gonzalo_01 | ecosystem: Host-associated > Mammals > Digestive system > Stomach > Rumen ...
TTCCGCCGCAGCAACTTCCCCCTGAATGAGAAGCGCGACGCCACCATGGAAGAGGCGAAGAGCCTCGGCGCGATGGCCCTCTTCGGCGAGAAGTACGGCGACCGCGTCCGCGTGGTCCGTTTCGGCCCCAGCGTGGAGCTCTGCGGCGGCTGCCACACCTCAGCCACAGGCAACATCGGCCTCTTCAAGATTGTGGGCGAATCCGCAATCGCCGCCGGCGTACGCCGTATCGAGGCAGTCACCGGAGAAGACGCCGAGCAACTTGTCTTCGGCATGCAGACCATGCTCAAGACCGCCCGCTCCTTCTTCAACAACGTCCCCGACCTTGCCGGAGCCATTCAGAAGATGGTAGAAGACAACGCCACCTTCAAGAAACAGGCGGAAGAGTTCGCCAAGGCCAAGGCCGCTGAATTCGCCCGCACTCTCAGCCAGAAGGCCGAAGACCGCGGCGGCATCAGGCTTATCACCCTTTCTCCTGCAGCCAACCTGGAAATCGACCCTGCGATGCTTCGCAACGCGGCTCTTGCACTCCAGGGAGAACTTAAGAATACCGCCCTCGTAGCCGCCTACGAGGCATCCGGCAAGCCCCAGTTGCTCCTGATGTATTCCAACGACCTCGTCGCCTCCGGCCGCAATGCCGGCAAGGACATCCGCGAGGGCGCCCAGTTCATCCAGGGCGGTGGCGGCGGCCAGCCCGGTATCGCCACTGCCGGTGGCAAGAATCTTGCAGGCCTGAAGGACGCCCTCGACGCCCTCGTCGCTGCGGCTACCCGTTAAAATACCCTTTCCGGGATGAGGAAACTGGACAAATTCACACTCAAGGCGTTTATCGGACCGTTCGTCGCGATACTCTTCCTCGTGATCTTTGTCCTCGTGATGCAGTTCCTCTGGATCTACATCGACGAGCTCGTGGGCAAGGGCCTCGGGCTCGGCGTCATCCTGGAATTCATGATGTGGGGCGCCTGCACCATCCTTCCTACGGCCCTTCCGCTGGCCGTGCTCCTTTCCTCCATGATGGTCATCGGCCAGATGGGAGAGAACAAGGAGCTGATGGCCATCAAGGCTGCAGGAATATCCCTCGGCAGGCTCATAGCTCCGCTGATAGTCACGGCTGCCATCATTTCCGTCGGCGCGTTCTTCATCACCAACAACCTGGTGCCCAAGGCGTACAACGAGATCTTCACCCTTCGTGACGACATCACCCGCACCAAGGGCAGCATCAAAATCCCTTCCGGTACCTTCTACGAGGGTATCGACGGGTATGTGCTCCGGGTTGAGGACCAGAACGACGAGACCGGAATGATGCACCGTGTGCAGGTGTACGACCACACCTCCCGCAAGGGCAATACGTCCATCATCATCGCCGATTCCGCAGTGCTCCGCATGAGCAAGGCGAAGGACTACCTGACCTTCACCCTCTACAACGGTTCCAATTATTCGGAGACCAACCAGCTGTCTTACAGGGATACGTCCCTGGCCCTCAGCAGGGTCGATTTCGCCGAGGAGAACCTGCTCATCCCGCTGAAGAATTACGCCTTCGAGAAGTCCGATTCCGTGCGTTTCTCCGACCAGGCCAAGTCCATGCGCCTCGACCAGCTGTCCACCCAGAAGGACTCTCTGGAAAGGCACAATGCGCAGGCCTGGGAGAACCATTACAACCGTTTCCGCAGGGATGCGTCCATCAGCCTGCGCGAGCAGCTGGACACGGCGACAAGAGGAGACCTCCGTGCTTTCTATTACTCGGACAAGTTCCTTCACTGGAATGATTACGAGTCCGTGAGCAAGGCTTATGAGGCCGCTTCCGCGCAGGCGGACCGCCTGAACGGCGAGGTGCTGAGCTACAACCACGACGTCTTCCAGTCCACTTTCTACCTCCGGAGGACTTCCGTGGAGCTTTTCAAGAAGTTCGCAACAGCTCTTTGCTGCTTCCTGCTGTTCTTCATCGGCGCTCCCATCGGTGCAATGATCAAGAAGGGCGGAATCGGTCTGAGCGCGATTTTCTCGATGCTGTTCTTCGTGCTTTACTGGATCGTGGATATCACCGGTACCAAGCTTGCGAAGGACGGTTCGATCGATCCTTTCAACGGCGTTTTCGTGGCCTCGTACATATTGGCGCCGATCGGCGTGTTCTTTACGTACAAGGCCATCAGGGACGCTGAACTTTTCAATATGGATACTGTCAAGGCTACCTGGCGCAAGATTCTGAGCGCCGTCGCGGGCTTCTTCCGCAAGCCGCGCATCGTGTTTATGGGCACTCCGGAGTTCGCTGTCGCCCAGCTGGACGCCCTGCGGCACCGTCGCTACAAGGTGGTCGGTGTCGTTACGGTCGCCGACAAGCCTAGCGGTCGCGGACTCAAGGTCAACGAAAGTGCGGTGAAGAAGTATGCGGTGGAGCATAATATCCCTGTGCTCCAGCCTCTCAAGCTTAAGGATCCTGAGTTCCTGAGGCAGCTGGCCGCATGGAAGGCCGACCTTTTCGTGGTGGTGGCGTTCCGTATGTTGCCTGAGGAGGTCTGGAAGATGCCGCGCCTGGGGACGTTCAACCTGCATGCGTCGTTGCTTCCTCAGTATCGCGGCGCTGCGCCTATCAACTGGGCCATCATCAACGGCGAGAAGATTACCGGCGTGACTACTTTCATGCTGGATAAGAATATAGATACGGGCGGTATCATCCTGCGTCAGGAGTGCAGGATCGAGAATACCGATGACGCCGGGACTTTGCACGACAAGCTTATGGCCATGGGGTGCGATGTGGTCTGCGATACCGCTGAGCTGTTGATCCAGCGGAATGTGGAGTTGCGTACTCAGCGTTCGTTCGTTCAGGGGTCGGAGGTGCTGCGTCCGGCTCCCAAGCTCACGCGGGAGAATACCCGGATCGATTGGACCCGGTCTTCTGCCGAGGTCTGGAATCTGGTTCGCGGGCTTTCTCCTTATCCTGTAGCTTATACTGAGCTGGCCGATGCCGGAGAGACTTCCGATTCCCCAGACCTCCGCTTCGCTCCGTCCCTCCCACAGGCTGCGCCTGCGGGCCCCTCCCGTTCAAGTGGCCATGGGCTTCAGCTTAAGATATTCAAGGTGGAGAGGATGGAGACGCTGCCGGAGGGCGTTGGGAAACTGGAGCCCGGGCGGTTGTTTACCGACGGGAAGAGTTATCTGGGCATAGCTACGGGTGATGGTGCCGTCAGTGTGCTGGACCTGCAGCTTGAGGGTAAGAAACGTATGGATGTGCGGGCGTTCCTTGCTGGGTTCCGCAATCCGGAGAAACATATTTGTGTATGATTTAAACTGTCCCGGCTATGAAAACTTCGTCGCAGACCCTGGGGGCCCGGGGTGAGCAGGAGGCTTGCAGTTTCCTTCTCGGTGAGGGCCATCGTATCCTGAGGCGCAACTGGCGCGCAGGTCATCTGGAACTTGATGTCATTTCCCTTCGCGGGGATACGCTTCATATCGTTGAGGTTAAGACCCGTACGGAGGGGGCTCCGGTGCCTCCTGAGTTCAATGTGAACCAGGACAAGCGGCGGCATATGGTGCGTGCGGCGCAGGATTTTATCCATTCGGATGATGCTCCTTCCGGAATTGAGGAGGTGCAGTTTGACGTTCTCAGTGTGGTTTTCGGGGATGGCGGCCCGGTTATTGAATACTATCCCGCTGCCTTCGTGCCTGTGTACACCGGGGGCTCCGTCAACTTTAGATAACAGTGGCTAATTCGCAATTAATTAGTATATTTGCAGCGTGAAACGCATCGTTTGGAACCCTGATACTCTCAGCTATGAGGAACGTACCCTGCCCTGGTGGCTGGCTGTCATCCTCTATCTGGTCATGGCCGTAGGCGCCGTTGCCGTGGTGGGCGGGGTGTATTGGTTCTATTTTGCATATCTCGGCAAGGACCTTCCCAAGACGGCCATCCTGCGCAGGCAGAACGACGCCTGGCAGTCGCGGGTGGGCGTCGTCAGGCACAAGCTGGACGTCTATGAGTCGATGCTCAGCGACGTCGAAGCCCGCAACGACCTGGTTTACCGTTCGATATTCGCTCTGGAACCCATTCCGGATTCCAGTTATGTGGATTCCACCCTCAGTGAGATTGCGGCTCTGGACCGCCGCCTGGACGTGGTTTCCGCCCGTATCGGCATACAGATTTCTTCGCTCGGCGAGGTGGCGCTCGTGGCCAAGGAGGCCGGCGACATCGTGGCCCATATTCCGGCCGTACCGCCGTTGCTTCCCAAGAAGGGGACGTATCATCTTTCCAGCCCGTTCGGCACGAGGACGGACCCCGTTTACGGCCATACCGCACGCCATATGGGACAGGATTTCGCGTCCCATATCGGCAATCCCGTTTATGCCACCGGTGACGGCGTGGTGGAGAAGGTCGATTTCAAGTACGACGGCTACGGCAACGAGGTCGTCATCAATCACGGTTTCGGTTACAAGACGCGGTACGCCCACCTGAATACGGTGGACGTCGGTGTCGGACAGGCACTTCTTCGCGGCGACAAGATCGGCGAAGTGGGCAAGTCCGGCAAGGCCACCGGGCCGCATCTGCATTACGAGGTGCTGTTCAAGGGCAACCAGATCAACCCTATGAGTTTCATGGACATGGGTATGCCGGTGGAAGAGTACCGAGCGATGATTGGCAAGCGCAATTCGGAGATTCTCTCCGGCCCGCCGACCACGGCGACGATGGGGGAGCGCCAGAAAAAACAGGGAACCAATGGCAGACAGTAGGAAAACAGGTTCGCGCATCGTGGGAGTCGTCTGGACGGTCGTCAAGTTCGTCCTGTTCGTCATTTCCCTGACGGTCGTTGGATATGCCGTCTTCGCCCTCGTGTACACGTCACCCGAGGAGAAGCGGCTCAAGGCCGAAAACGAGGCATACGAGGCCGTTTTCCCGGACTATGAATCCAGGCTGGACACCATCGAGGCCGACATCGAGCGCCTTGTGCGCAAGGACGATATCATCTACAAGGACATATTCCACGCGGAGCCGCCGCAGCAGGACCCCGTGTCGTCGCTGGACATTTTCTTCGGCAGCGATTCCATACCCGATTCCAAACTGGTGTTCTATACCGCCGGCAAGGCCGACCGCCTGATCGGCGAAGCCGTCAGGGTGGACAGCCTGTTCCGCACCATAGCCTCTGCGCTGCGGAATCCCAAGCTTGTGTTGCCGCCCATGAGCCTGCCGCTGGATTCCCTTAACTACACCCAGGTGGCCGCGGGAACGGGAATCAAGACCAATCCCTTCTATACGACGGACGCCAACCACAAGGGGGTTGACTTCATCGTCTCGCAGGGCGCTCCCGTATATGCCGCCGCAGACGGCATAGTAAGCAGCGTGCAGCACTCGAGGCGCGGCGAGGGCAATACCGTATCTATCAAGCACGCAGGGGGATACGTCACCCGTTACCTGCATCTGAGGGAGATTTCCGTACAGCAGGGACAGAGCGTCCGGAAGGGGCGTCCGGTGGGTACGGCAGGAATGTCGGGCAACTCATACGCGCCGCATCTGCATTATGAGGTTCGCCGCGATTCGCTCGTCCTCGACCCGCTCAGCTACATCTTTGCATCCGTCACTCCGGAGGAGTATTCGAATATGGTCTATATGGCCGCACATACCCGTCAATCAATGGATTAATCAATATGGAAAAACTATTCTACACAATCGGGGAGACCGCCGAGGCGATAGGGGAGTCCGTATCCCTTGTACGTTTCTGGTCCAACTCTTTCCCCAGGCTCCTCAAGCCCCACCGCAACGCCAAGGGCAACCGCCAGTTCACGGCCGAGGATATAGACGTCCTCAAGCATATCCATTTCCTGGTGAAGGAAAAGGGTCTTACGCTGGAAGGCGCCGAGCGTGCCCTCATGGCCGACAAGGCCTCCGTGAGCAAGTCCGTCAAGGCTCTTGAATCGCTGAAAGAAATCCGCGCGCAACTTATGGAAATCAAGAATTCCATTTAAGCGAAAAAATACCTATCTTTGTCATTCTTGAAAATCGATTAACAAATTATATGGCCACTACCAAGAAAACCAAGAAGATCGGGACGCCGATCGACGAGAGGGAAACTTTTGTCTCCCTGCAGAAGAATTTTGCCGACTCCGAGTCCAACACCGAAGAAAAACTCCGCACCCTGTATGAGCTCCAGAACGCCGACAACGACATCGACAAGCTTGTCCAGCTCCGCGGCGAACTTCCCGCAGAGGTCGCTGAACTCGAGGCCCAGGTGGCATCCTGCAACGCCCGCATCGAGTCCCTCGAGCAGATAATAGCCCAGTACAACGAGAATATCGCCTCCATGAACGACGACATCGTCTCCCTGGACGGCGAAATCGAGCGCTACCGCTCCCAGCTGGAGAAAATCTCCAACTCCCGCGAGTTCGACTCCATCAACAAGGAGCTCGAGAACCTCGGCATCCTCCGCAAGATCGACGAGAAGAAGATCGGCGAGAGCCGTGACGCCATCTCCGAGAACAAGGCCGCCATCGAGAACGTCAGGACCAAGCTCGACGTCCTCGCCATCGACCTCGAGGCCAAGAACGAAGAGCTCGCCCGCATCGTGGAGTCCACCGCCAAGGAGGAGAAGGCCCTCGTGGCCGTACGCGACGGTCTCGCCGAGAAGCTCGACGAACGCACCCTGAGCGCCTACAACCGCATCCGCGCCAGCGTCCACAACCACCTGGCCGTCGTCACCGTATTCAACGGCGACTCCTGCGGAGGCTGCTTCAACACCGTCACTCCCCAGCGCCTCATCGACATCGCATCCGGCAAGAAGCTCGTCATCTGCGAGCACTGCGGCCGCATCATCGTAGCTACCCCTTCGGCAGAATAATACCTTATGCCGGAGCCCAAAACATCCCGTAGAAAGCAGCCTGCGGCCAATCTGGACGCCCTCGGCCTCGAGATGGGCAACAAGCCCCCTCAGGCCCTCGACGTCGAGGAAGCTGTACTCGGTGCCATGCTCCTGGAGGCCTCCTGCGTAGATCTCGCGATGGAGGAACTCACCGCATCGTGCTTCTACGACCAGAGGCACCGAATGATCTTCGAGGCCATGGGCTCCCTGGTACTCGACCACATTTCGGTCGATATCATCACCGTCAGCAACCGGCTCCAGGAGAAGGGCAACCTGGAGACCGTCGGCGGCCCCGCCGTGCTTGCAGGCCTTTCGGAAAAGGTCGGCAGCGCGGCCCACATGGAGTATTACGTCAAGATACTCAAGCAGAAGAGCATCCAGAGGGACCTCATCACCGCCTCCTATGACATCCTTCGCGACGCCTACGACGAGTCCATCAACGTCGACGACCTCATCGACAAGGCACAGACCAAGGTTTACGACGCCATCCAGAGCAATGTCCGCAAGGAAGTCCAGGACATCAGCAGCATCATCAATGAGGCGATGAGCGACATCCAGGAGCAGCAGACCAGCGAAGGCCTGAGCGGCGTGCCGTCGGGATTCGTCAGCATCGACCGCATCACCAACGGCTGGCAGCGCTCCGACCTCATCATCCTCGCCGCCCGTCCCTCGGTCGGTAAGACTGCGTTCGCCCTCAACCTTGCCCGCAACGCCGCAGTGGACCACCATATCCCCGTTGCGGTATTCTCCCTGGAAATGTCCAGCAAGCAGCTGGTCAAGCGACTGATGACCAGCGAGTCCGGCCTCCCCGCCGACAAGATCAAGGGCAACGTCAAGATGGAGAACTACGAGTGGGAGCAGCTGGAGTACAAGCTCAAGGGCCTCTCCAAGGCGCCCTTCTACATCGACGACACCCCCGGCATGCAGATCATGGAGTTCCGCACCAAGGCCAAGAACCTCGTCAAGAACAAGGGCGTCCGCCTCATCGTGGTGGACTACCTGCAGCTTATGCAGGGCCCGGTGGAGCTCAAGGCCGTCCGAGAGCAGGAAGTGGCCGCCATTTCCCGTACTCTCAAGGCCACAGCCAAGGAACTCGACATACCCATCATAGCCCTCTCGCAGCTGTCGCGCCAGGCGGTCACGCGCGCAGGCAGCGCCGGCAAGCCCCTCCTGAGCGACCTCCGCGAGTCCGGATCCATCGAGCAGGATGCCGATATGGTCATCTTCATCCACCGCCCCGATTACGTCGGCCTCAGCGAGAACATCGAGGATCGGGAGAAAACCCAGATAATTATAGCCAAACACCGCAACGGAGAAACGCGCGACATCGACATGGTCTTCAAGAGCGAACAGATCCGCTTCTTGGAGATGGACGAGGCCCTCGACCGCCTCGCCGACCGCAGCGTTCCCTCCGGAATGAACACTGACGATAACCCTTATGGCGCTTCCGCTTACGGCGGCTTTGCGCCTCCCACCGATTTTTGATGGAAGAAATAACCCACAAAGGCAGGATAACTGCCATCGACCCCGAGGTCACCACAATAGAAATCATCTCCGAGGCCGCCTGCTCCTCCTGCCACGCCAAGGGCCTTTGCAGCCTGGGCGAGGCCAAGGTAAAGGAGGTCCAGGTGCGAACCAGCGCCTGGGCGCCCCGCCAGGTGGGCGACGAGGTGGAGGTCGCACTCCGCAAGGCGATGGGCTACAAGGCGGTATTCATCGCCTACGGCCTGCCGCTGGTGGTGCTCTTCGCCGCGCTCCTCATACTCAACGCCATCGGCGTAGGGGAGCTGTATGCCGGCCTGGGCGCCATCGGAGCCGTACTGCTGTGCTACTTCGTGATCTTCCTGTTCCGCCACAAATTAAGTAAAGAATATACATTTTACCTGAAATGACCAATACCATCATCTGGACCGTCGTCATCCTGACGGTGCTTGGCCTTGTGCTTTCCCTGGTGCTCTTCTGGATCGCCAGGAAATTCAAGGTCGAGGAAGACCCGAGGATCGACGAGATTGAAAAAACTCTTCCCGGCGCCAATTGCGGCGGCTGTGGATTCGCCGGATGCCGTGCTTTCGCCGACGCCGCCGTCAAGGCCGGCAACCTGGACGCCAACTACTGTCCTGTAGGAGGCGCCGAGGTAATGAAGAAAGTAGCCGTCATACTGGGGTGCGAAGTCAAGGAAACCGCTCCCATGGTGGCGGTTGTCCGTTGCAACGGCACCTGCGACGCCCGTCCCCGCATCAACACTTACCAGGGAGCGCAGAGCTGCAAGGTCAAGGCCGCACTCTACGGCGGCGACACCGGCTGTCTGTTCGGCTGCCTGGGCTGCGGAGACTGCGTTGCAGCCTGCCAGTTCGGCGCCCTGTCGATGGACCCCGTCACCGGCCTGCCGGTGGTTGACGAGTCCAAGTGCACCGCCTGCGGCAAGTGCGTCGCCGCCTGCCCCAAGCGCATCATCGAGCTTCGCGCCAAAGGCCCCCGCGGCATGCGCGAGTTCGTTTCCTGCATCAACAAGGACAAGGGCCCTGCCGTAAAGAAGGCCTGCTCTTCCGCCTGCATCGGCTGCGGAATCTGCGAGAAGACCTGCCAGCACGGCGCCATCACCGTCGCCGACAACGTGGCCTACATCGACTTCTCCAAGTGTAAGCTCTGCCGCGAATGCGAGGCCCTCTGCCCCACCGGAGCTATCCACGGCGTCGGCTTCCCCAAGCCCCTGGACAAGGAGGCCGTTAAGAAGCGCGTTGCCGACCGCAAGGCCAAGGCCGCTGAAGCTGCCAAGGCTGCAGAGGCTGCCAAGGTCGCAGAGCCCGTCGCCGTCCCCGTACAACCCGAGGTAAAAAAGGAGGAAAACAATGGCTAAACTGACATTCTCCATCGGCGGCATCCATCCCGCCGACAGCAAGATCGCCCGCGAGCGCAAGATCGAGGTCCTGCCCCTGCCCGACAGGGTGTATGTCTCGATGTTCCAGCACCTTGGAGCGATGGCCAAACCGGTCGTTGCCGTAGGCGACACCGTCAAGGCCGGCCAGATCATAGCGGAACCCGGCGGATTCATCTCCGCCTACATCCATTCTCCCGTCAGCGGTACGGTCCGCAGCATCGGCCCCCGCAAGGACCTTGCAGGCTTCATGCAGATGCATATCGAAATCGAGGTGCAGGGCGACGAGTGGGCCGAAGGCATCGACCTCACCCCCGAACTCGTCACCTCCATCCCGGAAGACCGCGACTTCATCCTCGACCGCATCAAGATGAACGGCGTGGTGGGCCTCGGAGGCGCAACCTTTCCCACGCATGTCAAGCTCAATCCGCCGCCCGGAAAAGTGGCTGAATGCCTTATTCTAAACGGTGCCGAGTGCGAGCCCTTCCTCACCAGCGACTACCGCATCCTGCTTGAGCGCACCGACGAAATCGTCGTCGGAGCCGCCATCATGCAGAAGGTGCTCGGAGGCTGCCGCTGCGTCATCGGCATCGAAGAGAACAAGCCCGAGGCCATCGCCGCCGTCCGTTCTTCCGTCGCCCGTCTGGGCTATCCTTCCATGGAGGTCGCAGTTCTGAAGAAACGCTACCCGCAGGGCGGTGAGAAGCAGCTTATCGACGCCGTCATGCACCGTCAGGTCAAGTCCGGCGGTCTGCCCATCGACGTGGGCGCCGTGGTGCAGAACGTAGCCACCTCGCTTGCCGTCTATGAGGCCGTCCAGAAGAACAAGCCTTTGGTAACCAACGTACTGACCATCACCGGCGACGTACTTCCTGCGGAGAAGCAGCACAACTACCTCTTCCGCATCGGCGTGCCCCTGTCGTTCATCGCGCAGTATGCCGGCGGAGTCCCCGAAGGCGCCGTCAAGATGGTGAGCGGCGGCCCCATGATGGGCAAGGCCATCGCCAACCTCGACGCCACCACCGTCAAGGGTTCCTCTTCCATCCTGTACCTCGGCGAGGGCACCGCCCGCAAGTCCGAGAGTCCCTGCATCCGCTGCGGCCGCTGCGCCGACGCCTGCCCCATGGGCCTCGAGCCTTTCCTGCTCAAGAGCCTCTACAAGGCCGGCGACGTCGTCGCGCTCGAGCAGAACGCCGCCCAG
>Ga0265298_10010552_pt1 | contig 10917 bp, 12 predicted proteins | sample AusTroGonzalo_MG_3_FD_193486 | JGI IMG/M metagenome (GOLD analysis project Ga0265298, IMG submission 193486) | Bovine rumen microbial communities from tropical cattle in Woodstock, Queensland, Australia - Gonzalo_01 | ecosystem: Host-associated > Mammals > Digestive system > Stomach > Rumen ...
GTGAAATCAATGCAGACTTCTACCTCCCCACCGACGACACCGCTATTCCTACCGGTGAGATCCTGAAAGTAGAAGGCACACCATTCGACTTCCGCAAGCCAAAGGCTATCGGCAAGGAAATCAATGCTGACCACGAGCAGATCAAGTTCGGCAATGGCTACGACCACAACTATGTATTGAACAAGCAGGAAGAGGGCGAACTGAGCTTGGCTGCCCGTCTGACAGAGCCAAAGAGCGGTCGCACACTGGAGTGCTACACAACAGAACCAGGCATGCAGCTCTACACAGGTAACTACCTGAACGGCTACAAGGGCGCTAACGGAGCAACATTCCCACGTCGCTCAGCCGTTTGTCTGGAGACACAGCACTTCCCCGATTCTCCAAATCGTCCCTACTTCCCCAGCGTTGTACTGAATCCCGGTCAGCGCTACAAGCAGAAGACTATTTATAAGTTCGGTGTAACAAAATAAACCGCAACCATCGGGTTTACGATTTACAGTTCTATAGAGCCGTAGGTCGTAAATCCGATTCCTTTTAACCCAACTACACAAAAATCGATTATTATAAACCATAAATATTATGTCACAAAAACAAACACCGAACTATTTGTTCCCTTTGATTATTGTGTTCATCGTGTGCTTCCTCATCGGATTCATCACGACGATGAACAACTCAATGATTGAATTCTGTAAAGAAGCATTCCAGCTGAGCGACACGCAAGGACAACTCGTGAACACGTTCTTCTATGGAGCATACTTCTTCTCTATCCCATTTGCAATGATGATGAGCAAGATTGGCTACAAGGCAACACTTGTTCTCGGCCTGACAGTCGTTGGCTGCGGCTTTATCGCCAACAACCTCGGTGTTACTGCTGCACTTGGAACTGCAAATGTATATACCGTATTCCTTTGCTGCATGAGTATCGTAGCTCTGGGCGTCGTGATGCTCCAGTTGGTTGCCAACCCCTATGTGATGGTTCTTGGCAAGCCCGAAAGTGGCGCTTTCCGCATGACCCTCTCACAGGCTCTGAACTCAGTAGCAACAACAGTAGCTCCTATCTTCATCACTTATGTGATCATTGCTGATAAGCCCAAACTGCCCGAGAATGTGCCTGGCCCATTCCTCATGTTGGGTATCTTCGCTATCGTTATCGCAGCCGTTCTGTTCTTCATCAAGTTGCCCGATCCTGACATGGACAAGAAGGACGACGCTGAAGAGGCAGCCGCTGACACCAAGCAATACAAGTCAAGCGTATTCAAATATCCTCATGTATGGTTTGGCGCGCTCGCCATCGCTATGTACATGGGTCTTGAGATTGGTATTCCTTCTATGCTTCCTGCATACTGGAAAGCTGATGCTTCTCTGCCAGGTTCAGCAACCGACTATCTGCCTCTCTACTGGGGTGGTATGATGGTAGGACGTTTCGTAGGTTCTGCAATCTTGGCTAAGTTTGAGGCTCGCAAGCTTCTCACCGCATGTCTGATTCTCGGTGCTGCCTGCGTAGGCATCTCATTCTTCCTGCCTGGTATGGCTGCCGTTTATGCAATGCTGGCTGCCGGACTCTTCCACTCTGTGATGTGGCCCCTCATCTTCAACCTCGGTTTGCAGGAGCTCGGTCCTCACACAAAGAACGCTTCCGGCCTCATCAACATGGGTGTACTGGGTGGTGCTACCCTGCCCCTCGTCATGGGTGCCATCGTTGACAACCCAGCCCTCGGCGTAGGTGTTGCTATCATGCTCATGTTTGTTTACTACGCATATGTTCTCTGGTTCTGCAACTGGGGTAGCAAGATTGGTATCAACGTGAAGTAATTATTCACACAACTAATAACTTATAAACTTTTAATAATTATGATTGACATTGAATTTGTAAGAAGTCGCTTCATCAAGCACTTTGACGGACAGACAGGTAACGTTTACACATCACCTGGTCGTATCAACCTGATTGGTGAGCATACCGATTATAACGGTGGATTTGTTTTCCCTGGAGCAGTAGACAAGGGCGTAACCGCAGAAATGCGTGCCAACGGAACTGAGGATGTCGTAATGGCTTATGCCATCGACCTGAAAGACCGCGTAGATTTCAAGCTGAGCGACCCCGCAGGTCCTAAGGCTTCATGGGCTCGCTACATCTATGGTATCGCATTGGAGATGAAGAAGCTGGGTGTTCCCGTGAAGGGCTTCAACATTGCCTTCTCTGGTGATGTGCCCCTCGGTGCAGGTATGTCTTCTTCAGCCGCTATGGAGAGCTGCTTCGCTTGCGGCCTGAACGACATCTTCGGCGACAACAAGGTTTCTCAGTGGGATATGGTTCTCGCTGGACAGGCTACTGAGCATAACTACTGCGGCGTGAACTGCGGTATCATGGATCAGTTTGCTTCTGTATTCGGTAAGGCAGGCTGTCTGATGCGCCTCGATTGCCGCAGCCGCGAGTTCGAGTACTTCCCATTCAAGCCCGATGGCTATCGCCTCGTGCTGCTCGACTCAGTCGTTAAGCACCAGTTGGCTGGCTCACCCTATAACGATCGCCGCAACTCTTGCGAGAACGTTGTAAAGCATATTCAGGCTAAGCATCCAGAAGGAAAGTACGAGACCCTGCGCGACTGCACATGGGAGCAGCTGGAGGAAGTGAAGGCCGAAGTAGGTGAAGAGGATTACAAGCGCGCTAAGTTCGTGCTGGGCGAGAAGGACCGCGTCCTCGCTGTCTGCGACGCTCTGAACGAAGGCGACTACGAGAAGGTTGGTGAGATGATGTACAAGACCCACGAAGGTCTGTCAAAGGACTACGAGGTATCTTGCGAAGAGCTCGACTTCCTGAACGATGTTGCTAAAGAGAATGGTGTTACAGGTAGCCGCATCATGGGTGGTGGCTTTGGTGGTTGCACCATCAACCTCGTGCGCAATGATCTCTACAAGCAGTTTGTGGAAGATGCTAAGCAGAAGTTCAACGCTAAGTATGGTCATGAGCCTAAGGTTTACGATGTAGTCATCGGAGATGGCTCACGCAAGCTTTGCTAAACACATAACAACCAATAGGAAGGGGTTACGACTACAGATGGTTGTAACCCCTTTTCTAAATATGAAGAGCTGTTTTTAAAGAAAAGCTATCCAAAGATATGAAAGGAACAAATATGAAGAAAACACTTCTTATCCTTTTGGGAGGCATCGTTCTAACCAGCAGCTGCAGTAGTTATACGGCTGCAGGAGCAGTTACCGGAGGAGAATTCGGCCACGTTATCGGTTCGGCTATCGGAGGAATATCAGGTGGTTGGCGTGGTCATCATATGGGTTCGCTGATTGGTACAGTAGGAGGTGCAGTAGCTGGCGCAGCTATCGGAGCCGCTATTGAGAATGCCAATAATCGTCCATACGAACAGGATATGCAAGGAGATGACCGCATCGTGTTCGACGAGGAGCCAGGCATATATCCACAGGACAACATGGCAGCAGCAGATATGCCCTCGACCAATGACCATCGTTCTGTCAAGCTCTCAGATCTCACCCGCAAGATACCTATCGAACTGCGCAAGGCAACCTTCATTGACGCAAACCATGATGGAGCCATTGTTGCAGGCGAAGAGTGTACCGTGATGTTCGAGATAATGAACAACACACAGAAAACAATATACAATGTTTATCCTTTGGTGGAGGACGTCACCGGCAACAAGCACGTAAAGGTGTCACCCAACCTGCGCGTTGAGTCAATTGCACCTCATCAAGGCATTCGCTATACAGCAACCATCTTGGCCGACAAGCGCTTGAAAGAAGGTGAAATCATTGTAAGAGTCGGTGTTGCAGTAGGACAAGACAGAATTGATTCGCAGACACAAGAATTCCGCATTCCTACCCACAAAAAATAGAACTAAAGAAAAAACTTCAAAAAGAAATAGCCCTTTGGAATATATATCTAAAGGGCTATTTACGTTTTTTCTTCTTTTTCTTAGGATGAATAATCAGCTTATCTTCCTGCCAGATGGTTGCCAACGTATCAGGAAGCTCTATTCGTTCGTCTTTCAATAAAGGAAGCGCAATACGCATCGGTTGAGGACGAAGGGGAATCGTAATACTATACGCAGGCTCTATCTGAACATTAGCTATTCCCTGTGCAAGCATCCCCAGTTCCTTTGCAGCACCCCAAGAGAGATCGATAATGCGACCTTGGATATAGGGGCCACGGTCGTTAACACGAACGACAACCGAACGTTCATTCCCCATATGTGTCACTCTCAACAATGTTCCAAAAGGTAAGGAGCGATGGGCACAAGTCATCGAATCATGATGGAGGCGTTCTCCATTTGCAGTCCTACTTCCCGTCGCCTTGCGAGCGTAATATGAGGCCTTTCCATGTTGCACCTGAGCATGAAGAGAGGCTGAATGTGAAGTGAAGAGTGAAGAATATGCACCCACATGGAAGAGGAAGGCACCCATCACGAGCAAGCGCCTACCCATTACTGCGGTAACATGTTTTCCACTCTTCACGATCATATACTTTTATTCTTTATACAATTCCTTGTGCAAGCATTGCCTTGGCAACCTTCATGAATCCGGCTACATTAGCACCTTTCACATAATTAATATAACCACCAGGCTCCTTGCCATATTTCACACATTGCTCATGGATGCCCGACATAATCTGATGCAAACGTTGATCGACCTCCTCAGCCGTCCACGACATTCGCATAGAGTTCTGTGTCATCTCCAATCCTGAAGTAGCAACGCCACCAGCATTGACAGCCTTACCTGGAGCAAACAGCTGACCAGCAGCAATAAACTTATTGACAGCCTCAGCCGTACATCCCATATTCGACACCTCAGCTACACACAATGGCTTCTGTGCTAAAATCTTATCAGCATCCTCACCATTGAGCTCATTCTGAGTAGCACAGGGCAGATAAATATCTGCTTTCTGCTCCCAAGGCTTTTTGCCTGGGAAGAACTGAGCACCATCGAAGTCCTCTGCATAGGGGGCACATACATCGTTACCGCTTGAACGCAGTTCCAACAGGTATTCAATCTTCTCAGCATCCAAACCTGCGGGGTCATAGATATATCCGTCAGGTCCGCTGATGGTAATTACCTTAGCACCCAATTCCGTGGCCTTCTTAGCTGCGCCCCATGCCACATTACCAAATCCTGAGAGAGCTACGGTCTTACCCTTCATATCCAAACCGTGGGTCTTCATCATATGGTTCACAAAATAGAGCGCACCATAACCAGTAGCCTCCGGACGAAGGATAGAACCACCCCACTCTATGCCTTTGCCTGTAAGCGTGGCACCATGGAACTGAGATGTAATCTTCTTATACATACCGAACAGATAACCTATCTCACGGCCACCAACGCCGATATCACCAGCAGGAACATCCATATCAGGACCGATTACCTTATAGAGCTCCATCATGAAAGCTTGACAGAAACGCATGATTTCAGCATCACTCTTTCCACGTGGTGCGAAATCAGAGCCACCCTTGCCGCCACCCATAGGCAACGTCGTCAGAGCATTCTTAAACGTCTGTTCAAAGCCGAGGAACTTCAAAATGGACAGATTGACTGAGGGATGGAAGCGAAGGCCTCCCTTATAAGGGCCAATAGCAGAATTAAACTGGACACGATAACCGATATTCACCTGTACCTCTCCTTTATCATCAACCCAGGGTACACGGAATGTCGTGATTCGTTCCGGTTCTACTATACGTTCTACGATTTTAGCTTTTTCAAATTCAGGATGCTGATTATACACATCCTTAATAGATTCCAATACTTCTCTAACAGCCTGAAGATATTCTAACTCTCCAGGGTGTTTGCGCTCAAGCGCCTGCATAATTTTTTCAACTTCCATAGTTTTATGATTTAAAAGGTCATATATCGTTTAAAGTTTTAGTTTCATTTTGCTTAGATAGTACCGCAAAAGTAGAGAAAAAACAGATACACACCAAGTAAATTCAAGAAAAAATTCCATTTCATCTTTCATTTTGTAGTTTGTTAAGACTTTTGTTTCGCTTTTTTTTAGTACTTTTGCATACTATGAGTGACAAAATCGAGAGAAATGGCAACGATTCAAGAATAGAACTCACAGTCGGTTATCTACGTGAACGTTTCCATGAACTGAATAGGATTTTCTTCGGTGGAGAGCTGCCGGAGCCTCGGTTGATGGTTTCAAACGCTCGCACGCAGATGGGCCAATTCTCTTGTCGTCGTGTTAGAAAAGGATTCTTCGGTCGTATCGTAAACACCGACTTCAAGATAAAGATCAGCGAATTCTTTATCCAGACAGCCGAAGAGATTGACGACACCCTACTTCATGAGATGATTCACTTTCTGATAGCATATCGTCAACAACGAGACACCTCCTCTCATGGTCCTTTGTTTCGAAAAGAAATGGACCGACTCAACAACATGGGACGGCACATCACTATCAGCATTCGTACGCAACGGCTCACCGTAGCTGCATCAAACAAACGCAAGCAGCACTTGGTGCTTGCACTTAAGGATATCCACGGAAAGCATTTTCTTTCTGTCGTTCATCCTTCTTATAAAAAATATGTAGAACGCCAAATAACATTAGTCCCATCCATAATCGAGCATCATTGGATTGTAAGTAACGACGAGACTTTCAACGAATATGCTCAAGTACGATCCCTTCGAGCAAGACACGTAACGAAAGAAAAATACGAACAGCTAACCAAGACTGTTGAGTAAGAATCATCTTATAATTTATCCCAAAAGAGAGCCATGTTAACAACTACACATGTATTGTTAACAAGAATGAATTAATTTGGAAGTTACTACAAATTGTAGTTATATTTGCAACGTCAACTTAAAACACTAGCCCAATACAATAAACATGAAGAAACTAACCGATAAAGAAATGACCATCATGGAGGTGCTATGGCAGCATGGTGAGCAATCTATTCGCGACCTCATCGGCCACCTTCCTGAGCCAGCCCCCCACTTCAATACAATTGCGACCTACGTTCGTCGTTTGGAAATGCATGGTATGATTCATCATAAGGAGCTCAGTCCAAAATTCTACATGTACGATGCAGCTGTTTCACGTGAGCAATACATTAATGCTATCAACAAAGAGAACGTGAAGAAATTCTTCGGTGGATCATACATGGGGTTCATCTCGAATCTGGTGAAAGAACATGACGTGAGCATTGATGAACTGAAAGAACTCATCAAAATGGTGGAGGAAGAGTGATATGGGAAGTTTTGTCATATACATCATCGAATGGGCCTTATGCCTGTCAACATTCCTGCTGTTGTACAAGATGTGTTTCAGCGGCAGTACGTTCCATCGTTTCAACCGTTATTTTCTATTAGGAAGTGTACTGGTGTCTGCTCTGTTACCACTCATCCATATTACTACTAGCGAACAGATAGAGCCCATTGCTGAGGTATGTCGTCTGAATACTACGCAGTACGAGCCAATTGAAGTATCAACACTCAGTACTCAGGACGTCCAACTCTCAACAGTCAACAATCATCTTTCGACTAGCCAGAAAGTATTTATGGCCATCGCCCTCACGTACCTTTTATATATAGTCATCCAAGCTATTGGCTGGTTGCGTTCGTTGGTGAAGATGCTACTCTTTTTGCGAGGAAAAAGAAGTCACAGAGTGGGCCGATGGATACGACTCATCATTCATGATGAGCAATACGGTCCTTTCAGTTGGATGAACTATATCGTTATCTCTGACAAGGAAAATGGCTTCGCCCGTCGTGCCAGCATGCATCATGAGCTATCGCATATCCGATTGCTGCATCCTCTCGACCTGGTTTTTATCCTGCTATGCACTCTGGTCAACCCGGTATGCTGGCTTATCATGAAAGAAATAAAAGTTGTTCACGAATATGAAGCCGATGATGAAGTGATCAATCATTATCATATTCAAAGCCGTGACTATCAACGCTTATTAATCCTGCGGACAGTTGGAGCGGAGGCCTACGCGCTTGCTTGTTCGTTTAATCTTAACATTAAAAAAAGAATCATTATGATGAAAAAACAACAGTCACCATGGTGGCGCATGACGTGGATTGCCGTCACCGTTCCCCTCGTAGGCATCGCGCTTACAGCATTCTCAAAGCCCAAAGAAGCTTTGAAAGAAGTTGTAAACAGTAGCGTAGAGATTATTGAACAACCCATCGTTGAAGCACTCACTGCTGAGACAGAGGCTGTCGAGGAAACAGAAACGCCTGCTCCTGTCCCTGCTCCTGAAAAGGAGAAAAAGGAAAAGCCCGTAAAGGCTGGCGACAAGATTACCGGTACAGTGAAAGATGCAGCTGGTGCACTTGTTGGAGCCTGTGTTATGGAGATTGACGAATACGGCCGCATCGTAGCCAATACCGTCACCGATGTAAACGGCACCTTTGAGCTGAAAGTCAAAAACGCCAACAATAAGATTCGTATTTCCTATGTTGGACTGAAGACTCAAACCGTTGCTATCAGCAGTCATCAGTTTGACATTATGATGCAAGAGAACACAGTCATTACGGGAGTAATGGTTGCTGGAAAGCGTGACACGATCGACAGCAACGACCAGCGCTACAAGGACAATGATCTTTCTATCGGCGATAATAATACTTTCCAAGTCATTGAACAGATGCCAACCTATCCTGGCGGTGTTAGTGAACTCATGAAGTATATGAGCAGCCACCTATCCTACCCCGCAGTAGCTCGTGAGATGCAGGTAGAAGCCGAGATCACCGTGAAGTTCATTGTTGATAAGACAGGGTTCGTGCGCTCACCGAAGGTCATCAATGTCAATTCCTCTTCAACCGTTATCAAGCGTAAAATGATTACTACCGATGGAACCGTTGTTGACGAAAATGAGAAAGAAGCCACAAGAAACTACGACGATGCTATCGAGGCCCTGAAGGAGGAAGCCATCCACATGGTGCGCACCATGCCCCGTTGGAATCCTGGTCGTCAGAACGGCAAACGAGTAGAAACCAGCTATACGCTACCCGTAAACTTCAAATTACATTAATCAACCAAAACAAATGATGACGGAGGAAGCGATTCCCCCGTCATCATTATTTATTTGGTTATCCTTGAACGATTCCGTCAATAATGTCGAGTCCGTCAATAATGTCGAGTCCGTCTATAATATCGATTCCGTCAACAAAACATTAATACAGCAACAGTAATCCCGCAAATGCCGACATGATAATCATCTTGATAGGATTAACCTTAAAGAACATCGTGCCGACAAATGTTGCTACGAACAACAGAATGCTAATGGAGAACTGCCAGACATTCTCACTGGGTGTTGAGAAATTCTCCTTTGTACAAAGCAATAAAGTTGCCGCAGCCAACAATCCGACAACAGCTGGACGTAGTCCATTGAATACCGACTGAACAGCAGTGGTGTTCATATACTTCAAGAACAGCTTGCTAATCAAAATCATCAGTATCAGAGATGGCAAAACGAGGGCAAAAGTAGCTGTCAGAGAGCCAAGAATGCCCATTGGTGCAGAGTAACCTGCATTAACCACCGCCTGATAGCCGCAATACGTAGCCGAATTAATACCGATGGGACCTGGAGTCATCTGACTAATGGCGACAATATCCGTAAATTGCGATGAAGTGAGCCACTGCCAATGCTCAACCGTTTCATTCTGGATGAGCGAAAGCATTCCATAGCCCCCACCAAAGCCGAAGATACCTATCGTGAAGAATGTAATAAACAAATAAAGGAATATCATTTTTCAACCACAGTTTACACAGTTTCGTATCATTATCATTCCGTTGGCTTTATCATCGTGCCATACAAATAGCCGCAAATGCCTGCTGCCAGAATCACGAAGATAGGAGAAACACCCAGCGCCCAGATTGCCAATGCACCGGCCACAGGAATCCAACTGGTCGTCCACGTCAACTTTGCTCTACGTGCTAAGTTAAAGGTTGGAACTGCTATTAGTGCGACCACTGCTGGACGTATGCCGCGGAACATCGATGCCACAATGGGGTTATCCTGGAAACGATGGAAGAACATGGCTATCAACAAAATGATCAGAAACGAAGGCAGTGCTGCTCCTACCGTACAACTGACAGCGCCACGCACCTTACGAAGTTTATACCCGATAAAAGTCGCAATATTGATGGCAAAAACGCCTGGACAACTTTGTGCAACGGCAATCAGGTCAAGCATCTCTTCCTTTGACACCCATTGTTTCTTATTAACCACTTCTTCCTCTATCAAAGGAATCATGGCATATCCACCTCCAAGGGTGAACATGCCAATCTTAAAGAAGGTTTTAAAAAGCCTACCCAAGCCCTCCCCAAGGGAGGGATGTGTAGCTACTTGTTCTGATTGTATTTCCTGCATTGCATTTACTTTTCTAAAGTTCCCCTCCTTGAGGGGCAATTGCGGAGACTTTTATTTTTGTGCTTCCACCCATTTACGTGCATTCACGAATGCCTCAATCCAAGGCGTCACCTCATCCTGACGACGATCTGCTGGATACCAAGCGTTCTGCCAGGGGAATACGGCACGCTCCAGATGAGGCATCATGCAGAGATGACGACCATCAGCAGAGCAGATACCAGCTACGTTATAGTCCGATCCGTTAGGATTAGCGGGATAACCGGCATAGTTGTACTTAGCAATCACGTTGTAAGCGCTCTCAGCTTCCGGCAGAGAGAACTTACCCTCTCCGTGAGCTACCCACAAGCCGAGTTTGTTACCGCTCAGCGAACCAAACATCACGCTGTTATTCTGAGGAATGGTCAGCGAGATAAACTCACTTTCAAACTTATGTGAGTCGTTGTGCAGCATCTTAGCGCCCTTGGCACCTGTCAATCCGAGTTCCACCATCAACTGGCAACCGTTACATATACCCAGTGAAAGGGTGTCCTTACGGGCATAGAACTTATCAAGTGCCTCCTTAGCCTTGGGATTGAAAAGGAAG
>Ga0265298_10010553_pt1 | contig 10917 bp, 16 predicted proteins | sample AusTroGonzalo_MG_3_FD_193486 | JGI IMG/M metagenome (GOLD analysis project Ga0265298, IMG submission 193486) | Bovine rumen microbial communities from tropical cattle in Woodstock, Queensland, Australia - Gonzalo_01 | ecosystem: Host-associated > Mammals > Digestive system > Stomach > Rumen ...
CACAAAGGCTTTTGCTGAAAAGATAAAAGAAAAGTATTTCATTGATTTCCTACCAACAAAGATAAAGATTGGAAAAGTTATAGGCGAAATAAACGACTGCTACCACTGCTACGTTCAGTACCGTCAGTCTGTAGAACCTCAACTTATGTATGTGTCAAAGCGAAGCCTTCTATCACCATTGAATGTTGTTGACAGCAGTAGCATTGAGGTTGATTTTGACAAGTATGACAAGAAAACCCCTGGACGTAAAATCAAGGAACATCAGAAAGAAGCTGTAAAGTTTATGCTTGCAAACAAGAAGTGTATTTTAGCCCATGGTATGGGTCTTGGCAAAACGAATTCTTCAATAGTTGCATCAATGGAGACTGGCGCTGAGCATATCCTTGTTATTACGACAGCATCACTAAAGTCAAATTGGCGAAAGGAAATTGAACTTTATGAAACCCCTGACAATATAACAATCATTAACGGTTCAAAGTGGGGGGATATAAAGAAATTTACTATAATCAACTACGATATAGTCCAAAACTTCTATGAAATAGCAACTGACCCCCTATACGAAAACGTTGAAGTCAAAGACCAAGACGGAAATGTTGTTGAGGTAATGAAAGTGCCTGTAATGGTTAAATCCAAGTCAACTGGCGAAATGGTACAGAAGACTGTCAAGTCACGCAACAAGGATAAAATTAACGAAGCACTAATGAAATCTCCATTATTTACTAACCATTTTGATTGTGTCATTATCGACGAAGCACATAAACTTTCAAATAACACATCAATACGTTACAAGACTATTGCGGACTTCCTACAAAAAAGCAAACCTTCATATGTTTTTCTTGCAACTGGTACGCCATTGACTAATAGGCCTATCAACCTTTATCATATCCTCAAACTTATCAATGCTGAAATAACAAACGACTACTTCTACTATGTTAAACAATTCTGCGGTGGTAAGGAAATGAGATTAAGGGACGGTAGAACCATTATGAAGATGGGTGATGCTACCAACCTTGACGAACTACGAGAAAAGATAAAGCATGTTTATATAAGACGAACCGCCGATGAAATCGGTGATATGGTAAAGAAGGAGATTATTACCAAGCGTTACGACCTCAATGATAAGCAGAAAGCACATTATGACAAGTTGTGGAAGGAATATCAGGAGGCACAGGAACAGATGGGTAATAACGATTCGGAAGAATACCGTCAGTTGGTTGAGGGTATGCTTGTTAGACAGTTCTTGGCTAAGGAAATGACCTCAAATACGATTGACTTGGTGGACGAACTGGTTGAGTCGGGCGAAAAGGTTGTTATTATGACAACATTTCAGGAAGAGATGGATATTCTTGTTAAACATTATGGAAAGAAGTGTGTCTATTATAACGGCAAGATGACAACCAAGGCAAAGGATAAGGCACAGGATGAGTTTATGAATAACCCTAAAGTAATGGTTTTCATAGGCAACGTGGCTGCAAGTGGGGTAGGCATATCGCTTCCGATTGCGCGTTTTCTAACGTTTAACAGTTACGACTGGTCGTCCGCAGTAAATAAACAGGCGGAAGACCGTATATACCGTATCACTCAGACAAGAGATATTCAATGTATATATCAACTCTTCACAGATTCAGTTAGTGAGGATATGTTTGACAAGGTAATCTACAAGGAAATGATAGCCAATGAAACAATAAAGTCAGAAAAAGACAAATAATGAACTTTGAAAAATATGGAAAATATTTGGAACTGGGTAGCAAGGATGAGGATGAAGCCATGCGACTGATTGAGGAGAAAATCGGGGGCAAGTGCGTCAAGACCACCAAGGAACTGGACATAAACTGTCATACTGACTTCATATGGGTTAGTCCAAACAACACAATCTGTTCAATTGACAAGAAGATGATTAAGAAGGTTAGTCGTTCCAGTAAGAATGCTTCCAACGAAATGACTTGGATTGAACTGGTCGGGAATAGCGGGCTTCCTGGGTCAGCAACCCCACAGACGGAGAACCTTGCAAGATATGGATTTGAAATCAATCCGTCCAACGACTATCTTATGATTGAAACCTACAACGACTTCCTGTTTATTCAACGTAAAAAACTATCAAAGTTTGTGAAAGATAAAGTTGAAGGTAAAGAACTTGTTTTCAAAAACCCCCAGAAACCATACGTCCCCTATCAACGGAAGTCCTATGGCCATAAGGATGTAAACGTTTTGGTTCCAAATAAAGATTTATACGAATTAGCACAATTTATAATTAAGAAAAACTAAATTCATATGGAAGAAAATAATAACAATCTGAAGGTTGTATATATATCATATATTGGAATGGATGTTGACGGTTTGAATGTCTACCATTTCCTGCTTGCTGAGAACGATGATGATGTTTTTTCGGAGGACTGGGGTGAATGCCCTGCTGGTAACATCAAGAATGAGATACTTATACCCGATAACAGTCAATATCAATACGTAAAGGAATTGAAAACGAGTATAAACTTGGTACTTGCACAGGACAACAACTGCTTCTCAATGCAGGATTGTCGTGATGGAGTGGTTGCACTGGCATATGAGGATATAAACGGATACGAGGAATACCCCGAACCATACAGAATTGTAATCCATTTCGGTAATAACCTGCGGGATGTTGAAGATATGTTGTCAGAGAGAGGATTAACCCTTAAATATATATAGTACAAAAAAAAACGAGCATGGACACCACACTCGTTCATTCGTCTGTCTATGGAAAAAGAAAAGAAATGTTATTTCCTGCGGATATAATCGCTTATTGTGCGTTTGATTGTTTCCGAAATCATATTGTCGGTTAAACGAGAGTTTTTCTTTTTGACGTTTTCATTTACTATTACTTTGTCTTCCTCTTCATCGAAATTGAAATCGCGATACTTCGGTTCCTTGTAGGGTTTCATCTTTGTCTTGTGACCGTCACAGTTTCCACCTCTGCAATCTTCACCTCTCTTGTGGGACTTACCTTCCTTCTTGAGTTCATTCACAGCCTCGCCAATCATTCTTGCAAGGTCTGATTCGTTCAGTCTGATAACTTGCTTTGCCATATTCAAAAATTATTTTTATTTCGTTATTATTTTTTTCTATTATAAATAGTCCGAAGAAATGTTTATTAGTTGTTTTTTTTTTTTATGAAACTGGATTATATTAATAATAAAAAATTAATTCATTATGACTAAAACAATTGAACAGAACATTAACAAGACGGAAGGATTAAAAAATCCTGAATTAGAAGACCGTACAGCGAAATCTACGAAAAATTGGTAAACCAGTTTCATACATTCCCTCCAATCGTTTGATTGTCTGTACGGTACGACAACAGAACATCCTTCACCTTGTCCTTTTTCAGTTTCTTCGGCTCGTATGCCCCGTTGCCAAGTTGTTTTAAGAGCCTTTCCCGTAACACGGTTACGGCGACTCTGTTTCTTATATTAACCGATGCGTTGTGGTCGGCATTGTCCGTATGACCGCATTCAACGCAACAGAAATCTTCCTGCGTTAGCCTGTTCCCATCGTCAATGCAACCGCAGACGGGGCAGGTCTTTGATGTATAATACGACTGGACGGTTGAAACAGCGATATTGTATTTTCTTCCGATATGTTCAATTTCTCCCTTCAGTGAACTTATACCCAAGAACTTCACTATGTCGTTGAAGTTAATGCCGTCCAACGATTCATTCTTGATGTAGGACTTGCCGAAGCCGTTGTCGAGGTTTTCCAATACAATGTGCGTTACACCGCCGAGCATCAAGGTTTTACACATCGTTGAAATCAACTGCTGTTCTGATTTGAGCATCTTGTTACGCAAGGTATCGTATTTCCGTTGTCTGCGTTTGCCGACAACATAATCCTTGTTCTGTGATTTGAACAAGTCTGTCTGTCTTTTCATACGGCAGTAGTCCTCGACCAGTTGCCTGTCGTAATCGTAGGTCGTACCATCTGAAAGACTGAACAGGTTATGTTTCACATTCACATCAATACCAACAACCTTGTCGGCATCGAATACCGTTGGTATGTACCGTTCGTCGTCCTTGACGAGATTGACCTTGACTTGCTTGTGCCACTCGTCAAAAGAAACGACATACTCGTAGTCATTGGATGTCTTCATATAGTCACCCATCGCCCCGTGGTAGTCCTTGCTGAACTTGACTGGAATGTCCATCGACTTCCGAGTGGGAAAACTCAATGATATGAAGGCGTTTATCTCCGAATTGTAGTTCTTGTTGTAGGCAACAATCCGTTTCTTCCTTGAACGCCCAGCGAATGTCAGCGACTTGAACTCAATCGGTTTTGCATATCTTTTCAATATGCGTCTGCGCAACGACAGTGCAAGTTTCATTAGCCGTTCAAATGTAAACTTGTTGCACTTGTCAAGTATGTTTTGATAGAACTTCACCTTCTTCTCGTCAAGTTCACCGTTGGCAAGTTGGGTGTTGATATATTCAAGTGTGCCTTCATTTCCGTACCTTGCAAGGTAGGTCAGGCAGATTGATAGGTCTGTTGACTTCCGTTCAAGCCTTACGCACTTCATATCGCCTTTGGTGTGTCCCTTGCAGTTGCGCTTGTAGAACTCGAAGCCGAGAAACGAAATCGTCTCGAACTTCATCCGTTTGGTTATTGCATCAAACTTGTTCTGGTATGCGTCAATTACCTGCTGGTAAAGTTGCTTATCAAAGTTTGAGTTAATAACACCCTTGTACTTTCCACGCATTTCCGTTACAAAGTTCAAGGGGCTTACATCAAGGTAGTGCAGGATGTCCGAGCATATCTCTCGGCTGATTAGGTTCTTGTGCTCACGGATAGACACGGCAAGGTCGTGCAACTCGTCATATTTCTGACGGGTCAAGTCATTGCTTACGAAGACCTTTGCGTATTTGCTTACCGTGAACATAAACTCTATTTGTTATAATTATAATCTTTATATACTGATATATTACAAGCATGCTTATCACATCTACCTACAAGTAAAAATGTTGCTCCCACAGACACTGATAATCCGCCAACTGCTGATAAAATAATTGGAAATTTTGGGTTTATTTTACTATAACCAAAATGATTTATATGTGAATAAACGTGCATTGTCATTACAGCACTTATAAATAATAAACCTGCTCCTAAACAAGTTAGTACAGTACCTTCATCGTATGTCTTACATCCGTCTTGATATTCATTCCAAATATATAAAGATACCTTTGGCTGTTTACCACAAAATAATGTAGTGTCAGTATCAGTAAAAGTATGATAGCTAATTTGGTTAAATTTCAAATTATGCTGGTAGGCAGTCTTTTTAATGCGTTTACCAATATAATCCCATTCTTGAATAGCATAACCCTGTGAGAACCCCATAATGCTAACTACGCACAGCATTAACGCGATAAAAAACTTCTTCATAATCTTAAACTTTTAAATCAATACTATTTTTTATTTTCACTGTTCTTCTTTCTCCTGTCAGCACTGCGCTTCCCATAGAACCGCCCTGAAAATGAAGCCAACAAACTCATCATGTCGGCTGCAAGTTCCTCCGTGTCGGATACATCAACGCCGTTTATGACAATGACCTCGCACCCGTAACTCTCAAACATCTTCTTGATGAACTTGAACTGAAACCTTGTAAGCCTGTCCTTGTGTTCGACAACAAGTTTATTCACCTTCCCTGCTATTATGAGGTCGGTCAGACGGATGAAACCGCTTCGGTTGTCGTTCAGACCGCTGCCCACATCCTTTATGATGTAAGTAACAAAAATGCCGTGCTTCGCGCAGTATTCGCTCAACCTCTGCGACTGCCTGTCAAGGTCGCCCTTCTGCTTCTGCTCGTTGGACGACACCCTTGCGTATGTGGCGCACATTACAAGTGTATCGGGCTTTTTCTCGCTCTTGCCGATAAATCCGTCAAGGTCATCAGTATCGTACCGCCTGTGACCGCCCACGGTCTTCAACGGCTTGAGTTTTCCGTCAGCATCCCACTTTCGGAGCGTGTCCTGTGACACATTCAGGTATTCGGCAGCATCCTTTATCTTCAGCAGTTTTCCCATTAGTCCTTCCTGTTTATTCTGTCAAGCGCACCAATGATTGTTTCCCTTGCGTTGTCAAGCAATGCTTGGAACTCCTCAACGGTTATATCCTCGTCAATGTCGAACGTGTGTTCGTACACATCACCATTGTCAAGCGTGTAGTTCGTCTTTGTTACTTCAATTACCTTCGGTTTCATTTCCTGTAGTGACTTCTTTATTCTATTTATTTTCTGTTCCATATAATAAATATGTTAGACTTTGCAAAAGTAATAAAAAAGTTTCATAGAAAAAAATATTTTTTAATAATTTTTCTTAAAATTTTATTAAACAGTTCCTCACCCTTATTTCATTGGAAGAAACAGTAGATTTATTTTTAGAATAAACTCACCGACCCTCAATATTCCTGAATGGTTTATTGAGACAGTTGACATTGACCACGTGAACAAGGTTATCACACTTGGCATTAGGGATGTGAAACTTAAAGAAAGTATTGAAGCACCAATTCCGATTAGACTTCATGTTTGTAATTATAACTTTGAGTGTAACTATGAGATTTTGGATGCAACTGGTTGTGTTGAATATGGTTTCGAATTCAAAAACTGTACAATCAAATCCTATAAGATTGGTGGTGGCAACTATTCAGATGATAATGCACGTATCCACACAGCAGTACTATCGTTTGAAGAAATGAATTGTCACTTTAAGGACGCTGATAAAGAAAATATAACAATACAAATGATATAACTATGTGTACAGAAACTAACAAAGGTGCTAGCGCATTCAACAAGGACGAAATCAAGTGGAGAATGAAAATGTGGTACGAATGCAAGGACAACAATGGAGACCACTCCTATGTCGAAAACAATGAGACAAAGGAAAAGACATATATGAATGTCATATTCTTAAACACTACCAACCTCAAACTTATCCCAAGAATTGGTGAGAGTGTTGCTGTGGATGGTGTGTTGTATGAAACTAAGGATATTGTCTACGACTATGACAGAGGTATTGTAAAAGTTGAGGCTATATGGAAACACCCTGTTGACTGTGGGTGTGACAATTGCAACGAAAGTTGTTGGAAGAACAAAGAAAAGTTCAAGAGATTCAAGAAAAACAACTTTGAATGCTTGCCGAAGGACTTTTTCTCACTTCCACGCAAGGCACGGGACATGATTCTTGAGGATGTTGATGGCAACAAAGACAAGGAATAACAACAATCAATCATTTATTTCCCCGCCGATAACTGACGGGGAATTTTTTATTGTTTTTTTCGTCTGTATCCAAAATTGAAGATTTTCTTCCATTGAGGAAAGTCGTTTTTCAGTTGTTTCAAGATTTCCTTTTGTTCACTATCGAATTTCTCACCTTGATAAAGTGGAAAAACATCAATTGACTTACAATATTTATTCAAAGGTTTTATATTGTTATTATATAGCCGTTCTTCATAATCACTGACTGACTTGTATTTTTGTGTACCTTCCCAATAATCCCTTTCCAACGTAGTTCTTGGGTTATTCATAGACCAAGGGGTTATTTTTATATTTCTAATTGATGAAAGCATTTTATTTGTATCCAGTGTAAGCCTAAAAATTAAATCATAATCAGTGTTGGGACAATAGCCGATATAAGGGTTCCCTGTTCTTGATAGACATATAACTTCATTACTATCATCGTAATCATCATCAGCATTTACCGACAACGACAAACAATTACTTTCTAATATCCCATATAAACCTTCTAAATTAGTAAAATGATATAAATCAGAATTATATGCTTCATTTAAAATCTGTTTAACAGATTCTTCTACTATATTATGCAAATCTGCTTCAGTAAGTTTTATAATTTTCTTATTCATAAAATGATTTTTTTTCAATAAATATTTTGCAGTTTCAAAAATAGTATTTATCTTTGCCGAAGTTTTTGAAAGAAAGGAAACAGATATGCAAGAGAAAAAATGCAAGATTTTGGTACTCCAAGGTGTACCTGCAAGTGGAAAGTCAACCTATGCTAAGTCTTTAGACCCTAAGGTGTGGATAAGAGTGAACCGTGACGACATCAGACGCATGATGGGCGGTTATATGATAGAAGGCCGTGAGAAGTTCGTTGAACAGATAGAAAAGGAAATGGTTATAAAGTGTATTTATAACGAAAAAAATGTCTGTATTGACGATACCAACCTTAATCCCAAGACCATTCGAATGTGGAAGGATATTGCAGACGAATATCATGTTGATATTGAGTTCATGGAATTCAAGGATGATGACATTGATGCTATCATTGAACGAGACAAATACCGTGAAAATCCAGTAGGAAAGAAAGTTATCCTTGATTTCTACAAGCGTTACTACCCCGAAACCTACGCCAAGTACTTCACTGATGAACGTGTAATAGACAACACGCACTATGATTCGTTACAGGACGTTGTATTGTGCGACCTTGACGGTACATTGGCGCTTCATTGCGGAAGGTCACCCTTCGACTATTCACAAATTCCAACTGACAAGTGCGACATTAGACTAAAAAGAGTCTTAAACTCGTTGAACTGCGAGGTCATATTCCTTTCGGGTCGCGAAGGTACAGAAGAATGTAGATTTAATACAAGGAAATGGCTCAACGACAATGGTTTTGCAACAAACAAACTCTTTATGAGGAAGGAAAAAGATTTTCGCTCCGACAACATCATAAAGAAGGAATTGTTTGAGGAATATATCAAGGGGAAATATAATGTCCTTGCAATATTTGATGATAGAGACCAGGTCGTTGAAATGTGGCGCGAACTCGGATTGCTATGCTGTCAGGTATATTACGGAAACTTTTAAAAAAGGAAAAAAAATGAAAATTAACAACAAAAATAAAGAAAATGTAATTGATGCAACTGAAAGGTTCATCAAGGCAATGAAAGCAAACACGCAGGAACAACCCACATGGGCTATGGTCTCATCAGCCTTTATGTGTGGATATTTATATGACGTGGACGATGACCCGAATTTTAATTTAATCAAAAAATAATGAGAGCAATATTTTTAACATTAGCATTTATGTTGGCAACAATGATTTCAGCCAACTCACAGACAATAAGGTTTGCGGATGACCGCTTATTCTTTCAGACAGAGGTAAAATACTTATGTGACGACAACGATGAGGTATATGGGACATTTAACATTGAAACTAATAAGAAAAGTTACACCGTACCATATACCATACATCAAAAGGGTGGAAGTGTCATTGTATATATTGAGGTTATATATGACGATAAGTACAATTATCCAGTCGGTAGCCTATTACCTGACGCTAAGAATAAATACCTCAATGAAAACGAAAAGTTTGAGATTATAGGCCAACTCACCTTTGCTATGGAGGCTATATATCGAAACATACTAATGGAGGCTGAATATGATTGTCAATAGGTTCAAGATAGGTGACACGGCATATATGTTCGGACGGAAGGAATTTGGTTCAACACTACCCTTCAAGTGTGAAGTTAAGGGTGTGAGAGTTGAAGTAGGGACACCTACATATTCCATAAGTGCGGTCAACTCCGAAGGTATTATGGTCAGCACCTCCGCTAAAGAAACGGAACTCTTTGCGAACAAGAGGGAAATGATTGAGAGTCTTAATAACGAAATTGAAAGGTTGGAAAATGAAACAAGTTAATTTGGAAGAAATTAAACAAAAAAATATTACCCAACAGATTGTTGATACAATTGGTTTTTGTGAAGCCTATGGTGATGATTTTGGTACTCTAATAGATAATAACGGTTATAATTTTATTGATGAATATTTATCGGTCGACAAAGGCCTAGATGTTAATAGTGAAATAACCATAAAAAGTTATGTGGTGAATGAGATATCATACGCTTATTTCTTCCAATGGCTTATAGATGAATTGAATAAAGGACGAAAGATTAGTGAGATTGGACTTATGGAAGCATTCTTGTGCGGAACACGTGCTTGTTCAAGGTTTCCAAAATATCCAGTACTATTTTATATCCTGTACATGTATCTTTTAAAAACTACTGGCTCGGATATTGATATTTCAGTTTTAGATAACATATATAACCAGGTTGTTGAAGAAAATACGGGAATTCCTTTCAAAATTCAAGATTGTGACAAAAATCTTGATATTATCAAAGCAATTAAACTTATAGGAGACAAAATATGATATTTGCAATTGATTTTGATGGAACCTGTGTGGAACATATGTATCCAAACGTTGGATTAGATTTGGAAGGTGCTGTAGAAACGCTAAAGGCGCTAACCGATAACGGTCACCAACTGATACTGCTCACAATGCGTGGTAGCGAACCGTCACCAGTAAATGAAGATAAAACCGTACTGGATGATGCTGTACAGTGGTTTAAGAAGAGAGACATACCACTATATGCGGTAAACGAAAATCCAACCCAAAAGCGATGGACGGATTCACCGAAGGTTTATGCACATATATACATTGATGATGCAGGCCTTGGTTGTCCAAGAAACCAATATGGTGTTGACTGGGCGGTAGTAAACTCAATGTTGAAAAGGGGAAAATTTATATAGTTATTGTTTTTTTATAACATTATTCCTATATTATGGAAAAACAATTAGTAGATGATTCGAGTCATATTGGTTACAGGGGATACATTACCCTATGGGTCTGTGGTTGGTAACGATACCAATCTGATTACTGTATACGATACGATACCACATAGTTTCCAATATATTCCTTATAATAAGGACAAGCACTGGTACATATTGGAGACTGATATGGTAGAACCGACATACCGCATGGGTGTTTTTCATATACACACTGCGACTGTAATTACCGAAGCCTATATGTCACAATATCCCTATATGTTGCTGACGGGTGAGTTTATTAATGGCTTTATTCCAATCTGCAACGACAAGA
>Ga0265298_10010555_pt1 | contig 10916 bp, 9 predicted proteins | sample AusTroGonzalo_MG_3_FD_193486 | JGI IMG/M metagenome (GOLD analysis project Ga0265298, IMG submission 193486) | Bovine rumen microbial communities from tropical cattle in Woodstock, Queensland, Australia - Gonzalo_01 | ecosystem: Host-associated > Mammals > Digestive system > Stomach > Rumen ...
AGATAGAGTTGGCCATCTATGATGACCTTATTGGTGATTGGTGATTGGTCATTGGTGATTTGATCCAATCCCTCCGGAATCTTCTCGTATTGAGCAATGACGGTGAGGTCGGCAGTGATGTTCTTGATCGGTTTGGACCAGCCGATGAAGGTATAGCCTTCGCGGTAAGGCGTTACTTCCGGTCCTTTGGCATCTTTGCCTTCTTCTACTTTCTCGGTACCAAGGGGAGTTGCATCCCAATCCAAGTAAGTTACGGTGTAATACACTTTCGCTACTTCGTATTGGGCAACAACGGTGAGGTCGGCGGTGATGTTGGTGATGGGTTTCGACCAGCCGACAAACTCATAGCCTTCACGGGTCGGTGTGACTGCCGGACCCTTGGCATCGTGACCTTGTTCGACCGTCTCTTTGAACAGGAAGGTAGCGTCCCAATCGACGAAAGTAACGGTGAAGAAGACCCCTTCTTTGTATTGCGCTTTGACGGTCAGGTCACTCTTGACGGAAGAGAAATCGGTGTCCCATCCGGTGAAGACATAGCCTTCTCGTGTCGGTTCAGTCGGCGGAACGGCTGCTTCGCCCCATACCACAGTCTGAGCCGCTTTGAGCACGGCATCGTTCCAATCGACAAAGGTTACTTGGAAGGTTTTCTTTTTGAACGTACAGGTGACGGTAGCTGCATCGCTGACCGTCAATGAACCGTCTGCCGCGCAGCCGCTCCATGCGTCCAGTTCGTAGCCCTCATCCGGCGTGGCTACAAAATGCAGCGTCGTTCCTTCCGGGACCGCATTCAGATCGACTCCCGTTTCTTTCACGCTGATAGTACCATGCTCGGGCTGGATAATTACGACTTTATAAAAGACGGATGCCTCATAATCTTTTATCAAACGGACAGCAAAACCATAATGAAAATTGTTTTTATAGTAACCCTCGGGACCTAGACTACCTAATATGAGCGAACTTTTTGTAAAAGAATTATACGTGGTTTTATAGTCTTCAAAATGATCATAGTTCATCCAATCTGGATGGGTGGACTGCCAGTAGGTTCCAAAATCATACATTCCCTCATTATCGGTTGTTCTTACTTAGGTTGTCCCTAAACGATAGCCGGTAACAGGCAGAAAGACTGCGCCACTTGCCTGCATATTATTCCATTCTTGCTCCGTATAGGTATTGTGAGAAAAATTATCCTCATTCGTATTTTCATATTGCACATTTGTATCATTCCATACCAATCCATTCTCCAAAGCAGGCTTAAATGTCAAGCCAGCTGGAGGAGTTGTCCAGTCGTCAGGCAGGAGAATCAATCCATTTACACCGTTTACTGTTCCAAATCCGAATAACTTGGCTGCATTCGGGCGATATTTTATGATACCATATATTTCCTGATCTAATGTTCGCCATACTCCTTTCGTATTTCCTCCATTAGAAATCGCGTTATGAACACCCCAATCATACTCCGTGCCGGTAATAGAAAGTTTTGGCCCGGCTCCGTATTCAGACGGATCCTCCGAAGACAAATAGGGATGTCTATCATTATAGCCGCTGGTACCAAACCCAAAGAGGTCGATCCATCCGTCGTAGGTCGCCGAGATCTTTTCGTTGTCCTTTCCGATGGTGTCGTATTGGTGGATTGCAAAACGCCATGTGTTAGTGCTCGCCTGGTATTGCAGGTTGCCCTGCGAGAACTGGATGGCTTTGGAGCCATCAGCGTTTGTAGAGAACTTGCCTGACAGCGCACCTTCTACCGCCGACAGGTTAAGCGTCATGGCTGCACACAGCAGCGTGAGTAAAATTTTTCTCATGATATTCTATGTTTTTAAGTTAGTATTGACTTGTTTTCAAATTTCCGGTGAAAAGGTACTGCAAATAATTCAAAATTCAAAATTCAAAATTCAAAATTAATCGTTTTAAAGGGGAAAACATACTTTTTTATAAAAAAACGCGCGCGTGCTTGCGTATATGAAAAAATTTTTGTACCTTTGCAGCCAAATTTGGAAAACTATCAAAAAACAACAAATATGAAAAAGATTTTTACATTATGTATCGCTGCGTTGGCAGCTGTGAGCGTGAGTGCGCAACATGAGATCGGCGTGATCGTCGGTGGTTTGAATGGTTTGAGCCATAAGTACTGGTTCTCGGACAATGTAGCCGTTCAGACGGATCTAGCGGTGGGTCTGACCGTGGCTTATTGCAATACGTATAGTAGGTTAATTAATAGTTATACCGGTGGATATGCTCAAAGCAAGTATGACTTTACGCTGAACCCGAACTTGGCGTACCATTTCGACATGTCCCATGCGCTGAAAGTGTATGTGGGCGGCGGTCTGAACATCGGTATGATCAGTTATCTCAAGAACACGAACCCGAATTTTATTGCCGGTAAAGCAGGTGCGAACGCGCTGGTGGGTCTGAGTTGTGGTTTCCGCAAGGTGCCTCTGGTGATGGCGTTTGACTTCCGTCCGGGCTACGGCATTGCTTTTACGGATGAAAAATCCGATTATACCCATTTCTTTGATTGGAAATTAGGATTGGCGCTTCGTTACGTACTGTAATGGTATTCTATTTTTTGCTGATACGGATTGCGGCGCTTTTCGGTCATCAGAAGGCGCGGGCGTTAGTGCAGGGGCAGAAGGCTACTTTAGCCAAGGAGCAGAAGGAGCAGTTAGAGAGCTTGCGCGGAGCGATATGGTTTCATGCCGCTTCGGTCGGCGAGTTCGAGCAGGCGAGGACGGTGATCGAAAGGCTAAAGGCTAAAGGCGAAAGGCGAAAGATCGTCGTCACTTTCTTTTCGCCGTCGGGATATGAGGCACGGAAGAACTATGAGTTGGCGGACGGGGTGTATTACCTACCCTTCGCGACGCGGCGCAACGTGCGTAAGTTTTTAGACGCGCTGCAGCCGTCGATGGCGCTGTTCATGAAGTACGAGTTCTGGCCTGCATATTTGCGCGAACTCAAGAAACGCGCGATCCCGACGTACAGCCTCTGCTCTATCTTCCGCCCCGATCAGGTTTTCTTCCGTTGGTACGGAAAAGGACAATTGAAGCTGCTGCATTGCTTCACGCAGTTGTTTGTTCAGGACGAAGCGTCCCGGCGTCTGTTGGCGGAACACGGCGTGCATGAAGCGACGGTGGTCGGAGACACGAGGTTTGATAGAGTGGCGGAAATTAAGGCGAATGGACGAATGGCTAATGGCGAACGTCTTACTCCTGTTGCGGAGTTTGCAGAGGGATGCGAGCGGGTGATCGTGGCAGGCAGTACATGGCCGGAGGACGAGGTACTGCTGGCGCAGTACATTGAAGATTGCAGATTGAAGATTGAAGATTGTAAGACCAAACTCATTTTGGTACCGCACGAGATTGACGAGGAGCATCTGCACTTTATCTTCAACTTGTTCCAAGGAAGATATGTGAGGTATCAAGTATTGAGTAGTGAGAATCAAGTATTGAGTAATGAGAGTCGGCGGAACATTTTGCGCAAAGCAGATGTGTTAGTGATCGACACGATGGGTCTGCTCAGTTCGATCTACCGTTTCGGTCAAGCAGCGTATATAGGCGGCGGTTTCGGTGTCGGGATACACAACACGATAGAAGCTGCAGCCTACGGCATGCCGGTCATCTTCGGACCGAACTACCATACTTTCCGCGAAGCGCAAGGCTTGATTGATGCCGGCGCAGGGCGAAGTATCGCGAACTACGCGGAGTTGGAAGCAGCGATCGAGACCGCGCTGGAGCAATACAAGTCCATCGGGCAAAAAGCCGCAGCCTACGTCGAAAGCGAATTAGGAGCGACCGCAAAAATCTGCAAGGAGATTTTTGCGAATTGATAATTGATAATTGATAGTTGATAATTTATTGCATATGCAAAAACCAAGCATACCAAAAGGGACGCGGGACTTCGGACAATTGGAGATGGCGCGTCGCAATTATATCTTTGATACCATCAAAGGGGTGTTCCGTTTGTACGGTTTCCAGCAGATCGAGACGCCGTCGATGGAGAACATCGGCACGCTGATGGGCAAGTACGGCGAGGAAGGCGACAAACTGCTTTTCCGTATTCAGAACAGCGGTGAGAAAGCGGCGCTGGCACCGGAGAAAGGACTGCGGTACGACTTGACAGTTCCTTTCGCGCGCTACGTCGTGCAGCACCGCGAGGAACTCAGTTTTCCGTTCAAGCGTTTTCAGATTCAACCCGTTTGGCGCGCAGACCGTCCGCAGAAAGGGCGTTACCGCGAGTTCTACCAGTGTGACGTCGATGTGATCGGCAGCGACAGCCTGATTGGCGAGTTGGAGTTGATCCAGATCGTGGAGGAAGTGTATCGCCGTCTCGGCATCCGTGTCTGTCTGCATATCAACAACCGCAAGATACTCGCCGGTATTGCCGAAGTGATCGGTGCACCGGACAAGATCGTGGATATCACCGTCGCCATCGACAAGCTGGACAAGATCGGTATCGAGGCGGTGAACGCAGAGCTCGTAGAGAGAGGTTTGAACGACACACAGGTAGCAGCTTTGCAACCAATCCTGAATCAGGAGTCAGGAGTCAAGAATCAAGACAAATTGGCTCAGCTGCGTGAGTACTTGAAAGATAGCGAGATCGGTCTCAAAGGTGTTGAAGAGATGGAGATCGTCTTTGATGAATTGTCAACTGTCAATTGTCAATTGTCAATTGAGTTAGACTTGTGCCTTGCGCGCGGACTCAATTACTACACGGGTGCGATCTTTGAGGTGAAGGCCTTGGACGCGCAGATAGGCAGCATCACAGGCGGCGGCCGGTACGACAACCTGACGGGCATCTTCGGTCTTCCGGGCGTATCGGGTGTCGGCATCTCGTTTGGCGCCGACCGTATATACGATGTACTGACGGAATTGAACTTATTCCCCGAGTCCTTACAGTCCGCGACACAAGTGCTGTTCGCGACCTTCGGACAAGACGAGTTGCACTATGCATTACGCTGGGCAAAAGCGTTGCGGGCAGAAGGCATCTCCGTGGAGGTGTATCCGGAGCCGACGAAGATGAAGAAACAGATGGGCTACGCGGACAGCAAGCAGATCCCGTTTGTAGCCATCGTCGGCGGCGACGAGATGGCGCAGAACAAAGTAATGCTCAAAGAGATGAGTTCCGGCGAGCAGAAGTTGGTTGAACTCGCGGAGCTCGTACAACAATTAAAAATTAAAAATTAAAATTTATCAATCATATGTACCGACATTCGTTTATGATGTTGTTGTGCTGCTTGGTAATGGCAGTCAGCGTGCAGGCAGAGACGGTCACGCCGGAAGAGGCGCGTGACATCGCTGTGGAGTTCTTACGTCACCAACCGGTAGGCGTGGGTCGTAGAGTACCTATCCAAAATCGTATCCAACTGAAAGCGATCCGCAACAAACCCCTTTCGGATGAGGCGGCATTCTACGTATATGAGTTGGAGCAGCACGGCTATGTCTTAGTGTCGGCGGACGACCGCGTACGTCCTGTGTTGGGTTACTCGCAGAACGGTACGTACGACGAGCAGCAGATGCCGACCAACATGCGCGCATGGATGGATAACATCGCCCGCCAGATAGCGAATGTCAAAGGCGGTTCGTTTGCCCGCGTACGCAAAGCCGACCATTATGCTAATGTTTCTCCGCTGCTGGAGAAAGACGGCATTCATTGGAACCAAGGTAAACCGTATAACAACAACTGCCCTTCGGTAAGTGGAGAGAAGTGTCCGACAGGCTGCGTAGCGACCGCGGCAGGTCAGATTATGCGGTACTGGAAATACCCGTCTCAGGGTCGCGGCCAACACTCCTACGAATGGAACGGCAAGACGCTGAGTGTCGATTTCACGGACCATGCCTATAACTGGAGCGAGATCCTGGCAGACTACTCGGCCGTGCAGTACAACAGTGAACAGGCGAAAGCGATCGCTCGTCTGATGTCGGATATCGGCATTTCGTTTAATATGAATTATGCTCCGGGCGGTAGCGGTGCCAATGAGCCTACAGCTGCGCTCGCGATGATCGAGCATTTCAAGTTCGACAGTGCAGCTCAAGTCATCTACATGGACTATATGGGCGTTGAAGGTTTTGAGCAAGCCGTGACGAAAGAACTGGTAGCCGGTCGTCCGGTGATGATGAGCGGTGCCACGGAAAGCAATACCGGCCATGAGTTTGTTTGTGACGGCGTTAACAACAACGGCTTGTACCATATCAACTGGGGCTGGGGCGGTTGGTACAACGGCGACTTCGTGCTCACAGCGCTCTATCCCGAAGGACAAGGAACCGGTGGAGGTGATGAAGGCGAAGGATACACGATCGGTGTCAGTGCTGTTATCGGCCTGCAACCCGACAAAGGCAATGCGCCGGTCGTAGAATTGCGTGGCGAGCGATACGGCATCGTCGAAGACAAAGATGCGTTCGGCCGTAACGATGCTTTCACCGTACATATTCCGATGCTGATGAACATGGGTCTTTTCACGTGGCAAGGATACATAGGTTACATCATTTGCGACGATCAATACAATATCGTCAACAATTATGCGGTTTTTGACTATGACACCTTGCAGCTGGATTTGGGTTATTTCTACTACGACTTCTATTTAGACGCCACCGCTGTCGCGGCTGAGGTGCCCAACGGAACCTATAAACTCGTGGGGGCTTATTCAACCGTGCCGAACTTGAAGAGTTGGAAAGTTATTCCGCTGTTTAACGGCAAGTCAGCCGAAATGACCATGATCGTTCGTTCGGACAGCATCCTCTTCACGGATCGTCAAGCGGAACCTAACTTCATGGACAACCTGCGCGCGAAGAAGCAGAGCGAAGAGAGCGTGTTGTTCTCTTGGGACACGCCGAACAAAGCCGCCAAATACGCGGTGAAGACCTTCATCACAGAGAACGGAGAGATATACGACTTCAGCTACGATACGGTTCCCACCAATGAAGTTCTCGTGCAGTTCTACTATCCGGGGCAACTCGAGTATTCATGGTCCGTCACGGCGCTGGATGAGAACAATAAAGAACTGCAAGTAATGTACGGCGACCCGATCACAATTAATGTAACCACGGACTATACGCCGACGAACCTCAAACAAAAAGTGGAGAAAGGACAAATTCATTTCACGTGGGAAGGTATTGCGCCATATTACCAACTGACGATTATTCGCGACGGTTCGGTCATCGCCCGAGGTATGGTTGATTCACCGGGGGCGTATTACAACGATACCTCAGACGGCGAATACAAATGGTCCGTACGCAGCGTCAACAAAGCCCAAACGTTCTACATCAGTCCGGAAGCGGAGGCTACTTTTTCACTGCCCGAGGACCACGCTATCGAGAACGTAGAGAGTAAACAAAACAATACTAAATTTTTGGAAAAAGGTCATATCTTTATCCGCACCGAAGACAAGACCTATGACCTGTTAGGACGATAAGTATGGCAGATACGAACAAACAGTTTGACCACGTGACGGCTAAATGCCGGGCGATCTTTGTGGACAAGATGAGCGATTACGGAGCATCGTGGCGCATCTTCCGTCTGCAGGGTATCTCCGACCAGTTGTACATCAAAGTGAAGAATATCCGCCAGCGGCAAGAGACCGGTGTGAGCCTCGTGGGCGATGACATAGAAGGCAATCTCCGCGCCATCGTCAACTACGGCATCACCGCCATCATTCAGGAACGCAAAGGGTACGCCGATGCGGTGGATATGTCGAACGAAGAGGCACTCAAGCAATACGACGCCGTGCTGGCGGAAGCCAAGGAACTAATGATGCGCAAGAACCACGACTACGGCGAGGCTTGGCGAGAGATGAGCAAAGAAGGCATCGTCGATATGATCATGGCCAAGATCATCCGCATCAAGACCATTCTCGAGCATAACGGCAAGACTATTGCGTCCGAAGGCGTTGAAGGCAATTACTTCGATATCATTAATTATGCTATTTTTGATTTGATTCACTATGAAGGCTAAATCACCAATCACCAATCACAAATCACAAATAAGCCACATCGTGGGCAGCGTAGCTCGCACACTATTGGCAATCACGTTTTTATTTTCCGGTTTCGTGAAAGCGGTCGATCCGCTGGGCACGGTGTATAAGATCGAGGATTACCTCAAAGCGTTCGGTGGCTGGATGACCGACCTGTTGCCCTTAGCGGGCGCAGCAGCGGTTTGTCTGATACTCGTCGAGTGGCTGCTCGGCTGGGCGATGTTGCTCAACGTCCGTACACGTTGGACGAGTTGGCTGGCGCTGGCGTTCTATCTCGTGATGACTCCGCTGACCCTCTGGATAGCGCTGACCAACCCCGTGTCCGACTGCGGATGCTTCGGCGATGCACTTGTGCTGACCAACTGGCAAACGTTCTGGAAGAACGTAGTCTTCCTGACTCTGGTCGTTATCCTACTCATCTGTCGCAAGTCCATCCCGCAGTTATGGAGTTGGTGGATGGAACTTGTCATTGCGCTACTTGCCCTTATCTCGGGTGGCATCATCATGGGCTACAGCTATACCCACTTGCCGCCGCTCGACTTCCGGCCTTATAAGGTAGGCAACCACATTCCTACCCTCATGGAGATCCCCGAAGACGCCGAACCCGACCTCTACGAGACTACGCTCATCTATGCCAAAGACGGTGTCGAGCAAGAGTTCACGCTGGAGAACTACCCCAAAGGCGACCCGGAATGGAAATTTGTGGACCAGCGTTCGGTGCTCGTCAAGAAAGGCTACGAAGCGCCGATACATGATTTCGAGATTCTGACCATGGACTTCGACGATATCACCTATGACATTCTCGAATCCGAAGAACCCGTGACGCTCGTTGCCATGTATGACCTCAACAAGACCGACCGCAAGCAAATGGACAAACTGAAGGCGATCTGTGAGGCTTGCGAGGAGCGAGGCGAATGGTGTTTCTTCCTCACCGGTTCCGGCGAAGATGATATCTACGCGTTCGGCGAGGAATTGGGAATGGAAGAAGAGGAAGTACAGCGCGTGTTCTGTACCATCGATCCCGTGACGCTCAAGACTGTCGTCCGCGCCAACCCGGGCATCTTCGTCGTACAAGACGGAACGGTTGTTACCAAACAGAATGTTCGGCAACTCAATTGATAATTGATAATTGATAATTGATAATTTAAAATTTATATAGCATTATGAGAACAAGAATGGTAGCAGGTAACTGGAAAATGAACAAGAACCTGCAAGAAGGAGTAGCGTTGGCTACCGAGTTGAAAGAAGCAGTCAAGAACCCGAATTGCGCCGTAGTCATCGGTACGCCGTTTATTCATCTGGCTACGGTGAGCGAGTTGCTCAAGGGTTCGCCGATCAAAGTAGCCGCAGAGAACTGCGCCGACCACGAGAAGGGTGCGTACACCGGTGAAGTTAGTGCCGAGATGGTGAAGTCTACCGGCGCAGAGTACGTTATCCTCGGTCACTCGGAGCGTCGTCAGTACTACGCAGAGAGCTATGAGATGCTGGCTGAGAAAGTGCGTCTGGCTTTGGCAAACGGTCTGAAGGTGATCTTCTGCATCGGTGAAGTCAAAGAAGAGCGCGAGGCAGGCAAGCAGAACGAAGTCGTAAAAGCCCAACTGGAAGGTTCGGTATTTGGTCTGAGTGCAGAAGAGTGGAAGAACATCGTACTGGCATACGAACCCGTATGGGCCATCGGTACCGGTCTGACCGCTACCCCGGCTCAGGCACAGGAGATTCACGCGTACATCCGCGGACTCGTAGCTGACAAGTTCGGCAAGCAGGCAGCCGAGGACACGACGATCCTCTATGGCGGTAGCTGCAACGAGAAGAACGCAGCCGAGCTGTTCGCTTGCCCGGATATCGACGGCGGCCTCATCGGCGGCGCTGCTCTCGTAGCGGAGAAGTTTTTGGCAATTATAGCTGCGCGATAATTATGGCCTTAGTTAAAACCATAAATAGAAATGGTGAGATCCTGACACCGCATATCGCAGACGACGTGTTTATGGCAGAGAATGCCACCGTCGTCGGTGATGTGACGGTAGGAGAAGGTTCGAGTTTGTGGTTCAACAGCGTCCTTCGCGGCGATGTTAACACGATTATCATCGGCAAACACTGCAATATCCAAGACGGCGCGGTGCTGCACACGCTCTATCAGAAATCGACGATCAAGCTGGGCGACTACGTGTCTGTAGGCCATAACGTGACGATTCATGGCGCGGATGTGGACGACTACGCGCTGATAGGCATGGGTGCTACCCTACTCGACGATGCGCATGTGGGCGAAGGAGCGATCGTGGCGGCCAACGCTCTGGTGCTGAAAGGCACGCAGATAGGACCGCACGAGATATGGGGAGGCGTGCCGGCTAAGTTCATCAAGAAAGCCGACCCTGCGCAGACGCAAGAGATCAACCAGAAAATAGCCAATAACTACGCAATGTATGCAAGTTGGTACGAGACAAATTGATAATTGATAATTGATAATTGATAATTATGTTTCGAAGAATATTGTTAAAACTATCCGGGGAGAGTTTGGCTGGTGAAAACAAACAGGGTATAGATACCCAACGTTTGGCGGACTACGCCGAACAAGTGAAAACGATTGCACAACGCGGTGTTCAGGTAGGCATCGTCATCGGCGGCGGAAATATCTTCCGCGGTTTGAGTGGTGCGCAGCGTGGTTTTGACCGCGTCAAAGGTGACCAGATGGGCATGTTAGCTACGGTCATCAACGCGCTCGCGCTGTCTTCTGCGCTTGAAGCCATCGGTCAGCCGGTACGCGTGCTGACTTCGATCCGCATGGAGCCTATCGGCGATTTCTACAGCCCTGCCAAAGCACAACGACTGTTGGAAAAAGGGAACGTAGTCATTCTTGCCGGCGGAACGGGTGCTCCGTACTTCACCACCGACACCGGTTCGAGCCTTCGTGCGCTGGAGATCAAAGCGGACGTGATGCTCAAAGGCACGCGCGTGG
>Ga0265298_10010556_pt1 | contig 10915 bp, 2 predicted proteins | sample AusTroGonzalo_MG_3_FD_193486 | JGI IMG/M metagenome (GOLD analysis project Ga0265298, IMG submission 193486) | Bovine rumen microbial communities from tropical cattle in Woodstock, Queensland, Australia - Gonzalo_01 | ecosystem: Host-associated > Mammals > Digestive system > Stomach > Rumen ...
AGCAGCCTTAGCAGCGGCAGTAGCGGCCACGACGAGGTCTGCATCCGGGCCCTTGCCCGAATTGATGGTGCTGTAAGAAAGCATAGCAACGCGGCTCGGGAGGCCAAAGGCCTTTGCAGTGTCATCGCACTGGAGAGCGATATCGGCGAGTTCTTCGGCGAGCGGATTCAGGTTGATAGCGCAGTCACCGTAGATGTAAGTCTTGTCCTTCATGCACATGAAGAACACGGAGCTCACGGACTTGACACCCGGAGCGGTACGGATAATCTGGAGAGCCGGACGGAGCGTGTCAGCGGTAGAATGGATAGCGCCAGAAACGAGGCCATCGACTTCACCGAACTTGAGCATCATCGTAGCAAGCATTACGTTATCAGAAAGAGCAGCGCGTGCAGATTCCGGAGTCATGCCCTTGGCCTTGCGGAGTTCCACGAGAGTCGGCACATATTTTTCGGCAAGTTCTGCGCTCGGTTCGATAATTTCGATGTTAGCCGGGAGCTTCACGCCAACAGACTTTGCTGTAGCTTCGATATCGGCCTTCTTGCCGATGAGGACCGGCACGGCGATGTTGCGTTCGACAGCGAGGCATGCAGCCTGCACAGTACGCGGTTCAGAACCTTCCGGGAGCACAATGCGCTTTACGCACTTGGAAGCCTTGGAAAGGAGGCTTGCGCGGAACATGGCCTGGCTTACGCGGCGTTCAGCGGCCGGAGCGGCGAGGTCGCCAGCAACGCACTTTTCGCAGCGCAACAAGCGCTTCGGGCAGAAGAGCTCGGCATCTTCGCCATCTGCAAAAATCTTTGCATCAAGGGCAGAGGCGAGGTCGTCGTTAAACTTGTGAGCAATGACATCGTTCATGCCCGTTGCACCTTCCACGACAACGGCGTCAACATCGTCAAAATCCTGCTTGAGGAAATCGGCGCAGATCTTTTCCATGAGCACAGCGGACTTGCCGGCCTTGATTTCAGCAACGCTGTCAGCAGCATTGAAAACTTCGAGCGGCTTGTAGACTGTAGCAATGAGACCAGCCTTGGTAACGGCGTCGACAAGTTCCTGGACTTTGGCTTCCATTTTGGAGGCAGCCGTGGCAACTAAGTAAACACGATTCATTTTAATCTCCAATTTTGAATTTACGAGTGTAAAGGTAGGATTTTTTTAGTTCAATAGACAGGGGGTGCCCGCTCAAAGGCGGGCATGACAAGCTTCAAAAAACATTTCCACACAACCAATGACCATAGACTAACAACTAATGACTAACAGCCCGTACGTTTATTTAAATTTACAATGCCAAAAATTATCACAAAAAGCCCTTTTTACGATGTAATAAATGCTTTAAGGCCATTGACAACAAACTTTTATTGTTATTTTTGGCGCGAAAGTGTATGGGAAAACACTGTGGGATAGGGGAAATTATATTCTTAGGAGTCACGGATGAGGATCAGTGGACTTTTTTACAGGGTTATGGTGTGTTTGGCTATCTTCAGTGCCTACGCCTTTGCGCAGACGGTTGCTGTTGCACACATCATTTACGAAGAAGGCAACGTCTTGTACTATGCCGACAACGAAAGCAATTTCGTGTACAAGTCCGTTGAAAAAGGCGAAGATGGAACATTTACCATCGAGTTCAACAACGAGCGTCTTGCAGGCGGCAAGAAAGACGTTCGCAGGCTTCAGTTCGGACTAGGCTGTAGCGGCAACACATGCCGTGTCGACTTGAGTCCCGATAACAAGCCCCTTCTTGGAGAACTGTTCCCAGGGTACAAAGAAAACGTCACCGACGCTGCAAACATCGTAAAGCAAGAAGTCTGGATCGTCATCAACGACGATAAGACGTTGACGATTTCCGACACAAGACCAGTGGTCACGGTCAAGCCCAAAAAGCACATCCGTTTCCTCACTCCGTGGACAAACACGAACGCCATCATGCATTTCAACGAAACGGAAAGCTACATGAGCCACGTTCCAACGTACTGCGGATGGTTCGAGAGCAAAGTATCCAAGCCCGCCGATAGCGCAAGGGTTTATTTTAGGCAAACAATAGGTTCCACGCTTGTCGGGGCCGAAGGCACAACCGAAGACGAAACAGCCATCGTTCCCATCAACTTGGATTCCATCATTAACGTGAGCGACACCATCTGGATTCTCGCTTACCAGTACGGCGAACCGGTCGTGTCTGACAAGTACCCGGAAGTGCTCGGCGAATGCCTCCCGAAAATTCTCCCAGTAATGATGTTCGACTGGTACGACGGTTCCATGAATTCCGACGGTTCCAAGAACGGTCTTAGCTATGGCGAAGGCGGCGCAGGCCGCACAGGCTTTGACGTGCGCGGAGTGCCGATGTTTGGCAAGGGCACAAGCGAAGACTTTGGTCCGGACGGATGCAAGGCATCCCCGATGACAGGCATGGTCGAAAAGCAGCTAGGCCCGAACGGTGTCCCCGTAAGAGCGAAAAATTTCCCAAGCGGCTGCACAAACGCAACTCACCTCAACAACTGGTTCCTTCCCGAAGTCGTTTACTCCGATGGCGTAAATTCCTACACGAACGTCACATGCCGCGACCTGGAACTCACGCTTACCGACGACGGTTTCTGGCTTGGCCAGAAAGATGACGAAAGCCCTGAACGCGGCCTCTTCTTGCTGGACGACTTCCGCTGGCTTGACAGTGCGCATACTATCGAGAACCCGCACTTTGACTCTCTTAGCGGCGGAAACGACGCCCCCGGTTACCACAACTATGGCTTCACCATGAAAATCCAGGCCGAGTTCGTTTACGTCAAGGGACAGTACTTCGAATTCAACGGCGACGACGACGTATGGGTGTTCATTAACAACAAACTCGTCGTGGACATTGGCGGTCAGCATCAAAAAGTGAGAGGCTCCGTCAACTTGGATGACCTCGGACTCACACCGGGCGAGACTTATCCGTTCCACATTTTCTACGCCGAACGCAAACGCACGCAGTCGAACTTCATGATGAAAACTTCCATCGACCTGAAGGTGGAATCCAGCATGCTTCTCACCGACCACTCGCCAGATTCGACACTCATCAAGAAAGAAGTGTGGCAGAACATCCGCGAAAAGACGCTCGCCTGCGACTTCTCTGCAAACTCCGAAACGAAGCGCACGGAACGCGGGCCTTCTAACTTTACTTTATTTGGAAGAGCACTTCCGACAAGTGGAGTTTCCATCAGCAAGCTTGATTCTGCATACTACAACGGCATCACGGTCACAAACGACTTTACGATGCTCACCATCAATACGACAGTGATATCCCGTACGCAGGCCCTGCCGCCAGGAACTTACTACGTGCGCGTGTCCCTCAAGAACAATCCGAAGGAATACAAGGACGTCTACTTCACGATTCCGCCGACGGAGCTTCCAAACATCGCCTTTGCAAATATCATCGATTCAAGTTACTGCTTTATCGCAGACATCGTCAAGCAAGACACCGTCTGCCTTGAAAAGTACTGGAAACCGCTCGGAAACGAGGCTAGCCGCAATATCAGCAGCGATACGCTCCCCATCAACCTGGACAAGAACGAAAAACTCTGGGCTGGCCGCATCTACCCCATCAACGTCACCTACGTCGAAGAATGGGCACAAAGCTATAGCGGCATCGCAGTCAAGGTTTCCACAACAGATCCGAAACTCATTCCGTGTGATTCCCTGGGCACTCCACTTGCAAACGGCGAATTCACGCTCAACGACGGCAAGAACACATTCTACGTCAAAGCGACAGGCGCCATCGTCAACGGGACCCTCACCGTCTCTACCGCAACAGCGAAAAACGCAAGCATCTCATGGACGAACATCAACATCGCAGAACCGCCCGTGCCACAGATCGAAACCGCGTTCATCTACGACAGAAACGGTGACGGACGCGGCGATAGCGTTTGGGTAACCTTCAACAAGCCTCTCGGTGGCAACAGCGTCCTAAACGCCATCACGTTTACGTTTGGCCTTACCCACTATGAACTGTCCAATGTCAAATACGCCGAAGGCGACCGCGAACTTTCGTTCGTCGCAAGTGGCGACGGATTTGGCACGGCCATTTCTACAGGTGGCGCAACAGAGCCGTACTCCGGAAAGATTACCGCGCTTTACACCTACACGAACCCCGAAGACCATAAAGTTTCGAACTTCGCCATAGACGGGCTTCTCAGTGACGGAATCGGCCCCATCATCATGGCCGCAGAAATCGCCTACACCAAAGACGGAAAGACCCAGCTTACGCTCACATTCAGCGAGGGCCTCAGCGCAGAAAACGCAAGTTCTACACTGTTCAGCTTCCGCAGCTATGGCAGCGGCTCTTTCTCCACGGTCGTCCAAGAAGCAGATTATGTCGCCGCCACCCCAGCCAACCGCTGGAAGCTCATATTCTCGAAGAAAGCAGCAACAGACATTCTCCCCATCGTAGGCGACTCCGTCCGCATCAAGCCCCCTGCAGAAGGAGGTTTAGCAGTCGACCTTATCGGCATTCCGGCCCACGAAATGAACCCATGGGTACGCATTACCGGCGAACAGCGCATCACCGTGACAAGCCCGGCAGTCGTCACCATGGACAAGAACTCGCCGAACTTCGACAAGACCAAGGAAATCGTCAAGAGCGAATCAGCAACAGTCCCGATAATCGTCAATAGCGATCGTCCGCTCACGGCAAACCAGGTCGGCGAAATTTACGGTACGCAAGGCCACTACCTTGGCGACATGAACATGTCCGAGCTCGTCGAAAACGAAATCAGCGAAATTGCAAAAGTCGTGAAGACGTCCTCGATGTTCGAAGACAAGTTCGCCACCCAGAACGGCACCCCGTCAACATCCGTTTCTCTCGAGACGATCATTTCCATGCTGGAAAGGGGAGACCTTTCGTACAAGGAAGCAAAGGAACGTTTTGGCGTTAGCGATGTGATTCTCAATGCCGTAAACAACGGGCTTTTGAACAAGGACAACTTGCACAACTACATGCACGGTACCGAAGAAGATATCAAGACCATCGCCGAATCCATGGCAGACAAGACCGCGCTTAGCTACAAGACAATTTACTACTCCAGCCTTGGACACTTCATCAACGAAGACGCGGGACAAATCGCCTGCAACGACGCCATTTTCAAGACGAACGACGCAACGAACTGCCTTGGCAACGAAGGACACCTCTACCTCGCCTGGAACATGCGCTCCAAGAAAGGGCGCCTCGCCGGCACCGGAGTCTACATCGCCCGTCTCGAAATACGCCTCATCGTGAACGGCAAAAGGATCACCAAGCGCACGCAGGACTTCCTCTGGGGTTTCCGCCACGGCAAGCTGGGCATTGCCGATTTTGACCTGAAAAAATAATCCCTATTCAAAAAACGGAACTTTTCACCCTAGACACCCGCTCCCCGAGCGGGTGTTGCTGTCTTCGCAATTTATTTTACAAATAAGCAAAAAAAATTTGATGAATATCACAATATTGAATGTATTTTCTATAAGGGTAACAGTATTCAGGGAGTCGTGGATGCGGTGTAAGCATATTGTCTTCAGCTTATTTTTAGTACTCTTATGTGCAGCCATTCCGTCAATGGCTGGCGATTACAATATTCTCGTTAAAAACGAATCGACAAAAGGGACATCAAGTCACCTTTATGTTGTCATGAAGTACAAGGAAAACGGGATAGACAAATCCAGCTCCTGCACCGAGCTTCGAAGCTATGGCAACGGCTCTTTCTATGTCAAGGCAACCCAAATAGAGGCAATCAACGAGCCGCAATTCACCTTTTACACCAGTAAAGGCATGACTGGCAATTGCAACTCTGAAATAGGGAGCATTTCACCTTTGGCAAGCGCCGAACCCGTTGCAAACGACATCATCATCACCATTGGCAAAAATAGCGTCGTTACACAGGCCAATAGCCCAGAACCCATTGAACCGCCGCAAACGACAAACCCCGGCGGAAATCGCCCCGGCCGCCCAGGAAATCAAACACAGACTCGTCAAAAAGTTATCCGATTCCTCGCCCCTTGGACAAACACGAACGCCATAATCCACGTCGCAGGTGGAGATTCCACCAGCATGACCACCGTAAAAAACTATTGCGGCTGGTTCGAAGCCAAAATCACCCCGCCTAGTGACGGAGCGCTACAAGTTTACTTCAAGCAGACCATCGGAAGCGAATTTGTAAGCGACAACCATTATAGCTCCAAGATGACTCCGATAACGGCAGCGCCCTTGCTTGCACTCGACACCACCATGGATACCATCTGGGTCAAGGCGGGCAAAGAAATCGGCATTGCAACGACCGTTTACGACAAGTATCCGGGAATCTTAGGAGATTGCCCTACCAAAAAGCTCCCCGTAATGATGTTCGACTGGCTACACGGCACAAAAGGCGACGTCCCCGATAAAGGTGCTGGAGATCCAACAGGAACAAATGGAGACCCTGCTAATGGCGTCAGTGCAGACTTCGGTTCTGGCGGATGCTCCGGCAAAAACTCTCCCGAAGGCAACATGAAGGGAATGGTCCAGGAAGTCCTTGGCGCAAACGGAGTCCCCGTTCCGGCAATAAACTTCCCGGAAAACTGTAGGATTACAACGCATCTCGACAAATGGTTCCTACCCGAAGTTCTCACCGTCAAGGACGGTAGACAGTACACCAACGCCACATGCCGCTCCATAGATTTGGAACTCCAGAAAGATGGCCTTTGGCTAGGTCAAAAAGACGATTCCAGCCCCGAAGGCGGTCTCTTCTTGCTAGACGACTTCGAATACCTCGATGCCGAAAAAACTATACCGAACCCCTATTTCGACAATATTGCCGGTAGCCGCAACAAAAAACACAATTACGGCTTCACCATGAAAATCCAGGCGACGTTCGAATACGTTCCAGGACAGTACTTCGAATTCCTCGGCGACGACGACGTGTGGGTATTCATCAACAACCGCCTCGTCGTGGATATCGGTGGCCAGCATACAAAAGTCCAGGGCGCCGTGGATCTTGACACGCTCAATCTCATCGAAGGCATGAACTACCCATTCCACATCTTCTATGCAGAACGCCATACAACGTTGTCGAACTTCATGATGAGAACATCGATTGACTTGAAGACCGAATCCAGCATGTTCTACATCGGCGGAGCCGATCCTGAAAGCGGACTTCTCAATTACGAAATTTACCAACGCATTAGCCAGCAGAACCTTTCTTGCGACTTCTCCGGTTCAACAACGACCGATACGGCTGCGGCCCCCTCTAACTTCACGCTGTTTGGCGGTGGCGCTTATGCCGATGGCGTTCCTCTCGATAGCGTCGGCGTCTGGTACGGCGGCATCACCATCAAGCCCAATTATACAGGGTTTACAATTGACACCGCTCAAATCAAGCTGCACCATGCTCTCCCCCCGGGAACCTACCAATTGCGCTTCTCCCTGCAAAAGGATGAAACCCAGTACGACGAAATCACATTCGTCATCGACAAATACACCTCTCCTCCGATTGTCTATGCCAAAATTGACAATCATGACAACTGGACGATTATCGGAAACGACGTAGACGGTAGAGTCGACACGCTCGGCAAGTGGGTGAACACCCTCTATCCGGTCAACATCATGTTCTCCGATGGTTCAACATTTGATGACATGGCCTACATCACTACGGGAAACGCGATGCTTATCCCTAGCGACGAAAACGGCAACAAGATTTCGGCCATCACGCTCAAGAACGGCAAGGCGACATTCTACATCAAGGCAACGGCACCCGTCCAAGACGTAACGCTTCTCGTTTCTAACAGCGACCAATCGCAGAGCGCCTACTGGAGGCACATCTCGTTCATGGAGCCGCCTGTACCGCAGGTGACATTTGCATGCATCTTCGACAAGAACGGCGACGGTCGTGGTGATAGCGTTTACGCCAAACTCACCAAACCATTTGGCAAGGTGACAAGCAACAATATGATTTCTCTGGATTCCATCCTCCTGGAATTCGGCGAAAAGTTCCCCGCAGTCGCCATGGCTAGCGGCAACATCACGTACAACGATATCGACAGTTCCATCGCCATCGTCTCTCCCGAAGGCGGTTTTGGAACCGTTCCGTTCTCCGGTGGTGCAGAATCCGTCTACAGCGGAAAGATCACGCCTTTCTGGATGTACAAGGAAGGATTCAGCCAGTCCACCATCAGCCTCACAAACGATGTAATCGACTCCATTGGCCCTGTGATTACGGCAGCGGACATCTCGTACAGCAAGGATGGATCTACGGTGCTCACGCTCTCGTTCAGCGAAGGCCTCGATTGCGAAGACGAGGCTCTTGCAAGCAACTTCATCTACTACTTTAAGCAAACCGCATCCATCAGAACAGACATTGTGCCCGACATCGTTGCAAAGGCTTCAAAATCAAAATGGAAACTCATTTTCAGAAGCACAACCAACAACAAGGACAACATTCCTGTCATGGGCGACTCCATCAGGATGGTTCCGGGAGTCCACTTGGATCTCTTGCACAGGAGCACACCTGAAACAAATCCGTTCGTCCGCATTTCCGGTGAACAGAAAATCGTCATTACAAGCGCACCAGTTATTACAATGGGCGAATCGGACTCTTCTAGATCAATCATCAAGAGCCCATCTCCGACCGTTCCGAAGGTCGTCCATACAGACCAACCGATGACAGCGAAGGAAGTTGCAGAGATTTATGGCACACAAGGGCATTACCTTGGCGACTTGAGCCTCTCAAGCCTCGTAAAGGACGAAGTCACGAATCTCGAATCGGCAATCAAGAACTTCAACGCCAAGAGCATCGAAAACAACGGCAAGAGTCTTGAAACGATTCTCAACGAAGTGCAAACAGGACAGATAACCCTTAAGGATGCAAACAAAGTTTACAATCTCGGCGATGAAATCGTTGCAGCTTACATGAACGGAGTCATCAAGGCAAGCGATGTGACTCGTATCGCAAACGGAAACGCATCCGTAATTGAAAGAGTCGCCAAGGAACTTGCCGCCTTGACTGTTCTCGATTACAAGACGCAATACTTCACAAGTCTTGGCGATTTCGTCAACAGCACTTCCAATTCGTTCACATGCGTAGACACGCTCTTCCACGGGAGCTGCCTTGACGACGACAACGACGGCAAGATATTCCTCGCTTGGAACATGAAATCTAAGAACGGCAGAATGGTAGGTACAGGCGTCTACATCGCAAGACTTACATACAAGATCAGAATCGGTATAAAAGTCGTCGTAGACCGCACACAAGACTTCATGTGGGGTGTGCGTCACGGTAGGACAAAAGGATTTGAAATAGACTTGAATTACTAGAATTTCGTTCTCTCTAAAAGGCGCCTGCAACGCAGGCGTCTTTTTTTGTGCAGAATTTTAAGGATAAATGTCATAAAAGGAGATTCCCTCCCCATACGCGGATCATGACTACTAAGCAGCAAAGCTGCAAGTAGTCAAGGAGAATAGAGTTCGGGATGATATAGCACAAGGTGAGAATGACAACGCAAAAAGTCCCGGCTTTGCCGGGACTTTTTGCGTTTAACGCGGAAACATCTACGCGAGAATCGCGGATGGCAACTTATGCAAAGTTGTACAAGTCCGTGATGTCTTCGTTATTCTTGTCGTACATCCAGAACTGGTTGATGTGGGCATATTCATCTTCCACAAGGGAAATCTTGATGTTATGCTTGTATTCCAGATAGTTGAACATACGGTTCATGTCCTTGCAAAGAACGTCAATGACCTGTGCGCTCACGACGAGAGTCACTTCACGGAGACGACCCTTGGTGTGGGCACGGGCAAGCCAGCGGTCGATCATGCCAAGCGTTGATTCGAGCGTTGCGATGCGGCCACTGCCGTTGCAAACCGGGCAGCACTCGGTCTTTTCGGTCATGAGGTTCACGCGGACGCGCTTACGGGTGACTTCCATGAGGCCGAACTGGCTAATCGGGGCCGGGCTAATCGGGGCCTTGTCGCGGCGAATGGCCTTGCGGAATTCCTGATAGACGGCTTCACGGTCCTCATCGGTTTCCATATCAATAAAGTCGATGATGATAAGGCCGCCCACATCGCGGAGGCGCAGTTGCTTTGCAATTTCGTGGCAAGCATCGAGGTTCGTCTCAAGAATGATCTTGCCCTGGTCCTTGCCATGAACCTTCGGACCGGTGTTCACGTCGATAGAGACGAGAGCTTCGGTCTGTTCGATGACGAGGTTGCCACCGCGTGGAAGCGGAACCTGACGCTGCAAGGAACGAGCGTAGTCATTTTCAATCTTGAAGTATTCGAACAAGCTTTCGCTAGAGCTCCAGAGCTTGACCTTGTCAAGCTTATCCGGAGAGAGGACCTTCAAATATTCGCGGAGAGCGAAGTATTCGTCGCGGTTGTCGATATACACGTAGTCCGTGTTGTCGCCGAAGTATTCGCGAACAGTCTGTTCGATGGAATCGGATTCTTCGTAGATGCAGGTCTCGGGCGGCATGGTTTCAAAGTTGTACTTCGTCTGTTCCCACTTGCTCTCGAGTTCGCGCATCTGCTTGTTGATTTCGAATTCGGATTCGTTGAGGCCGTTGGTGCGGACGATGTAGCCCACGTCGCGGCCCTTGAGGCGGCGGACGACCTTCTTGAACTCGCGGCGCTTGACCGGATCGCGTTCACGCTTGGAGACGCCGACGAAATTTGTACCGGGCATGCAAACCAAGAAACGACCAGCAAAGCTCAAGTGTGTCGTCAAACGGGCACCCTTGGTACTGATCGGTTCCTTGACCACCTGCACCATGATTTCCTGGCCTTCCTGGAGAATTTCATCAATCGAAATTTCCTTAGAGGCATCGCCTTCGTCATCATCGTCACCATATTCACGGCGCAACAATTCGTTGCGGTCCATGGCGTCTTCCTGATGCAAAAAGCCGGCCTTCTCAAGACCAATGTCAATGAATGCCGCCTTGAGTGCAG
>Ga0265298_10010557_pt1 | contig 10913 bp, 12 predicted proteins | sample AusTroGonzalo_MG_3_FD_193486 | JGI IMG/M metagenome (GOLD analysis project Ga0265298, IMG submission 193486) | Bovine rumen microbial communities from tropical cattle in Woodstock, Queensland, Australia - Gonzalo_01 | ecosystem: Host-associated > Mammals > Digestive system > Stomach > Rumen ...
CAGTTGGGCAAGTTGGTGCTTCGCACTGCCGAAGTTGAAAAGTTCAACGTGGACGACAGGGTGCTTGCTGCAATCATTGAATTTGCGGACGGCTCGCCCCGTGCTGCCTTGAAAGCCCTTGAAAAAGTGATGTCTAGCCCCGACGACATTGAAGCACAGTTGAAGACCCTGGAGGGCGGTCTTGAAGACGACCCGAACACCTTGGAGTTCTGCCGTGCCGTTTGTGCGGGTAAGCCGAATTGGAAAGAAATCAATGCAATCCTGCGTGAAATGAAAGGCAAGGTGGACGCTGAAACCGTCCGTCGTGGTGTCCTGGGCTACTGCACTTCCATTATGCTCAAAAATGGCAGCGAGCGTATCTGCCGTGTTATGGAGGAATTTGCTATCCCGACCTATGACACGGGCTTCCCTGGTCTTGTCCTGGCTGCTTACAGGTCTATGAAGTAAAATATGGTCGGACGTGTAGCACAATGGTTGGTGCGACGGACTCATAACCCGTTGGTTGCAGGTTCAACCCCTGTCACGTCCATTATTTGATTAACCCTTAAACAAAAGGAACCCTTATGAACGGGAACTATAACTTTTCCATAAATACGATTGACCCCGACTTGGAAATTGACTTTATGGATTTGCAGCCCGCAGTGGCTATGCAGTCGTCCCTGTATGCCTATTACAGCGACCTGGCGGTGGATGCTCTTGCGGAGCGTGACGAAGCAGCGGACACCCTCAAACGAATGGAGGGCGAAGTTGAACTTGAAATCCGCAAGGACGCAGAAGCCAATAAGCAAAAACTGACAATCCCCGAAGTCACAGCCCTGGTTGCGTCCGACCCCCGCCTGGTAGCACAGCGTAAGGTAATCGTTGAAAAGACAAAGGAATTTAAGAAGTTGGACGGCAAGGTAAAGGCTTTGGACCAAAAGAAGTCTATGATTGAATGTGCCGTCCGAATGATGCTTTCCAAGTCTAACGTGTTGAGCAGCAAGGGCGTAGCCGACGATTGGGCTGCGGACGAATCGCAGAACGCTATCCGCAGACGCTTGAATGGCAGGTAATTCAAAGTTTTCAGTATGGCATATAGCAATTTTGACGCTATGTTGCTATATTGAATTAACGCCCCTGCGGGATTCTCCGTCCCTATGGGGCAAGTGAACAGTGAACAGAAATAAACAGCAAACAGCAAACTAAAACAAATAGGAGTCCAATATGGCAGGATATGACCGCAGCCGTATGTCCCTGGGTCGTCGCACCCAACAGCAAACAGATACCCGTGAATCCAACGGTGGCTTGTCCCGCCAGGGATTTATGAACTACGCCACTTGCAAGTTGAAATTCTTCAAGATGGGCGACCCTGGCACGTATCACGACATTAACATTCTTCCCTGGAAGATTTCTTCCAAGAACCACCCCGAAGTCATTCGCACAAAGGACGAACCCGAATTTCTCCGTAATGGCGAACCGAACCCCGCAAAGGTTATGGTGGGCGACCTTGACTACGTGCTTGACGTGATGGTTCATACCCGCATTGGACCCAACAATGGCGATTACCTGTGCTTGAAGAAGAACTTCGGTAAGCCGTGCCCGATTTGCGAACGTGCCGAAGAACTCAACAAGGACAACCGCACGAAAGAAGAAGCAAAGAAACTCTTTGCAAAGCGTAAGTGCGTTTACGTCGTCCAGGAACTTGACGACAAATTCTATGACAAGGGCGAAGACCCGAAGATTTTTGAAGTGTCCCACCCTGTCTTCTCCAAGGATTTGCAGGACCGTGCTACCGCCTGTATGCGTGGCAAGGGCATTGTGAACTTTGCCGACACTTCCATTGAAGAGGGTCGTGTCGTTTCGTTCAACGTGAACGAAGAATCTATGGGTAATGGCAAGAAGTTCAAGAAGGCTGCGAACTTTGAGTTCAACGAACGCAAGGAAGAAATTGACCCTGCCGTTCTCGCAAAGTGCCCGTCGCTTGATTCTATGATGGTTATCAAGACCTACGACCAACTCAAATCCGCTCTCTATGGCGACCCCGACGACGTTGAAGCCGATTTTGACAATCAGCCCGACGAAGCCGAAGAATCCACGCCTGCACGTTTCCGTGACAACGCCCCGTCGGATTATGGTGACGAACAGCCGAACAGCCGTCGTCGTCGCCCCGCCCAGGACGAAGTTGAAGACGAACAGCCGACCACCCGTCGTCGCCCTGCACGTGACGTTGAAGAAGACGAAACCCCGTCCCGTCGTCAGCGTCCTGCCCAGGAAGAAACCCGTCGTCGCCCTGCACAGGACGAAGTTGAAGCCGACGAACCTGTGAACACTCCCCGTCGTCGTGCTGCCGAAGAACCGCAGGATGAAGCACCTGCCCGTCGTCAGCGTCCCGCCCAGGACGAAGCCCCTGCCCGTTTCAGTGACAACGAACCGAAGGACAAGGGACCGCTTGACGAAGCCGACTTTGACAGCGACCCTTACACCGCTGCCCGTCGCAACTCTCGCAAGACTGCCGTGGACCAGGACACTTCCAAGGAAACGACTACCCGTGCTGAAACTCCCGCACCGACTATGCCGTTTGACGACGAAGAACAGCCCGAAGACAAGCAGCCTGCGAAGACTACACCGAAGCGTGAAGTTGCCGATGGCGAATGCCCGAATGGTTATGAGTTCGGGACCGACTGCGAAAACCAACCGTTGTGCAGCAAGTGTCCCGATGCCATTTGGTCCAAGTGCGACAAGTGCAAACGCTTGATGGCTCGCAAGAAGTAATTAAACCCGTAAACATAGAGGGGGCGTTGGCTCACGCTAACGCCCCTTTTTAACCCAGGATATTACTATGGCTAAAAAGAAAGAAAACGTGGTTGTGGAAGAACCCCGTGTTAGAATGGGCAGCGATTTGCTTGACTTGCTCATTGGTGGCGACAAGAACGTTTATGGTTTGCCGTTCGGTGCTATTATCCAAATTTGGGGTGATAGTTCTGCGGGCAAGACCTTTATTAAGAACGAAATGATTGCCTCTACCTATTGGGCTATGGGCGGTCCGAAAGCGAAGTTGGTATGGGAATCCGACGACAGCGAAACGGGCGATACGTTCAAGACCGAACGCCTGTATGGTGTGAATATCCACCCCGAAGTCCGTAAGATTGGTCCGCTCAAATTTGAAGACTCCGAAACCGTTGAAGAAATGGACGGCAAACTTACGAATATGCTGAATTGGATGCCCGAAGATATGTATGGTATCTATGCCGTGGACTCCCTGGACGGCTTGGCAGACAAGACCAAAAAGGAAAAGGAAGCCAAACGTGCAAAGCAGCAGGCAAAGGGCGAAGAAGTCAAGGACGATGGCGACTATGGTGCCCAAATCGCAAAGTTCTTGTCCCAGGACTTTTTCCGAAACAAGCACAAGGCTTTGGAACGCAAGAAACTTTCGCTTATTATCGTGTCGCAGACACGCTGCAACTTCGGTGCGGTCGGTGCGTTCGCTCCGAAGAAAAAGACAGGTAATGGCGACGCTATGGAGTTCTACTGCCATACCCGCTTGAAGTTGTCCAGGCTCGCCTTTATTGAGCGTGAGGGCACAAAGGTTGGCGTGGTTGTAAAGGCTGTCACTACGAAGTCCAAGACACCCCGCCCGTTCCGTGAAATTATCTATACCGCCTACTTTGACTACGGAATTGATAATATCGGGTCAAACATTGACTACCTGTTTGACCTGCGAAGCGACAAGGGCGAATTGCTGACAAAGGCTGCTAACGCTATTGCTTGGAGTGCCAACGCAAAGAAGAAGTCCCTTGTGAACCTTAAAGCGTGGCTTGAAAAGAATAATTGGATGGCAGACTGCAAGGCTGACAAGAAAGAAACCGACGGGAACAATAACCTGTCTGTGGATTGGATTATCGGGTGGGCTACCGAAGACCCCGAACGCAAGGCTAACTTTGACGACGAATTTGGCGAAGAATTTACCCGTGACGAACTCATTAAACTTTGTGAGGACAATCCCGAAATGGCGAAAGAACTCACGGAGCGTGTGAGGGCGAAATGGGAAGAACACGAAGACGCTGTGGCAACAAAGCGTCCCGCCAAATACGGTAACAACTACGGGGTCACTGCGACAGCCGAACCTGCCGAAGAACCCGCAGAAGCAACAGCCTAAAAAGCCGTTATCTACCTATATTTGTAGTAGTGGGGTGTGGTGCCCCGCTACTTTTATTTTAAGGATTTATGGATATTCTACAATTTTGGAAAAAATTGAACGCTATCGTGAAAACACGCACACCTATGGATTCTGCACGTAAAATGGTTGAGTCGGGCGAAATCACGAAAGAAGAAGTGTCCTGGGCACTTGCAGCGTTGGCTACCTTACCGATTACTATGCTTGAAACTTTGAGCGACAAGGAAAAGTATAAACGTGGAATTGAACAAACTCTATAATATGGATTGCCTGGAATATATGTCCAGGCTTGAAGACAACTGCGTGGATTTGGTTCTTACAGATATTCCGTATGACGAATGTTCCGACAGGGAAGAGGGCGGGCTGCGTCACATTAACAAGGACACTGCCGACGTGCTTACGTTCCCCCTGGGAAAATTTATGGATGAAGTAATCCGTATCTGTAAGGGAAGCATTTATATCTTTTGTGGAACCGAACAGGTTTCTACGCTGCGTAAAGCGGGCGTTGACAAGGGTCTTTCTACCCGCCTTTGCATTTGGGAAAAGACTAACCCATCGCCTATGAACGGGCAACACCTGTGGCTGTCTTCGGTGGAATGCTGCGTGTTTATGCGTAAGTCCAACGCCACGTTCAATGAGTTCTGCCAATCCCCCGTGTGGCGACTTCCCTGTGGGTCTAGTAAGCGACACCCCACTGAAAAGCCCCTGGAATTGTTTAGACGGCTTGTAAGGGCTAGTTCCAATCACGGGGACATTGTGTTTGACCCCTGCATTGGTAGCGGAACCACCGCAGAAGCAGCCGTGTTGGAAGGACGAAAGTTTATCGGGACCGAATTGTGTAAAGAATACTACGACGTTGCCAACAAACGTCTGCGACACCTTACGGGTCCGTTCTACCTGTTCGGCAACATTGGGGTGTAAATGGACTTGAACCGCATTTATAACCAGGATTACCTGGACGGGATTAAGGGCATTGAAGACAAGAGCATTGACCTTGTAGTGACTGACCCCCCGTATCTGTTTGACAATAGTAATTGGTATCACTCCGACGTTCTAGGCAAGAACAGCGTCTATGCCAATTCCGAATTGTATAACGATTTTAGTATGATGAAATCCGAAATGGGCAGGTTCGGGGAAGAAGATATTGCGACGCTTTACGACGCTGTTATCCCGAAAATGAAGAAAGTCAATATGTTTTTCTTCTGCTGCGAAGAACAGGTCCCTATCTACGGAATGGAAGCCCGCAAGCGTGGACTTCACTACAATATCCTGGTATGGGAAAAGCCCTTGTCTATCATTAACAAAAACCGCTTTTCTATGAATACGGAATATGTGGTCCGTGTGTATGACTTCGGGACGGGCTTGAACAGGGTCAACAACAACGAAGTCTATAACAAGGTCCTGCACGACAAGCGGGTAGTTGACAAGATACACCCTACGCAGAAGCCCGTTTCAATTTTCCGAAAGTTCGTCACGCTTTGTTCGCAACCTGGCGATGTGGTCCTGGACCCGTTTATGGGCAGCGGGACAACTGCCGAAGCCTGCGTGTGGGAAAAGCGTAAGTTTATCGGGTTTGAGAAGGACCCGAAAATCCACGCAAAGGCGAACAAGCGTCTGCGGGACTTGACGGGACCATTCTACCTGTTCGGCAACATTGGGGTGTAAATGCAACTCAATAGGATTTACAATATGGACTGCCTGGTGGGTATGCAGGAAATACCCGACAACAGCGTGGACTGCATTATCTGTGACCTGCCGTATGGGACTACTGCGTGTGAATGGGATTCTGTTATCCCCTTTGAACCCCTGTGGGAGCAGTATAAGCGTATCGCCCGTGAAGACGCACCTATCCTGCTATTCTCAAAACAGCCGTTCACAAGTCGGCTTGTCCTGTCTAACCTGGAAATGTTTAGATACGAATTGATTTGGGAAAAGACCCGCCACAGCAACAATATGCAGTTGGGCAAACAGCCCGCAGCAATACACGAAAACATTGACGTGTTCTATAAGAAGCAGCCTGTGTTCAACGAACAGAAGTTCAATGTGGACCCCAAATACATTGACAAGCGTAAGAGCATTAACAATGCGATTTACAATAGCGAACATTACACGGGAACAATGACCAGGAAAGCGGACGACGGGACCCGCCATTCTCAAAGCATTCTGCCGTTCAATTCTGTGTGGGAAAAGGATATGCACCCGACGCAGAAACCTGTGGACCTGTTGCGATACCTAATCCGAACCTATTCCAACGTGGGTGCTACAATCTTGGATAATTGTATGGGGAGCGGAACGACAGCCGTGGCTGCTGTTATGGAAAAGCGAAAGTTTATCGGGTTTGAAACGAACAAGGAATACTGCGACAAGGCTAACGCCCGCTTGAAGAAACTTACAGGTCCTTTTTATATCTATGGCAACATTGGAGTATGACAATGAAAGACGAAACCAAAAAAGTAATTGCCCTTTTGAAAGATGCAGGTCTTGACGTAGAAGACGCTGAAACGTTCCTGGGCGACTGCGTGACGGACGAAACCCGTGACGATATTGTGGTCTATTACTTTGACGACTGCGACAGTATGACGTTCTATTACTACCTGCACCCCGTCGGGGACGGCAAGTGGGAAGCAAAGAACGGGTCTGCCGACGTTGACAACAACGTGATAGCCGAAGCAGACCTGGTGGCGTTCGCACGTGAGCAGCAAACGGACTATGACGCATACCATAACACGCTGACATAGCCCCAGGCTATTTTCAAATTTGACGCTATCTTTCTATATTATAATTACGGCACCTGGGTGGATAGGCGGGTAGGGTGGTTGCAAACGTCCTGCTTGCCGATAAGGGTGGACCTTCGCCATAAATGACAAGACTTTTGCAAAAGGATTGTGCTGTCCGAAATTGGTAATAGATTCCGAAGCCCGTAGTAGGAAGTTCCCTTTTTCGGCTACTAGGTCGGTTCTAGCGGGTGCTGTTAAATTTTTGCGGGGTAGAGAAGTTGGTATCTCGCTTGGCTCATAACCAAGAGGTCGCAGCGTTCAAGTCCTGCCCCCGCTACTAAACGCCACAGGTGGCGAAACGAACCTGGGAGGTTGTGCGGTTGCCTAATTAAAAACGCTCCGATACGGCTCCCGTCGGTCCAGGGGCTTCACGGGAACCGCAACCGTGGCTAATCGCAAGTGACCTGTAGGACTCTTGCGGGGGAAGTTCCCCACGGGGCGTTGCACTAGATTGAAGTGCAGAATAGCCCCAACGAAAAGAGTAGGGTCGCTTTTGTGGTAGGGCAGGTTGATTGCAACGACCTGCCCGCTTTCATTTTATAAAAATTTTTTATTTTTCCTATTGACAGATACTAGGTAATTAGTTATATTTAGAGTGTAAAGAGAACAACCACTCACTACAACCGAGGTATAACAATGATTTTCAAGGCTTCTGTCAAGGACGATACGGGTGCTTTACAGCACATTGAACGTGACTACCCGACAAAGGCACAATTTATCCGTGACCTGCGTAATAACGGCTTCAAGGTTGACAATCGCAAGGTTCTCACGAAGAAGTCTTTTGATTATATCATTGAATCCACCAACTGCACGAAATGGGATTGGCGTGAATATACCGACGAACAGATTGCCGACGGCATTGACGGCTTGACAATCTATATGTCCAAGGAACACAAGCCCCGCAACAGGAAAGAATGCTACGAAGTCCGTGTGAACTATATCCACGACGAAAAGCCGTCTGTCTTCAATTATAAGTATATGAAGCAGGTCCGCAGCACTCTCAACACCTACAAGGGAATGTTCATTGTCCGCAGCATTGAAGTGTTCAAGAACGGCAAGCAAATTCCCACCTGGTCCCTTTAATTTTAACCCTTTACCGAGGATAACTCTATGGCAGATACAACCTTTGTCTTTAAGCAAGCAATCGTCACGTTCTATCGCAAGTCTAACAAGCAGAACACACCCCCCGAAGATATGTGGTGTAAGGTTTGCGACAATGAAACGTCGCTGTCCACTGTGTTGGAAATGGAAATAGGCGAATACCTTGACAAGATTTCCGCAGCCAAGAGTGAAATTATGAAACTTATTACGGGGGGCTTGAACCTGTTTAGCCCCTCTCCCGCAGGCGTATCGGGGATGCACTATCAAAACCAATCCATTACGGTAAGTTGCGGGTATAGCGTGGAATTGAAGTATTGGCGAACCCTTAACGGGGTCATTATCCGAATTAACCGAACTGACGGGGATGCCGATATAAACTATTTGACTATCCTTGTGAAGTCCATCTACGAAAAGAAGGAAGACTAATGCCTACTCCCGCTTTCAAAATCACGATTACCCGCATTCCTAACGGGTCCACCGAACCCCGCACCACGGAAGATATTTACCCCGTGGACGACTTTGACACGACTATCCAGGCTGCTTACCGCAGGGCTATCGCCAGGTGGCACCATATTCATAACGTTATCGCCAATCGTGGCGATACGCTTGTCAGCGGGACTTTCAGTCGCATTTAAGGAACTCTTATGGCTACTCCCGACAAAGCATTCATCTATAACCTACACGATACCCTTTTCAACCATTACAACGTCCTGGACGTGTTGGCTACCTATATAGCCCACAAGGAAGACGTTAAAAATATGTTCTGCGACCACTCCATAGATATTATGGATATTCGCCTGGAACCTAACCTGGATTGCGTAGTCGTCCATTACACGCTTGTATCGGACGGCAGGGTTCGTTATAGGACCATCTACCCGATGCAGTGGGAATTGTTCTTGGAACTCACGAAAGACCCTGTAAAGCAGGGGCACAACCCCTGGACCTTGCAGGACTACGGGCACGATTGCCGTCCGTTCCGTGGTATGGTTAAACGCAGCGGACCGCCTATCCGTGTCGTCACTCCCGACGAAGCATACAGAATCCTGCGTGAGCAGGCTGCTGCGTTTAACGACGAAGACACGGAAAGTAAATAATTTTATGCCATAAATCTGTTGCCAAAATGTTGGTAATTTGTTAGATTTATACTACAACCTGTAAACCGAACCTGTTAAACCGAGGAACCCCGACCCTTGAAACCGACCGAAGAACTGTATTTCCAATATGCAGGGGTAATCACTAGCGTAGTCAACAAATACGCCTATCAATGCCCCGACCTGGCTGACGATTTATTGCTCCAAGCACAGTTGCTTTTCTGTCAAGCCTGTGTGACCTACGACCCCGAACACCCTAGCAAGGCTTCATTTGAAACCTGGCTGCGTAATAAACTCCAAGACATTTCCGCTCTTGTGAAAAAGGCTACCAGGGGTCCGTGCCTTATTAAAACGGAAAAGCCGAAGAAGACCGAAACTGCCGTCAAGCGTAAGCGTGTGTGGGCGAGAAAGTCTGTGAAACCGCAGTGTTCCGAAGACAACACAGCAACGAACATTATGCTGTTGCAGGAAATTGCGGATAACGTGAAGCGTGAACCCGACGATGACCCGATTGAACTTTCCGACGTGACTTGCGGGTATATCCTGGAAGATTACAGCAAGAAACTTTCCGACGGGACAGCAGACGGGCACGACTACCCCAAGGCTATGCTGCCCTATATCCGTGCCCTGCGTGGCGATTCCTTGCAGGTGTTCAAGGATTTCTGCGAGGGTCGCCTTGAACGTGAACCCCGTAAGAACCTGTCGTTCGCAAAGCAGAAAGCCCGTGGAATACTTTCCCCGTCCTATATCTACAACAAGTTCTACAAGGAAAAGGGTTGGTCCCGCTCTCGTGTAGAAAACGCCTGGAGGGGTCTGCGTGGAATGTTGAAGAACTACGTGGACGGCAAGATGCCTACAATCATTAACAACCCGTCCTTGCGTAAGAACAAGGTCCACAGGGGCGAAAGCAGTTTTGAAAAGGCAAGCAGGCTTTTTGAAGAACGCCACAGCCTGTCGTTCAACACCTATCGGGTCCTGTGTAAAAAGGGCATTCTGCATAAAGAGAATGTTGCCGAAAACGAAGACCTGTCCAAATACCTTTTACACACGTTCGCTTACTAGACTATGGTGCATAAAAGTTTATTAAAATCTACTTGTATTTCTTGAAAGGTTTATGTATATTTATGGCAGGAAATTACGGTTCCGACAATACAGTTGAGTTTCAAAAATACCCGCAAGGGTGTTATCCTGTCGTTACCGTAATTAGCGACAGGATTTTTGTTTTATGGTAGTTACAAAAGGCATAGAGTTAAGACTAAACCCTACGAAAGCACAAGCGGTGTTCTTTAATAAGTGCATCGGTGCTGAACGTGTAGCCTATAATGCTATGTTAAATACGAAGATTACCTTGTATCGTGATTATGGGGTTAAGAATTTCAGTCCGAATTGGAGTTCGCTCAAAGACTTCTACCCTTGGATGAAAGAAGTAGATAGCCAATGCCTAAACTATGCTAAAATAGAACTAGAACGGGCGTTCAAGAATTGGTATAAATCCTTGAAGAAGGGTGGGGATATAGGCTTTCCTAAATTCAAGAAAAAGACTCACGCAGGTAAGTATCATAACACTTCAATGCCTAATACACCCGATAGACTGTTCAAGGACAGCAAGATATTCATACCTGTAATCAAGTGGGTTAGGTTTAGAAATTACAAGAACCTGGATTTGTCTAAAATCAAGAAAATCCGCAACTTAACTATTAAGCGGACGAACACAAATAAGTATTTTGTGTCTGTATGCTGCGATGTAGAAGTTCAAGAATACGAACATACAGGTAGTTGCGTAGGACTTGA
>Ga0265298_10010558_pt1 | contig 10912 bp, 7 predicted proteins | sample AusTroGonzalo_MG_3_FD_193486 | JGI IMG/M metagenome (GOLD analysis project Ga0265298, IMG submission 193486) | Bovine rumen microbial communities from tropical cattle in Woodstock, Queensland, Australia - Gonzalo_01 | ecosystem: Host-associated > Mammals > Digestive system > Stomach > Rumen ...
CTTTCGATTTCTGCCATGCAACACTCATTTCATGCTGCATTCACTGGTATATACGCAGCCAATTTGAGGTATGGCAGTTATGTTTTTATTTTTTTATCGTTCACGGATCCAGACCTGCATTTCGTTCTTCCCTCGGTTTGCCCATTTGTAGTATGGGATCAGTCGAAGTCTGACGGGTTCACTGTGCGCTTTCCCGTCAGAAAAATACAATGACTCCTGATCCGGGAACCCGACCCGGCAGGCATCCGCTTCAATGACAGTCGTCCCGCCGAGCAGCTCTGTCTCAGCGGTTTTCAGTTCCGCGTCGCGGGCAAGCTGCAGCAGGTGAAGCTGCGGTCCGTTATCCGCTTCCTCGGCGCAGTATACGACCGGACCCAGCGCCACCGCGACTTTCCCGGCGGCACTGCGCACCCGCTCATTTGCGTATACCCGCCGCGGTTTCATCTCCAGCTCCAGTTCCAGTTCTTCTTCCCCGAAGGGACCGCAAATCAGAAGATAGCCGTCCTGTTCCTCTGCATGAACCTCTTCGCCGTTCCGCCGCAGTGTAAATCGCGGACACCATCCGGGAATATGAAGCCGCAGGTCATAGTCGCCTTTCCCGGCGCTGACCCGGACCAGTCCGCTGCGCGGATAATCGGTATGAACGGCGATATGAATCTGTTGCCCCGCCGCTTCTGTGTTCAGTTCCGAGTCTGCAAACAGGTGGATCTGAATCTCCCGGTCCCGCACCGTATACTGGTATGTGATCAGTGAGCACAGCAGCCTGGCCAGATTGGGCGGACAGCAGGCGCAGCTGAGCCATGGCTGTCGTTCGGGAACGATATGCCGTTTGTTGGGATCCTTCTCATCCGCCTCCGGGAAAACAGAAAGAGCGTTCACATAGAAAAATCGCTTCATATCAAGGCTCATTCCGGAAAGGCAGGTATTGTAGAGTGCGCTTTCCATGGCATCCGCGTAAATCCCTTTCGTCTCCCCCAGCAGCATCCTGTGGGCAAAAAAGATCAATGCCACCGATGCGCAGGTCTCCGCGTATGCCGTATCGTCCGGCAGGTCATAATCAAAGGTAAACGCCTCTCCGGTATAGGTGGATCCTACTCCGCCGGTAATATACATCCTTTTCCGAACCACATTCATGAATTGCTGTTTGCAGGCCTCCCACAGCTCCCTTTCTCCGGTGCGAAGCGCCACATCGGCCGCGCCGGACGCGAGATACAGCGCGCGAACGGCGTGGCCCTCCGCTGTAAACTGCTGCCTGACGGGCAGATGGCTTTGGGCATAGGTTCGGCCGAAGGTATTGTTCCAGGGAAAGAACGGCTTGTCCAGCCGTTTCTGTTCTTCATCAAAATAATAGGGTTCGAGGCCCCGCCTGTCGATGAAAGCCCCGGCCAGTTCGAGATATTTCTTCTCGCCTGTCAGGTCCGCCAGTTTGCAAAGTGCCAGCTCAATCTCCGCGTGTCCCGGAAAGCCCCGCAGGTTTTTCGTCGTGAACCATGTCTGGATATGATCTGTATAGCGGATCATAATGTCCAGCATCTTCCGCTTCCCGGTCGCCTGGTAATAGGCGATCGCTCCTTCCAGAAGATGGCCGGCACAGTACAGCTCATGGCAGTCCCGGAGGTTGGTCCACCGGTTTTCTATCCCGTTGCAGATATAATAAGTGTCCAGATAGCCATCCTCCCGCTGCGCCTTTTCCAGCAGGTCAACGGTCTCGTCCGCCAGCTTTTCCATCTCCGGATCAGGCGTGGTCATCAGCTTATATCCCAACGCTTCGATCCACTTGCCGAAATCGCTGTCCTGAAAAACCATGCCGTAATACTCGCCCTGCTTAACGCCTGCCGCAAGGCGGAAATTATCAATACAATGGGAAGGCTCCGCTCCCGGAATCTCGTCGTTCAGCATCTGCCACTGATACCGCAGCAGATGGTCATATACTCCCTTCACAACCGGTCCGAGCATTCCGCCGCTCACCCGGCCTTCCCGCGGAGAGACGGTCCGTGCTTTTTCTGTTTCTTTCATCTTCGTTTCCTTTCCGTTCCTGCGATCATCTGTTTCTGACCGTTATCATATAGAGTATCTTTCGATTCACCGGTGGACAATGACACTGTACGGTTTGACGCTGTCCGTGCTGACCGAAACCTGTCCGTTTTTGGTCTCCAGGGTATAAACTGCGGCTGCTTCTCCGTTCAGATCCGGTATCGTTACTGTAAGTGTTCCGTCTGCCGGCTGGAACACATGCAGCTCAACCCCGTTCGTATAATCATAATCCGGCCGGCTGTCTTCCCGGCCCATGGGGATCACGCTGTTCGGGCGCGCCATCAGCGGCAGGGAAAGGAAACCGTGTGTTTCCCGTTCCCATCTGCCGCCTGCGGTTGTCTCATCTGTCAGCAGACTGGTCCATGTGCCTTCCGGCAGATAATAATCCACATGATGGTCGGCGTGCATTACAGGCGCCACCAGCAGGTTCGCTCCCAGCATATACTGCCGGTCACACGCTTCGCACCCGATCTCCTCCGGGAATTCAAGCATCATCGGCCGCATAACCGGTATGCCGGTGCGATGCGCTTCCGCCGCCGCTTCGTAAAGATACGGCATCAGTCTGTTCTTCAGCTTTGTAAAGAAGCGAACCACCTCAACCGATTCCTCGTCAAAGTTCCACGGAACCCGGTAACTGGAGGAGCCGTGAAGCCGGCTGTGGCTGGAGAGAAGTCCGAAGGCTGCCCAGCGTTTATATACTTCCGGGGACGCGGTCTGCTCAAAGCCGGCAATGTCATGGCTCCAGAAAGCAAATCCGGAATGAGCGATACTCAGCCCGGAACGCAGCGTTTCCGCCATGCTCATGAAACTGGCGCTGCTGTCCCCGTTCCAGTGGACCGGGAACTGCTGGCTTCCCACGGTGGCGCTGCGGGCGAACACCAGCGCGTCCCCCTTGCCTCTGTAAGCTTCAATGGTCTCAAAGACCATTTTGTTATACAGGTAGGTATAATAATTGTGCATCCGCAGCGGATCGCTCCCGTCGAAATACCGGATCCCGCGGACGGGAATACGCTCGCCGAAATCTGTTTTGAAAGCGTCCACTCCCATGGCCATCAGTTTCCGCAGCTTTCCGGCATACCATTCCCTCGCGTCCGGGTTGGTCACGTCGAGGATGGCTGTGCCCGGCTGCCACAGATCAGTCTGCCACACATCGCCGTTTTCTTTATGGAGGAAATATCCCCCTTCCAGTCCTTCTTCAAACATGCTGCTTTCCTGGGAAATATAGGAATTCAGCCAGCAGCAGATATGAAGTCCGCGCTCTTTCAGTTTCCTCAGCAGGCCTTCCGGGTCCGGAAAAGTATCCGGATCCCACGTCAGGTCGGTCAGGTGATTCTCCTTCATCCAGAAGCAGTCAAAATGGAATACGCTCAGCGGAATGTCCCGCACGGCCATACCGTCAATAAAGCTTGTAACCGTCTGTTCATCGTAGCTGGTCGTAAACGATGTGGACAGCCACAGGCCGAAGCTCCAGGCAGGCGGGAGCGCGGGTTTCCCTGTCAGATCCGTATATCGCTGCAGTACGCCTTTCGGAGTCTCGCCATAGATCAGGTCGTAGGTCATTTTCTGGCCTTCCTGGCTGAACTGGACCCTTTCCACTTTTTCGCTCGCCACTTCAAAGCTCACATCGCTGCTGCTCTCCACCAGCACGCCGTAGCCCCGGTTGGTCATATAGAACGGTGTATTTTTGTATGCCAGTTCGCTGGCGGTTCCGCCGTCCCCGTTCCAGATGCTGACTTCCTGTCCGTTCTTGACATAGGCGGTAAACCGTTCTCCCAGGCCATAGACCAGCTCGCCTACATCAAGATTCAGGGAATCAATCATATAGTCCTTGCCGGTGACCTTGCAGTAAGCATGAGCCATGCCGTGATATTCGGATTCGGTCAGTATATTCCCGTCTCCGGTATAGGTAACTCTCCATCCCTTTTTTGCCTTGCTGATGACGGCTGCGGCTCTGCCGCTGCGGAATGTCCAGGCGTCGTCTGTTTCGGTAATCTCAGGAACAACCGGTGATTCTTTCAGGTCAAAATAAGGCCCGCGCGGAACAACGCCCCGGAAATGTTCTACGGAAACGCGGATCACATCTTCCATCGGCGAGGAAAAAGTGACCGTGATCGTCGCGTGATTCATAATGTCTCCGCGGCCGCGGACCGGCACGGACGGACAGATGATTTTCAGGCTCTTCTCCGTCTTCGTCGCGGAATAGCTTTCAATGGCAAAATGCAGATCATACTCCGGCTTTGTCAGCCAGTAACCGTTGGTAAATTTCATGTTCTGTCCCTCCTTATCCCTTTACGGCGCCTGCGACAACGCCGTCCACAATATACCGCTGCAGGAAGATAAATACAATAACCGACGGAAGAATCGCAAGCACCATGGCTGCAAGGGCATAGTGCCATTTGGTGTTCAGGGATCCGACAAAATTGTAAGCGGCAAGCACCAGCGTTTTGGACGCGGGTGTGCTGTTGACCATCAGCAGTGGAAGCAGGAAATCGTTCCAGATCCACATCACGTCCAGTACGACAACCGTCGCCGTAACGGTTTTCAGCAGCGGAAAAATGATCATCCGAAACGTCCGGAAGGTGGACGCCCCGTCGATCATGGCGCTTTCGTCGATCTCTTTGGGAATGGATTTCATGAAGTTGTAGTAAATAAATGTGGCCATCGGAATACCAAAACCCCAGTACTGTATGCCCAGGCCCCAGGTGCTGCCGTTCAGATGAATGATATTCATAAACTTCAGCAGCGTGATCATAATTGTCTGGAACGGAATCAGCATCGGCGTGATGATAAAAGTATGAATCGGTTTGGTTAAAGGCGTTTTCCGGCGATCCAGAATATAGGCTGCCATCGCGGAAAATGCCACGATGCCTGCAATGCCGATGACTGTGATCACCACATTGTTCCAGAACAGCCGGAAATATTCCATCTTTTCAATGACATAGCTATAATTGTCCCAGGCGATTTTTGAAGGAAGGGCCAGCACATCGGTCAGGATCTCTTTGAAGGGCTTCAGGGAGTTGTTTGCCATCAGGAACACCGGGTAGATATACAGGCAGGCAAGCAGAATCATAACCGCCAGGAAAATAATGTGCAGCGTGCGGTGCGTTGCTTTGTTCTCCGTCATTACTGCTCAACCTCCCTGCGTTCGAACACTTTGAGAACTACCTGGGTAAGGATCAGAACGATGACAAAAAATACGATCGCTTTCGCTGACCCCAGCCCGTAATTGTTATTCTGGAATGCTTCCCGGTAGATATCCAGCGTGGCGGAGTAGGTCGCTCCGCCGGGGCCGCCTTTGGTCAATGCCAGAATGATATCAAATACTTTCAATGAGTTTGTCAGAGACATGAACATACAGGTTGTGATAGACGGTCCCAGCAGCGGCAGAACAACCCGGAAAAAGCGCTGGCGCGCATTGGCGCCGTCGATGCTGGCAGCTTCCAGTACGTCTGTGGGAATCGCCTGTAATCCGGCCACGTAAAGGACGATATAAAACCCGAGGGACTGCCATACGCCGACCAGCACGATCGACCAGAATGCCAGATTGCCGTCTCCCAGCCAGCTGTAATTCCAGATGCTCCACCCGGTAATCTCATAGAGTTTTTCAAACCCCTGTGTGAAGATGAATTTCCAGATAAACCCGACGATGGTCATGGACATAATATACGGCAGGAAAAACATTCCGCGCAGGAAGTTGGCGAGCCTGAATTTTCGCGCCAGTGCTACCGCAAGCGCAAGAGCGAAAACGTTGCTGAACACGATGAACAGCGCGGAGTATTTAAAGGTAAACAGCAGCGCGTTGACGAATTCGGGGCTGCCGGAAGAGAAGATGGTTTTAAAATTCTCGAAACCGATGAAAACGGGATTCCGTGATATGCCGTTCCATTCTGTCAGGGAATAATATCCGCTCATCACAAAGGGGATATACATGGCCAGCAGCACCATGATCACGGCCGGAGCCGTGAAAATCAGCGTATCTGTGAGCGCTTTCCGGCTCATTGGGCTCACGGGTTTTCTCTCCATGGCTTGTTCCTCCGCAGTTAATCGTTGTTCTCTGAATCGCTGTTCTCTGAAAAAGAGCCGCGCTGCAGCCATGGCAGCGCGGCTGATGGTTTCAGTCCTTATTTCGTTCCGTCCAGTTCAACGCACTTGGCTTCAATCTGCGCGCAGCATTCGTCCTTTGTCAGGCTGCCGCCGATGTAGGCCTGGAGCGCCTCGCCCTTCGCCTGGTGATAGCTGTCGGAAGAGTAGCAGATGCTCAGCGGAGCGGTTCCGTCAGCGGCCGACAGTTCAACGCCCTGTTTGATGATCTGCATATCGGCCACCTTGGCGCCGGTCACCGGCGGAATCACCCCGGCGACATCGCAGAACCAGTTCTGGCCGTATTCGCTGGTATACCACCAGTTGACAAAGTCCAGCACAGCCTGAAGGTTCTTGGAATCCTTGTTGATACGCAGCGCCTGGTCAGAACCGCCGATGATCTGGCTTTGGGCGGGATTGTCTGTCACAGGATACCCGGCAAAGCCGATCTGAATCGAATCGTCAATCGCAAGCACGTCAGCTTCTACCCAGGCGCCCTGGCCGACCATCATGGCAGCCTTTCCGGTACCGAAGGCGGAATCTTCACCTGCCAGATCCGTCTCCAGGGGCTTGTTGTCTCCGTACTTCACGCACAGGTCAATGAAGCGGAAGAAGTTGTCATACAGCACCGGATAATCCTTGATATGGGCTTCGCCCTTCTGGAAGGATCCGACCAGTGCCTCGGCATTGTCGGAAGCGGCATCCACAAAGTGCTGCATGATGTGTTTGTAGACCCACCACTCGGCAAACCCGGTGGTCACCGGCTGGTAGCCTGCGGCAGCCAGCTTCTCACAGGCGGCTTCAAACTCATCAAGCGTCTTCGGAACAGTGATGCCGACTTCTTCGAAGATTCCCTTGTTGTAAATCAGGCCGAAATAGTTGCCTTTCAAGGCAAAACCGTGAATTTCTCCGTCTCCGTAGGTCATCATGGTTGCCACTGCGGGATCCATGGCCTTGGCGGCAGGTTCGCCGGCGATATTGTAGGAGTATTCGGCGTAGTCCGCGATTTCTTTACCCGAGGTGGTGGAGAAGATATCCGGAGTGGTTCCGGCGTTGATCCGGGCTTTCAGCAGTGTCGGATAGTCGTTCTGGGTCGTTTCATAGTTGATGGTCACATTGGGCGCGACTTCCTTGTAGGCGGCGATCAGCGTATTCATCGCGTCAGCATATTCCGGCTGGGAAATGAAAATGTTGATCTCAGCGGCTTCTTCCGCCGCGGCGGGGAAAGCAGCCAGGGAAAGCAGCATTGCCAGCGTCAGTAAGGCACACAGCAGTTTCTTCATTTTGGGGACATCCTCCTTCTTTTTTGACCGTATCCGGTCTTTCTGCCATTCAGTATAGCGGGATCGGAAATGGAAAAAAAGGCAAAAAAACGACTTGAAAATGCCATTTTGAGCACAACTCCGCAAAACATGGTCCGTCTGTGTTATAATCATCCCCGGAGAAAAGAAAGCATCTGTCATTGACGGGGGAGGAAACAGGATGGGCATTCGGCGCCGCCTGAGCAAGTGGCGGAATCACACCAGAATTCGGACACAGCTGAGCCTGATCGGCGGAACTGTTCTGGTGCTCGCCTGCGGTTTGCTCATCCTGTACAGCTATCTTTCCCAGAAGCAGGCCAACGAACAGCATGAAACTGCGGCCATGGAGCGGGTCATCGCGCTGGAAGGACAGAATCTGCAGGAATATATTGATGATCTGAGTTCGTTCTCCCTCCATTTGAGGAGTGATTTTGCCTTCCTTTCCTCCCTTTCCCGTGATATTACCTCGGATTACTCCTCGCAGCAATATATAGAAAACATGCTCCGTCAGGATTTTTACAGCCGGCAGGATCTGATCTGGATGGAATTGTACCTGGTTCAGTCACATCTTCTTCTTCGGATCGACAACGCCGGGAAACGGGTGCTCAGTCAGCCCTATCAGGATCCGGAAACCTTGGATGATGCCGACCGGTTTCTTTCCGCGCCGACATATCTTTCGGTCAGCCCGGACAAAAACGGTTTCCTTCGGGTTACCAGAACCATCATCAATGCTCCCCAGAAAACACCCCTTGCTGTTGTCCGTTTTCTGGTCGGTTTACAGGTTCCCGTCTCTCTGTCGGAAAGCCATGCAAAACAGGGGGAAATCCTTTGTCTCTTCAGCACGGATGGAACAGCGATCACAGATACTGGGAAAGAATCGGCCCTGTTCGGAATCGTCAGGCCGGAGAGCGCTGTGCTGTCTCTGCAGGGAGAACAGTATCTGGCGGTTTCACAGGAGCTGAAGGAACTCAGGATGATCGTGCTGAAACCGCTTGCTTTGATTAACGGCGCTGCGAACCGGACACTCGGCATGAATGTCCTGATCGGTCTGACCGGTTTATTGCTCATGACGGTGATCCTGTTGTTTTCCATCAGGCATCTGACCAGACCGCTTTCGGATCTGTCTCTCCGGATCCAGGATATCGGCCACGGTGATTTCCGGTCCGACGCTCATCTGCAGGGCAGTCAGGAAGTAACCGGCCTTTCCGAGGAAGTCAACCGGATGACAGCCAATCTCTCGGACCTTATCAGGCAGAATTATCTTTCCTCCCTGAACGAAAGGACCGCCCAGCTTTCTGCTCTGGAAGCGCAGATCAATCCGCATTTCCTCTTTAATACCCTTCAGGCGATCGGCTCCGAAGCGCTGAGCGCCGGAAATCAGGATGTGTATCGGATGATTACTGCTCTCGCGGCGCTCCTGCGTTATACAATACGGGGCGGAAACCTGATCGCGCTGTCCACCGAACTCGAATACGTCAGGAAATATCTCTCCCTGCAGAAGGCTCGCTTCGGCGACAGGCTCACCTTCGACATCCGGGTGGATGAAGTTCTGTTGAGTATGGAAGTTCCGAAGCTCGGCCTGCTGGCGCTGGCGGAAAACGCGATTACTCACGGTATGGCGGACAGAACGGAACCTCTCTCCATCTTGATCGTCTGCAGGGCGATGCCGGACTGGGCCGATTTACGCGTGATTAACAACGGGAACTGCATTCCTCCGGAGAAGCTGAAGGAACTGCGGGATTCTATCCGGGAAGAATCGGTTGACCTGAAGAAAAACATCGGTCTTGGAAATCTGGCAACCAGACTGCGATTGATCTATGGGGATAAAGCCTGCCTTGAAATCACAAGCGGATCGGAATCCGGACAGGAGACAATGGTAAAACTGATCATTCCCAGGGAGGTACGCCGTCATGTACAGAACATTGATCGTTGATGATGAACAATCGGTTCATCAGGCGATTCGGGCGCTTGTGGATTGGAATGCCTGGGGGCTGTATCCTCCCGAGTCAGCTTATCACGGGGCTGAAGCGCTGGAAATCATGGAAATCAGCCATTCACAAATCGTCTTTGTTGATATGAACATGCCAAGGATGAATGGCGTTGATTTTCTGGAGCAGGCGTCTTCCCGCTGGCCCGAAAGCCGTTTCATTGTGGTAAGCGGCTACGATTCCTTTGATTTTGCCCGCGCGGCGCTTCGCCACAACGTTGTCGACTATCTGCTGAAGCCCATCGACGAGGAAGAACTGGCTGCCGCGCTGAAAAAAGCCGTCTCGCTCCTTCCTCCCCAGCCGGAAGAAACGCAGACGGCGGATGATATCGCGAATAAGCTAAAAAAATATATTGATGAACACTATCGGGAGGATATCAGCCTGGAGTTCCTGGCGGAACAGTTTCACTTCAGCCGCGAATATATCGGCAGAATCTTTCGTGCGAAGCACGGTTATGCCGTCTATGAGTATATCCTGCAGGCAAGAATGAAACAGGCTACGGAACTCTTGCAGAATCCCAAACTGACGCTTCCGGTCATAGCGGATTTCCTTGGTTACAGCAATGCAAATTATTTCAGTAAAGCCTTCCGGCGTTTCTATGGTATCTCTCCCAGCGATTATCGGAATCAGGCCGGCCGTCAGGACTCGTCATCTCCGGACCAGCTTCCGCGATGAGTGCTCATCGGCGCACCGGGAGCGCTCCGCTGTTTTCCTCTCTGAATACCAGCTTCCCCATGGTCGGTTCGGCCCAGCTGTACTGGCTCATGTACTCCCCGTGGAACGCGTTCACCGCCTGAACGTCGCCCATGAGAAAACGGTAATAGTCGCATTCGATTCGGTCAGTTTCAATTCCGATCCGATCCCGTTTTCGGATCAGGATATCGTTCAGGCCGATCGAAGAAAACGTGTTCTTCAGGTCGTGCAGCAGGCTTCTGATTCTGGTCTTGCACGCCGCCATATCCGGATCCCCTTCCCAGAGCGCGTCTGCGATATCTTCGGCTGCGCAGATGCTGTTCCGGTCGATCAGAAAAGCAAATAGTTCCTTGCTCTGTTTCCGTTCAAATGCCAGTGCTTTCCCCTGCCAGTATACTTCGAAGAATCCGAAGCATTTAACCTGCAGTTTTTCCGGGTTGGGTTTATAGTACTCCTGCAGGTAATCCAGTTCTTCCCGGATCTGTCTGGCGTCCACCGGTTTGAGCAGATATCCGTTGATCCTCCGCCGGAATGCCTCCACGGCATATTGCGAATAGCCGGTCACAAACACAATTTTGGTCTCCGGCGCCGTACGTTTGATTTGGACCGCGAGGCTCAGGCCGTCCATCCCCGGCAGCTCGATATCGCTGAAAACGACGTCCGGGAGGATCTTCTTTTCGCTGATTGCGCTCAGTACATCCTTCGCGTACTGAAAGTCATGAATCTCCGCGTTCGGTTCCGCCTCGGCAATCGCGTCGTGAAGCTCCGCCAGCATGGCCGTCTCGTCGTCAATCGCAAAAATGATCACGCCTGAAC
>Ga0265298_10010559_pt1 | contig 10910 bp, 10 predicted proteins | sample AusTroGonzalo_MG_3_FD_193486 | JGI IMG/M metagenome (GOLD analysis project Ga0265298, IMG submission 193486) | Bovine rumen microbial communities from tropical cattle in Woodstock, Queensland, Australia - Gonzalo_01 | ecosystem: Host-associated > Mammals > Digestive system > Stomach > Rumen ...
GATCAAAAATTCAAGCGATATGGTTGTGAGATATGGGTTGATGGGAATGAAGAAAAGATGCCTGCAGGTCATTGCTGTTCTGGGAGTGATCGTTTTGATCTTTCCTGCGATTGCGTCTGCTGACAGAAACAGGATGATGGAAACCGCCCTGCCTTTTCTCGAAGACGGAAATCCTTTTCTCCAACGGTACAACGAAAAGGAAGGCACCGATATTGAACCGGTCTGTCCTTTGGGCTGCCCGTATTTCTATGGAGGTTATAACATCCGGCACCTGCTGAAACCCGCGAATCCGGATCATGAATCGGAATATTACCGAAAAGATCGGAAATATCTTTACGGCTTTGACTGCAGCGGATTTACCAAATATGTCGTGGAACAGGCGGGCTATGAACGTCATCCGAAAATTTCCGAACTGCTGAACAGGACCTTGTATACCGAATGCGAGATTCCCCGTTCGATGACACTTTCCGGAAAGGCGCTGTCGCCCGTGCTGCGCAGAGGAGACCTGCTGGCCATTCAGCACATGGACGGAGGATTTCATATTGCGATGTTCTGCGGAACGCTGCGGGACTTCGGATATACAACGGAGACGCTTCCGGAAGTACTGGTTCCTTATCTTTTCTATCCGCTGCTGATTCACTGTACCGCAAGCAGCGATTATCATGAACGTTACAGCGCATACCTTGAAGAACAGGGATTGGAGGATGTCATTCCTCCGTACGGAGGCGTCATTGTTTCCATTCTGGATGTACCGCTGTCCGCGGCAACATCCGAAACACCGCAGATAAAGGATTTGAGCCGGCCCTGCTTCGAACTGGAAGGATATCATCTTCAGATCACCGATCTGACGCAGGAAAAACGGTACCGGTGGATACGGTGGAGAAAACGGGAGGGTTTATGAACAGGAACAAAGAAAGGTTATCCCTCGGTTACGCTTTTCGAGTCGGAAACGATGAAAATACTTCGATTCCGACCAAATAAAAGCTAAAACGGGTCGGAATCTGTATTTTTATTTCGATTCCGACCCGTTATTGCTTGCGCTTTATTCCGGAACAGTACGGTGTAAAGAAAAACAAATACAGCAATATGATCAGCAATCAGATTCTCCTGGATGATCTCTTTATGAACCTGTAAATACAGTTCACTTTTACAGAGCAGGGCAGCATTGTTGAAGTTTTTACAGATCTTTCTGTCCGGGCAGGGAGCCGGAAGGCTATGATGCACAATTTTCGTTCATTCAAGGCAATTGAAATGGAAGGGAACAGAGAAACCTGCATGATCGCCTTTGTGTTGATAAGTGAACATGGAGATGGTATAATAAAAATACAGAAACAGACGGCGCTCAAAGCGCCGGGAATAACAAGAAAACAAGGAGGTATATGCATGAAACGTATTCTCAGCTTCCTGATGGCAGCGATGCTCTGCGTCTGCCTTAGCGGCGCGATGGCTGAAAACAAGGCGGCTACCCAGTACACCATTGACGCCAACAAGGCGTGGTATGAGAAACTGGATTTTACGGACGAAAGGGAGAAAGAGAACGCACTGCGGGGCGTGATTGAGGCGCCGGAAAGTGTGGTTATCTATCGGGAAGACGGAACGGTAGCCTGGAGCCGGGATGCCTTCAATTTTGTACGGGAAAATGAAGCACCGGACACCGTGAATCCCAGCCTCTGGCGGCACACCCAGCTAAACACGTATGCCGGGCTGTTTGAAGTATGTGATGGCATTTACCAGGTGCGGGGATATGATATGGCGAACGCCACATTCATCCGGACGGACAACGGATGGATCGTCTTTGATGTTTTGATGTGCCAGGAAGATATGGCAGCGGCCAAAGCGCTGATGGAAAAGCATTTTGGGGAGATTAACGTGAAGGCGGTGCTGTACAGCCATTCGCACATAGACCATTATGGCGGAATTTACGGTCTGATCAAAGCGGAGGACGCCGCGGATGCCAGCCTTTCCCTGGAAGAGCAGCTCGCCTCGGGCAAGACGGTGGTACTGGCTCCGGAAGGCTTCCTGGAGCATGCGGTGAGCGAAAATCTTTACTGCGGCCCCGCGATGGGACGGAGAGCGCAGTATCAGTACGGCGCCATCATGTCTCCGGGAGAGACGGGCCGGCTTGCCATCGGGATCGGCCTGGGACAGAGCGTCGGAACGGTGGGCCTGCTGGCGCCAACCTATGAAATCTGCACCAATGAGACCATCGTGGTGGACGGACTGGAGATTCAGTTCCAGCTGACTCCGGGAACGGAAGCTCCGGCGGAGATGAATGCCTGGTTCCCGAAATATAAAGGGCTTTGGCTGGCGGAAAACTGCACGGGAACGATGCATAATATCTATACGCTTCGCGGCGCGCAGGTAAGGGACGCGCTGAACTGGGCGCATTATATCCTCGAAGCGGAAAATCTGTTCGGCAGGGATGTGGAGGTAGTTTTCCAGAGCCATAACTGGCCGCATTGGGGAAACGAAACCATCCACGAATACATGCAGGATACGGCCGCGGTCTATCAGTATATTAACAATCAGACGCTGCATTATATTAACCAGGGCCTGACGGCGGCGGAGATTTCCAGAACGCTGACATTGCCGGAGAGACTTGAAAAGGTCTGGTACTGCCGGCAGTATTACGGCACCCTGTCCCATAATATCAAGGCGGTCTATCAACGCTATATGGGCTGGTATGACGCGAATCCGGTGAACCTGAATCCGCTGACTCCGGAAGCGACGGCGAAAAAGTGGGTGGAATACCTGGGGGATGTTTCCGCCGTGCTGGAAAAAGCACGGGCGGACTTCGAAAAGGGCGAATACCAGTGGGTAGCCCAGGTGATGAAGGAACTGGTCTATGCGGATCCGGACAATCAGGAAGCCCGGGAGCTGTGCGCGGATGCGCTGGAACAGATGGGATACCAGGCGGAAAGCGGTCCCTGGCGCTGCGCTTATCTGATGGGCGCCTGGGAACTGCGGGAAGGAAACCAGGCGGATAAGGAAGGCACGGTCAAGGGCAGGGAATCCATGCTGGCCGAAATGACGGTGCCGATGGTGCTGGATTATATCGACATCATGACGGATGCCCTGGCGGCCCAGAAGGATAACCTGACGCTGAATCTGAAAGTCGCGGATACAGGAGAAGTCTTCCACATCGTGCGGCGGGATGGGATTCTGCTGACTTATAAGGGACAAGAAGCCGAAGAAGCGGAGTGTACCGTCACGTGTGCGCGTCTGCAGCTGCTTGCGCTGATGAACGGAAACACGGACGTGCTGACTAAGATGCAGATCGAAGGCGATGCCACGGTGATGACGCGACTTGTAAAATATATGACTCCCATCAACCGGAACTTCAATATCATCGAACCTTAACAGCTGTCCTGCCAGCATCAACTATAGTCAACGCTTAGGGTCAATGTCAACACGTATGGGGGGCGTCATCGTTTCCATTCCGGATGTACCGCTGTCCGCGACGACATCCGAAACACCGCAGATAAAGGATTTGAGCCGGCCCTGCTTCGAACCGGACGGGTATCTCTTCAGATCACCGATCTGACGCAGGAAAAACGGTACCGGTGGATACGGTGGAGAAAACGGGAGGGTTTATGAACAGGCGGGAAATTCTGGACCGGCTGAAAGCGTTTCCTTATGATCGGAATGAATACTGGGTTCTTACAGGCAGCGCCATGGTACTGTACGGAATCAGAGATCAGACAGGCGATATCGATCTTGGCTGCAGCGTGAAAATGGCGGATCTTCTTGAATCGGACGGATATCTTTTCGGGCGGACAAAAGATGGAAACAGATGGTTCAAGGTGGGAGATTCCATAGAAATCTTTGAATCATGGCTGGAAGACTCCGTTATAAGTATCGATGGCTTCCAGGTTATTTCGGTGAACGGGCTGATTGAAATGAAAAGGAAGATCGGTCGGGAAAAGGATTTCCGGGACATCGAATTAATCGAATCTTTTCTCAATAAAGATGCAGAAAGCATCCGGAGAATATGACAGCCATGCAGAACAGAAATATGCTTTCACAGCACAGGCCATCCTTGCGCCTTTTTACGTCTTGCTCCGGCGAGGCGCCTGGAACGGTATACAGCATCCCCGTGGACTTCACCACCGGCCATGTGGTCTATGTCTGCTGGATGCCCTGACCAACGACGGCGCGCTGAGTTATCAAGTACACCGTAAGCTTGGCGGCTTCTTCCGTGTAGAATCTGGTAAGAATGCATTGGCAACCGGTTCGCACTTCGGATCAGTTTAAAGGACAGCTGATGAGGCTGTCCTTTGCATGTGTTGGCGGTTATAGTGCGGTGGACAAGCCCTGATTATCGTTTTAGAAAAACGGTTATTTTACCGTATTTATAAAATATGACAGTTGCCAAAAAACTCAATCCGTGCTAAACTGTTTTAGAAATCCGGCAATGATGCCGTATTTATGAAATGGAGAGGCGCGGCGTGGAGATAAAAAGGGATGCGTACCTGAACGAACTGGTTTTGCGGCTCCATAATGGCATGATCAAGGTGATCACGGGAATCCGCAGATGCGGAAAATCCTATCTGATGAATTCACTTTTTTACAGTTATCTTATTGAATCGGTTACTGATGATTCACACATTCTCCGTTTCGCATTTGATTCTGCGGAAGATTTGGCCAGAATCGGTGAAGATCCTGTAGCGCTTGCCCGGGAGAAAAGAAAGGTTTCTCCGGAGAAATTCATGCGCTTTGTCAGTGAGCATATTCCGGAGAAAGATTCCTTCTATCTGTTGCTGGACGAAATTCAGGAACTGGATTGTTTTGAAGCGGTTCTGAATGGATATCTTCGCAATCCTCAGTTTGAAATCTATGTGACAGGAAGCAATTCCAGATTTCTTTCGACAGATGTCCTGACTGAATTTGAAGGGCGTGGGGATGAAATCCGTATGTATCCGCTTTCATTCGCCGAATTCATCAGCGTATATTCGGGGGATCCTGATGATGCATGGGATGATTATATGACCTTCGGCGGGCTGCCTGCACTGACAATGATGAAAACAGAGACTCAGAAAATACGTTATCTGGAAACACAGCTGAACAACGTTTATCTGAAAGACGTCATTGCCCGTAACAATCTGAACAATGATACCAATTTGCCGGAGTTGCTGGATGTTCTTGCTTCCGGCATGGCGACACTCGTAAATCCCAATATACTGGAGGGTACTTTCCGGAGTGAGAAGAAAGTGAAAATCAGCGCGCCGACGATCAGCCAGTACATTTCTTACCTTCAGGAAGCGTTCCTGATCAATACGGTCAGGCGATATGACGTTAAAGGAAAGAAGTATATCAATACGCCATATAAAATCTACTTTGAAGATCCTGGCCTGCGAAATGCCCGGCTTTCTTTCAGACAGACAGAACCTTCCCATCTGATGGAGAATATCATCTATATGGAACTGCGACGCCGTGGCTTCCTGGTCGATGTCGGTGTTGTGGAAATACGGGAAAAAAATGCTGAAGGGCATCTTCAGCGAAAGCAGCTGGAAATCGATTTCGTCGCGAATCTGGGCAGCAGGCGCTACTACATTCAGTCCGCTTATGAGATTCCGGATGAGATCAAACGGACCCAGGAGATCAAATCATTTAACCATACCGGCGATTCATTCAAAAAGATCATTCTGGTTGAAAAAAGAATGAAGCCCAAACGGGATGAACATGGATATGTGACCATGGGTATCCGTGAGTTCCTTCTGGATCAGAACAGTCTGGATCTGTAAAAGAGGAAAAACGCAGTATATCGACATGATGCTGCTTCATCACCCCAGGAGCAATGACGTGAAAGCCTGCCAGGCGATGAAACAGTATGTGGCCCTATGGAGCAATCCGCGGGGCCTTTTTTTCGTATTGGGGAGAAATACGACACTGTAATTCTCACTTCTGATCCTGTTTTTCTGTCTGTCCTTCGGCTATCATTTAATCACGGTCAGGGAATGACCGGAATGCTTGAAGGAGGTACGGAACGATGTATATGAATGGACGTGGCCCGATGATGGGTGGACACAGAGGCCCGATGATGGGTGCTCCGATGCATCATCGTATGGGTGGCCCCGGCATGGGGGTTGGCCCCGGCTTCCGTCCTGTGTATCGTCCGATGCGGACATATCATCGTCCGATGGGATTCTTCCCGCTGGGTGGCCTGTTTATCCTGCCTGCTCTGATGTTTGGTGGCTGGATCGCAGTTGCCGTTCTGGCAGGAGTTCTGGGACTGATCGGAAGCATTATTGGCGGTGTGCTTGGGGGACTGGGTTCCCTGGCTTCCGGTGTCTTCTCAGGAAGCGGCCTGGTGATTGGCGTTGTGATTGGCCTTGCTCTGTACTTCTGGCTGAAAAAGAGAAATGCTGCAGCCAAAGAAGAGGAAAGCAGCACTATTGACGGTGAAGCAGTTGAAACTGAGATTGTAGAGCCTCAATATCGTCAGATGAACTATTGAGGACAGAATAAGCAGACCCCGCAATAACGGAAACGGGGACAGGCTATTGATATAGGCTGCAGGAAGGACGATTGTCCCCTGCAGCTTTTTTCGATTCTTGATGATGAGGAATGCTGTCCATTCTGCGAAGAGGAACTCGGAAGCCTCTGCAGAGTAGTGGAGAAACGGAACTCCTATACCTCGCGTTATGGCGGGATTCCGTTTCTCATTCTGGTTTCGGCGATTATCGCGTATATGTTCCTGTCGGGGTGAGCGAGGGCTTTGCAGATGCATTATGGGACCATCAAAAGGAGGAACGGAGGGAAGACCCATTTTGTTCCGTTTGCAGCCACCGGTGCCATTCGCCGGTGGCTGGCTCCGGGTCAGGATTCTTATTCCTGGCCCTTCTTTTTTTGTCGTTTTCGGCACGAAAAAAGCCGGCGACCATGCGTGAGCCTGTTTTGCTGTTTCGCGTTCATCGTGGTAATTCCGTCCCTGCGATGATGCCGGAATCCGTCAGGTTGAAATTGAAAAATTCATCTGATTATGATATGATCTTGACAAATGAAGGAGGACAATCAAAATGAAGATGGATGAAATCTTACAGGGACTGACAGAGGAACAGAAAGAGGCAGCAAAGAATCTGAAAACACCCGAGGAAGCAAAAGCATTTCTGAAGGAAAACAATATCAAGTTAAGCGAGGAACAGCTGAGGGCTGTCTCCGGCGGCATGGACATTTGGAGCTGCCGGTGCAGAAGCGATGTGGAGTCATGATGCGAAAATGGCTGCCGGCCATCATGAACTTTTTTCTCTTGAAAATGTACTGCAGACGCTTCTGCTGATAGCGGAAGATGATGGGCGCGGACAGCTTTTGTTCGGTGAAAGCATAAACCGTGCAAAAAGGCTTCTGCCGGATTATCTGGTGGGAAAGACATTTCCGAATGTTTATCTGGAATTTCCGCTTATGGGAGAGCCCTTCCTTGATGTGTCAGTCGGCTACAAAGATTTTCCTGCAGGAGAGGGGATTCGGGCGCCGTCTGCGGAAGGAACGCAGGAAATGCTGGACTGGTTTTCCGGGACGGCTCCGGCATTTCCCGGGATCAGCTGTGGTTATGAACTGGATCTGAAACACAAAGACCCCTCAAAGGCCGGCATATATTTTCATCCAGACAGGTACAGGGAACTGGTTTTGCCGTTCTGCCGCACGATTGGAGAAGACGATAAGGCACAGCTTTATCTTAACGCGGCTGACCGCTTGCCTGCTGCGTGGAAACCGTCCTATTTCGGACTGTTCAGGGGAAGGCCAGACGCGCCTTTCCGCATCGGCGGTTACCTTTCAGACAGCGAGATGGCTGCCTGTGTCAAAGATCCCGGACGAATTCACAATGTATTTGACCGGATCGGATTCCGGGCTTACCATTCCGAAATGCTTCGGCAGATGTCTGAACTGTTGGCAGCTGTGCCGGGTTACTCGGATTTCCAGTTTGACGTCTTCCTGGACGGCACGTTTGGTGATACCTTTTCTTTGGATGTATATTTTCCGTTCGTGCAGCCAGAGGAGATGCCTGCGTATTTCCAGGAAGGTGAAGCGGCAAAATTCATGAAGCTGCTTAACTGCTGGAAGGTTGCGGATGCCCGCCTGGTACCGGCGCTGGAAATGGCATTTGAAGGGGCAATCCCGGTGAACGAAGACCTTTATATCTATTTCCTTCGCCCTAATTGGCTGAAAGTGCGCTGGATCCAGGGAACGCTTCAGCCTGCGAAGCTTTATGTGATGATGTTTGCAGACTCTCTTACTGAAAAGGAATGAAGAAGATGAAATGGCATCCGTCCAGGTATAACATCATGACCAGAGTCCCCGGAGAGCAGAATGCAGTGATCGCAAATCTTTACCAGGGTACCTGCGGTATCTATACGCCCATAGAGTGTTACCTGCTGTCTGTCGCGGAAGAGATGAGCGAAGAACATCCAATGATGAGCCGCTTTGCCGGGCGCGGCCTGATCGTCAATTATGATGAGCGGAAAGCACTTGATTCCTTAGGCCGCATGACCTGCAGCGATAACAACAAACTCATCCTGACGATATGTCCCACGACAAATTGTAACTTTGACTGCCCGTATTGTTTTGAAAACCATAAAGGCGGGAGTATGAGTGAAGCCGTACAGGAAGATGTCGCCGCACTGGTTGAAAGAATGCTCCTCGAGTCGGGAGCAAAATTCTTTCATGTCACCTGGTACGGAGGAGAGCCGTTGCTCGCCCCCGGGATCATTGAGCATCTTTCAGGCTGTTTTCTTTCCCTTGCGCAGAAGGCAAACGTGATTTATGATGCGAGCATCGTTACAAACGGGTATTTTCTGTCTCAGGAAAACGTAGACCTGCTTTACAGGTGCAGCGTCAGCACGGCCCAGATCACGCTGGACGGGATCGGGAATATGCATGATAAAACCCGTCATCTCGCAGGCGGAGGAGCAACATTCGAACGGATTACAGAGCATCTTCGAAAGAATTTCATTCCATTTCGCATAAGCATTCGTCACAATGTTCATGCGGATAATCTGCATGAGATTCAGAACCTGAAAACATACGTTGAGAACCTGGCACGGGAAAGCGGAAACCGGATATCCTATTATCCGGCGTTAGTGAACGGTAACAGGGCTTCAGAGGAACGCGGCTCAGAAGTGCAGATTCTGTGCGGGGAAAGCCTGCAGGACAGAGAGTTCCTGCACAGCATAGCAAAACTGGAGGGAAGCCGTGGTGCATTCTGTGCCGCATGCAGTCGGTGGAATGCCGTTATCGACGAGAAAGGGTTGCTGTATCCATGCTGGGACGTGGTGGGAAAAGAAGAATACAGTTTTGGATCGGCTGCTTTATGGTATCCGACCGATCCGATCCGGACAGCTGCACAGCCGGATCAGCTGACCGATTTTTTGAATTCAGCACTCCCTTTGGACGATCCGGAATGCCGGGAGTGTGTCTGGCTCCCGGTCTGTGTGGGAGGCTGTCCCCTGCAGCGCCTGTCAGGCAGAAAGGTATGTGCTCCGTTTAAAGGCAAAGAAGAAGAATATTTGCTGGCACTTTATGAACAATTGCGCCAAAAACGGGAAAGCCGTTCTGAAACCGGCGTCGGCCGCCTGTACCTGAAACAACCGGAAAAGAAGAATGCAATGTTTGAGATTCTTCAGGGTCGTGAAGCGCATCTCCGTGACAAATACCGGGATAGAAAAAAACTGGAAGACACCGTTCGGCAAATCCTGATGGAAATGATTCCGGAAGAACTCCGGACATGCCGGGATCTTCCCGACTCGCTGGATGACCTGTGCGAGTATCTGCTGATGCAGCGGGGAGCAGAGCCGGAAGACAGAGAACGAAAAACGTTTTGTGAAGCTTCCCGGCTGTATCTTTACCTGAAACAGGATCCCTTTGTGCCGAATGACCGGCAGGGACTGCTGGCCCTGTGGAAGATGGCAACCAGGGCGGAGCCCTTCCGCGACGGAGAATGGCCGGAACGCTTCCGTCAGGAGGGTGACCATATTCCATTTGATGCTATGAAAAAGGGAATGGTTCTTCAGGGCAGCGAAACTTTTGAGCCATCGGATATCCCCGCCGGTGTGGATGCCATGTTGCAGTTTATCGAAGAAACCGGTTTAGAGAAGGAAACTGCCGCTTTCGCAGCACATTTTCAACTGGTACACATTCATCCTTTCTGTGACGGAAACGGTCGGACTGCGCGAATGCTGATGCTGGGGATGCTTTCAGCACGATACAGTATACCAACGCTATTATGCTTTTATCAGCTGATCACATGCGAGAAAAACCGACATATAGTTCACCGTTATATGAATATGTTGTGGCAGGAAGGCGATTTGACCACGGCAACAGATTTCTTCGCATCTTTGTTGGCCGAGGCACAATATAGGACTTACATAGTCAGGATATAATCCCTGCGGAACAGGGGGACGACCCATTTTGTTCCGTTTGCAGCCACTGATGCTATTCGCCGGTGGCTGGTTCCGGGTCAGGATTCTTATTCCTGGCCCTTCTTTTTTTCCCGTTTTCGGCGCGAAAAATGCCGGCGCTTGTGACGGTGGTAACGGGTACCACGTGCGCCGTGCGCCCAGTGAAGGGCATGACATACAAGCGGGTGGAAACCCCGCCCGGAAAGGTGTGAGCCGCACCACCGGCAACAAACCCTGTGCGGCGGAAGGTAACGGACGTTGTAAAGCGTGGGAAGCGAGGCTGTAGGGATAATATTGAGCTCCGAAACGGTACTTCTAACCATGGGCCGATGCGCTGACGTACCGCAGAAGGCAATACAGGGAAAGGCGATAAGGCGAGTTCACCCTGCCATGGCGGTGTCAGAGACCTATTCATGCAGTACAATGATGTCATGACAACTGGGGAGAACCTACGGTGTCCACGGAAAAGCGTAGCCGTGGTATGCCTAACAACGAAAGGAGGATTGCAAATGCACC
>Ga0265298_10010560_pt1 | contig 10910 bp, 8 predicted proteins | sample AusTroGonzalo_MG_3_FD_193486 | JGI IMG/M metagenome (GOLD analysis project Ga0265298, IMG submission 193486) | Bovine rumen microbial communities from tropical cattle in Woodstock, Queensland, Australia - Gonzalo_01 | ecosystem: Host-associated > Mammals > Digestive system > Stomach > Rumen ...
CGCGCCCGACCCCGAGTCGAAGGACGCCGACGGCTACACCGGCACCCGGGGCCCCGCGACCTTCTTGCGCAACAGCTTCCGGCAGGCGGTCATCCGGGCCACGGCCCAGTTCAAGGTGGACGATCTCCTCGCCTCCGGGCAGGGGCGCTACGCCGAGTTGACCCAGAGGATCTTCACCGAGCTTCTGGACAAGGCCGGCTGCGGCATCATCGTCGAGAACGTGACGCTGAACCGGGTCTATCCCCCGGCCTTCACGAAATCCGCCTTCGAACAGGTCACCGCTGCCAGCAACACCCAGTCCACGCTGCGCAGCGAGGCCGAGACCTACCGGGTCAACACCGAAAACGACACCGTCGCCAGGCGCGCCGAGATCCTGGCCGCGGCCGAGACCTACCGCAAGCAGACGGTGGCCGTCATGAAGGCCGAGACGACCTATTTCAGCAGCATCAATTCGCAGTTCGCCGCCAGTCCCGGAACGGTGCTGATGGCGCTTTACACGTCCACGCTGACCGAGGCGCTTCAGGCTTCGGTCGAGGACAAGTTCATTCTTGGCTCAGCCGGCAAAGGGCCCCGCAAAGTGTGGTTCCAGCTCAATCGCGAGAACAAGGTGAAGGCCCCGAACGCCGAGGAGAAGAAATGATGAGCGACACCGATAAGACGATCCATTCCGAAAGCTGCGCCTGCGGCTGCGGGCACGAGCATCATGAGCACGAGCACGGTTCCTGCGCCTGCGGGCACGACCACCACGAACACATGGACGGCACGTGCATCTGCGGTCACGACCACAAGGCTGAGGGCGGCGTCGGTCACGACCGCGCCATGGGCAAGATCTTTTTCGTGCTCTTCGGCGGCATCCTCACGCTGAATTCGTTTCTCATCGACTGGACCATGCCCGATCTGGCCTTCGCCTCGGAATTGAGTTCTCTGCTGGGCGCGTTCATTCTGGCGCTGCCCATCATCGTCACCGCGGTGAAGGACCTCATCAACGGCAAGGTCTACATGAACGAACTGGTGGCACTGGCGATCCTCGCGGCGCTGGCCAGCGCGGACTTTCAGACCGCGGGCATCATCGCTTTCTTTCTGCTGCTGACCATCATCATCGAGACCCGTACCGCCAGCGGCGCCCAGCGCTCCATCGAGGAATTGATCAAACTTACGCCCAACACCGCCCGCAGACTCGAGGACGGCCGCGAGGTCGAAGTTCAGGCCACCGCCCTCAAGGTCGGCGACCGCATCCGCGTGCGCCCCGGAGAGAACTTCCCCGTGGACGCCAAGATCGTCTCGGGCGAGAGCACGGTCAATCAGGCCTCCATCACCGGTGAATCCATCCCGGTCGAGAAGGGCGTCGGCAGCGATGTCTTCGCCGGTACCCAGAACCTCACGGGTCTGGTGGATCTGGAGGTCACCAAAGTCGGCAGCGACACCACCTTGGGAAAAGTCAAGGACATGATCCTTCAGGCGGAGTCCAGCCGCACCCCCGTGGTGCGCATCATCGACCGCTATGCCGGATACTACACACCCACCGTGCTGATGCTGGCGTGGATCACCTGGTGGTTCACCGAAGACATGAATTCGGTCATCGCCTTTCTGGTCATCGCCTGTCCGTGCGCGGTGGTCCTGGCCACGCCGACGGCGGTGGTGGCGGCCGTCGCCGCCGCGGCCCGGCTGGGCATCTTCATCAAGAACGTGAGCCATCTGGAGCTGGCCAGCAAGATCACGAGTTTCGTTTTCGACAAGACGGGAACTCTGACCGACGGTCTGCTTTCGGTCGTGAAACTTCAGCCGGTCGATGGCGTGAGTCCCGCGGAACTGCTCAAGACCGCCGGGTCGGTGGAGCGCTTCAGCAACCATCCCACCGCCGTTGCCATCCAGAAGCTGGCCGCCGAGGCCGGACTGCAGTTCGACGACGCTTCGGATTTTGCCGAGACCCACGGCCGCGGCGTCTCCGCCGCGGTCAACGGAAGGAGCGTCCTGGTGGGCCGCGCCGGATGGATGCGCGAACAGGGCGTCGCCGTTCAGGATGCCGACGCGGGCGAATCCGAAGGCATGAGCGTCGTGTACGTTTCCAGCGGCGGCTCCGTGCTGGGCTGGATCGGTTTCCGCGACAAGATCCGCAAGGAAGCTCCGGAAATGCTGGCCGAACTGCGCCGTCAGGGCGTGCGTTTCTGCGCCATGGTCACCGGCGACCGGCCCTCTGTGGCCGAGTCCGTGGCCAAACAGCTGGCCATCGATGAATTCAAGAGCGAGTGTCTGCCCGACGGAAAAGTCCAGTTCGTCGAAAACGTCAAGCGCAACAGCCGCGTGGCGGTGGTTGGCGACGGCGTCAACGACGCTCCGGCGCTGGCCGCGGGCGATCTGGGCATCGCCATGGGCGCCATCGGCAGCGACATCGCCATCAACAGCGCGAGCATCGCGCTCATGACCAACGATCTGCGCCGCATCGCCATGCTGGTGTTCCTGTCGCGCAAATCCCAGATGATCATCAATCAGAACCTTCTTTTCGGCATGCTGTTCGTTTTCGGCGGCATGATCCTCTCGATGGTCGGCGTCATGACGCCGATCTGGGCGGCCGTGCTTCATGCGGGCAGCACGCTCATCATCATCTTCAACAGCGCCCGTCTGGTGCGCACGGGAGAGGAACTGACCCTCGAGGAGGGCGCGTCCGCGGCGGCGAAAGACGGCAGTAACTGACACACACCACTTTTTCAGGAGCAGATAAAACATCATGGCAGAGATCGAACCGGTTGTCCGTGCGGTGGGACTCACCAAAGTTTTCCGTGATTTCTGGGGCCGTCCGAAAGCGCGGGCCGTCAACGACATTGATTTCGAGATCCGTCCCGGCGAGGTCGTGGGTCTGCTCGGCCCCAACGGTTCGGGCAAGTCCACCACGGTCAAGATGCTGCTGGGACTTCTCTATCCCACGGGCGGCAGGCTCACGGTCTTCGGGGCCAGTCCGCGGGCGGTGGAGACCAAGCGCGAGATCGGTTATCTCCCCGAGGAGTCCTATCTCTACAAGTACCTGACCGCCGAGGAAACGCTTGATTTCTTCGGTTCGCTCTTCAATCTCTCCGCGGCCGACAGAAAGAAGCGCATCGACCAGCTGCTGGAGATGGTGGGCATGGCCCATGCCCGCCGCCGCCGCGTCGGCGAGTTCTCCAAGGGCATGGCCCGGCGCATCGGTCTGGCACAGGCCATGATCAACGATCCGGCGTTCCTGATCCTCGACGAGCCCACCAGCGGATTGGATCCTCTGGGCTGCCGCGAGGTCAAGGACCTGATCCTCGCCCTCAAGAAGCGGGGCAAGACGGTCCTCGTCACCAGCCATCTGCTCAGCGACGTGGAGGATGTCTGCGACCGGGTCATCATTCTCTACGGCGGCAAGATCCGCGCCGAAGGGGAGCTCTCCGATCTGCTCACCGTGTCGGATTCCAGCCGGATCGTCACCCCTTCTCTTCCCGAAGATGCTCTTGCCTCGATCCGCGAGATCCTGCGCAAAAATCTCGGCGAAAAAAACTACACCATCGATCACCCCCGGCGTTCTCTGGAGGATTTCTTCCTCGGCGTCATTTCCGCGGCCAAGCGCGACAGCGTCGAGACCGCGGGCGTGGTCGGCGGCGGCAAGATCGCCGATTATCTCGAGAAGGGTGACGACGCCAGCGCCGTCCTCGCCGGTCTGATGGCCGAACCCCAAGGCGAAAAAACGCGATCCGTTCCTCAGGCGGCTTCCGAGGCGAAAAAAGAGGAAGAGGCCGTTTCCGAGAAACTCGAGACCCTCACTTCGGACGCTCCGGCGGCTCAGCCCGTCCCCGCCGTTCCGGAGAAACCGGCGGAGGATCTTTCGGCCGCCAACGCCAAGCTGGACGATCTACTGGGGAAAAATAAATGAGGTCTTTCTTCGCCATCGTCAAGCTGACCTGCCGTCACGCGCTGCGCTCGCACATCTTTCATCTGCTGCTGGGCGTGTTGATTTTTGCCGTGACCTTCATCCCCGGCACCGTGGGCGGCGGGACGGCGGGCGATTTCATCCGCGTGTCTCTGTTGTACAGCCTGTGGGCGGTCAGTCTCATCCTCGCCCTCTCCTCGGTCTGGCTGGGATGCTTCGTCATGACCACTGATGTGGACAGTTACCAGCTGCACATGATCGTTTCGAAGCCGGTCTCGAAGGTCGTCATCTGGCTGGCCAAATGGACCGGAGTCAATCTCATCAATCTGATCCTGCTGCTGCTCTCCGGACTGCTGATCTACGGCATCATCCTCTACCGCTACAACAACGGCGACTTCCCGAAGGAGGAGCGTGAGCGGATCCGCAACGAGGTCATGGTGGGCCGCCGGGTGTATCCCGCCGAACGCCCGGATTTCGATCTGCTTTCGCGCGAGGTGCTCAGACGGCGCATCGCCCGTCTGCGTCTGCAGGGGACTGCGGTGGACACCAGTCCGGCGTCGCAGGAGAAAATGCTCAAGGATGTGCGCAGAGAGGTCGTCACCGCCGATTCCGAGCTCAAATCGCGTCAGCGCAAGATCTGGCGCTTCCCCGGTCTGCCTCAGGGGATAAAGACCCCCATCTATCTGCGCTACCGGCCCTACATCGGCAAGGTGGCCAGCGAGGATCAGCGCATGACCCGGGTCCTGCTCTGCGCGGGAGTGCCCCGTCAGAAGGAGCCCGCCAAAGAGACCAGCGTGTTCGACGCCAAACAGGCCAATTACGATATTTACATGATCCCTCTCTCGCAGAACCCCGAACAGGTCATGTCCGGAGAGTTCCACGAGAAGGAACTGCGGCCCGAATGGAACGTCGTCGCTCCAGACAGCAGCGTGGTCGTTTCGGCGGAGAACTTCGATCCCTCCGGGGCTTCGCAGTTCTATCAGCCCGCCGACGGGCCCAAACTGCTCATCCGGGCGGCAGGGTTCTTCGAGAACTACATGCGCGCGGTGCTGGTCATCGCGCTGGAACTGATCATACTTTCGGGGTTCGCCTGTTCCTTCGGCGGGTGCATGTCCATGCCCGTCGCGGTGTTCGTCGAGGCGGGGTATCTGCTTTTCGGCAGTTTCGCCGTGTACATGACGGGCCTGACCTATCTGGCCGGGGCGGCCGACCGTTTCGGCGTGTTCGTCGCCAAACTGCTCCTGGTGGTGGTGATCCCGCTGCAGGCCTTCGAGGTGACGGGAGCCGTGGCCAGCGGGGAGTTGCTCGAGTGGTCGTTCGTCTGGACGCTTTTCTGGTACTATTTCCTGTGCCGGGCGCTGCCGCTGTTTCTGCTGTGCATCTGGATATACCGCAAACGTGAATTGGGGTTGATCATCCGCAAATGAATAAATTCCGCACATTGGTCATGTACACCGTTCTGGCCGCGGTCACCGCGGTGATGCTCATCGGCGTTCACCGTTTCGAGAAGCGGCTCGACGCTCAGGTCGCCGAGCACCGGCTGCGTTTCACCGGAGAGATCCGCAACGCGCCGCCCATGGTGATCTTCACCACCGTGGCGCTGGGCAGTTTCCGCGGACTGGTGGCCGATCTGCTCTGGCTCCGCGCCGGGGCTCTGCAGGAAAAGGGCAACTATTTCGAAATGGTCCAGCTGGCCCGCTGGATCACCGATCTGCAGCCCACCTTTTCGGGCGCCACTGCGTATCTGGCCTGGAACATGGCCTACAATATTTCGGTCACCTGTTCCAGTTTCGCCGACCGCTGGCGCTGGGTGAACGAGGGGATCCGCCTCATCCGCGATCAGGCGATCTACTACAATCCCGAAGACCCGGTGATCTACAAGGAACTGGCGTGGATCTTCGGCCACAAACTGGGCAACATCCTCGATGACGCCAACTTGTACTACAAGAACCGGCTGGCTGTGCAGATGGCCTCCATCGTGGGTGACGCGGGCAATCCCGACTGGGAGAAACTGGCCGCGGCCCCGGCAGGCGAACGGGCATTCCTCAAAAAGTATCCGCAGGGTTCCGGCGTCTGGAAAGCCGCCGAGGCCGCCGGATTCAAGACCTATGAGGAGCTGTACAAGGCCTTCGAGGCCTCCGCGCCGAACCTGCCCGAAAAATTCGCTTCTCAGCTGGCGGGGAACGACAAGCTCAAGGACGACCTGACCTGTTATTTCCGTGCCGAACTTCTGCGCCGCAAACTCAAACTCGAGGTGTCGCGTATCGTTGCCATCAACAAGAAGTACGGTCTTCTCGACTGGCGCGTTCCCGAATCGCAGGCCATCTACTGGGCGAGCATGGGGGCCGAGAAGGCTCCCGGCGGTCACGATCTTTCGTGCGACCGCATCATCACGCAGTCGCTTTACGAATCCTTCCGTGCCGGAAGGCTGATGATGATCGACGAAAAGAATTTCGAAAGCATCATCGTCGTGCCCAATCTGGCGTTGGTGGACGCCGTGTTCGACACCTTCGTCGAAGTCCAGAAGTACCACGACGGGGCCAAGGACAAATACTCCACGTTCCGCAGTGCGCGCATCAACTTCATGAAGGAGGCCGTGACGATCCTCTACAATTACGGCAAGTTCAGCAAGGCCGCGGAGTATTACAGGAAACTCGAGGAAGAGGACGGCAAGCAGAAAGAGGGCAATCTCGAGAAATTCATCATGGCCCAGTGGGCCGAAGATGTCCGCGACGCCAGCGTCAAGAAGGCCAGCGAGATCATCAGCGGACTGATCTTCCGCAGCATCAACTACCTTATCTACAACGATCACGACGCCGCCGTGGCCAACGAGCGGATCGCCCGCTACATCTACAAAGTGTACATGTCCGACATGGGAGCCAGCGACCGGACCAAACTGCCGCCCTTCAACGAGATGAAAAAATCCGTCGTCGATAACTGCATACGGGTCTTCCCGCCCGCGGTGGTGGAGATTCTCAAGGCCCGGATCGCCGCGGAACAGGCCGAGACCGCCATCGATGCCGGTCTGGCCGGCCAACGAAAGCGAGACAGATAAAGTGTACGAATGGTTCATCTTCTTCACGAGCATTTCCGTCGCCATCGTCACTTCGCATGTCTGTTCGCTGCTTGAAGCCGCGGTCCTGAGCATCTCCCCGAGCCAGATCGCCCTTCTGCGTCAGCGCAATCAGAGAAACGGCCGGCTCACATCGTCGCTCAAGCGCGAGATCGACAAGCCCATCGCCGTGATCCTGATCCTCAACACGGCCGCGCACACCATCGGCGCGACCATCGCCGGCGCCAGTCTCAACGAGATCTTCCACGGTCGCTACATGGGGGTGTTTTCGATCATCTTCACGCTGATCATGGTGCAGTATACCGAAATTTTACCCAAGACGCTGGGGGTCAGGTTCAATATCGCCATCATGAATACTGCTGCGCTGCCGCTGCACATACTGACCATCGTTCTGCTGCCGCTGATCAAACTTACCCACTTCATCAACCGGCCCTTCGAACCCCGTGCCGTGAAACACGTCAGCGCTGCCGAGGAGATCTCCGCCCTGGCCGCTCTGGCCCGGAGCAGTCAGGTCATTTCCAGCCGTCAGGAGCGCATCATCCGCATGGTGCCGCGCCTTTCGGAGCGCACGGCCATCAAGGTGATGGTCGAAGCCGAGAGCATTTCCTTCTTCGATGCCTCCGTCACCGTTCAGGACGCGATCAACTCCTGCGGCAAGGATTATCACACCCGCTACCCGGTGTGCGAAAACAACGACATCAACAAGGTGATCGGCTACGTGAATTTCAAGGAACTGGTCGCCACCGATCTTGCCCATCCCGGGGTCACCCGGATCGCCGAGGTGATGCGCCCCGTCGACTTCGCCGATCCCGACGACACTGCCGCGGAACTCATGGACAGTTTCGCCAGCCAGCACAGCCAGATCCTCATCGTGCGCGATCCGGCCACGGACACACGCTGGGACTCGTCACCCTCGAGGACATCATCGAGGAACTTCTGGGCGACCTGGACGACGAGTTCGACCGTCTGCCCCGGACCTTCTATTCGCCCAGCGAATCCCTGTGGGTCGTGGGCGGCGGCGTGCCCATGACCCAGCTGGTGCGCGACACCCACCTGGACCTGCCCCGGCGCGCGGAACCCGTGGGCCTGTGGTTCGCCCGCGAACTGGATCAGCAGCTCGACCGCCAGCCCCGTTCCGGGGATATGATCCGGCATAAGAACGCCGAACTTTTCGTGAGAAAAGTGCGCCGCAATCAGGTCTGGGAACTGAATCTCAAACGCGCAAAACAGGATTGAAACATGAAAAATACACATCGGTTCTTCATTTTTTCGTTCATGCTTTCGGCGGGGATGTTTCTGGCCGGCTGCATGGAGTTCGAGTACACCGGAAGGGAATTCCCCTCGCTTGCGGGTGCGCGCATGACCAAATTCTTCGAAAAGAAGGACGACCTTCCCCCCGGGGCGTATGAGATCATCGGCCGGGCGAAGATCATCGCGCCGGGCTCCTGCGACCGCGAGGACATCCGCATAAAGCTGGTGGAAGAGGCCTCCCGCCGGGGCGCCGACGCCGTGTGCCTCGTTTCGGTTTCCCGGATCGAGGTCGGTCTTTTCGAGGATGACGGGCGGTTCGACGGTCCCAGCGAGCGCACGATGAATCCCTACAATCTGACGCCCGACGGTTCACCCATTCAGGATGATATGGCGGGCAAAAGGGTGGGGCTGGATGCGGAAACCCACAAGGCGGTCAAGATCGCGGTGCGCGCTCTCTTTCTGAAGGATAAGAAAGCGCTTGAAAAGATCATTTCCGAACGCGAGAAACAGCTCGACAGAATCATCAGCAAGCCTTCCGCCCTGCCGGGAAGGGAGAACTGAACCTCTTTTCCGCGCTCTTCTTCTTCTGCGAATGAAAAGGTGAAGACTGTGAAACTGGAACTTATCAGAAACTTCTGCATCATCGCCCATATCGACCACGGCAAGTCCACTCTGGCCGACAGAATGCTCGAGATCACCGGGACCGTGGCCAAACGCGACCTGCAGGACCAGCTTCTCGACGGCATGGACCTGGAACGGGAACGGGGGATCACCATCAAATCCCATCCCGTGCGCATGCACTACGATCCCGGCGACGGAAAAACCTATGAACTCAACCTCATCGACACCCCGGGACACGTGGACTTCTCCTACGAAGTCAGCCGCAGTCTGTGCGCCTGCGAGGGGGCCGTGCTGCTCATCGACGCCACGCAGGGCGTTCAGGCCCAGACCGTGGCCAACATCAATCTGGCCATCGCACAGGACCTCAAGATCATCCCCGTGATCAACAAGATCGATCTGCCCGCCGCCAATCTGGAACTCTGCTTCGAACAGATGGAGGAGGTGCTGGCCATTCCCCGCGAGGAAGCCCTCAAGGTCAGCGGCAAGACCGGGGAGGGCGTTGCGGAACTTTTGAATGAGATCATCCGCCGCATTCCGCCGCCGGAGGAGTCTTCCGAAAAGGGAACGGCTGCGCTGATTTTCGACTCCCAGTACGATACGTTCCGCGGGGTGGTGAATTTCGTCCGGGTGCGCCGCGGATCTTTCAGACGCGGCACGAAGATCAGGCTTTTCAGCAACGGCATCACCAGCGAGATCAAAGAAGTGGGCTTCTTCAATCCGCGCATGCTCCCCTGCGACGAACTGCGGGCGGGCAGCGTGGGATACCTCATCCCCAATCTCAAGAGCCCCGCCGACACCCGCATCGGGGACACCGTCACCGACAGCGACGATCCCGCCGCGTCTCCGCTGCCCGGATTCCGCGAAGTGCGGCCCATGGTGTTCAGCGGCATCTACCCCATCGACACCGACGAGTACGACCAGCTCAAGGCCAGCATGGGCAAACTCCAGCTCAACGACGCCGCCTTCGTCTATCAGGCCGAAAGTTCCGCCGCGCTGGGCTTCGGGTTCCGGTGCGGCTTTCTCGGTCTGCTGCACATGGAGATCGTTCAGGAGCGCCTGCGCCGGGAATACAACATGGATATCCTGGCTACCTATCCCTCGGTGATCTATCACGTGTACCTCAAATCGGGGGAACTGCTCAATGTGGACAATCCGGTCTATCTGCCCGACCCCTCGGCCATCGACCGCATCGAGGAGCCCTTCATCAAGAGCCATATCATGACGCCAACGACTTACATCGGCGACGTGATGAACCTCGTCATGTCCAAGAGAGGGGTCTGCACCGAGACCGCCAGCGCCGACGCCGGACACGTCATCATTACGGCGGAACTGCCCATGCACGAGATCCTTATCGACTTTCACGACAAGCTCAAATCCATGACCCGCGGCTACGGCAGCATGGACTACGAACCCGCGGGCTACCGGGCCGGGAAGATGGTCAAGCTGGATATCCTCGTCAACGGCGAACCCGTGGACGCCTTCAGCTCCATCGTCCATGCGGATTTCGCCTACGAGCGCGGCCGCCAGATCGCGGAGAGACTCAAGGAGGCCATTCCGCCGCAGATGTTCCAGATCGCCATTCAGGCGGCGGTTGGCGGTAAGGTCATCGCCCGCGAGACCATCAGACAGCTGCGCAAGAATGTTCTGGCCAAGTGCTACGGCGGCGACATCACCCGCAAGCGCAAACTGCTGGAAAAGCAGAAAGAGGGCAAGAAGCGCATGAAGCTGATCGGTCAGGTCAACATCCCGCAGGAAGCTTTCGTCGCCGTACTCAAGGCTCAGGAATTCAACCAGTAGGGCCGATTTTCCCGCGGACGCGGAAGGATTCAAGCGCAGGTCCGCGCGCAAAATCCCGGACGACGGGCTCCGGGCCGAGGACGACATCGGGACGCAGCCGGTCAGGGGCGCCGACACCCCCCAGCGGCGTTACTGCGGTTCCGTGGGCAGCGAGCGGTCGGCGCGTCTCGCGGCCCTATAAACCATCCCCCCTGCGCCGCCATGACTTGCCACGCCGTGGTGCCGGATATGAAAAAATTTTCTCTTTTTATGGAAACTTCGCCTATTTCCGGCTTGATTTTGGAG